>Ga0116148_1000055_pt1 | contig 127133 bp, 120 predicted proteins | sample AD_UKC055_MetaG_FD_89786 | JGI IMG/M metagenome (GOLD analysis project Ga0116148, IMG submission 89786) | Active sludge microbial communities of municipal wastewater-treating anaerobic digesters from USA - AD_UKC055_MetaG | ecosystem: Engineered > Bioreactor > Anaerobic > Digestate | place...
ACGGACTCCGCATATGATGCACTTTCCGCATAGGAAGCGGACAAGGCATACGAAGCGGACTCTACTGTCTCCACGTAAGATGCACTTTCCGCATACGATGCGGACAAGGCATACGAAGCGGACTCTACGGACTCCGCATATGATGCGCTTTCCGCATAGGAAGCGGACAAGGCATACGAAGCGGATTCAACGGACTCCGCATATGATGCACTTTCCGCATACGATGCGGTCAAAGCATAAGAGGAAGAAATTGTATTATTAGAAGATGCTTCCCAAAAAGAAGAAGTTGATATAATTACTAAATTTCCATATGAATCGGTAACAACAACACCATTTTGTTGAGTACGAAGAGCATATTCTTCAAAAGTTTTATTTGCTGTTGCTCGTTCTAAAAAAATATCTTTTACATTATAATTCATATTGTCTTATTGGGTCGTAGATAATACAAGTTTTGAAAATCCTTCGGGCGGATATCCTTCGGGAGACGGCTTTTCCAAGCAACTTGTTGTATTTGATTTAAGTGATGCTAATGCCACTCGCTTCCATTGTCCGCCTGTAAAGAGATAGAAATAATTAGTATCAAACATTACATCTCCCGGATGACCATTTGCACCCGAACCAAATTCGGACAAAGCAACTTTTCTCCACATTCCTTTACTATAAATATAGAAAAAATTATTATTAAATTCGATAGAGCCTGGGGTTCCAAATAGAGGCATACCGTCTTCACATGAGTTTGTGAATTCTGAAATAGCTACCCATTTCCATTGGTGGTCAATATGAACATATAAATATTTATCGTCATAAGATATATCTCCGTCTTGACCGCCTGCGTTTTGAGAAGTAGGAACGGGAACAATTCGCAAAAACAAAGGAGAATTATCTACTTTAATTCCTACGTGGGGGCCGGCCTCAAGGAAACTATTATCTTTAATTGTTGTATCTACTGTTATACCGGGTTCGGGAATAACAGTATCATATCTTAAATTGGGATATTTTGGACTTCTCCATTTTTCTTGATAATTTAATTGTTGTGATAATTCAAAATCTGATTTAACGACTTCTATACCCATAATAAATTTTTTCTTAGTCATTCGTTTTTGGGTAGTCATTTTATGACGTTCTAAATGAGTTACTGTATCGGGCAAGATATATCCATGAGTACGTAAATCAAATTCGGTTTTTACAGAACGTTCGTCGCCAGATTGAATTTCAATATTATGAGTATAATTTCCTTCAATATTTACACGAAATCGAAATCCTTTTTTACTGCCCCAGTAATCTTGAGTATTATAAAGAATGGTTTGTATTACTTCGTTCATTTGTTCAACTAAAGCAGTCCATACAATACAATGGTAAGTAAGAATCATATGTTTAGGAACAAGGACATTAAAAATTTCATTAACGGGTGCATTTTGTCCCGTCAGCGCACTAAATTTGGTATATTTATTTTTTTCAGAATATAATTTTATAGATGGGGTATCAAGATATCGGTTAAAAAACATTAGAGATTGGTCATTTTCTGAATTAGACCTTTTAATAATCATGGCGGGTTGCATGATTTTACCTTGTTTATCTCTGATATATCCATCTCTTTGAGCCGAGACCCATCGCTCCGGTGGTCCAAAGAAAATGGGAACATTAACTCGTTTTCCTATATCTGTAATTTGAATTTGGAGTCGTTGGAGATGAGTAAGAATAGTTTCATCTATATCATAAAAAGTGATAGTGAAATCTTTTTGATTATCTTTATCACGCCGTACTTGTTCAGCTCGGTTATTACTAACGAAAGCAGTGGGGTCATTGTCAGTGATAAATTTTTCACTTCGTTCAATAGTTTCTTTAACCGCATTTGGAGCGGGATTTTTTATATTGCCTTGCCAGCGACCCATAGATTATGACTGCCTTTCTACCAAATCAATTTTGCTAAGACTGGTATAATGAGTATTTACAATTATACTAAAGGATTTATCTGGAATTCCTCCTAAAAATTGTTCTTGAACTATATCATCTACTTCATGATAACGGTCATTAAAATGTACTAAATCTCCTGTTTGAGGATAAAAATTAAGAGCTTGTAAATCTTTTTCCATGAATTTAAAAACTACATTTTGTTTACGGTCGGGTCCAAAATCATCGGCATCAGTAGAAATATCGGCCCGGTCAACCAAACAAACTAATTGTACGGGTGGGTAATATTGTTTACCTGATTTGGCACTGCTTTCACCATAGATATTTATTTTTGTAGCATCCGCACACATTTTAAAACAAAGTACTTCTGTTTGAATAACATCGCCTAATAATTCATCATTAATACCATTGATGAATGAAATGTCTCTTTCTGAAAAATATCTTCCGGGTAAATTCATATTTATATACCAATAATTATTGCACAAAACATCCAAAGGCCCACATAAATAAGTAAAGGAACTCCCTTTAATGTATTTTGAATTTGTTCAGACATTGCTGCTTGTTTTTCTATTTGGCTGAACCTTCCCGCTGCCTCGAGTTGTTCTTTCAAAATATCTAACAGACGTTCCTTGGTTTGTTGTGCTTCCGAGCGAAGTTCGGCTCCATCAAGAGTCACTTCACCTCCGGGAATTGGAATAACTTGATGCTTTTGTCGAATAGCTCCAAGAATTTCTTTACAATTAGCAAGGAAATAATCTCGAATCCATTGTTTTCCAGCGTCATTAATGGTTGAATAAGGATGATTTACATATGGTATATTTGCAAAATCTGATGAAACTTGTCCCGCAGACCCGGCTGGAGAAAGAGCAGATGCTTCATATCTTTCTCGTTCATTAATATATTCAATCCATAATTTAAAGCTAGTAGTTGGAATTGGCATAATTCGAAGCCGATTATTTACCATTTCAAATGAAAAAGCTGATTTACGAACCAAATCATTAAATTGTATGGCTTGTCCTCGCAGTAAATCTTCAAAAATTGGTGTCATTAAAAATTGAACGGCCGGAGAATACGCACCAAATCCTAGCTCTTGTAAAACGTTAGAATAGCTCATACCCGTCATAGAAAACGGGTCATAGATACGAGCAAAAGCGGGGGGGCGATAATGAAATACTCTTTTAACTTCAATACGGTCACAATTTTCAAAAACATCTCCTATAAGAGCCTGTAAATCGTAATCTTGTTGCATCGGATTAATTTGAATACTTACCTTTTTCCAATCAATTTTTCCGCCCGTTCCTGCTTCAGACCCATAATCTTTAGCAATATTTATAATTTGTGTAAGGCCAGACCCTTGTACAACCCTCCCCGTAATACTTGTATTTCGATTAAGCCCCTGTAAAGCCAACATATTATTAATCATATTGTACTCATTAACTTTGGCATTATAAACGTTACAGGCTTCTTCAAAAGCAGCATAAAACTGTATATCTATCATTTCAATAGCAACGGTAGGATACCCGAGCCGGCGAGCAGCCCAAATCATAGAATTATAACAATCTTTTTGAAATTGGGGGTCGTTGTCATACATACCAAAGGCAGTATTTCCTGCGACGGCTGACCCGCTACCAGGAAAACGAATTAGAGCTTGATTACTTATGGCCATAAAATTATTATCTATAAAATTCTCTTTCTTATAAATATAAAGACATGTAATTAAGAGAAAACATTTTGATATTACTATAATAACTTATTTGTGATAATAAATAAAACATCTTCTTTAAAATGAAATATTTAGCAATTTATTTTTCTATTTATATTATATCTATTAACCTATATGAAATTTTTACCATATAAATTATATCTTAATGAAGATGAAGATGAAGATGAATATAACGATTTAGATTCCTCCAGTATTAATAAAAAATATTGGGACGATGGGCGGGGAGCAGTAGGAGGCATTTTTATTGCCGAAGACACGGGTCGTATTTTGTTGGCCCATCGTAGTAGCGAAGTTGATTTTGAACCTCTTACATGGGGAACTTGGGGAGGAAAAATAGATAAAAATGAATCGCCCGAAAATGCTCTTATAAGAGAAATTAAAGAAGAAACTAAATATAATGGAAATTATAAAATAGTTTATCTTTGGACTTTTACTGATAAAAAATATAACTTTAAATGTCATAATTATCTTATACTTGTCCCATTTCAATTTTATCCTCGACTTAATTGGGAAAATGATAATTTTAAATGGGTAGAATGGGGAAAATGGCCTTATCCAATGCATTTTGGACTAGAAGAGCTCATTAAAAATGCTGGACAATCACTTATAAAAATTATAGAGTTGATTAAACAAAAACAATCCAATATGCACGAATCTATAGATATGCCACCAGCTATAGTGCAAGTTGTATCAACTACTTCACCTAAAACTTATAATATTACAAATGAATATATTTTAGCTGCAACTTTATGGAAGGAAGCTCGAGGTGAAGGCGAACGGGGAATGCAAGCTGTAATGAATGTTATTATGAATAGAGCTAAAGGAGATTTTAAAAAAGCCAAAGATATTGCATTAGCTTCTAAACAATTTTCGGCTTGGAATAATATATCTAATCCAGAACAAGTAGCTTTAACATTTGCTAAACAAGTTAAAAATGATGAACAGTGGAAACAAGCTATTAAAATTGTATATCAAGCATCTAAAGGTAACCTTCCTGATATTACAAAAGGAGCCATATGTTATTTTAATCCAAAATTAGTACATCCATCATGGATGAGAAGTATGATAAAAACTACAGAAATTGGGAATCATTCTTTTTATAAACCTAATAATACTATAAAAAAGAAAAAATCTACTTCTATGCGTGAAGAAATTGAAACTCAAGATTTAAATCAGATTACAATCCAAAAAAAATCTTTGGTTGGGGATGGTATTTGGGAATATGAATTAAAAACTCCAAAATCATATTTAAGATATAGATATGAGCCAGTTGCCCGTATATTTTATCTTGATAATATTTGTACTCCTAAACAAGAAGATAAAAATAAAGGATATGCTAAATCTCTTTTAGAATCTTTTTTTCGTCTTATTAAAAAATACGGTGGAGTTTTAGATACAGGTCCTTATACAACATCTGGTACATCTTATATAAAACATGTTGTTGAAAGATTATCAAAACAATATGGAGTAAGGATTGTAAAAGGAAATTATGATTAAGCTTAAAAATATTTTGGAATTTAGCTGGTGTGATAAAGATTATGGCGGAATTCCACCCGGAGGAGGATTTGGATATAATACTGAATATGAAGTGGGGTTACAAACAATTTTGGAAGCTGCTCATTGTATTCTTGGTTCTATTGACCGCAGTTTAGGGAAATCTACCTCTATTACATCAACCGAAGCAGAACATATAGCTCAAGAAATATACATTATAAAAAAGACTCTTTTAGAATATGGCAAGCCTCTTTATTTAAATTTACAACGTAATGAATTTTCACAAAATATTATATCTAATTTAATTAATGTTTCTCAAAAAATTTCTCCATCAGTAAAAAAATATATGAATTCTTTTTCAAATTTAAAAGATAAGATTGATAAAATTACTTTTGAAATTGGAATGGAAACTTATCGTTTTGCTTTAATGGTTTATTCCGCCGCGGCTAAAACATTTGAAGAAACTCCTCCTAAATCAGCATTTCGAGATATAGGAGTTTGGAATTCTTTTGAAAAATTAGATAAATTAATAAATTTCCTTACATCAAAAGATAAATCTTTACTTACAGAAGCAATAACCGATGAACAAGCCAAAGCGGCAATAGACTTTTTAAAGGAAAAAGTTAATACAGGGCCATTTAAAAATATGGTTTATTTGGCCGGCGGCCCTGTTCGAGATATGATTATGGGAAAAACTCCCAAGGATATTGATTTAACTATAGTCAGCAATTCTATTTTTGGAGCTTTAAAATTTACTTCATGGTTAGCTAAAGAAATGGGTAATTATAAGGGACCAACTACGCCCCCGCCAACTTTTCCATCTCATATTGAAGTCGATGATTATGGTGCGCCTAAATCTACTCCTTTAGAAAATGACCCCGCCTTTATTAAAGCAGTTAAAGATTATAATAATTATTATTCATTATATTCTAATCCTGTTGTTTTTCCGAGATTTGGAACCGCTAAAGTTGATTTAACGGGGATTTATAATGGAGTAAACTTAGAAGGCGTGGATGTAGAAGCAGTTTCGGCTCGTAAAGAATTTTATGAAAAAGGTAATCGAAAACCGATTAAGGTTCTTCCCGGAACATTGTCCGATGATGTTTTTCGCCGAGATTTTCGTTGTAACAGTTTGATGTTAGATTTAACATCCGGGCAAATACACGACTTAACTGGGGAGGGAATTAATGATATTAAAAAAGGGAAACTTGTTACTACTTCGGACCCCGAAATTATTTTTAGGGAAGACCCTTTACGAATGTTACGTGCCATTCGATTTATGGTTCAAAAAGGATTTTCCCTTTCTAAAGAAACCGAAGAAAATATCAAGAAAAATGCAGAGTGGCTTAAATTTATTTCTCGGGAACGAATTCGTGATGAGTTAGATAAAATAATTGTTACCAAAGACCCAAGCACCGCTTTTCGAAAATTAAACGAATTGGGATTATTAAAATATGTTTCTCCGGAACTAGCTCAAATGATTGGCATGACGCAAAATGCTCATCATACCGATGATGTATTTGACCATACAATGGCAGTTCTTGATAAAACACCGCCTGAATTAATTCGTAGGCGAATGGCTCTTTTTCATGATATTGGCAAGCTTGTTACGCGCACCGTAACAAAAACCGGAGTTCATTTTTATGGACACGAAGAGGCCGGACCCGACGTTATTCAAAAGGTTATGTCGAATCTTAAATATCCACAAATAGATATTGACGCGGTTAAACTTGGGTGTAAATATCATATGAAATTAAAACACGGAGGCGATGATGCTTCAAAATTATCTGACGCCACTCTGCGCGAATTTAAAATTGAAATGGGAGAGTATTTAGAACATTTATTGGATGTTATACATGCTGATAATATATCTCATGCGGATTCTTCAACTATGCCCGGACAAATTGAAATGGTTCGGCAACGTTTGCGACAAGAAAATATGAAAATGGATAAAGTAACTCTTCCTATTACAGGAGAAGATTTAATTGCTATGGGTATAGAACCCGGTCCGCGTATTGGAAAAATTATGAAATCTCTTCGTAAAGCGTGGTATAAAAATCCTTATATGACAAAACAACAAGCATTGAATATTGCTAAAGGAATACGGTAATATGATAAAGCTTAAATCTATTTTAAGAGAAAATGAACAATTAAATATTACTATTGAAGATGTTGAATCTCTTATAGCAAGTAAATGGACTAGCCAGGATGTTATTAGTTTATTAAGAACTATCGAAGAATTTTATTATTCGGATAATCCTAAAGAAAATGGATGGGCCAAAGATTATTTGAATTTATTAAATGAAGTTATGACTAAGGTTATTAAATTGACTAAAAATTTAAATGTTCCTCATATCAATATAAAATTTATTAAAAATAATTTACTGGAACAACAAGGAGAATTTAAATTTAAAGTAGAAGAATTTTTTCCATTTCCTGTTTATGTTTCTGCCAAACCAAATGTAGATGGATATTGGGCAGAAATAGGAATATTAATAGACCAAAATGGAAAAGTATTAGAAATTTTTGAAGGCAATGATGAAGCTTCAGTTGAAACAATACAATTAGTAAATCAATTGGTTAATCCCGCCGGAAAATCGGTTCGTATATATGGATTACATAATACTAATTTATGTCATAAAATAAAAGAAGAAGGGTATTTGCCTCCTAATTTATATGTATCGCCCGATAAAGAACATGCTAGCCGACATTGGGACAATACAGATAGGTCTATGTTTACAGGAATGGTTAATATTAATGATTTATCTCAAGAAAGCGAAATAGATTGGAAAACCATTAAAAAAACTAAAATAGATAAATTTAAATGGATATGATAAAATTAAAAAATGTCATTTTAGAAAGGCGTATAAAAATATACCGGGGAGTATCTTATTCAAATGAGGGAGGAGAATTTTATGCTACGTCTATAGAACAGGCACGTGGATATTCGTTAACAGGAAAAGAGATAGAAACAGCTGAAATCGACTCTAGTAGAATTTATCGAGCTCCTAAGCTTCCATTCGGCGGAGATGAAAGAGAAATAGAATCGGCAATTGAACAAGCCAATGAAAATGGGTATTCTGCTTTCTGGGTATATGAAGGACAATTTGAGGCTCCTTCTATTTATGTTATAAATCCAGATATTCTATTTAATAGAAAATCAATTAAACTTCCTCCGCAAAGAAGAAAAAAACATAAAGAAATTTAATATGTTAAAATTAAAAAATATTATTTTAGAACAATATATAGAAATATATCGGGGGCCGGGCAAAAAGCTGAACGCCCCCGCCGCCGAACTATTTATATCTTTTTGTGGTGGCGATACTTGGGGTGACGTGTCTTCTCAAAAAGCTCGATTTTTCAAGAATGCAATACAAAAATTTAACGAGATATGGCAATAAATTTAAAGGTATTATTAATAAAAGCTATATATAAAATGTTACAAAATTAAATTTAGAAATAAATATTAAAATTTAATTTATACAATTAAATGAAATATTTATAAAAGTATGGCTATTATTTGTACTAGATATCAAATTCAACTATTTTATAAATATTATGATTAAACTAGCTTCTTTATTAAAAACAATAAAATCCCATAAAAGAATCCAAAGAATTACTGAAGATAAATATGATTCCGTGGATAAATGGGATAACTGGTTAGATTATCTCAAAGAAGATGGGTATGGTATTGATATAGTAATTATTAAACAACTTATAAAAAAATTTAATATAAATATCAAAGGATATTTTAAACATAAAATTCTTCGTATATGGGATGAAAAACAAGTCGCATATCTTTATAATGATGATACAGAAAATGTAGAATATATGTATGTCGAAGATATTAAAGAATTTATTGATTTGTTTGATGTTGACAATGCTGATGAATTAGGAATTGACCCCGAAAAAATTTATAATCCTTGGATTGAATCTTCATTATATGATTTAAAAAGAAATCCAGGAATAGTTTATCATTGGACAACAAAAGAAAAATGGGAAGAAATACAAAAATCAGGTAAAATTCTTCAATCGAATGGTACAAGTCTTACTAATCAAAATTATCGTGGTATTTTTACTACATCTAATCCCGAAGAATATGATACCGGCATATATGGCAATATTTGTTTAGAAATAAACTTAAATGCATTTATGGAATCGGTTGGATATGCATTTCTTACTCTGGAGTTTGAACCCGAAACAACAGAATATTTATTAAAGGATTATATTTATAGAGGTTTAGATTTAACTGGCGAAGTTCATTTTCCAAATAGTGATGGCGTTTCTCCTTATACAATTATTGTTGGTCATAATATACCAATAAAATTTATTAAGCCAATATGATTAAATTAGTATCATTATTAGAAAGAGTCGAAATAACTCCTGAAGGAAATCTAAGAATTCCCAGTGTGGATGATATTTCTCTTTCTCAATGGGCACGAATTAATCGTATTATGGTTCAAAAGGGATATGATATGCGAGGGGCCGAAGATTGTAAACAATCCGTTACTAAATTTCTTACTAATCCACATAATAGTGCTCCAGATGTTATTGATAGAAAAATTTATAAAGATTGGGTAGAAACTATTGCAACTGTTATGCACCTTAAAGACAAATCAAATGTTGTTAAAGGTGATTATGATTGTAAACAAGTTTTACGAGCCGCTATGCGTCACTTTGGAGCCGCATATAATATATTAAATGCAGGCTATATTCTTCCTAATGGATTCCTTATAAATCTGAGCTCTGGAACAGGAGGCGGACGAGATTTAGACCATCGAGAAATTGCGACGATATATTCTAAACTTGGAATCAAACTATTCAATGATAATGAAGGCTCGGCCTTTGTTTATGTAAAAGCTTTTATGAGAGATTGTCGGGCAATTCGAACAGGCGGAAATCAACCATTTGTAGAAATGTGGCACGAGCCCACTCAACAACAAATTGAACAACTTCGGCATTTATTTAAAATTTTTAATGGTTATATAATATTAGTTGTAAAATCACAGAAATATGGCAATGCCGAACAACAATATAAAAAAGGAACGTCCCCCAATAAAATTTTACAAGATATTATAACTTTTTATCGGACGGGGGAGTTTCCTGATAAATTATTCGAAAATATAATTCTTAAAGAATTAAAGGAAACAGATTTGTCTTCAAAAGATAAAGACCATAAATATATTTTAATTTATAAAGAAAATTTATTTATTTTAGATGAAAATAGTAATTTTACCAGTGCATTAGGAACATTAGAATTACATCCTGGATACGATAAATATGTATCGCATTCGACTGATGTATATGATTTTCTTCAAATGGCTTCTGATATGGGGCCTGATGTTTTAGTAGGAGAATGGCTACCGAATAATAAAGCTCTTATTGTATGGAGTTCAAGTGAAATTATTCCACAAACATCACTACAAGTTAAAAAAGCTGCTCAACATCTTGGTGTTAAAGTTATTACTTATCGATATCTTGGAAGTGTTGAAAGTGGCGATATGATGGAAAAAGACATTCCTATTAAAAAAATTAAGGGTGAAATTCCAAGGGTGATGTATCATGGAACTTCTAATAGAGAATTAGAAAGTATTTTAAAATGGGGTCTTGACCCAACAAGAGGTACATCAAATTTTACCCGCCAGGGAATTTATCATCCATATCATATTTTCTTAGCAGCAAATTTTGAAGCAGCTCAATTTTATGCTTGGAATGCTGCTCAAAATAATAAATCTTCTTATTATAGATATCCTGTCATTCTTGAAATTAAAGTACCGGACCCTAATTTACTTGCTCCTGATTATGATGCTGATATCACAGCAGGTCAAAATTCTTATTATGACAGAGATAATTTATTTATAGACAAAGCATCAATGAAAGCAACGGGACTTTCCAGAGAAACAGGAAAATGGGGTTATAAAGGACGAATTCCCGCTACTTTTATTACATGGATACATTATTATAATGCGCATCAACGTAAATGGCATAAAATTAGGAGAGAAACATTAATTCGACTTATGGAAAAATATGATTGGGAAATTATTTCATTAAAACTTGGAATAGAAACCATAGATTCTTAAATAGATTAATTATAAATATTATAATATTATTAAAAATTAAATTTAACCTTGATGAGTAAAATTAACAGCATCTATGCAAGGCGCGGGTTTTCCTTGTACTTCAGCCGGATACCCCGCATCATCAAATACTTTTTGGTGATGAGATTGTCGAATATATTCTTTAAGTTTAGGATGTTTAAGCGCCTCTTGAAAACTTTCTTTCCATGTTTTTTGTACCGGATTTCCAACTTCTGTTAATTGAACATTTCGGTGAATTTCATTTGCAATTGATTTCCAACAAGTAAGGGCTCGTCGACGCCATGTATCTCGGTCTTTTCCGTGGTTATTCCGAAAATGAATTTCAAACATTAAACGGCTGCCATCATTAAACATAGCAACAATATGTCTATCTCCTTCATATAAACGATATTCTTTATGATAATGGTGGAAGCTTTTATTTTCATTCATTGTATTTTTAGAATTTAATATTTTTCCTTTATCATAATTTTTTAACCAAGAAGGAAGACGATTTTTAAGAATTTCAAATGGAATATTTTTAAATTGTTTATTTTTTTTCTTTACTAAAATATCTATTCGAGGACCAATATAACCATCTTTACCAACTTCCATATCGGGGTCATTTTCTATAGAATTAATTTTTATAATTTTTTCAATGCCCAGTATAATAATATTTAAATCTTCAGGTTGAAGTGACCAAGTTAAAATTTCAATTTTATTCTCAGAAGATTTCATATGTTTGTACCCATCTTTTAAAGCTAAATTGGACGATTTAATTTTTTCATGAGAAATTTCCCCCGTACTATCAATCCACCATTCTCCTTTTTCATGGGCTTCTTTAACAATTTCTAAAAGATGGCTTAATTTAATTGGATTCATCTTCATACATTACAATAAATTCGGGATTTTCTTTCACAAAATTTTCAAATCGTTCATAAAGAATTTCTCTTTTTATATTTTCAGATAAAGTATCAAACCCAGAGCGACTGTCTGTATAAGAATCATTTGAATCTGAAATATCAGGTGACAATTTAGTTTTTAAGTATTTTCCAAGGGCAAGTAAATGCTTACACATACCTATTCCATAATCTCCTACGCCCCCCTCGCTTCGAGGACGCCATTTTTGACCATTATTTTCATTCCCAAATTTCCACTCTGGATGTTTTCCTATACGACCAACTCCCGCCTGTGCATTATTATATGCATATCGAAATCGATAATCGGGACAATCACAATCGACCATGCATTCGAGTTGAGCAGCATTTTGGGACGCTCTTACATTTTCTTTAAAAAATTGAATATATCCATGCCATCGCATTCCAGTAGTCGAGGGAGATGATTTGTAAGAAAATGCCCATGCCTCATTTTCATCTAAGGTCATAACTCGCATGGGTTTTACACCTACATCAGTACGAGAACGTTCTTTTCTTCCTTCTTCACTTCTATTCCATAAAGATTGAAATGAAATTCTTTCAGTAAGGACTTCTTTAAGAATATTATAAAATGAAATCATAGCTATATATAAATATTAGATTCGTTTCAATTAGGTGGAAACTTTTTAAGGTATTCCATTTCAGCAATCTCGGAAACGCCCCTTATCACTGATTTTTTGTCCATAGCATACAGACCCGCCGATGAGAAGCTGGTTAGCTCCATCAACCAACAATTCTTGTCATTATCTTGGCATATGTCGTAACAGAACACGGGGTCGGGTTCATAATCTACTTCCTTGAGCAGAAGATTGACAAATCTGGTACATTCTGCGGGGACACTGGGGATTATACAAACATTCCCTTGAAACTTGTAAGTCGAAGATGCGATAATACCCCTTTGTTTGGACACCACAAAACGACCTTCCCATAAAATGTTCTTAGGCGTCGACACCAGCATCAATTCATGTTCAACATCTTTATTGGAATCGTGCAATTGAGCCAAATCTACGATATCCAACAGCCCTGCTCGAAAGGTCTTTTCGCCCGAGTCGGGGCGAATGAAGATAAGGCACTCTTTACCATATTGACCCCACACGTCATACTTCTGCCGCACTATTTCCTTAAGCGACATCATACAATACTTATCATTGAACAGATAAGGACCGAAATGCGAGTAGTAGGCAGAACACTTATACTTTTCCATCGTGGAGAACACAACAGGGGCGCACTCATTCTTTAATTCTTCTGCCATATTTTTGCATAACTTAATGGTCCCAGTAATCATAACACATTGTTTATCATAAACGGCAGATTTCTCAATAAAATGGGAACTCTGTTTTAAATGTTTACGTATTATTTCATTTGTGTAGTTACCATTAATTTCAACAACGGGATATCCAAGCTCTTTAGCAGCCACTATAAGCTCTCTATATGAAGGGTCTTTTTCGAAATTTTCAATTATCCATGTAGTTTTCATTTAGACAGATAATATCAGAAATACGACATGGGTCAATAAAAAATACTACTAATAATAGGATTATAAATATTAATTATCCTGTCAAAGCTACTGTCCAAAAATCTGAAACTAAATTCCAATTAGACATATATTCATAAGGCATAGTAAAATATCCGGCATTATTTCCTTTAAGTCCCCATTTTTTACCCCATGAATTTTTAATTAAAAATCGTTTTTGATAATCATTATATCCTACTCCTAATACAGCATGACCGCCTAAACATTTTTCATTTGGCTTAGGCATTTGTGCAATACCTGTCTTTTCCATTTCTTTGCTCATAAAAGATTCATAAACCAGAAATCCAAATACAAAACATTGTCCATTAGCTATACATGTTTTCATATCAGCCAAAGAATTTAATGCATAATAGCTATGAATTCGTCTTTCTAATGCTTTATTATAACAATCAATTTTAGGTTTAACTTTAAATTTAGAAATTTTATATGGCCAAATTTTTTCTACACATACACCTTCTGTTGCTAAAGTTTTTGCACCATCTCGAAGATAAGCGCCCGAATCTTGGTCCACTGTTCCTTCTAAAAGCCGCTCATTATAATAAATAAATAAACGACTTAAATCTTGATATTGTTTTCCTCCAAATCCATTTCTACAAGCATTATATTCCAATAAACCAGCCCATGCATTAGCAGTACAACTTCCTAATTCACCTTGGTCTTCTACTTCCGAACACCAATATCGATTATTTACTACTGGCGGAAGGTCTTTATAAATATAATTTTTAAGCCGGAGTAATCGTTCAAACCCAAAGTCTCTAGGGTCATCCTTTTGTGGTTTCCATCCAAATTTTCGTTTAATATTCATAAGAGTTTAATTAAACATAAATATTTAAGTTATCTTTATAAAAAATAAAGAATATTGTAAGAATTATATTTTTATTTTATTTAAATATTATAATATGTGTACAAAAAAAGAACCCCGCCAACGCGGGGTTCTGCGATTTGATAAATAAGCTTTCGCTTATACTTGGTTTGTATCAGATACGTAGATTAGACCGTAGAACTCGGGACGCACAATCTTCTTGGCGTAGCGAGTCATAACTCCACGTCTCGGCGTGAAGTTTACCGGGTCATAGACTAACGGCGTCTGGATAAGAGGAATGTACGGAGAGTACACAGCACCCGTTTCTAGGAAGTTGTTTCCCCGGAATCCCATAAGAATCAGGTTTTCCTGCATATATGGGTTCTTATAAACTTGGAACCTAGAAGCAAAGTTTCCAACTCGGCTTACGCCCATTGCAAACTTAGCACTGTCACCATCAGTATTAACCACATATCCGGGGATGGATTCCAGAATGGTTGCTACATCCGGTCCTACAACCAAGAAGTTAGCGCCACCTCGGAGAGTCAGCTGGTGAATCTTGTTGGATACCTTTTGAATCTTGTTACCAAGAGTCTGGTACCAAGTTGCCTTGGTATAGTATCCACCCGCTCCTGCTGTTACTTGGTCCACAACCGCATAACTATTCAGTCCGGTCTTGATGATTTCTCGGTTGAGACGAGCCGACCAACGTTCCTTGTTAATTGCCGGAGCGTTGTTAATAAGCATATCAAGAATTTCAAGGTCGATTTCCATTGATACGTATTCGGACAATAGAGCCGTCAATTCGGCCTCGGCATCAATCGAGTGGTATGCATTAAGGTCTTGAGCCAGCTCGGGGGTCCAGACTGCTTTTAACCTACGAGTCTTTGCAACGATTGGCTCGCTGCGAAGCTCGAGGTTGACTTCAGGAATACCGATATCTCGGTTTAGTCCCGTCTGTGTTCCAAGAGAATCTTTAGTATCCCATTTCCCAAGTCGGTCTTCAAAGTCACCACGACTCGTATCCTTCGGCTGCAAGCTATAATTTATAGATGCAGTTGGCGAAGCACTGGTTTTAAGCTCTCCCATGAAATCAACCGAAGAGCTAATTATAAATACAGCCTCAGGTCCATTGAATCTTGAGAATCCGGGGAACCAAGTCACCATACCATTAACCGCAGGCATGAATGAACGTACGGCATTAAGGTCCGGATACGACCCTCCCTTGGATGCTGTTGCCGTAAACCCAACGGTTGTTATTGTATAGAGCTGACCGGCAGCAAGTGATGCGGACAAGCTCGCAGCAACGGGGTCATTGCTATTTCCACTATCAAAGTTGATGTCTGCAAAGGATGCTGTATCAACCGAAACAGCTACAACACTTGCAGTATCATTAATAGTATATCCATACCTTCCCGGACCATAAAGACCACCTACCGGAGCGTTGGTTGAACCAAGCTTCCATGAATTGTAAAGGTCTTCTGAACCCGAGACACCACCGAAGAGCGAATCTTGCGATGATGGCTGTGATTTAAACACGTTTTGGTTCGTTCCGTACTTAAAGTCCAGATAGAACACCAGTCCGCTTGGGAGATTCATCGGCTGTACCGATACAAATTCCTTAGCGGCGATTTCTGCGAACACGCGGCGCACCAACGGAAGTGCCACGCCGGCCCATTGCTCAGAATTAGTCTGAGTCCCGGTTACGGATGACTCTTCAATTAATTGCTTTGCTTGGTTTTCAAGCAAAATTGACATGTTCGACTTTTCAATGTCATTTTTAAGCCCTTCAAGCAGTCCGGTCTTTTCCCATTTGTTCACAAGTCCACGGGTTTCGGCCATAAGACGTGCCTGAGGATTTAATGCATTGGTCAACAATTCTTTTACAGTTTCCATACTTATTATTTCCTAGTTATCTCGCATTCAGTTTACTTCTTTGTTGGTTCGCTTCGAATGCCTGCGAGTTGTTTCATTCTACTGGCGAACTTACCCTCGGTTATAATAGCCTTGGGTTTGGTTGAAGCGACTACGCCCGATGCGAGACCTTCGGTGATAGATTGAACCGAAGAAGCAGTATTAACTTTCTTCTTCACTTCTTTTCCACCAAAATTTAATGCCTCCGTGATATTGGCGTAAGTCAACTTGACTTCACGAATATTTTTGGCGAGGTCAAACATTTCAATGATACGCATTTTTTGCTCATTATTCATGTTGTATTGCTTATATAGCTTATTCGTGTAAAGCAGCTTAGCATTCAACAAATTAACCTCATTAAGCTGTCCCTTAACATAGCGAATAACATTTTCTGCTTCGCTAAGTTGTTGTTTAAGATATAAATTTTCCGAAATCGTATTTGGGCGAGAATCCTTAGTTACCTTGGGCTGCCCGATGTTTGGCATACCTGTCTCGGATTGTCCACCATATCCATCTCCTCCTCCCATCGAGGGGGTTGAGAGATTTGTTTTAGTAGCACGAGGACCCCGATTTGGGCGAGCCGCGTCGGAAATCTTCTTCGACTGTTCAATGCTCGGGAACCCTTCATCACTAGTATCATCGGATTCAATCCTAGAAGTAGAGCTTGAGGCAGTAGTTGGTCTCTTATTAGGAGAACCGCCCGCCACTCCGCCTCCAATTCCCGAGGAGGCAAGTTTTGTTTGTTCATAAAGACTTACGTTTTCAGGAATTTCAGGCATATCTGGGTCATCTACTTCTCCCTCTTCTTTTTCATATTCTGCTCGAAGTTCATCTTCTAAACTTTCTAAAAGTTCATCTAAATCAACTTCATCCATTTCATTTTTGTCTTGTGGATTTTCTGGAGGTGGCGGCGGAGCGCCGGCTCCAAAGTTTTGCTCTCCACCCATTGGAGGCGGAGGAGGAGCGCCGGCTCCAAAGTTTTGCTCTCCGCCCATTGGAGGCGGAGGAGGAGCGCCGGCTCCAAAGTTTTGCTCTCCGCCCATTGGAGGCGGAGGAGGAGCGCCGGCTCCAAAGTTTTGCTCTCCACCCATTGGAGATGGTCCTTGGGGGATTGGTTGTCCGCCCGGTGCTCCTGGACACGGAATTGTACCCGGAGGGCAAACGGCCGGTGCCGCACCTACTGATGGAGTTCCCGCTTCGGGCGCACCCATATCTCCAGCATTCGCCGGTGGCGCGGTCGCACCCGCGTCAGTCCCGGACGAGTCTTCAACTTCAGATTCCAGCTCTGCGATAAGCTCATCCAGTTCTTCTGTATTGCATCCCGAACCACACTCATCCGCTAAATCCGGAGTGTCCATATCAGGTGTGGCACATTCTTCTTCAGTTTCTTCTCTGAGTTTTTCAGCAAACATTTTCTGGTATCTTTCGGAAAATGCTTCTTCTAAGGCTACCTTAGCATTGGCAAGCGCAGTTTGACGAACCGCCTTGGCATCAGCAATAGCTTCTTTAAAAAGGTTACTATTCATATTTATTTATTCCTTATAGATTTTTAAAGCTATTAAAGCTTCAATGAAAATTATTAAAACGAAGACCCTTATTGGGTCAGTTGGCGGCAAAAAATTGCGGCATTTCTAAAATATAAATATATTAAATAAAATGAAAATGCAAAAAATATTTATTTTTATATAAAAATTTTTAAAATTATATTAGATAAAATTTATAAAAATAAATAGATTAAGATTAAGCTAACATATTTATTAGAATGAACAAAAATATACTTGAAAAAATTAAAAAGTATAAGAATACCTTAACTATAGAACAAAAGCGTAAGCTTTTGGTTGGTTTGAAAACTATTAGAGAAAATATGGGTATTCAGGGTGGAGTAACAGATATTTCTAATCCTGATAATTTATTAGTTAATGAAAATGAATTTACAAATAAAAATTCCACATATGAACCAAAAACAATTGCAAAAACTATGGTTACTAATGCTGATTTTGATAGTTACATAAATCAACGACGGGGCATTGAATTTACACCGAAAGAATTACAAGCAGTTTATAATTATTTACATGCTCGCCCGTCACAACAAGATAAATTTTTTGTTAAATATGAAACTACCGATGGATTCGGAAACAACGAAACCACGGTTATTAAAAAATGGAAAGAAAATAACCAATTTGTTTGGATTGCATTTACAAAACATGAAGCGGCCGAAGAATCAAATTCTGAAATTGAAAAGAAAGCCGAAGCACAATCTCAAGGAATGGATTCAGCCAAATCATCTAATGGTGAAATGACAATAGATGACCAAATACATATTTCTAAAACAATCCCTTTTATAGATGATACCCAAGGAGCAAATATTTTATCAAATTTTCTTTCCGCTTTAGATTTATAAAAAATATGAAATTAACTGAGCTTTTAAATTCAATCGATGCCCAAAAAGAAATGGGACTTATTAATATCGAAGATTGGCGATGGCCCGAAGTAGCTCACTTAACAGATATGGGATTTAAAATTATAGACGAATATCATATGGAGACAGAAAAACCTCCTAAAATGACAATTTATAAAAAGAAATCAAAAGATGAATCAATGGGCGAATCAATATCTCATTTTTATATTGAAGAACCAAATAAACCCATTAAAAGATTTAAAAGCTTCGATGAAGTTATTCATTTTTTTGATTCTTATGAACAGCCCCAATTTAATCCGGATGATTTTTAATATAATATAAGAATAAGAAAAGCTAATAAATAACTTTTTAGAATATATTTATAAACATATGAATGTTAAAGAACCAAATAAACTTACTCTAAAATGTATTGTTGAATCGTTGCCTGCTAATTCTGGATTTGACAATAGAGCTTCTAAAATGGCTATTGAACAGAAAAAACGATTAAGAGAATTAGCATCTAATTTTAGAATATTTGGAGAATGTTTACAAAATGAACAGGCACTAATAGACTCTGCAAATAATATTGCAGAATTATGTGAACTTGCTGCAAATTATGCTGTCAATGAAGGTAGCAAAATGTTTCAAGACAGAATTATAGTTAAAGACATGGATAACTTAAATAGACGAGCAAATGAATTTAAAAAAATTATGATGGAACTTCATAGTAAATATCAACAAGCTGCCATTGCATATGAAGATATAGGCCATATTATGGGGCGTTATTATGAGTTATCCGATAAATCGGGAAATAATTTTACATCTAATAAAGGTGGGTCTTCTTTATCAAAAAAAGTAATTGAAAATAATGAAAATGAAGAGGATGTGGGTTTTAAACGAATATGTGGTTGGTGTAAAAAACCACTAGGGAGTCCAGAAGAAATTAAAAGTACGGCCAACAGCTCAAGAATAACTCATGGAATTTGTCCTGCTTGTTATAAAAACATGGAAGACGAAATAAAAAATTTAAAACCCCAAAAAAATCAAGTGTCGTCCCACGACGCATAAAATAAAAAGATATTAAAATTTACGGAGTCCAAGAAAAAATTAATTTATTTTTTCATAGACACTATAACACCTTATTCGATTACAAAACCCTGATATTACCCCTACACAAGCTACAAATATAGACCCCTGTGGTTTTGGCGGATAATAGCATATTATACCCACCCGTCCTCCTATAGGTAATACTTCAAGAGCATTTTTTATTAATAAATTTGGATTAGGATATTTATCTGCTCCTGGTGCATAATGTTTAGCATCTTGTTCAGTATAAGGCGGGTCTATAAGAATACCAGCCCACGGAACATTCTCAACATATTTATTTTGATTAGTAGGTAAAGGATAAAATGGACAATGCGGAAATGGTTCACGCGCATCTTGTAAAAAATCCGGGTCACATGAGGGGTCGAGGTCAAGAGTTTTATCATTTGGACCAAAGGCTCTTTTATAAGGATAGTCTTTAGCGCAACCGCCACAGACATGTAATACTGGTTCGGTTATTTTACATCCAAGTAATGCCCTCGCTCGCTCTGGGAATCCTCCTAGATAAGCTCCATAATATTTTTTTCCTCCTTTAAGTTTGGCTCTAGCCAAAATCCACATATCTGTAATAGGTCTGTAACTCATATATTATTCTAAAATATATTTAATCCAATAAAGGGGCCATAATATTCCTGTATTAATAGCTCCAACAATTCGTTTTTTGACATTTATTTTGGGACTAAATTGAGATGTAAATATCCAATCGGCAATTCCATGTAATATACCAATGATAACATAAATAATAAAAAAGATTATTTCAATATTATTCATTTTATTCTGCTTGTTTGATGCTAAGTAAACTCCCAGTCATAGTTTGAATATATTTATTAATTCGAGACCAATATGAATTCCACTTTATCTTATATTTTTCTTCATCTATTTTTGGAGGGTCTTGAGAATCGAACATCATAACATGAAAGAAACAACATCCTCGGTCGGGGTGTTGTTTCTCAGACCCCTGCATTTCTCCAATAAGAAAAAGTTGTCGGTCATACTTTTTAAATAAAGAAAAAAGCTTTTGACTTTCTTCCATTAAAATAGCATCGACATCTGGCAAATTATTAGTTTCAACAATATCACCTTCTACATGTGTAATTTTCATAATTTTAATTTATATTAACTCCAATATTCATTCCAATATTCATTATAAAGTTCATGATACAAATCATTTAATTTTACTTTATCTACTTCTCGAGGAATGGGCGTTGGTTTTCCTTTCGCTATAAGATTCTTTTGGCGAAGATATTCCAATTCAAGTTTTTCTTCCATTTCTTCTTTAAATTCCATTACTTTTTCAAAAGACCAAGCTCCATTTTTAATGGCTAATAGCTCTTCGGCATCGGGGCGTTTTACTATAACTTTTCCTGTAGAAATAATTTCATATCCCATTCGCATAAGCCGTACAAGGTGTGACGCATGTTTTGAATTTCCTTGTATTGCAATTTTTCCATTTCTTCGAGTTACAAGTAAATGATTCGGAACTGTAAAACAAACAATTCGTTGATTTTGACAATTTTCTTTTTTAATAGAACGCCTGACAATTTCTTTTTCTAATGTTCTTGTTCGATTTATATGAACATGATACATTCCATTATATGGTCCCCAAATACTGGTTTCAAATCCACACAAAAATGCTAATTCTTGAACATCATTAGCTAATTGAATGCTAGACGTATAATAAATTTCGCTATTATCTTTAGGACGACGTGTTCCATCGCCGCCCATCATAGCATTTAAAATAATTTCTTTATCGCGTTTTGAAAGAGTCATTACCAATCGAGGTAATTTTTTATTATCTGAATAACGACCGCAATTTTGAAGAAACCATTCTCCTATTTGAGCATTATATATATTCCATATTAATTCATATCTATTTTTTTCTTTTCGAAAATGACAATATTCATATAATATATCAGACAATTTATTATCTTCCGACATACATTTTGCAATATGATTATGAATACGGCCGCCTTTTAATTGAGAAATACTAATTCCTTTTATTCGTTCTCCGTCAACTAATATACAACCTTCTGAAACATACCATCCAATTAAACGCAATAAATTATGCCGCTTAATATTTTTAGTAATAATATTATCTTGTAATCCTGACAATTTATTTTTTTTAAATTCTCGTTTTAAGGGTATAATTAATCTTAATATATTAAAAGCATTGGACAAATGAGCTGCTTCAATAAATTGCCATTCATGTAATTTATGAGTATTTCTTTCTCGTGGACGAACCCACATCTTATGATTTGGCGTTACTAATATATCCGTATGAGTTCCACCAAAATGATACATATCTCCATTAAAAATTCCATCGAATTTATCAATATATTTATGATATTCTATTTTTTGAGTATTTGGATTAACAGTAGCAAGTTTAGTTTGTGGAGTAATATCATCAAAATGTTTCCACCCATCTACAGTTAAAAATTGAGTATCTCCACTATAACAATCATATCCACACTTTTCTTCTAATTCGCGTCGTGCAGGATTGCGTTCTTTTTTCCACGAAACCCAAGATTCATAAATTTGTTTAGCTTTATTAAATTGGCGCTCAGCATAGATATATTTAACAAGTTCATTCCTAAGATTATAGTCTTTAGCCATCTTATGAATTACAGCCTCGGTATATACATCTGACCAATTAGCCACTGAAATTTCTTTGTCTATTACTTCTGAAATAATCTCCCAAATTGTATTTTTAAGTTCAGCCCGAGACATTTCATCCATTGGAAATTGATTGAGATTCCATTGTTCAACTTTTGATTTAACATAGCCAAATACTTCTGAAATGGAACCTTTTTGAATAGGCGGAAGGCCAAATTGTTCCCGGGTGGGCGGCTTCAATTCCCCGAGTTTAATCCATTTTTGATGTCGCTCAATTTTTTTTGCTTGAGAACAAGCATATCCAGCAAAAGTATATCTCGCCTTATTAGAAAGAAACATATTTCGATTTAACAAAAGTTTCTCCATAAGGGGATGTTTAATAAAATGATGTTCGGGGTCAGTAAAAAGTAACTCTATAATGTTTGGATTAACTTCAGCAGCAAGCAGAAAAAATTTTCGCAATGAATAAATTTCACTTTCAAATTTAGGATTTTTTGGATTTTTTAAATGAGAAAGTTTCTCTTCAACCCACTTTGAATTTTGAGCTTGTTCAAAACGATGATATAAATTGTATTCTATTTTGGGCGGAGGGATACAAATTCCTTTAACATCTATATCAGAAAATTCATTGGCTAATCCGTAAGCCTGAGAACCATGTAATGTAACATAAATTGTATGATTTGATAACCAATTCATAATATAACTTTAATGTATCACCAAACATGTATATTGTCAACTGTTTTTTTAAAACAATAAAAATATTATTTTATTTCAGTAAAAGGAGCAACACAAAGTAAATCTACAAATTCCATTACTTTTTTATATTTAGGATGGTCTTTTGTAATTCCCCAGTGCTTAATACCTTCATTATTAATCCAATCTCTTAAAGATGTTCCAAACTCTTCACTTCTAGCTTTAATATCACAAACCATTTCAGCAATGTACACATCAGGCATTTCAATGATTCCTTTGCTCCAATATTCTACATGATGTGGATTTGTTTTTCGATGATGATAAATAGCCAGTTTAAGCTTCAGCTTTTTATTTTCATCGGCTGGATTGCTCAACGATAAATATTCATATTCAATACCATGAAATTTACTTGCATCATGAATATATCCATTAGCAATAAGATTACGCCCCAAATCTATAAATCCCAATTCAATTAATTTTTTACCCAGAAGCAAACAATTATCTTCCACATTTCGAATATGACGAGTAATAAATTCAATTTTAGAAAGAGCTAGTTCTGCTTGACGTTTTATACGTGTACTGGTTTTCATTATTATAATATAAAAACATTATGAACTACCCACCCGCTAAAGCAGGGGGTTTCCCACCAAGCAATAGTTGTGAGTTTCTATAGGGTAATTCCTACCCCACAATAAAGATTGCGCACAGATATATCTGTTTTTGACAATGTTAATTCTAATGATAGCTTCATATGTTATCAACATACATTATAACATAATTGTTTGTCAAGTTAAATGTACTACTTACTTGTTAAATCTAGTAAGATTTTGTTAAAAGACCATTTTTTATTGACATACAAGGTTAAATATGCTAGGTTCATAATATGAAAAAAGCATCAAATACATATACGGTTGCCGCAGCATGTGAAAGAATATTTTGCACCAGAAAAGAATATAACAAATTAAAAATTTTACTTAAATCTAGGTTTTTTGAGCATGGATTTAAAATGAAATACATTGAAAATGGTGCGTTTTTATATTCCAAAAATCCAGATTCTATGAATCCCGAATGTTTACCAAAGCCATTTTTAAGTTTTTTATCTAAATTACTTAGGAATATTGACAAAACAAGCTTAACTGTGGGATATGCTTATTTTGATGATATTAATTGTACGGCATCTTGCGGCGGGGGAGATTTTAAAATTACAGATAATGGAGATGTAATTTTTCCAGTTTGTTATTATTAAATTTTATGATTTAAGAATATTTTTAGTTGAGTAACAATTAATGACTTCAGTATAAATTTTTCTATCCAGATGCAAGTCTTTAATTTCTTTACCACAATGTTCACATTCAGAGCAAACTATATAGTCTGACGGGGTTTTAAATTCTACTTGAAGTTTAGAATTTTTACCACAATGAGAACATGGCCATTTAACCTCAGTAAATAAAGTTTCTGGTTCGGGAAGTTCTTCATCGCCAATATTTCCTCCGAAAAGAGATTCGTCTCCCCTTACATTTTTCTGTAGCTTTAATACATGGTTAATAATATTTTTTGCTAAAGATGGGTCATATTTTTCAGGTATTGGGAATTTATTATTTATATGTTTACCCGGCATATTATCTACTTTTTCATTATCATAATAACGTTCCAGATGAACACAATAATCCCGATAACTGAAACCTACATTAATTGTTGCAAACCCCATTGAATACCATTCCATATAATCTTGCGGAGCATCTCCTTTGAGGCGAAAACCATGTTTTTTTAATACGGAAAATACTTCTTTTTTAACTTTTGTAATTGTATCATCGTGCTCGTTTTCTTTTATAATTGTTTTTCTCCTTGCTTTATTTTCTGTAATGTTCCAGGGGTCATCTGGAATTCCTAATATAGCTATATTATCTTCAATATGATTTTTTAATTTTAAACAAATTTCAACTATCTTTTTTACAATACGAGGGTCGTAAGTTTCAGGAATTGGATATTTTTTTACCACTTGATATCCTGGCATATCATTCCAATATTCACTGTCATAATAACGTTCAATCTGAACTTGTTTCTTTTCATTTTCAAAATTTATAGAAACGGTTGCTACACCATTTGCATAATATTCCATATAATCATTTGGTGTATTACCTAAAAGACGAAAATGGTGCTTTTTTAATTCTTCAAATACTTCTTCTTTAATTCTTATAATTGTAGGTTTTTGTTCTTTGTTTTTTGCAATATTTGAATCTAAAATAACATTAGGACTATTGTCATCATAATTTCTCCAATGACATACGTTACAGCGTGCTCTTCCATCGGGGTATCGACTTATTTCTTTCTCATTAGAATTTTTACAATTAGGGCATAGAGCATTAGGGAAGGTTCTTTCACTTTCAAATTTTTTAATAATTTCATAATTTTTAAGACGTGACAAAGGCTCACCATCAGGAGTAATTGTATAAATGTCCGGAGTTTTCTTTCCTAAATTTATATCAACATACAGTCGTCCCGTTTTATCTTGATAAATAGGACGTCCAAATTCATCCTCTTCTCCTGTTGCGTATAAATGTATTTTTTTTGCACCGCTTTCTTCCATCCTAGCCATTTTTTTATTCCATGCCGGATATGGATTTTCACTAGGAATATTTGGACCTTGAGAAGTTGGTTCAAACGATTCCATTAAGAGGTTTTCTTTTAAAACTTCCAAGATACATTCTTTAATAAAATTATGAAGCATAAGCTAAAATTTCAAAGTTGGTTGGTTGCCCCGGTTGAGATTTATTATACCAAGAAAATACAATACGACTATTTATAATTTCTGGTTTTTCAGTAAAAGGGTCGGCTCCTGGGTCATTAATTCTACGATAAGTTAAATTATCTATATGGCCGCTATCACCCATAATCCTATCGGCGGTTACCATATCAAGGATAAATCCCAATGAATCTAAAGCATTTGTTATGGCTAAAAGGCCATGTTCTTTTTTTTCAAATCGACCATTGCCATCTAATCCCAAATTTACAAATTTTTTATTAATATCTCTTCGTTCATTATTTGTAATTTTATGGTCATTTTTAATATTTTCTTTAAGTTTTACTAAATTTTTAGCAACGTTTTCATTTTTATCGCATAACTTCTTTGCTAATTCCCAAGAACCCATACCTTTATTTTTATCGCATAACTTCTTTGCTAATTCCCAAGAACCCATACCTTTTTCAGAAGGTAATTCTTTAGTTGGGTCAGCCATATGAATTTTCGGTTTTTTAGTATCTATATTAGAAGGAGAATTATGTGGAATTGATTTTGCTGCGGCTAAACCAAGCAACCCGGCCAAAGCTAAAGACGAATACTTTCCTTCTTCTATTGGTTCGGGCTCAATTAAAACTTCCGCGATACAACGACGTATAAAAGAATTAAGTTTTTTATTTTTCATTTGATGAGATTCTGTAAAAAATTTATTTTTAAGTTGAGGATTAGATTCCATAATTGACTTGCGTTTCGGGTCATATACGAATAGAGCACGTCCAATACAATCATACAAACCTACCTTTAATCTCGGACATTTGTCAACATAATCTTTAAATATTTCAATAGCAATATCTACATTATCAAAATTATCTATTGATTTAAGATACTCATCTGTCTTTGGAGTACGAAGTTCTATACTAAGAGGTAATTTATATTCTTCGCCTCTACATATACATGTTTTAGGTTTAGTTGGAGGTTGATGTTCTAATAGAGTACGTCCAATATAATCATACAAACCTATCTTTAATTTTGGATGTCTATCAACAACTTTTTTAAATATTTCAAGAGCTATTACTAAATTATCAAATTCTATTGATTTAATATATTTATCTGTCTTTGGTCTGCGGAAAGTTATACGAAGGGGGAACTCATATTCTTTACCATTGTATGTACATGTGTCCCTATATTCATTAATTTGAAATGGTCCAGAATTAGAAAATTTAATTTCTGAGCCTTTATTTAAAAATGAATGTATTTTTTCCATATCCTGATAAAATTGTTATCCTATTTCAGAAAGAATGTTACGAATAATATCGTCAGTACGTTCCCAACGATTAGTTGTTGGATTTTTATATTCAACTCCCTCGGAAAGTGAAACTTGCCCTACTGGACTCATAAATGCCCCCTGTGTTGATGGATTTGATACAAAATCAAAAGCAATTAATTCAAAGTCATCTCCGACGACGGCGGCATTCTCAGAGATTTTTTTAAGAGTACCAAGTCCACGACTCGATATACCAAGTTTAATTCCATTTCGAAAAAGCTCGCGTAAAATGTTTCCGTTAGGAGTTGTAAGAACTTCAACAGTTCCAACAAGGTCATCGCCATCCCAATGCATTTCTGTTACTGTATGAGATACATTTTTAAGATTGACGACGGATGATTCGGGATGGTCCAATTCTCCCATAGCTCGTCGGTCAGCAATAAATGTTCGGGCATATTTATCGGCCTCACGTATAAGAACTTCGTCTGGATAAATTCTTCCATTCTGATTTTTCTTTCCTTTTCGTTGCAAAATTCCTCGCACCATAAAAGGCTGATTTGGATTTGCCGCAGATTCTTTAAGCATTTGCTGGTCTGCCTCAAATGTAATGCATTCGACTAAAAGTTTTCTATCTGAGTTCATATTTTTAAAATAATTTATGAAGCATAAGCTAAAATTTTATATTTTTCTCCACTGGGAAATAAATGTGTTGGTGCATATAATGATTCCCATTGGAATATTATTTGGCTGTTAGAAATTTCAGGTAAATTATTAAACGGCGTTTGTCCCTCTAATTTTTTACGATAAAAATTAAATTTCCTGTTGCCACTGGCTCCCATAAGTAAATCAAGAGTTGCTGTTTCAATTTGAAACCCGAGGTCCCACAAAGCCATTGCCGCCAATTGAAATCCATGTTCTGGTTTTCTAAAAATTTTATCTTTATTAAGCCCTATATTTTCAAACTTATTATTAATAAGAAAACGTTCTTTTTTAGTTAAAATGTTACGAGTTTTATTTTCAATAATGACCTCAGATATACATTCTTTTATAAATGTTTTAATATGTTTCATATTTATGAAAACGTTTTCTTTATACGAACAATCCATTTTCCTTCTTCTAATACGGGGTCAAATTTAACTAATGAATATTGAGCTCTTTCATTTTTTTCTGGATTTGAAATTGTATTATTTCTTTTCAATATATCTTGTATCATTTGAGCATTAATTTTAGTTTTAACCATATCAAATGGTATTTGTAATTCAAATATTGCTACAGATGTACGATTATCAAGCTTTTTTTTCCACCCCTGTTTTTTAATAAATTCTTGAATTTGAGTTTCTGGATTTTTAAAAAAGACGGGCAACCATTGTTTAACATCTTCTACAATATTATCTACTGAATAAGCATCAAAAACATTATTTTTGTTTTCCGATTCCTTTATCTTAGTTTCAGGAGGGGTTTGTCCCGCCGGTGCTAAAGCCATAGGTTGTGACTGAGATATATTAGAATTCTGCCCTGGCTGAGTCGTCGTCGGGTCCGTTGGTTTCGATTTTTCAAAGCGAGGGTCTCCGCCTTTCTGCGGAGAAGGTTTTCCTGTAGAAGGTCCGAGAATTTGAACCTTACGTCCAAATCCCGTTTTAAGGAAATACTCCTTTGGTTTTGGGGTTGTATTATCATATGCTATTACAACAAAATTATCATAACCATCTTCAATTTTAATATTCGCAACATCGAATTCATATTCTTTAACAAATTGCTTATATCCGCGAGAAGCACTTGCTTTTATTCTTTTCCCCACAAGATACGTGGCCATTTTCTTTTCATAGGTTTGTTTTATTTGCTGATTAGACCCTTCTATCATTCTATTGAAAGCCGCAAAATCCGCCCCAATATCATAATATTGATTCTCAGCCCCGTATTGCTCTATAATATGTGATAATTTAATCATTATACAAATCCACCCAATATTTCTCCTTTATTTGTCATTAAATCAACATTTCCACGTTCATTAATATGCCAAATATTTAAAGAAATTCCGTTTTTCTCAAACCATTGATTAATTAATTGAAATTTTTCTTCATCTTCTGTACCCCGAGAAGCTATTGTTTCCTTTACACTTCCATGTGCTACATAATAAGCAGCTCCATTATCATCAACATAAATATATTCCCCGTCTCGGTCTTCTTTCCACATCTGGTAAAGTTTTTCTGCACTATATTCTCTTGACTCTTTCAATTTTTGTTTTGAAGATTTAAAATTAAATCTTGAGGATTCATATAGTCTATCGGCTGGCCGCTGTAATTCTTCTCTCCCATCGGAAGTCAGTGTATATTCACTAGGTTTTATATTACTTTTTCGGCGAGATGAATTATTACCTGCAAATGCTCCCGGTATATTATATCCTTGAACATTACCAGTTGTTGTTATTTCATCAATATCCTTTTTGCGGGGAATTGTTTTCTTTTTATTTTTTGAACTATTCTTTTTTATTTCTTTAATAGTTCCCTTGATAATATATTCTAAAAGAGATTTGAATTGTTGTTTAGTTATATATCCTTCTTCTAAAGGTTGAATGACTCCGCTTTTAAGAAAATCTATTATGATTTTTTTATCAACAGGATGTAAAGTTAAAGCTCTTTGATGTAAATCAATAATTTCATCTGCGGGCATACGGATAGGATGTGGTTTTTCGGGGTTATAATGATATATTTTAAATAATGTGTTTAATAGATTTCTAGCCACATCTCCCGGCTTATATGAAATTGAATTTCCTACTTTAGAACGGGTTGGAGGAAGAATTGACGATGAAGGTTTAGATGACTTACCCGTAGTTAATGTTGAATTTTCTTCTTCTTCTTCTTCGGATTGTTTTAATATTTTTTGAATATCTGACGGGGAATAATCTTTCCCAGATTTTTCTTCTTTAGAAGGTTCCGTAGCCACTCCTCCCTCTTCTTCATCGGTGAATGTTTCACCAGCAGGAATATTATCTCCCGCCTCTTCTCCTGTTCCAAAGTCTTGTCCTGTAAGTTTTCCATATACAATAAAGAACGCATTGGCCTTTCCCATTGGATATTCGTCATTACCCGATATCCATTTTTTAATATTATTAATACTTAATAACCGGACAAGAGTGTTTTTAAAAACCCAAATAATTAATTCATTAGGAGCAATATAAATGGATTGATTTCCATATTTATATGCATTATCTTCTTCATCCCATTCATATTCAGCATCCGTTAAAATGGATTCGTATTGGTCTGGAAGTTTTATAAAATAATGTGAAAATTTAAGTGCGTTTTTAATATCTGGTAATCTGGACAGGGGTGCAACTCCAAACCTATTATTTAATTTCTTGAGAACGTTAATATCTATTATCATTGTATTTTCCTCGTTTAAATTTATTTTTCTTTAAGCTGCTTATTTACTTCCCTCAATAATTCATAAGATAACATTAATACCATTACATGATTATCTTTAACAATTTTACCAGGATTAATTTTATCTATCTGATTAATAATTTCCCGAATTTTAATTTTCATTACATCTGAATCTTTAATTTTATCTATTATTTCTGTTAAAGATTTTTTAATTTCTGTAATTTTTTGTTTTACATATATACTAAAATTATTTGTATTTGCAATATTACAAATATATTCTCGCAAAACTTCTTTCTGGTCATCACTTAAAGTACTTGCATATTTATTATTAAATTTTTCACACAAAAGCTTATAAGTAAGCAATCGTATATCTTCGGATTGGGATTTATAATAATTAATAATCTCTTCATCCGTTTGTTTAGTTTTTGGGCGGTCAATAATATGTTCTACTATACAATTTTTAGCTTGATACACTTCTTTAATATCAAATTTACTTTCAGAAGCCGAAATATCTTCAAAAACTTTATATATGGAAGCTAAAACACGATAATTTCGCACTGGAGCCTTTAACAGTTCTTCAATTGGATATGTTTCTTTAATTTCTTTAATTAAATTATATTTAAGAAGAGCAAGCTTTTTATTATTTAATTTTTTTCGGGATTCTAAAATTACAGAAAAAAATCGTTCTGCATGGGATTCATCTTTAATTTTATCATTTAAAAGAGTATTATATAATTGCCATTCTCGTCCAAGTTCAGTAGATTCTTTAAAATATTTATGCAGCAAATCTTTAGCTGGCGAAAAATCCCTTCCTGTAATAATATCTGCGGTTACTTGTTTAGTAAGTAGCTCGAATAAAATTCCAGTATTTCGGAATTTAGAATGACGCTTTTTCTTAAGTACCATATATTTTTTATTTTATTCTTTATATTATAAATATAAACAAATAAAAGGAAACTTATAACATTATAAGAATAGATTAATGTTTATATTTATATTGTCAAATTTACATTATTCTAATATCTGAGATTCATCTAGCAGGGATTTACTTCCGGTAAGACGATTTTCTTCCAAAAGTTCTTTTTTGGTCTCTGATTGAGATTTTTTAAGAAAATTTGAAAGGCTTGTAATCATTCCATCATCTACAGTACGAGTTTTCCGCTCTTTTAGACTTAATGGCGAACCTCCCGCATAATTGTGACCAATGGCACTTGAAGATTTCCCTTCGCTTTTTTCCTTATGTGTTTCATCGGTTGCTAATGCTCCCAGGGGGTCTTCCGAAATATTCGGAGATTTCTTTTCACCCGTTTGGTCTCGGCCACTTGGGTATCGGTCTCTACGGTCTCGCTTACGGTCCCTTTTACGTTCTTTATGGAGTTCCATCCTTTTCTTTTCTGTAATTTCTTTTATGGCCGAAAGGTCCGGTGCTTTTCCTGCCTCGCCGCCGCCGCCACCGCCACCTCCTCCTTCTTTTCCAAGGTCTCCTAAATCTGGTAGGGGTTTGTCAAGACCTCCCCCGCCGCCTAACAGGTCTCCTAAATCGGACTCTCCTCCCCCTCCTCCACCTTCCTCTTCTTCATCCCCCCCAAGTTTAATTTTCTTGTACGGCTTGGCCGGGTCATCCCCATCTTCTTCTATCCTCGTGAAACGAAAACGTTGCTTGGCATCTTCAACAATTTCTTCTTGTACCTGTTTTATATCATCTTCAGACATATTGAATATATTTCTATAAATCCATTTATAAGGAAAAATTTTATTATCAATCATATCAATGGATACGCTAACTTTATCTTGCCAAATTTCAATTTTTTCTTTTTCAAAAATAGTAGATGGATTAGTTAATTCAATTTCAAAATCAACAAGCGACTCGTCCCGATATCCTTGAGCATATAAATGAATAATAGCTATTTTGCTTAATTCGGATGCAATAATACGTTGTAAACGTTGAATAGTGCGAGCAAAACGAACATCTTCTGAAGCTAAAGTTGCTTTACCAGAAATACCCTCTTCAAATCCCAAAAATGCTTTGGGAATTTTAAGAGCAGACATCATTTTTGTTTTAATATATTCTAAATCATCAATTCCGGTCCATTCCATTCCGGATAAAGTATCAATTCGCGTTCCACTATCTCCTCCACGAACAGGAATGTAATAATCTTCAATCATATTCTGAAGATTAAATCGTAAGTTATATTCTCCCGTTTTTTCATCAATATATGGTACTTTTTTCAATTTATCCATCATTTTTTGCATGTAAGCATCGACTTCATTGGGAGGGATATTTGCAATATCAGTATAAAAAATTCGCCTCTCAGGAGCACGCATGATTCGGCTAATAAGCATAGCATCTTCCATAAGTGAAAGCTGTTTCCAAACACGACGAGCCCCCTCAATCATAGAATTATGTACAATAATTCCGTTTGATATAAAATTAGAATTGGAAGAATCCACCTGAATATCGAATGTTTCTTGTTCACCGATATTTTCTATTTTTGTTACTGGATATAAGAAAATATTATTTGAATGGACAAAATCATATTTTTTGAGTTGAGATTTTTCTTCTCCATCAAGATAGAAATAAATATAATAAGACTTGTTGCGATTACATTTGATTCCACAAATTTCCGTCTCTCCTTCAAACCCCCGAGTTTTTACGTTGGAACATTTTATGTTTAATCTTCCGAGTAAAGATTTAATATCTTCTACTAACTCTTTATTATTTAATTCAATGGAATAGCGATTAACATTCCATTTATCTGTAAAAATGCTTCCGTCTGCATCTACTAACCCTTGAATAAATTCCCGCTGAAATTCATCAGACATTTCATAAACCCAATGTGGTATTCGCTTTGTGGTCACAGTCCCTCTAAAACCATTAACATAAAGAAATTCTGCTAATAATTTAGAATCAACATATGATTGTCCTCCTGAATTTTCTCCGGGGGGTAAAACAATTACATTTTTACCACTATATTTGGCAAGAATGCTATCATATTTTGAATTTGTAGTTTCATTTATTCCTCTTGCAAAGCTTACTCGATTGAAGTCTTGATTTATCCATCCATCCCCTATCATAAATCCAAAAAATCTTGCAAATTCTAAATCGATATAGTCTGGAAGATTTAATATATTATTTTTCCATCCATTATGATTTCCCTCAGTCAATAAAGTTTTATTAAGAGGCATTTTGTTTGCTTTTCGATGCTTATTGGATGTTATAACCAACAAATCATTTATATTGATATCTTTAGCCTGTTTATATTCTAAACATGACTTATTATTTTGAAATACCAAAATCGGATGAGTAGCACTACATTCTATTTCATTATGTTGTGTTGAAATTTTTAATGTTTCTTTAACACCCGAATTACATATATTTAATACATTGGAAAGTTCATAAATTTTGGTGTTCGTATTAAATGTCCATACTTTATCTCCAACTTCTATTTCATTTATTCGTTTACATCCAAATTCTGTTTCCACATAGTTATTAGCAGTTAAACATTTACCATATGGCAAAAAATTACTATCTGAAATAAGACGAAAATGAGCCACCTCATAATTTTCTAAAATTTCAGCCTGTGATGTATCGGCAGGACGAACCTGAAATTTTACATAGCGTTTATTGAACGGGTCAGAATTCTCAATTCGCTCTACATTATACGCCGATATTGGTTCGACCATATAAATTCCATATTCCGGGGTAATGTATAATTTAAGGTAAAAATCTCCATATTTACACATGTTACGAACCCAAGACCATAAGTTAAAACGAACATTGAGAATTTCATCATATAAATTTTCAAGAATTCGTTTTACGTTATCATTATTTGAATGTACCGTAATCATCTTACCCAATTCATTATAGGTAAGACACTCGTCGGCGTAGATATCGAGTGCTGATGAAAGGATGGGGTCCATGTCCATAGTGTTTCCTACGAAACAACTGTCTGTGGCGAAGTTATGATATTTCTCTACGGTAACATCATAAACTTCAATCTCACCAATACATTCAATAGATACTATTTTATGATTCAATGACAATTCAACTTCATTCTTAAAAGATTTCCAATTATATCCTTTCTTTTTCAAACGATTCTGAAGGGTAGAATGGTCACAATGTATATGTTTAATAAAATCCCACAAATTTATTTTAGAGTTTTCTTTATAAAATTCTAATGCTTTTTCTTTAACATTAGAAAAAGTTATATCCCCTCGATATTTTGGATTATGTTCTCCCGTTTGATTTCTATTCTTAAATACTTTTTTAAGAGTTTTAGAACGAATTTCGTTTGATTTTTTCGGGTGGGGGTTTCCAAAAATATGTTCATTCTTCGTCATTATTTGTAAATTATCAGGAGAATTGTCATACCCATTGAAATTTTTATGATGAACTACTTCATTGTTATTTAACGGACGCATAAATTGCTCAGCAATAATAACATGTTCAGACTGCCATCCCTTGGAAAAATTGTACAGTTTTCTATATTTATTATATTTACAATTGTAATTTTTCTGATAAAAAGGCATTACCGAGTCGCCAACCCTAAGTTCGTATATCATTTTATATGACCCATCTCTCATCATAAATGGATGCTTTAAACTTCCAATGACATATTGTCCATTATCAAATGTTACCTTATATCCTAAACGAGTTCCTTTTTTCTTGCGAGGATGATATGCTTTCCCAAGTTTTACCGAGTTGGTTTCATAATCATATGAAAAGACCCAAAAACGTTCTTGAGGATTATTTTTGTATTTTTCGGTCAATTCTGCTATAGTTGGGTTAGACCCATCCGGCAACGGTATAATGGTATCTGGCCCAATGCAATCATAATCACGAAACAAATCCATACGAGCTGCTTGATAGGATAAAGCAAAATCTCGGGTGTATGCATTATAAGCGGTACTACGAATTCGATTAAAGCGGTCTCGAAGACTATTTCTATCCGTAGCATACATTATGCTATCGGTATCTTTTATTTTCAGCTGTTTCCCACCAACATTACGAACAATAACATCTGTAGAAAACAGTCTTTTTAACCTCGCGTATAGCGATTGCCTTTTTACATCGAGAACATCATCCTCAAATGGTTTAGTAATTTTATGATTTGGAGTCGTTGGCATAATCTTTCTTATATTTTAGTATGTATGTGTCAAAAATGCTTTTAAAATCTTCTTATAAATATTAACTTAAATGCCATTATTTTAATAATATACACTTTCTATTTTATAAATTTTAGGTTATGATAATAACCATGTTAAATCCTCTTGAATTTTAGTTCCGTGTTTTTGAGGTCCTATATCCATTGTCCACGAGCTATGCCCCATTTGAGCTTGTCTTACCTTATAAAACGGAGTTTGGTCCATGCGGTTTGCAGATATTTTTCCTACTGCTAATTTAGTCAATTCAATGCCTTCTTGTCGAAGACGAAGAGCTGTATCTCGTACCCAAAGACCAATACATAAAGACATAACTAAGTCATCATTATATCCATCCATTGCAACTGCTTTACCATTTTTCCAGATAAAAGTTTCCATTTCAGCCAGAGTTCTTTTAGAACGAATTTCAATGGCCATATGTCGCATATAATGTTCCATGTTATCAATGATAAGAGGACGAGTTTTAATATTGGTACTAAATCCCGGCACTAGTTTTTTATCTTGTGCTGACCAGTTATTATTCAATTGACGCTGTACATCAACATATTTAAGGTCTGCGGAACTATAAAAAGTATTCGAATATCCCCGGTCAATGACTTCTTGAATAGTTCCCCATCCTACGTTTTCTCGTTCAATAACTAACAAACAGCTATTATACTCGGTGGCTAATGCTACAAGAAAATCACCAAAATCTTTAGTACTAATCTTCCCTTTATATTCCGCAACTTGAACGGGTTTTTCTTTACTAATATCTAAAACATGGCAGGCCGAATAATCTTGACTATCTCCCCGGGCTACGTCTGCGGCAATTACATAAGCGTGACTTCTATCTGGATATTCCCATATCCAAAGATTTTTATCCATTCCGCGAATTTCAATCGGGTCACAAGCTTTATTTTTCTTATAAAATTCAATAATATTGAGGTCTATGATATTATCCCCGCTAGCCAAGAAGTTACAATCATATTCTTGTGATGCATGTTTTGGATTTCCTATCTTTTCTCCTTCAATTCTTCTCCATTCTTCATCTCGTTCTGGATGTAAATTCCACGGTAAAGAAATGGGGTGAAATCCGTTTTTTCCCGTTTTATTATATGGGTTCTCGGTTTCGGCCCCTACCCACATTTTATGAAACCAATTGCCAATACCTCGCGGGGTTGAAAGTATAATAGCATTTCCTCCTGTAGACAGGGTTGGTTGAGCAGAAGTCCAAAGGTCTTCAGCATCATCAATAAGAGCTGCTTCGTCAATAATTAAAAGCGAAAGGGCCTGTCCAACGCCCGATTTTTTCGTGGTTGATGCCGCCTGGATACGAGACCCGTTAGCAAAACGCATGGATAATCGGTTATCTTCAAGCATTTTGACTTTAAGCCATGATGGTAGCTCTTTAAAAGCATCTCTTACTTTAGTCAATACATCTTTCGCATCATCTTGTTTTAATGAAATTAATAAAATATTTTTATCATTAAAAAAAAGCATTGTCCACAGTGAATAAGCAGCTACAAGGGTAGAAATTCCCATTTGGCGAGATTTAAGTATTATATTAAATTGATAATCATGAAAAGCTTGTAAAGTTTCTTCTTGAAATTTAAATAAATCAAATAAAATTGTTCCGCGAATTGGATGTTTAATTTTAACATATTGTCGCATAAAATATACTGGCGACTCTAAACATTTTTTATACTCCGCTTTAATTAAATCTTGATAAGAAATTTTTTCTTGTTTCATAATATTTCTAATTTATATTTTTCACAAGCATTAATATATTTTTCTTTTTGTTCATTTTGAATTCTCTTCAGAGCATCTATAAAACGTTCGGCTTGTTTTAAATCTTCATTAGCATTCTCTAAAATTTGGTCGACATTTGTTGTTTTCCATCTTTCTATAAAACCTTCAGAATTACATAACATAGTTACATCAGTATTTTCGGATTTAAAATAATTAATGGTTTCTTGAATCTTATTTTTCATATCTAACATAGCTCCCAATTCATTAGAAGCAAGTTTATATTGTTCATATACATTATAAATTCCTAAAACTCTTAATTTAGTTTCATAATTAATAAGACATTCCTCACATAAATTCGTTTTTCTATAAAATAATTGGTCTGATTTATTTCCCCATTTTATATTTTGTCCACATTTACATTTTTGCTCTCCTATTGCCGACCGAATTGTATCAGCAGTTTTATTAACTTTCCTGGGACCATATTTTTCCTGAATCCATTCCTGTCCATTATTATCCGTCCAAGTTTCTCCTATAGTTCTCGGAGCATATTTTTTCCCCGTGTACCCAACCATTGTTATCGGGCGGACGCCATCTAAATAATCTCGTATTATATCAATATTTTTTTTCATAGCTACATATTCAATTTATTATTTTTATACATTTGGTTGTTAATATTGTTCTATTTAAAAATATAATTCTAGCATTATAAAAATGCAAAATGATTATAAAAATGTATGCTTTATTCCTGCTTGGTCCACATAAATTCGGCGGCCATAAACGTGGGGTGCGCTTCCACTATAACGTACTGCTATTGAACGCCCTATATGCTGACCATCGCTTTCTTCAGTAACTACATTAATATAATCTTTAGTTAAAACATTTGCATTAGTTGAAACAAGAGATATGTTAGAAATATTAGTAGCAGCAACAATTCCAGTTCCAGTATTAATTCCAAGTATTCGATTTGTATATCCACTTCCAATATTCGAAATTTTAAGATTTCCACCAATTGTAAAATCTTGTATGGCATAGGTAGGAATTCCTTCTGAACTAATTACACCCGTTTCTCCTCTTGAATCAAAGGTTTGCATTGCTTCAAGACCCGAATAAACTGTTACTGCTGAATTATCATACAACTCAGCTTTAAATTGAACCCCTTCGTTTGCCATGTGAACGGAAAATGGAATTCGACAAACATATGTATCGGGTGAAAACGCATAATCTCCATATATTTTTAAAGATAATCCTGATACTATAAAATCAGAATGATACGGTACTATTACCAATGTTCCAAAATAATCTTCTTTAGGTGTAAAAAATAACAATTGATTTTCAAATACTGTCATAGATTCATTTATATCTGAAAATAACTCTCCAATTTTTAAACCATATTGTTTTGAATATGCCGGCTCTCCTATAATTGAGGGCGTAGAACTAGTAAAATAAAACGATACTTTTGCTTCTGTATCAGACGAAGAATTTAAAAGTCTAGCATAAGGAACCGATAATACATAAAGTGTATCTTTATACAAATGTAATGGATTGGATGAATAACTTGACCCAGAAAGATTGCGATGGCACTCTTTATCAAAGGGATAATAATTTGAATCATTGACTACTCCCGGCGCGGCGGTTTTCATAATTACATATTGATTTCCGTCGGATAAAGAATAATCATTAACCGAAGATATAATCATTGCATCGGGAATATTTGTATATTTAAGAACATTTAAAAAATCAGAATTATTTTGAATCCAATATTTTTTAATTTGTTGTTGACTATAAAACCCGCCAATATATTGAGATGCTTTTGAAGCCAGAGGGTCCATTAACATTTCCTTATTGGATATTTCTTCATCTATAATTACTTCCCACTGAGGCGGAGAATAAATTAAACTATTCATGAATAACTTATGTCGGCTAACAAATCCAGAAAAAGTAGTAAGGTTTCTATATACTATTTCCGCATAAGAAGTAGCTAAAGAAGCTGTAGTAGTAATTGATGGTGTTGGTGTTGTAGGGGTATCTTTTACTTCATACCACGCCCACATAATATCAGCAATAGGATATTGGCCAGGTTTACCTTGATATTTTGTAAAAGGCATAGTTGTTTGAAGAGTTCCAGTATCTAAAACTTTTTTAATTGTAAATGACTGTGTAGATGAATATGGTATGTGAATCTCGCCGCCGGGTTCATATCTTAGATAAGTTGTATGAAGCTCTATTATTTTTCCATTCATAGAACTATCAAAAAGCTTAGCCCATTGTGGAGCAATATAAACTCGATAATCTAAAGTATTATAATCAAAATTATTTGGGATGACCGACCCAAGAGGAGGCGTAACTGCGCCTGTACCACAATAACCTTGTGCTAATACCGACCCGCTTGCTTTAGCCTGATAATTAGAACGTATATTATCATCTATAAATACATATGTCGCTTTAAATCTTCCTAAACATTCTCGCACTACTTCTCCATTAAGCGGGCTTATTACATTTCTGTCTAATTTTAACTTATTATATTGCTGAATTTGAGATACTTTGAAAGATTGAGTAGAATTTACTTCTATTTTCTCCCCAAATGTTCCTGCAACTTGAGATTTAGTACTTATATGAGTAATATATAACTCTATATTTTGACCAACCATTTGAGAATTAAATGAAGCCGTAGGATATAATAGGGGGTCGAGTGTAAAATCGTCGGTTTGAATAGTATAATATGTTCCTCCTCGAGTAACTGATTTACCCATTAAATAATCTCGTCCCACAAAATTTCCAGTTATTGTAACCAAATGAGACGTTCCTTCTTGTGAAGACCCATAATCAGTTGAGCCAGATACAACAGGATAAATTAATGAATTAATTTCTAATGTAGGCTCTTTATAAAAACGAACTCGAGACAAATTGGTCGAAGCTATATCAATGTATATGTTTCCAATCCACCTGACAATTTCATCTTTAACTGTCGTACCAACAAGAATAATTTTTCCCGGGCCTCCTACCGTTTCTTTATTTATATGAATGGCTGTAGTAAAATTTGCTAAATCAATATAATGAATTTCCATCGGAGGAGAATCAATATACAAGGAATTTCTTTCACTATCAAGAACTTGCATTTTAATTTCAGTTCCATCTTTAAGAAAGTCCGTGCCATTGAAAGAAAAAGAATTTTTTCCAGCAGTAAAAGAAGGACTAAACTCTACCACTTGAAAATATTTGGATAAATGAGATTTATCTTCTATATCTACTTGAATTTCATCAAGGTCAGGAGTAGGTACATTAAGACGGGCAAATACCTTCTCACTAGGATTAAAATTTGTTTTGCCTCGTTTACCAAAACCTGTAAGTAATTGTTTTGCCATAAAAAGAAGTTAAAAATACAATAATACATATCTTTTTACTTTTAATTTACATGTAAGAAGTTAAAGAATTTGTGCTTTTTGAAGAGATTCTTGTAAATGAACTTCATTTTTATAGAACATGCCTTTATGTAATATCCATAAATATTCTTTGGTTTTAAGAGGTCGAAATCGAAGATTTCTTGATGCGCGAAATGTATTATATTCTTTAAATGCCAATTCAACGGTCCCGAATTGTTTTAATAATTTTGAAAAATCAAGGGCGGGAATAATGCCTTCATTATTATATGAAATAAAAATTATATTTGCCTTAGTATTTTTAATTAAAGATTCCATCGCTATTTCAGCATTTCCTCGTTTATTATACGCCGACCGATTCCAATTGACAGGAATTCCACTTACTTTACTAATAATTGCTGGTTCCTTATAATCATTAATAACATTTAACATAAAATAATTAGAACCATATGGATGTTGATTATATGGCGGGTCATAATATGCTAAATCAACATGAGGCAAAAGTTTTATTAAATCGTTAATATCTTCATTATAAATTTTAACTTCACATGGAGTATCTGAAAAAATAGGAACTTCTAGCTCAATTTCTTGACATATTCGCCGAAGCGCATTTTTACCTTCGCCTCCAAATTGGCCAATTCCTTTTTTATTTTTATAAAATCCTTTAAATACTCCTGATGTATTGACATGAATACTCGCCTCAATAAGCAATGGTGCTAGAAGATATGGCTTTAATTTTAATGAATATTTTTCAATTTGTTGACGAATATTATCTATAATTTTGGCATTGTTAATTGTATAAAAGACTCGTTCTCCGCGCTGAATATTTTTATCATTTTTAGGAGCATAAAATTTTTGTATTATTCCTTCTGAATATACAGTGGAATTAAATTTATTACGATTAAGAATTTTTATTTGTTTTGATATTTCACTAAAATCTATTTCGGATAAACGACTTAAATAACATTCATTAATGGTTTTAACATATGGTTCAAGGTCATTAGTATAAAGAGTAGTTGAATATTCTCTTAATAAGCGGGAAACAACACCGCTTCCACTGAATCCATCTAAGCTTGTTATTCGGTCTTTCCCGAGGATATGTCTTGCTTTATCAATATTTTCTTTTAAAAAAGATAATAAAGACCGTTTATTTCCAAGATAAGTTATTAAATGAGAAGTAAAATATGCAGAAGTAATATCTATATCCTTTTTTTCCCATTGTTTAAGTGTATTGAATAAAATCATGAATAAGAATTTATATTATCGAGAAAAATAAATCCGTTCTTCTCATATCGGATAGGATAATTTATTGCTTTTTCAACTCCTTTAAGACGTTCATTGGCAATGTCGCAATATTCTTTACTAAGCTCGCTTCCAAACCATTTACGACCATGTATAATAGACATTTTGGCTGTGGTCCCGCTCCCTATAAATGGGTCATAAACAATATCATCCGGCTTAGTCCATGTTAAAATATGTCTTTCGGCAAGCTCTTCAGGAAAAATGGCGGGGTGTTTAAATGCTATTTTATCTTTGGTAGATTTAAACATACCATTTTGTATTCGCCAAATATTATTTTCAATACCCAATTCATTTATAGCTTTTCCATTGAATCCGGGGACCATAGACCCATCCGTTTGTCTAAATTTTCGACTGTGTCGAATTGCTCCGGCTGTTACATTCTTTTTTAACAGGGGACAAAAAGTATTTGGTTTTTGTCCTTTAGTAAAAACAAACATATATTCAAAAGATTGATTATACCGATGCCGAGAAGGAAATGGGGTTCCTGTTTTTTGATAAATCATGGTATCATATAAATTAACTCCCAAGCTCATGAAATATAATGCTTGACGAAAACTAGTACCAGTTTCTGAACCTTTTATTGTAGCATCTCCCACAACCCACACTATAACTCCACCGGGTTTTAAAATTCGAACAAGTTCTTTTGCAATATTTTCAAATGGAAAAGAATATCCTTTATACGAACGAAGGTCATCATAAGGAGGTGAGGTTAAAATTAAATCTACTATTGGAGTATCAATAACAGACATTGTATTTAAACAATTTTCGTTGTGAATTTTACCAATAAGGTTTAACATATTTTTAATCGTTGTTTCGCTATACTACAATATTCTTTGGAACAATCTATTCCAATATAATTTCTATTTAAATTTTTAGCAGCTACACATGTTGTTCCTGTACCATTAAATGGGTCGAGCACAATATCATTTTTAAACGAAAACAATTTTATAACTCGTGTGGCTAATTCTTCGGGAAACATGGCAGGATGTCCAAATTCTTTCATTTTTCGTTCTGGCCCTATATTCCACTTAGCTACCGTCCATTTTTTAAATTCTTCTCCACTAATATCGCTGTTATCTTTTTTTCCCTCTTTTTTTAAATTTCCCTTACAAAAAATTTCAATAAATTCCCACGTATATTTAAGATACGGATTAGAAGGACTTTTCCAACTACCCCACGCAGTATATTTACAATTGTAATTATTTTTTTCCCATAAAATTTCTCCTTTCCATATAAGTTTTTTTCCCATTAAATAATTACTAATAATATGATGAGTAGGAATATAATCCGAAAAAAGAGGCTGAATATTTATAATAAGTCTCCCCCCATATTTTAAAATACGAATGCATTCATCTAAAATTTTAAAGAGTTTAGTATAATAATCTTCCCATTTTTTAGCATCCGATTTGTTATTTTTATATTCGAGTCCAAAATTATATGGGGGAGATGTAAATACCAAATCAATAGTATTAGATGGTATTTTTGTTAATACTTGTTCACTATCTCCGCAAATAATCTTATTAAGAAATATAGTAGGACATTCTATATTATTACGAGAAAAACATTCCCCTTCTGTATAATAAAATCGCCCTCTATATTTTTCTTTTAATTTTCGATTAATTACTTTCCGTTCAATTATCATTCAAATATTAATTTACTAAAATTGCCTTCTTTAGTTATTTCTATTTGTTTATCAACAGCATCTTTCAATGCATCAAGATGAGAAATAATTAAAATAAAATCAAAATTATTTTTCAAAAACTGGAACAAAGAAAACATAGAAGACAAATTATCTGAATCAAGAGTTCCAAACCCTTCATCTAATGCACAGAAATTACATTTGGGAAGGTTTGAAAAATTAGTTAGAGCTACTCGTATGGCTACGCTTGCTACAAATCGTTCAAATCCAGAAGTTAATTCTATTGGCCAACGTCCATGTTCATACACAACATAGGGAATTACATTTTTGCCATCAGTTTCAAATTGTATAGTATAATCTGCAACTTGACTTAGAATAGAGTTTACTTCCTTTTCAATTTCAGGAACCGTATTGCAAATAACTTGATATGGAATACCATCTCGCCCCACCGCCGTAAAATAATGTTGATAAGATTCCGATTCCAATTCTAAGGCAGCTACTTCTTTAATAGTTTCTTTAATTCTTTTAACATTTGATTTGAACAATTCTCTCTTACCAGAAATTTCCATTAGTTTCTGTTGTTGAGCTTGAAATTGAACATTTATCTTATCTATCATATTACGTAAATCATTAATTCTTGATTGAATTTTTGTATTATGTTCTACTGCCGCTTTATTTTGATGATAAATTTCAATTTGTTGATTAATATTCTTAAGAGCAATATCAAGACGTTCAAGCTCATTAGTTATAACAATAATATTTTTACTTAATTTATCACAAGTATCTTTAATGATTCCGCGTTTATTTAATAATTTAGTATAAGTCTCGTAAGATTTTTCTACCCATGCTATTTTTTCAAACTCAGAATTTAATACTTTTAAATTTTCAATCATTTGTTCGGCTTCTTTTTTATCATCTTCTAATTCTCGTTTGGCTTTAGTGGCATCTTTAACAAATGCATTATTAACACAGTACTTACAATTGGGGTCATATTCATGTTTATCAAGACGCGCTACTTTTTCAAGCTTAACTTTCACTTCAGCCTTTTTAAGCTCTATCTTTTGTTTTTCCGAAGAAATTTTATTAGAAATTTCTCTGTATTTTTTAAGAGATTGTTCAAGGTCTTGTTTTTCTAATGCAATAATTTCGGCATTCACTAAATCTAATTGTTTTTCTTGGTCTTTATTAGACTTTTGAATTTCTATAATATCTTGATTTTTAGATTTAATGGTTTTTTCGGTTTTTTCTCGCTGTAATTCTAATATTGTAAGGTCCGATGGAACGCTTGTATCTAATTTGATAAAATTAGAAGTAGCTGCTACAATTTGCTCATTAAATCTATCAATTTGTTTTTTTAAATTTTCAGATTGCTGATTAGCAGAAGCAAATAGTTCTTCAGCATGAGTCAGCGCAGATTCATTCTGTTGCAATTCAATCTGATAATTTTTATCCTTATGAGTTTTAAGAATTGCTATTAGCTCTTTATTACGTTCGCCCGCCGATTCGTGAAGCCGGTCAAATATATTAAGTCCAATAAATTGAACAAGCAAATCTTTGCGTTCACTATTGGTCATATCAATGAATGACGTTAGGTTTTTGGCATTTTGAAATGATGCTGCTGTAATAATGAAATCTTCATAGGTTCCAATGTAATCACGAATAATATCATTGGTATCTCTCCTCGCAGTTCCCTGTAAATCTTCCTCTACTCCATTAACAACTTTCCAGAATCTTACATCAACCCGTACATTACCCGAACGGGTTAATGTCCCCTTCCTTTCAATGAAATAACGTACATCCGAAATTTCAAACTCCATTTTACAGCGGAAAGATTCTTTTTGAACATTAAGAACATGCAATCCTTTATATCCACGGTCGAACTTATCAAATAAGCAGAATATGATAGATGACAAAATACTCGATTTTCCGCAGCGGTTTGGACCAAAAATGCCATAAACTCCGTTCATATCCGTAAAATCAATAACATTTCCTTCTCCATAAGAAAACATATTATCCCATTCAAATCGAATAGGTTTCCATTTTAAATTACGAGAAAATTCATCTCGTTTAATAAGCTGATTAATATCCCGGTTAATTTTAAAAATAGAATCAATTTTTGATTGGTCTGTTATTTCTAATTTCTTATTTAAAAATTCTGCCAATAATTTTTCTTGATAATCAATATTTGATAAATCAGTAAGAACTATATCTTTACAAAGAGGAATAACATCTTTTTTATCTCTTTCTTGGTCCATTCGAACATAAGAAGTTTCAATGACCTGAGATTTCAGTTTAATATCAGATAAAACCTTTTTTATATCTGAAATAATGCTTTCATAGCTTTTTATACGAAGACGAACATTTTTTGGTAAATCAGTTAAATCAGTAATTAATTCTCCTTTTTTAACTTCAACTGTAAAATAACCATAATTGTTTGGTATTTCTATAAATTTATAAGTTCTCGTTTGTAAATCCCATAAAGAAACCCCATGCTCCCGCAAGCTTTCTCCGTGATTTTGTTGTAACAAACTTCCCACATAATGAATACATGGCTTGAAATTGTCGGGGTCATAATTTTGCATGTTTTGATGTTTATGTATATCTCCTAACATTGCAATATCATGATGGTCAAACAAAGAATTATTGATGGCAGGATTGTTAATTGAATATCCCGTTTCAAGAGACGCCTTATCTACGGCTCCATGAAATAAAGCAATGATATGTTCATATTGATTTTTATAAATCGCCGGAATATTTTTTCCCAAAATGTAATTCGAAGGAGTATCAAATACCCCCATATTATTAAATAAAACATTTCGAATTCCATATAATCCTGTAGTTTTCAAATAAAACAAATTGGGATGATTAAGAGCATCAACGATGGGAGTCAAACTATCTAATCTGGATTTATTTGATAGAGTAGCATCGTGATTTCCCGCAACAAGAATTAAAGGTCTTAAATTAGCAATATTTTTAAATAGATTGGATGCCATTTCTACACTCTCGGGAGATAAGTCACTTTTCGAGTGAAATACATCTCCAACGAGAACCACAATTGTAGATGCAGGAGTCTTCTCTATTTCTTTATATAGCTTAGAAAATACTTCTTTAAATTCATCATGCCGTTTAGTTAAACGAATATGAATATCTGCTATTTGTAATACATGAGTAAACTTTTCAATGTTTGTTTTAAGAATATGTATCATAATTCCAAATTAATAATTCTTTACCCTTTTTTCCTGATTTCTTAATGGTAGTGATATCAACATTTTTTTCAGAAGCTAAATTTCCATCAACCGTGCGTTTTGCTGCTTTCATAGTATATTGAAGTTCCCACGGATATTGATGATATTGAGAAAACCATTCTTCAATATCTTTATCTTGATTATAAGTAATCATCCATTTATGAGAACATTCTTTTACATTTTCCACAAATCGTTGATGATTAAATTGTTCATGAAGATTACCTTCTTTTCCATAAAGTTTGTGTGGGATTTTATAGGGAGGGTCTAAAAATATAAATACATTATCTCCGGGTTCTATAAGTAAAAGATTATAATCTTCGTTAGTAATATTAAATTTAACAGTATTTAATAATTTTGAAGTTTCAGGTAGATTGGAAATGCATTTATCTGTAAAATTTTGGTCCCATGCGAGCGGCGCATAAGACCCAATCATAGACATGCCCGAGTAAGACAATTTATTTAAAATATACCACAAACAAGCCGTTTCAAATTCTTCTTTTTGGTCAATGCTTTCTTCAATTTTTTTACGAGCTTCCAAATGAAGTTCTCGCCCGGCCTGTGCGCTTTTAGATGGTATTCGTTTCCCATCGGGGAGTCGTTGAACTATATTATCATCCTTAACAATGTATTTTGCCTTAATACTTTGTATTTTTTTTACCATTTGATTTGGATGTTCATAAAGAACTTTCCAAAAACAATAAACCGGATAAAATAAATCATTAACCCAAAATTTCTTTCCCGGATGCATTTGCATTAAATATAGTCCAATCGAACCTCCACCAAAAAAAGGTTCTCGGTATTCTTTAAAATTCATTAAAAAATATTTATCAATATGTTTAATGGCATTAGATTTTCCGCCGGGATAACGAACTGGCGTTAGTTTAGATTTTAAATTATTCATTTGAGAGAAGTATAACAGAAATTAAAAATTTGTCAATTATATTGAAATTTTAATAAGTTTCTGATTGGTAAAAGAGATTCATAATTTATTTCATAATTAACCCATTTTCTTTTAACTATGGGAGATTGTTCAATCATTTTTTTTGTCGAAGCTCCCCAAAATCTGACTGTGGCCACACACCGAGACCGGTCTTCAGATTCGGTCCATCCAAAAACATATAAATCCTGTCTGATTGGCAAAGTTTTTCCATATCCGGTTTGATGCCGGACTTGCCCTACTCCGTATGGTTTAGACTGATTCTTAACATTAGTCTTTTTTCCCAAATAAATCGTATCTCCGAAAACATCACCGCCGGAAATATTTCGAAAATCAACTGCCGTACCAGTTAATTTGCAAAATGCCAATTCCCCTATACGACCTCTTCGTTCAACTTTTCTGGGGTCATTTGGAGTATTAATATATCCTCGTTTCCATTTATCTTCTTTTATATTATTACTTTTCCATGTATTAGCTCCCATATTTTCTGATGACCATACACAAAATTGATATTCATCTTCTTTTACAATAACAGTAGCCGTTTCTATTGGTTGTCTTTTATTGGGAAAATACATATATGGACCGTAATAAAACGAATAAATCGGAGTAACTTGAATTGGTATATAAAAATCCGGGGGTATTTTCATAATTGTAAATTATATTTTAATAAATCTGTTTCATCAAATTCTCTGGAATTTTGAATAAGTGCATGAATATTTTCAAATCCAATTGTAGAAGGGTCTTTTTCATTTAATTTTATAATATGAATTTCAATTTCAGGTACTTCTTTATGTAATCGTTTGTATATATTAATTGAATCCGCTTCTGCATCTGAATCTAAAACTATATTAACCCGTTTAACATGATATCGATTCATATTAGTACGAAGTGTTGCAGAAGGATATTTTCCAAATAAAGGAATTGCATTATTTCGAATCGCAATAGCATCAAAAACCCCCTCGCATAAAGTAAGGGGTTCACGATAATTTATAAAACATTCAAATCCTACAATATCCATTGAGACATTGGGTTTTTTATGAGGAATTACTCCCTCGGCATTATAGTAACGCCGTCCTATAAAAAAATTAAGATTGCCTTGAGCATCATAAGAAGGTACAATAATATGTTGGTCATATTCTCCGCCTTCACAATATCCAATATTATATCTAAGTATATCTTCTTGTATAATGCCCCGTTTTTTTAAATATGCCATTGCATTTCTATATTCTATGCTTTTTTTAGGCTTATACATGGGGTGAAATTCGGGCGGAAGTTGTAAAAAATTTAATTTCTTTTCTTTTTGAGAATACCGTGTAAGCTTAATTTCAGGAAGTAACTTTTTAATTTCATTCCAATAAAAAGGCGGAGCCTGTAACTTTTTAAGAAGAGTACCAAAAGAAACTCCTTTGGTGTCACATCTCCAACAATGATATGCCCCAATACGTGGTCCTTTAACAGCAATTTCCAATTTGCGTGTTATGGGATTTTTATCAACACAAAAGGGACAATGATAAGTAAGTTGAGCTCCATCTTTTCGGAGCCTAGCTTTTTGCCCAAATAATTTATTAAAAATAACTTCTAATTCGTATTGTACCATTTTTGGCACAAGTTACTAAATCACACGTCAAACATCAATTTTTTATACTCTTTATTTTAATCTTGCTTCTTCAACTTCTTCTTCTAACCGTGAAATAGCCATATGTAATGGAATTTCATACCATTCATTTTTCTGAGAAAAAGCAAAATGCTTCATAGATTCTTTAATACGCTTTTCAGCCGCAAAACAATCGGGATGTTCAATATTATAAACCATTTTATATCCTCTGTTAGGGTCAGAAGTTTGATAAGCACGAAGACGCGAATTTAAATTTTCAGTACATCCCACCTTAACAAATCCTGGAAATGCATCGTTTGTAACTATATAAAGATATCCTGCCTTCATGAATTGTATAAACTTTTATATTTTGGGTCAGAATGCATACATTCTTCACATATGTATTCTTCATCATCTCGACGGAAATCTTTCCAATTTCCTTCTGATACAATATAATAACCGTTTGTAATTATTACTCCGGTTTTAGCACAGAGACTTATTGTTCCTTTAATTTCTCTGTCACATCTGTCACATATTATTTGTACCGTTTTCACGTACTATAAATATAGCACGAAGCAACAATAGCATCATAAACATCTTCCATTCTTTTATCTGGAACTCCGTTACGATTTAATTTTATCCACGGAGTAATATCATATTTTTCCTCGATTTGTTGCTTTACATATTCTTTGGGTTTGATTCCTTTAATACGACTTTTTCCAAATAGTTGTTTTCGCATAGTCGTGGCATTAGCATAAATTATTGGAAGATGAAAATGTTCCTCTAAAATATAACAAATAACAGCTTTATTTTTTGCCAGTTTCAAAAGAGTTTGTTGCGAAGTTTTTCCAAAAACAAAACCAGATAAAGTTTCTTCAACAATAATTTGATGAAATTCTTTCCCCCCCAATCCCTCTATAATAATTTTAGATTTATCTTTATAACTTTCAAATTTAGATATATCAAAAAATCCAGCATCTAATAATTTTTTATTCTCAGTTATAGCAAATCCACACGTAGTACATGATAAATCTAATCCCAACGATTTCATTTATATATCACTTTATTTGTAACCTTCATTATTTAAAAAAATAATTTTATCCGTGATATTTTCTTGTATCTAATCCTTGAATATAAAGTGAAAGGCTACTATTTCCTGCTTGAACATCTCTTAATTGAGATACGAGTGGCATCATTTTAACTTGAAATCCATTAGGATTTTGGAAGATAGCTCCGTTTTGACTAGCAGCATCAATTACTTGTCCGGGGATTGGTACTGCGCCGGGCGGTCCGAGAACGTCCTTAACTTCAAATGCGCCTCCCGCATGTTGCCGTGCATATCTCTGGTCGAGAGTAGTTGTTAATGATGGTCTTTCATTAGGTATTGGCATATTAATATTCCTTTTTATACTAAATGTATATTATTCTTCTTAAAAATATTTTTTATAGGTCACATTTTTATCACACGTCTTATCAAACGCGGGATTTGATTTCATCAAATATAAATATAATTAAAAGTCCATTTTCACCACGAAATTTATAGGTAATTCGGGTGTTATTTTAATGGGCGTTCCTAATTTGGCGACAGCTACCAATTCTAACCCATCATAAAGTCCAATTGTAGTGACCATTGGAGCTAAATATGAGCCGGTTTTATCAAATGCCGTTAAACGTTCATAATCTAAAAAATTACTTTTAATTGCAGGCTTAGTATGTTTTTGACTTAAACCATTAAGATAATCCATAATATCATTAAAAAAACGACGGTGACAAGCAGGCGTAATATATGTAGAATAATTTTCTTGATTTAAACGATTAGAAAAATATTTCCATATAATATTCATATCTCGATAATCAATACGAGAATCTTCATTAAGGTCTAAAATAAATTGCATTTCTGTATCTATTGTTTCCCAACGCAACAAACTTTCACTAATTAATTGTGCAGTCACCGTATTATTAGTAATAGATTTATAATAATTAAGTAAGCTTATTTCATCATCCGACTTTACAATAGAAGAGCTCCAATCAGTTGAAACAGGAACTCCAAGTATAGCCGTATTCTTATATTGCATATAACTTAAAATAACATCCGCATCTTGAAAATCAAATTTTCCATTTTTATTAATATCAAATATAGAATATGAATTCACAATAGCTGTTGGATTTTGACTTACATTAAATTCTCCCGGCTCAACCGTACAAATAATTTGTTTTTCATGAATTGTATGTTGACTCTTAAATCTTAAATCATATTCATAGGTGTAAGTATTAATAGGAGAATAAAATAAACCATCAAATACAGACCCCGAAGTCATAATAATGAATTTTCCATTTCTATAAAAAACATTACCTACATGAAAAGTGTCTCGAAGATTATGAAAGTTATAAATATAGGCTTTTCCTGTAATATCATCTAAATCTGTATTAGAGCTATGAGTTACCTCAATATTTATCAGCCGATTTTCATCACAAAGATACATTGGAGCACCTACAACCATTGAAAAATCTGCAATTTCTACGTCAAACCCATATTCTCGATATGGACTTAGATACTTTTTCTTTTTCTGATAAACATTTGTAATTTCCCATATTCCTGACCCAGTGTTTTTTTGAAGAAGCATAGCTTGCCCACAAAGTATATTTTCTAATTCAGAACTACAATATCGTAATTGATTTAGAGTTCCTTCAATGTAACACGAATCCTTGCTGGTTACATCTAATTTTGGAATGCCTACTATAGCACTTCCGCTAAATATATCCACAGACCACCCCATACGATTATTGTAAAGAGTAGTTGGTGTTCCATAAGTCTTTAAAACTTGTTCCCATCCTTCTAATTCAGGCGGGCACCGTTCAAAAATATACGCAGACCCCTGCTGATATAATGTTGACCCGTTATATTCATAAAACATACGGTCATAAGGTTCTCCTACTATAACCGTATCTCCATAAATTCCTACTGAATATCCAAATCCATTATAAACATTCATGGTAATATTATCAGGCTGAGGAATATATTTGGAATTGAATGTCATGGGATAAACACTCAAATCGGGCCGAAATACATAAGTTTGTATCCATGTATTATTAACATATTCAAAAAGGTAAGCTTTAGAACTCATTGGATTTCCACATCCAACTACTAAGCTATAACTGTGAGGTCCCTCGTATTTATTTAATTTTAAACTCCATCCAAATTGAGACTTATCAACTCCATCTGTTAAAGTTATTTTTTGAAACAATGACCAAGAATAATTATTATTTGTGGATTCATTTTTGTATAAATAAACGGCTCCATTTGATGCACTATAATATGGAGCTCCAATAGCAATCCAATCTTTATTAATAGATACTGCCATGCCAAAAGACCCCGTTTCTACAAGGGACGAGTGTAAATCCGGGTCATCAATAATAAAAGCCGCAGCACTGCTGCTTTTTGCAGTCCATTCCGTACGAGCTAAATCATAGACTTCGGTCATGGCCCAAGAAGCGGTAATAAAACTGGCTGATGTTTGGCATACTTCTGTAAGATACGGCGTTCCTACTACCAATAATTTTTCATACATATCCAGAGAAACACCAAACCCATTTTCAAGAGATGCAGTGTAAAGGTCTTTATCAATACAAATGTTATATTCTGGATAAAAAACCAATGGAGAATTTTCTGCTGAAATGGGCGTCGAAGCAGAAATTGGGTTATTTTTTTCAGTAGTTAATCTAACATCAAATTCTCTCCATAATTGATATATAGTACCTACATAATCATGTTCATCTTTAGATTTATTATAAAGAAATACATCCACCGACCCCGTACGTTCTTCTATACTGGCCGTGGCACGGTCCCACCGGAGAAGATTAGGATTAGAAACTACAACATAATCTCCATAAGTAGTAACAGCGTATCCGTAATTTACATTTTTAGCTTTAACATACATAATTATCGTCTATACATATCGGACTTAAATTATGTTACAGGAATGCTTCCTAAAACAAAAATTTTATTAAGTGAAGCATCATAAATTAATCTTTTTATATAATTGTAATATAACCCATTATATTCAATATGAGGATTAATTGTATCTAATGTCCAAACAAGTCTATCGGGTGATGTAAAAATATAACCAGTACGATTACTAACAGCAAAATGACCTTTTGCCGAATTCCATGTTACTCCTGTAATATCATTATCATATATAGGAGGTAGTTGATTTAAATCAGTCCAGTCAATGCCATCTCCCGAAGAGGCCATCATTCCCATTTCTCCTACGGCCAAAAACATATTAAGAGACGGGCTATAAGCCACACCTAAATAAGCATTGGTTGTAGGTTCAGGGAATGGATATACAGATTGCCATGTTTTAAGGTCTGTAGAAGTTAATATGAGACCCGTCCCCCCAGGACTTCCATAGATGCTCGGACCAACAATTACATATCTTGAACCATTAAAGGCAATTCGGAATGCACAGTCCGAAACCCCGGTAGATTCTAACCCCCATTCAATTCCATTTGAAGATGTAATTATCGTTCCGTTGTTTCCACATGCTATAAATCGAGAACCATCATAAATCGCATCCCAAATAAATTCATCAGTAGGAATAGTAATTAAATTCCACGTTTCACCCCCATCATTAGACCACTGAGCGTTTGTTTCATTATCAGGCGCATTAAATCCTACATAAACCCCATTTCCATATACCATAGTTAATGGCAAATAAAGAGCAGTTCCAATATTTTCCCAATTTGTTCCATTCATAGATTTCATAACCATATATTTTTCTTCTTCAGGAAGCATATCTATAGTTATAAATCCGTTGCTCCCACTTGAAATGGATTGAACATCTATATACCAATCTTCATTATATGGAAGGTCAGTATTTGGAGGAATAAGAATATAATTTTCTGTATCAATTGATTCAGTTGAAGGACCTGTAATTGACCCCGAACTTTCATTAAAAGTTATATCATATACAATTCCAGTATTAGAAGTAACTTCTCCTTCCGGATAAATATCATGGTCATCCCCAACTAAAGACGAATCAAAAAATTGTTCGAAAGAAGCTTCATCCCCATAATATTCGGGGTCCGGATGATGTTTTGGGGTTTGTGTTGAAATAGTAGTACCATCAAATGGCTTAATATCTGGCTTAGCATCAACGGTTAAATATACTGTTACAATGGATGGACTGCTTAAATATACAGAATATTTGGCACTAAAAGACCCAGTTCCATATTCATTTGTTGCTGCTACTCGATACCAATATGTATTTTCAATTTCAACATCTTCATCTGTATAAGTATATTGAAGACCCGTAGTTGGTAAATCTACCCACGAATCACCATCATCTGTAGATTTTTGTAATAAAAATCCATTATTATCTTCTAATTCGTAGCTCCAATTAATAATAATAGCTGTCATATTTAATTAAGAAGGCTCTAAAACTATACTTCCTGAAATATTCGGAATCCCTTGGGGAGGCTCATTCAAGGGTTCAATTGGATTTTCTGGTGAAACAAATGTAATACTTGCTGTATTACTAAAACTAGATGTTCCCGCCGAATTTACGGAGGCAACCGAATACCAATAGGTATTTCCTCCCGGGCTGCTTGTTACATCTTCGTCAGTAAAATTATCTACTAGAGAAACATTAAAATCCGAAAAAATATTTCCATCAGTAGATTTTCGTATGGTGTAATAATCTTGTATAGAATGATTTTGGTCAGGAATCCCCGGCGTCCAACTAAGAATAGCCGAACCACTTGAAACTTCTAATTCACTCGGAGGATTGGGAATGCCATAAGGTATAAAAATACTTCCTGTGTCACTAAAGCTTCCAGTACCATACTTATTTATAGCAGCAATACGATACCAGTACGTATGGGCAAGCAAAACATCATTATCAATATATGAAGATGCCGTAGCATCTAAAGTATAATTTGTTGTCCATGACGAACCCGAATCTATTGACCGTTGCAATAAAAATCCCGTATTATCCGATAAAGTATAAGTCCAAGTTAATGATGTAGCATACATAGAATTTCTCTTATAAATATAAAAATTCTTAGGTTTTATTCATTAAATATTTGTTAAATTTAACTCAGAACTAATTCAATTTTCATAATATTATGCGACATAACTTCTATCCCATTTCCATGTATAAGATATTGTTAATGTTTGTGTATTAAATGTTTCTTGTGGATTATTAAATACAAAACAAAACGCTTGATTATTAGGATGAGCAGGGTCGGTTCCTTTTCCAAATCCCATACTTCGAATTTGACTTCTATTGGCTTGACCATAAGTCGAAGATTTATTAATAGTATAAGAATTTAAAACATAAGCATTTTTATATGTGATAACTTCACCAAGATATTCAGTTATAGGAGGAAAGGCGGGCTTAAGGCTCGTTCGTCTGTCCACCGCCGTATTAAAACTTTGAAGCGGAGTTGCGTCGGTAGATATCCAGAACAAACAATCTAATCCTATAGAACAAGGTTCTAAAGTAGCTGTTCCATAAGAAGTTCCATTATAAATAACATAAGATAATAAAGTACTTTCCCATCTACCTTCAGAATCTTTGGTACCAGCAACAACTCTTTGAATTGATTCAGACCCTTCAGTATTGCTCCATCCTGTAATAGATGCATCTGGCCTGGATATAGATTCGGTGGGATAAACCGATACTTGTAATTGATATGACAGTCGTATTCGTTGGTCGGGGTCGACATGTACTGGTACTGGAAGTAATAATCGGCTAAAAGTATTGCCGGGATTTCCAACGGCACTAGTCCATCCTACTCCTACTTCTTTATAATCAACAGGAGATACTTCCGGAGTAAAATCCCATGTTCTTGTCATCGACATAACGTTATCATTCCACGTAGAGCCACACAAACCACTACCACTTACTAAATTTGTGTTAATTATTCCAGACCCAGCTCTCTTAACTTCTGCTTGTAATCCGGTCTGTGAAGTTTTCCATATTGTAAAATTCGTAGTGGAAATATTTACATTTTTATTTACAGTACATTCTGTTGCATCAATTCCACCAACTACTTGGACTGCGCTTACTCCATTTTCAGGCGTGTCAAATACAATAGTATCTCCAACCGCCATTGTTCCCCCCGGATAACCCGCCAAAGATTGTGTAAATGAAACAAAAGAATCGTCGGGTATTAATGTAACTTTTGTTCCTGTTTGAGATACAGTTGATGTATTTCCATATACACTATTTACTCGTGTCCCTGTTCCTACAATACCATATTTCATTATATCAGCATAAGCTGTATAAGCTACTTGATTAAGACCAGTATTTAAAATTAAATTCTTTTGATATTCCGGCTGTTCCCAAACTACCTCTCCGTTAGCATCAACGACTGAAACTTTAAATGCGCCCCCGAGAGTTTGTTTTATTGAACCCACATTATATTTTTTATTATTCATTTTTATCTCCTTTGTTATTAAGTAATAAATCCATCTTTAAATCCTATTGACCAATTTACATTGGCTTCATTCATTTGTGGAGTTTCTATTGAAATTAATTTTACATTTCCACTTAAAAATGTAATATTTGTAATAGATTGACTATCGCTTCCTCCTGGTTCAGGTACAATTGTATCAAAAACAGAACCGCTCAGGAATGAAATATTTGTAACAGATTGACTATCGCTTCCTCCTGGTTCAGGTACAATTGTATCAAAAACAGAACCACTTAAAAAAGTTGAATATACTATAGAATTTTCTTCTGGTGTAGATACTGGCACCGGAATTTCTAAAATACTGCCCGATAAAAATCCTACACTTGATAATCCATATTCTTTAGTTATATAATTATCTATACTCCCGTATTGAAACCCTATATTAAATAGCGGAAAATCGGGGAAAGGTGGTGCGTTCCATATATCCCCGCTGTTAAATGCTATAGATACTGGAGCCGAATGTTCTATATTCATATTAACATGTCCATTAGCCCAAGAACTGGTAACTTTACCGTACATATTACTAACCATAACCCGATAGCTTCCCGAGTCAGCAAGAGTAATATTATTAACTCGCAGACAACTTGTATTACTTCCGCTATAATGACCGTTGTCAGATAATAAAGTACTGCCTGATTGCCATTGCCAATACATGGGAGATGACCCGCCAAGAACAGTTACACAAAAATCAAAATTAGAGCCAATGTCTTTAAATTCGTCATTGGGGTTACTAATAATTGGAGGATTTCTAATAATATATAAATGAGCCATAGAGCTTGTTGCTCCTTTAGTAGCTGCATTATGTGCGCGAACACTATAAGTACCTTCATTTTCAAAAGTAACATTATCAATATATAACGTTGGTCCAGTACTTCCCGAAATTTGTCCTCCGTCGGTCATGGCATAACTACTAGAAAACCACTGAAAAGTAATGGGGCGGGGAGCTCCGCTTGCACTTACACTAAACAAAATATTTTCGCCGAGTTCAGCATAAACGTCAACGGGGTCAGTTAAAAGTATAAAATCATAAACTGGACAAAAATAATCTGATGAACCAGAATATATTTCATTTTCAATAAGCCAATCTCTTACTTCTTGAATTTTTGAAAATAAATTATATCCACCTATAAGATTTTGATATCCATCATCAAATATAATAACTTGGTCATCAAGGAGATTATCATAAAATTTAACACTTTTTGGTTCTATCTTATCTCCAAACACACTATTAGGTACAGAAAACATTCTAAAGTGGTCCGAGAGATTTCGAAGAGTTTTACTTAATGGAAAATCAATATGTTCAACTCCGAAGATTTCTATAGGATTATTTCGAGTATTATAAAAAGCATTTTTTATTTGTCGATGTACCAGGCTTTTATAAGTTCCATTAATATTTCTTTCATCGGAAGAAGAATTGAAAGTTTTATATCCTGCTATTCCTTCTTCATATTCAATGGGGTCATCTCCTTGTTGTTCTAATGCAATATTACACTCTCTATTAAGAATGGGGTCCCCAAAATTATAATCAACATAATCTAAAGATACTTTAGTTTCGGAGGAGTAAATATTAGGCTCTGTTATAACTACATCATCACCTTGAATATTGTATAAAGCTCGAGATTTAGCCGCAACAAACGGCGTAGTCAAAATATTTTGGTAATTGATATGTTTTAACATTCAATGTATAAATATCCTCGTATTATATGTTTAAGGAAATTTGTTACATATAATTTTATAAAAAACACATTAAAAATCTAAACGAACTTTAATAAGCAATTCTTGGTCAAACGATTTAACAGCGGGTCGACTTAATTTTGCTACAGCGACAAGCTCGTGATTATCATTATATAAACCTACGGTAGTAATATATGTCCTGGGGTCAGAAATAAAATCGGCATTATAAATTTGCCCTTTAGGATGTGTTTTATCAGTTCCATCATAAACATATGTTGGATTATTACTATAATTAAAATCTCGATTTGTTACTCGAATGAAATAATGTCGTGCGGGAACATATTCTGATTTCCGAACATTCATTAACATTCCATTTGCCGCATTCATTGATGCAAAAAGAGTTTTATGATTATATGTGTAGTCAATTTCTCCTGGTAATGTTCCGGAAATATATGGCCAAGATTCATTTTCACATGGTCCTCCCGTACCCGGCCCTGCTCCCGAGCCACTGGAAATACCAACTCGATTTGCTAATAAAGAAGCATTAAGAATTACAATCCCCACTTGAGGATAAAATAAACCAAGTCCTTCATAAGTTGGACTGTTAGGAGGATTAGATATACTTCCAGTTACAAGTTGATAAACATATTGATTTTGAGTAGTATAAATTGAATCATCTATCAATGTTACAACGCCTTTAGAACCCGAAAAATTTAATTGTAATAGACCTTCATCAACCCGGTCTTTCATTTTATATGCTGAAAAATTTATAATCCAAATATCAGGCGCAGCTGTTGTAGTACTAGCACTTAACATTGAAAACATTCCATTGGATATAGCAGTTACATCCGAATTAGCTAAAAGAATATTTTTATATTGAGTATAAATAGCTTTTGTTGGAGAGGCGGCTATATCTGAAATTTCTGTTTCAAAAGACCCACTTCCTAAATTTCCGTAAAAATTTCCATATGCAATAGAAAAATAAGGGTCATAATTGACATAAGAAGATTCGTCGGGAAATACATTAAGATAATACATGGTATATCGAACATCATAATGTGAAGTTCCGTACGATGGAGATGGTGTATCTGGACCAGTAATTCGCCAAAAATCATCGATAAAATTTCCTTGGTCCCAACTTGGGGAACCATCTGGCCAAAATCCACTTGCTACACGAGTAGTACGTCCAGCTACTATGTCTCGATTGGAGTCAAATTTATTAAATATCATATTTTTACTTTTGAGTTGGAACGGTTACGGTAACTTCAATTGCCGTACTTCCGCCCGATTCATTTCCATAAATTGTTAAATTAGTAGTCGTCGTTTTATTTAATCCGCTATTGGGTACAAAACGGAATGAATTTCCAACAACAACTTGAGCACTAGAAATATTAATGTCTCCCGCAAAAGTTGGGATTACATTTGAAACAGTATTAATTGCATTTGTTTTTTGAACTATTAATAATCCAACATTTTTATTTCCAAGAATGGCTGTATAACCCGCCTGCAAATTATAAGCCGGATTTGTTGAAGGATTAATAATAATATCGCCGGCATAATCCTTTGTTACTAATATTTTATCTTGAGCAATAGTAATAACAGGGATAGAAGTAACACCATGATTTAAAGTAACAAGCTTGTATTTCATGGTTTGGGTTTCATCCGTTAATGGTTCAAAAATAGGTGTGTTACGTAAAGCAATATCATAAAAAGCACTTCCATTGGGATGATTTGGCTGATATAATGTATAATCAATCTCATCATCAGCCAACGCAAAATATGTAATATTTAAATTTCCATTTTTTGCTAAAAGCTGGCGTCCTTTTTGTGTTAAAATTGCATCTACTGTTATAGTTTGATTATCAATATATGCCATAAATTATACTCCATATTTTTATTATTATATATCTTATAAAAGGTATTCATCTATAAGTATCATTGAATTTACAATTTTTAATGATAAATTATATTGTCTGTTTTAATAAGATTAATATTTGTTACTTGTGCCACTTGAACTGGGTCACTACCATCACTAATTCCGTTAAATCCTATAGTTGTATTAGCTGTTTGTCTTCCTCTTTGATATGAAGAAGATATATTAATTTTTCCTATTTGTCCATAACTTGTAAATCTTTCCATAGAAAAATAACCCCGCTTATGAATATAATGATTTCTGGGGTATCCCCGCACAATTTCAAAATATGTACCATCATCTCTATAAATTGGACGTTTCATTAATGCTTGATATTGTTCGGTTGTCATTCCATTATACGGTGGCGGAGGGATAAGTGGATTATATTGTTCATAATATCCATAAACTGGATGGTTTAATAATGCACTTGCTCCTGGATTATATCGCCAAACAAAATTATTTATTTTAGAATTTGGACTATTATGCCATGTATTTGATTCATGTTCCCATACATGAAATCCATCGTCATTCGTACCTTTATAATAATTATTTAAAGCAGGGGTAGAATCTTGAGCACTAGATGTATAAACATTACTTAAAAACCATTTATCACTGACTATTACATAATCATATAAATAAACAGAACAAGTAGAATAAACATTAGCTTTTGGACTATCTGGTATATTATAAGTTGCTGTTGCTGTTAATTGTCGAATGGAACTGCTACAAATAGAAATTTGCGAAGGATTGTCCGACCGAACATATGACCCCGATTTAGCATAAATCGTATATTTTTTCCATCGTTTAAGCAGGAATTCCGACTTTCCATAAAGCGGATGTATTTCCTTAAACATGTTAAAAGCAATTTCTCCATTCATAAATTAATATTTAGTGTGGACAAGTTAATGTAGCCTCCCACGCAGTATTGTCTAATGGTGACCATATACGAAGTGTAGCATATATTGAATTTGTTTCTTTCTTAAATGTCGCACTCCCTCCTCCTGGAGTTTGTATTTGTTCATTATCTCCCAATAACTTCAATTTTGTCAATTGTTTTTTATATCCGCTATTATTTGCTCCCACCCATTTAGTATCTATTTTTATCTCTCCATCATAAATAACTTGGAATCTATCAGGAATAGTAAAAGAATTATATTGTAATGTTACAACTCCTGTTCCAGAACCAAGTTGTACAACATAATCGGTATAATATGGCGGGTCTTTCTTTCTTCCACCACGAACTTCTAATGCTTGTCCGCACGGTGTTGAGGGCGGAGGAATAAATGGGGGCGGTTCTGGTGTTGGACAACTCATCGTAAAACTACAAGTTGTATTAAATGGATTATATACACTTACATATGTTAAATTATTAGTTTTATTCTTTGTAAAATAAATTGTACCACTACCTGGAGTTTCAATAACATTACTAATTGGAGTTAAAGAAGCCGATAAATAAGAAGGTGTTGGATTTGGACCATATGGTAACAAAGCATCGTTAATATTATCCACTGCCGTTTGGTCAGCGCTTCCGCTATATAGCCATTTTGTATCTAATTGTACTTCTCCATCTATAGTAACTACATATCTGGAAGCACTATTATTTACATTATAACTAAATGTTACTGGAGTTGTGAGAGAACCCAATGAATAAAGATATAATTTAGTAAATGATTTATCTCCAAAATTCCCACCCTCAAATTTTTCCATATAAGGTCCATTACAATTTTGTGGCGGAGCATTAACAGTAATATAACTATAACTAACATGAGTTGCCGTATAAATATTTTGAGTACTGCCGGGTCCTGGTACATGTGCGGTTGCAGTTAATTTAACACTATAAATACCAGGATTATAATAAATTAAAGTGGGTGAAATTTCGGTACTTGTGACAGAAGCAGACCCAAATTCCCACAGATAAGAATCGGCATTAAAACTAAAATTATCAAAATTAACTTCTAATGGAGCCATACCAACTGTAGGATTGGCTTCAAAATATGCATTCATGTTATATTCAACTACTTTTATATAACTTTGACGAATTTTATGCAATCCATATTTTCCATAATATCCCATTAAAGTTACAGTATAAATACCGGGCGTTGTGTATATATGTACGGGGTTCTTTTCTGTGCTAGTTTGGCCATCCCCAAAATCCCAGCTATAATTACTAGCTCCAAAAGACTCATTATTAAAATATACTGTTAAAGGAGCATAACCATATAGAGGATTTCCGGTAAAATCTATAGTTCGAGTAGGAACGCCCCCAGCAAAATGACCAAATTCAAATGGGTCAGCAAGGTCTTGAATATAATTTCCACCATAATTCACCGGATAATCTCGTATGGGTAAGAAAACATAACCCGCATTTAAATTCATTGATTGTGAAGGAACAATCTGAGCATTGATATTCACCAAAGAAGATGTTTGTTTAAAATATTTATCTATAGTAGTATCCAATGCATATTCAATAGAACTTGTTACAGGACGAATTTGATACTTGGGTCTTTCTAAAATTGTAGGTTCAATAGCTACACCAAGAATGGCATTTGTTCGTGCGGGTATGACATTTTTAATAGTTTCAAATACTGAGCGATTAAAATACATTTTATAGGAAGTCAGTATTTCATTAAAAAGAGTACGACTTCCACTATATTGATTTCGGTTATTGGCATATTCCTTTCGGAACATTTTTAAAGATGTATAACTTGCCGAATATTGATACCCCGGGTCTCCGATGGTATCCATAAAATCAAAATCACCAAAATAACGAACAATGTCACGATTTTTAAAATCTTGGGGGTCAACAAAAAATCCAATTTGGTTGGAATCTGGGGCCGTAATAGAAATATTGTTATATGTTGAACGTGCTAAATTATCAAAACGAACATCGACCGATTGTGATACAAACCGGGTTTTTTCATTATGAAATCGATTTGGCCCATATTTTGAAATTTTCCAAGTACTAGGATAATCGAAAGCTTTAAATTGGAAAGGATATGCCGATTTAGATTCGGGTCCACATAAACCATCTACAACTTTTGTAGAACCCGACCATGCCATAGAACTTATTAAATAATCTACATTAGCATGAGGCTCTCCATATAAACTTAATAACTTTGCTGAAGAAGATATTGCAAAATATGGATTTCCGTTTACCCACCTTCCCGTATCAATTTGATTAAACGGATAATCCGTATGCATTCGGAAATAAAGAGATTCATATGGAAACGAAGTATTTCCTCGAAAACTATAAGCACTAAAATTGTTTGTATAATCTTCAATATTAGAATCGGGAACTGGGTCTCGCCATACCTGAAATTTATCAAAGCATCCCGTATATCCTTGCCCGTTCCAATCTGCAAACCACCCTCCTATTTTAAGACGACCTCCTTGATTAAAACGTACATTAGATGAAGAATCATAGCATATTAAACTGGAAGTTAAGTTTACAATTTGATTTCCAAATTCATTTCTTTTAACATTTAAATCAAATTCGGCAGGAATTAAATCATAGTTAGGATTAAATTCAAATCCTTCATCGGGAAAATTTCTTCGAAGAATAATACTATAAATATTTCCATCAAATAATGGAAATTCTTGGCTATACATCTTAAATGCTTCTTGCCCTTTATATCCGATGCGGAAAAATATTTTTCCTGAGTTTTTCTTTGGAATTCGTATAAAACCAACCGCCCATTCTCCCGACCCGCTTATTGAAGCTCGGTCTGTATCTTCTACTCGTCCAAAAAGAATTTGTTCCTTTTCATATGTATAGGGTTCAGCGCCATCTATACTTATTTTAAACATATAAGTATGTGAACCAGTAGGAAGCTGTAAATCATATGAATCATACCTTGATGAAGTGTCCCATTGTCTCATATAAACTCTTTCATAAAGAGTATAAGAAGCATGGGGGTCATTATAAGCAATCCCCCCGTACTCTCGGACGCTTAGAAGTACTTCGGGAATTCCATAGCTGGCTAAAATAAGACGTACAGCTTCTACTGTACCTTTAGTCTTATAAATTTGGGGAAGAATTTGTAAAATGCGATTTCTAATTATTTTTAGCCTTTCTTCAGCTGACATAGAGCTAAGATTTGCTAATTGTTCATTAGATAAGTAATTATTAAGTAAATTGGATTGTTCGAGTGAATCATCTACTTTCCACCCAAAAGTTTCAAGCATGTAATCAACAACACGACGAGTAAATTCACTTGTAGGAGTATTGCCAATTTTTTTCTCAGACGGCATGTTGGCAATATAAATGTAAATATTATCAAAAAAATGTCCTATCATGGTTAAGAAAATAATATAATTATCATTTTCGGGATTAGATAAGACATGTTCTGGACACGTATTAATTAAACTATCTCTATTATCTTTATCATATTGAATAGCTAATGTGTCTTGACTATTAACATAACTGGCACTAACAAACGAATTATTTTTATAAATGTATTTTCCACTATTATACAAATAAGATTCATATCCATCAAATGTATTTATAATATCATCCATTTGTTCTTGAATAGAAGCATATTCTCTATCATAATAAGGATAGATACTACCACTTGATGCTAAAAAAGCCGATGCTTTATTATTTAATATTTCTAAAGATGCACTTAGTCCACAGAGATTAATACATTTATTTTTAAAAACTTTTAATCGCATCTCGGCGGATGAAAAGACTATAAAATTATTAAAATCACTATAATCTACTGATAATTCATTAATATTTTTACTAACAATTATATTACGCTCAGTTTGAGCATCCAATTTTAAATCATTAGCTGTGTAAGAAATATTGGTATTAGTAAGACTTGCATTTGGAATTGGAATATAAAAATTGGGAGGTCCAATTGTATGTACAATTTGAGGTACATCTTCCCGGATAATGGCACTTATAATATACGGAACTAATGAAATATTAGAGACCCAACAATTAGTTTTTATAGGTAAATCAAATGGCAATTCATCTTTTAATTTAATTAATAATGTAAAAGGGTCTTCGGGATTTATTCGTTCATCCATCATTCCAATGCTAAGAATTGGAAGCAAGCGATTATTCCCTACATTCAACGCATTTTTAAAGTATCCAAAATATTTATCATTATATTCCTCTTTTAATTTATTTGAAATTGGAATATAGAAATATTTAGTAAAAAAGTCATAAACAAATTCTTTAGCTTTTATGTATTCTTCAGATGGAGATGTTCCTGCCACCGAAAATTTTCGTTCTACTGATGCCGAAACCAATCCTTTAAAATTATTATCTATAGTGTCAAAATCTACAATCTTTGTCGAATTTGATAGTAAATAATCATTAAAATAGGTATTAATTCCCATGAGTCGAATGAAATTTTGACTCACTATATTAAGACCAGAGACAGATAATATTGGCGTTGAAGAATATAATACAAAATCTTCATATAAGTTCTTAAAGAAAGTTAACATCTCTCCATCAGTTGAAATAAAGAATAAATTTTTTATTGTTTCTATTTGTTTCTGATAAAGAGGGAAAATTTTATTATATATGTCACCATATGGACACTTTTTTAAAGATTGAACGTACAATGAAGATACATCATTCATCAATAATTTGTGTTGACAAAATGCTGTATAAGAATCATTAAAAGTTGATAATGGATAAAGTTTTAATTCTTTTCTTGAAGGAGAAATGTCTTTAATAACAAGTGGAAATTCGGGTGACCCCGCCATTTCCCGCGTTAAATTATAAGTGATAAAATAACTTCCGCTAGGAATATTAAATGTTTGAAATACTTGAGATGGAGTATCAACTAATAAATCCTGTGTTTTATGTAAAATAAAATCAGTATTAAGTTCTTGATATGAATAACTAACTACATTATTTAAAGCATTAAAATGTGAGACAGTTACCGTGTTATAACTCTTGGACATAGGAATAATATCCCATCCAAGTCGATTTTGTTTTCTATCCCATAATCCAATTTCAATAGTATCAAATTCAGATAGGCCATACCACAAGTCTTCTTTAAATCCAGATATAAACATGGAATATTCTGTCGAATTCAAATATGAGCCTGTATTTAAGCTACTTGAATTATTGGAAACTAATTTATATGATGTATAATCCATGTTAATTTATTAAGATGGTTTTATTATTGGAGTATAAGGAAAAGTATCTGAAAAATCAGACTCTACTCTTCCTTGTCCCAATGCTTTTCTGAGTTCCAAAATAACTTGTTTAATTGCCAATTTATTAGGACCCGTTTCCTCTGTAAGTTTGGTATTCTGTGCTACAATAGCATCTAATTGTGATTGAAGACCTTCCTTTTCTCTTTGAATAAGATTTAATTGTTGTGTAAGAAATTCCATTTGGTCCGCCGTTTCTTCTTTTTTTATGTGTGGAGTAAATTCAGTAAAATTGGGGTCATAAAACTGTTTAATTTTAGAATTATTATAAATTATATTAGATATAGGTAAAGACAAATAAACTTGTGAAAAATCATTGGAAGAACTATTAAAATATAAATTTCCCATATTATCAAATTTATATTCATATGTCCCGTCCTTTTTAAATTTTAAAATATCTATAGAAAAATCGGCCATATTTTTATCTTGTTATTTTAAATGTTTTACCAGTATCAATCGTCGTAATTTGTGTGCCATTTTCAATTCTTATTAAAACACGATAATAACGTTCTTGTGGTAAAGAAGTAGTATCCACAAGAAAATAATTACCTTCTGGATAAGCACAGCTTATACGTGTATAATTATCGAAATTAATTACAATTTCGTCAGTTTGATTATCTTTTATTGCATAATATGACGATGTAGGCAAGAATTCAGGAACTAAGTACTGTTCTTGCTGTGTAGAAATTCCAAAATATTTTAATGGAAACTTTTTCCTCCCAAATATATTTAATTTAATAATATCTCCCGCTTTATATTCAGATTGCATATTTCCAATATTTATGCTAAATGGTTTTTCTACATTTAACGGTTGCAAACAACTTGATGTAAAATTTACACTACTAGTATAAGCAAAACTAGAAGTAGTAGCACTTCCGGTTAGTTGAAGAGTAACATAACCCCCATTTAGAGGTCCATCTATAAACTGACCCACAAAACTTGCGCTATCAATACTTTGTGTTACAGATTCGGAAATAGAAGCTGAAATTGTATAAAGTCCTAATGCTGTTCCGTTAACATATAATCCATTTATTTTAGCTGTTACATGTGGATATGTTATTTGAGGCATAGGAATAACACAAGTAGCTCCTATTAAAGCAGAACTATTCCATGACCCTGTAAGACTTGCAAAAATAATTTTATGATTTTCATAATAAGCTGTAAAATTGCTATTCTGAAATACTCCTCCTGTAAAAGAACCCGTCATTAATTGAACTGAATGTGAAACTCCACATGAAGTTGTAATACATGCATTAGGAGGAATTGGAATAATTCTTGACCACCCAACTTCATCTCCACCCCAAACCCATTCTAAATTAAGAAATGTATATGCATTAGTAGTCGGTGGAAAATACGGCGTTCCATATGGAGATTCCATAGGAGAAGTAGCACAACGAGTTTTAATTTCAGTTGGTAAATTTACATTTACATTATTAATCGAAATTAATCCTTCAACAGGTCCAAAAACAGGTACATTTTTAATATTTCCTGAAAATCCCGAAGCCGAAATAAATCCAATATAATAATTATTATTTTCATCCAAATAATATCCGGATGCAGTTCCATAAAGAGATAAAGCCGACCCTGTTAAAACACCTTCGAAAGTTCCTAAATAAGAAGGCATTGAAACATTTCCTAATAAATAACCTTCAATATTTGTTCCGCTTATGGCACTATTTGTAACTTCAGTATCTATACCATCTATTGACCCCGTAAAGCTGGCCGTAAATAATCCACTTCCGATAAAACTCCCCGTAGCATTTGCTTCTCCATAAAAAGAACCTATTAATTCTCCTGTAAATTCTTGTACAAAACTTCCTGTAAACAAGACATTGCTTGCAGTTAAATAATGAGAATAAAAATTCAAAAATGCAGACCCGCTAAAATTTCCATTCACCCCACCCGCCCCCGATAAAGAAGACCCATCGGTTATAGTTGTTGAAGACCCCGAAGAATATGAGATAATTACACTTGCTGTATCATAGCTACTAGTAATATATTCCCAATCATTATCCCATCCTACATCAAGCAAAGGAGAATAAATAGTATTTGTATCTTCACTAAAATATTTTAATAAAAATCCTGAACCTGTAGGATGTAATTCATCTGAAGTTAAAAGAATAAATCCATAATTAGGAAGACCCGCAAGCCATTGATTAACAATGGGTGTTACATCCATATTCAAGTCGGCAGATTTGTAGTGGAAGCTTTGTGAACAAATAAAATTCGTTAAAGTACCCCCGGGTACATCCCATTTAGTTCCACCTTTAAAATCTCGATATATCCAACTGGCCCCATCTTCAGACCCTCCATCGGACATATATCCGGTTCCCATTGCCCACGATTCGGCGAGCGCAACGGCATAAATGGTATATTCTAAAGGAAGCTGGTATTCATTACTAATTTTAACCTTTAAACGAAATTCTGGATTTACAATTTCTTCTTTAGAAATAGAATTAGAAATAGATGTAAGGTCAAACTGAATCAAAGCCCGGTCAACGTATGATTGAGATTTATACTGTCGATTTTGTACAGGACGTGTATCTATACCCGAAGCCGTTCCATATAAACATATCATAGAACCACTTTCAATTAAACCTTCAAAATTATTAACTTCAAATATACCACTATTTAATACTCCATCTAAATAAGCATATGAATTTTCATTAGTTCCTATAATTGACCCTGTAAATGTACCATTAAAAAATTGTACACCTATTTTATTAAAAATTTCTTTATTATAAACATAATCTTTGGTTGGGCTAATATAAGAAACATAATGATTTTCTGTACCTATTTGCAAAATTTCATCTACACCAAAATTTAACGTTCCAAAATGAGGACGATTTGTGATGTAAGTATCTTGTGATGGATAAATAAAATGGTGCATTATTATTCCTTTTTCATTTAAATACAAGTTCCACGTATATCATTATCTGGATATTTTATTTCAAAAATACTCGGGTCAACCGATGGATAAATTACTCCGTTTTTTATAGCCGCAGAAATATTATATTCGACTGGAGAATAATTTCCGTTTAATGCGGTTTTATTATAAATATCTATATCTATTACAGATTGTACTCCATCTACCTTAGCAATTTGAAGTTGTAATTGACTTAAATTAATTGGCTGAGAAAAATTCCAACGGTCAATATTAAAGAAATCTTGTACAGCCAAAATACAATTACTTAAAACATCTTTTTTATTATGCCCTTTATAAACCGAAATCGTAAAATCTACTCCTATATTAATAATATATCCATCAATAATATTTACACCATCAGTCATCATACGATATTGTTTAAGATATGTTATTAAATTGGATATAAGAGCCGGATTTGTTGGCATTAATTGTTTTTGAGCATTATAAGTTAAAATATATACATTAATTGCAAATGGATTAGTATTATCATATGCCATTCGACGAAAATATGTATTTTCACTATTATCAACAACCTGGGCGATATTATTTTGGTCAATTACACCAAGAAGAATTTTATTCATTCCTACTTGTAAATTGGAATCGGCAATAACTTGGGCCTTGGCAATTGTTCCGAGTTGTGCTGGCATAGAATAAATGCGAACAAGATAATCATTTTGAGTTACGGCACGATTTTGAGCCGCAAAATTAGCCATAGCATTTAAACGAATTTCTTCATTTGTTTCCGCATCAGCCCCTCCTGTACAAGGAGAAGGATTTGTTACAGCCAAAGAATTTTCTACTGTTCGTAGCAAAGATTTTTGTTCTGGAAGCAACCCTTCTTCTGGATTATCAAATATTGCTGAAGCTACCGTTCGTATTTCATCCACCTGACAATTAGATTGTAATCCTCCTCCTATTAAATATCTAATAGTAAGTGTAGTATTTTGCGGAGCAATACCATAACATTCATTTTTCAAAAAATTGCTGGGGTCAAGAGGTAAATTAACATTATTAATATTACTCATTCCAACGCCAATTAAATCTGAATCAAAAGTTATAAGTTCATCACTAATACCATTTACTCCGGCCCCAAAGGTAATTGTAGTAAGATTATTCTCATCTACAGATGTAACAAATTTTCGTGACGTCTTAAGATATGTTAAAATATAAGGAACCGAATCCTTATATTGTGATAAAGACCCCTCATACTGAACATCATTTGGAACAGCAATTGGAACCATACCTTGAGCTAAATAATCCACTTGATACCACTTATTATTATCTGAATCGGTAATATCAATAATTTGAAGAACATTTTTTTCGGATAATTTAATTGAAAAATATGGAGTTGGATTTCCAACTATAATTTCTTTTGTTAATATTTGTCCTGAACTTATAGGGCCTTGTTTAGTTAACAAAAAAAACATTGGAGTTCCATCTTCATTTCTTGAATATATTTCTTCTCTTCGTGGAGAAACCGAAGAACTTACAGAAAAATCTACAGCCGAAGTCAAAATATAATAAGAACCTTGATTATTAAAAAATTGAGTGTTCTCTCTAACAGTTAACATATAATTTGAATCTGGAAAATATGTTCCGGCCCCATCATTTGCTGCCGGGCAGAGTTGAGAAAGATTTACTATTCCTGTTGCTGCCGTAGATGGTTTAATTTTATATCCCAAATATCTAGCCAGACCGATAATATTTTTACGTTCCGTGGCACCTTGAAGCGTGGTTTCTTTAAAAATGTAATCGGTGTAATAGCTCAGAACATCCCCAACATACGCGGCTTGCTCAATAAACATCATACCCGGGGCGGCCGGCGAAAAATCTTTGTATGTATTTGGATAATATACTTTTGCAAAATTAATAAGTGCTTCTCGCAACTGAGTAAAATCACGATTAATGTAGCGTATATCTTTAGAATTTGGATGGAAACTTTTTTGCGTGGTTGAATTCATTATTTGCCTCCGTGATATTAATCCTTTTTATTTACAAAATTATATTGCCAAATTCTTCTTAAATTAAAGATTGTTATCATTTTTAGGGTTTCTTATCATTATAATAGATTGTATTACATATCCATTTAATAATGGTTGAGTTGGGTCTCCTACCCAAACATGACCATTTCTATTAAAAATATCAGTTCGGTCAAGTCCAATTTTTACACTGTGGTCTTTATCTGTAACCGTAGGATACATGTGACCTTGCCATCGAAATGAATATTTTGATTGGGGTGCATGATATTCTAATCCATATTTAGGTAAAAGAGAAATAAATTTCTTAATTACCCCGTCTTCCTCAATCAATAATGATTTCATTTTAATCATATTATATCTTATTTACATCAATGACTAATTCAACCGAATCTAATACATTAATTGAATTAATGCTAAATGAAACAACAATATATATTTTATAAATATCTCGTAAATTTACACCTTGATTATTATTCAAATATTTTACTTCTACGGATTTTACTGAAATTCCTGGAATCCATTGTGAAATATCATCTCGTATAATATTTTCTATTTTTTTAGATAAAAATTCATCATTTGGTTCAAATACTGTTTTCCATAAACGACTTCCAAAAGTCGGATTTAATCGTCGTTCCCCAGGACGAGTACGTAAAAGATTAATAATATTCATTCGATAAGCAGTAAAGCTATCTGTTGACTGCTCAAAATATCCCGATTTTCCGTCTCGGATAGGAAATGTAATACCTATTGGTGTATTTTGAATAAGTGCCATTATTTTCGTTTACCTTTCGAAGCATCTAAAATTTTCTTCATACGACCGTAATCAGTCAATGCTCTGGTCACCGACGGAGAGGTTACTCCGGTCTTAGCTATATCAAGAGCCGAAATCCCCTCAGAAATATTACTTGTTAAATTATTATTATTTTGAATTATATTAGGTACATTGGAAGATAAATTTATTTCTTCTTCTGTGTTATTCATATTTTCATTAGTAAATTCTCCAAGAGAATTGTATCCTCCTTGTAATGCGGATAATCCCACCATTCTTTCACGTTGTCTTAAATCAGGAACCGTTTCATTTAAAATTTGATTAAGAACTGGATTTTTAGTAAATTGCTTCGGGACAAAAGAAACGTTTTTATCTTCTTCTAAACTTGTTTTAGTTACAGGAGTTACGTCTGAAAATAAGTCTTTTAAAGATTTCCTTAAAACATTAGAATTATTTATTTCTTGTAATTCTTCTTTATTCTCTATTATAGGCTTAGTATGTTCGGTTACTATTGATTTTTCAGCAATAGTTTGAAATACTTCGCTTATAAGCTTTGGTAATTGTTTTTTAATTTCTTTTTGAACAAGAATCTCAATTATTTTAGTAAGTTTAGTAAATTCAGTCTGTTTCATATTAATATAATTTATTTATATAAATCTTGGCTTGGTGATGTTGTTTCTGAACTTGGTGTGGGCGCATCTGGACCAGACTGGGGCGAAGAGGGAGGTGTATCGCTTGCTATTCCACCCGGCCCGAATGTCGATTCTATTGCCCCCCCATACATTGCGGATGCTTCCGCTGCTCCAATACGATAACTTTGCCCCTTAAACCCTCCCGGAACTCCTGCCCCACTAACCACATCAATTTCAACTGGAGGAGTTCCTTCTGGTATAGATGCTCCGTTTTGCCCGGGAGAAAACCCCCCGCCCGTAACATATACACGCCGGCTTAACAAACTCTTTAGCTTCACTTGAAGAGCCGTGGCTTGTAATATAAATGGATTCGTAGGTTCTTGCGTCATATGTGGAGATGGCTCCCCTGCATCAACATGACTATGTTCATGTTTATGAACATGATTTTTAAATAATTCTAAAAATTCCCATATTAAATTAACTGTAGTTTGCCCTAGTAAAACAGGCTCGTCAGTATTATCATATTCCCCTAGATAAATGGCGGGAGAGTTAAGCACTATTTTAGAATGTGTAGAAAGCACCATTTGTTGATGTGCATCTACTGTAAATTCACTATCAGTACAAATACCATATCTTTTTTTAGAATATGATAAAATTTCTTCATAGCGGGCAGATAATACGAGGCGGTCGGAATTAATTACGATTTGGTCTCCCTTCATTGGATTGGGATAAATAAAACTACTGGGTCCTCTAAATTTTGTAACTTCTTCATCTTTTTCATCATGAAACATTCTTTTAAAACAAGTTGTTACCCATTCACTAATAGTTTGTCCACAAGTTAAATAAATTGAAGACCCATCGTGATTAATATTTTCTTCAAGATATCCGCCTACATTTTTCTCTTCGATTGTTCCGACTACTGTAGCTGGATTAGGACTATGTTTTAAAGATAAAGTTTGGCCAACTTGGAGCAATTGTCGTTGACGATTACGTAGAATAATCATTGGATTTCCACTATTCTCATAATCTGGATATTTGGGGTCTCCTACATCATTATCTCGATTCTTATCAAAAGCCTTCATTATTAACTCAGACCCAAACCGACTTTCTACTAATAAGTCTCCTTCAAAACGACGGATTGTACGCATTTTAGGGCTGCCGTAAAAATATTTTCCGGCATATCCATGATAGCCCGAGTCGGCCAGCCAATTAGTTTCGGTTTCTATTCTTCCCGTATAGGCGGATTTACTGAATAATTCGGTTGTAGAATCTCCGGACGTAGCACCTTCAATAGAAAAATCAAGATTATTATTGGGCCAATTTCGAAAATTTACTTTTCGTCCATAATACAGCTTTCCATTTTCATGCTCATAAAGAATAACTGTTTCATTAATAAGGGGGTATTCAGAAAAATTATTTTCAAGAGGATATGCCCATTTAAGTTGGTCTTTTTCTGTAAGTTTTCCTGAAATAAGAGGTCGAACAAGGCAACGCCCTATCCACGTTAAATCGGGGTCTTCATTAGAAGGCGGGGCATCAACTAAATCTACTGGCCATCGTTTATCATCGATTCTAGTTTGTTGAGCATGAGCCCCCGAAAAAATAGGATGTTGCAAATCTAATACAATATCAAGTACAATTCCTAATTCTAATTCGTGATATTCACGATTACCCCCCCGGCCGGCAGTATGATTCGTAGCAATACCATAACTGTCTAACAGTCTGATATTTTTTGCACTATTTTTCCAATAAGCCATAAATTACTTAACACTGTTTGAAACAGAAATCTCTTCTACTTCTTTTTTAATATTTTTAAGAGATTCCTGTGCTTCTAAATGAAGTTTCATTAAATTTTCCTTTTCCTTTTCGGACAGCCCTATTTCATCGCCCCCGATTGCTATAATTTGGGCCGAAGAAATGCGTTGAACCACGGCTGCCAACTTAATAAGCTGTTCATCGTTTTTAACCCCCACTTCAAGAAGTTCTTTAATACGAGGCATAAATTGACCAACATCATTAGGACCTTTAATCAGTGTGCGAAGGTCCCCAATAAGTGTATCAAGTTGGTCTTTTTTCGATACACTCCTTTCTACAATTTCTTTGCATAACTCTTTAAAAGTTTTGCCTTCATATACTTCAAAATCTAAGTCTGCCATAATATATAAATAGTTATCTAATACATTTATTTGCCTTTATTATAATGATTTTATATCAAGAAAATATACGTTAGAAGGAATTAAAACCTTTAAAATTTAAAATATTTATAAAAGAATAAAAGCATTAAACTTTTTATTCTTATACATAAATAAAAATTAGGTTAAAGTATATCGGTCTGTATTAACAATACCATGATTTAAATAAGATTTTTGAATAATATTATGATATTGTTTCATACGGTTAATAACTTTAGTAATTTGTTGTGTTTTACAAGAGGCAATTTCCCGAATGTACAAATAAAGAGCTTTTTTATTAAAAGAATCTATACGGTCGGAATTTCTAAAAAGTTCTACTATAGCATTTGCAATATTTAAATCTCTTTGCTTAGTAAAAATTTTTTCAACATTTTTTTCCCAAAAATCAATAATGAGTTTAATAAAATCCGACAACTCTTGTTGAGCATAATATTTATCATTTTGTTGTAATTGAACAGTATTTTCTTCTTTTTCTTCGCTTATTTCTATACTTTGATTAAATTTTTTATAATTAGTATTATTTAATAAAATAAGATAATGCTTAGCAATAATAGAAAAATAAGCAAAAGCTCTAGTTTTTTTCTTTGGGTCGGTTTTACTAGTACGATTGGGGTCATATTTATGTAAATTGGCTACAAGATGAGTAAGACATTCTTTTTGTACATCCTGAGGACCCGTTTCAAAATATGAAAATTTAAATGTATTAAATATATTTTCTATTAATTTTTGAAATGGTTGTAAAATTTTATTACGAAAAATTTGTTCTCGGACATTTAAATCTTTAGTTTTATTATATAAAATAATTGCATCTTCTGTTTCTTGCGTGAAATACATTCGAGTAGAATTCTTTGTACGTCGCTTTCTTGGAGCTTTAACAGAAGATTGAATAATTTCTTTATCAGGAATAATAATTGGCGGGTTTAATTTTATGCGCCTTTTTCGTTTACAAATAACTTTTTTCTGTTTTTTGTTATAAAATTTTAAAATTTTAGTACGTGAAGTACTCTTTTTTTGTTTTTTCATTGAATTCGTTGGTTAAGTTTCTCGACGAGCGCAAGTAGCTCTTTAAAACTTCCACCAACCATTTCATCCGATTCAAACAACCCTTGCTCATTTAATGTAGAAGAAAAAACAATAGATTTATCAATTTCTCGCATTTGTTCAAGTGTTCGCACAACATCTTCTTTAAAATCTATTATCCATTCTTCATAAGTATTAAGTTTTGCTAAAAGTCGCTTGATAATGATATAAGTTGCAATTAGAAATCCTAACGAGATAACTAGGCTTAATGCCAAAAAAAATGTAATCATATTATTCTTCTAAGAGATGTTCGCTATCATCTAAAAATTCTTTTAGAGTTTCGCTGGCCTCTTCTACCAAATCCCAATCTTTGTCAGAGATTGCATCGGTTAAAAGTTCTAATACGTATTGAATGTCAGATTGGTCCATAAATATATTTACAAATAATCGACGCATACATATTAACTTATAAACGAAAATGTAAATTTTTTTTATTTTTTCTTCGTAATAATATTATATTTGATTATTTTGTCAATATATTATAATTTAATTTTAATTATTAATGTAACCATGTAGGTCTGGGCTTAGGATATTGTTCTGTAAAATTAGCTATTTTTTGAGAACTAACATCCGAAGATTTTTTTGAAGCTTCTGGGTTAGCTTCTATATTAATTAATTGAGGAGTAGAAATAGAAGTAGAAGGTGATGGCTCAGTATCTAATGGTTTTTTATAAGTAACAACATTATAAGCTAAAATAAGAGATATAGCCAGTGGGTCAAATACAAAAATAATAGTAAAAATAAACCATTTAGCTACTTTATCAAGTGTTGTTCCAAACTGGTCTGCTACAAATTGAAAAGTTCTTATATCTTTTTTACCAGTTTCTGATGTCTTCATTTCATTAACTTGTTTATCTAAAGCCGTAATATCATCTATAGTTTTTTGTATTATATCTTGCTGTACTTTAATATCGGCATCGGCATCTTTAATCATTTCGGCCGTTTGGTCTTGTAATTGTTTTAATTGAATAGGATTTCTTGTAATAAATGCATTTGTTAATGATTCATTCATGCGACTTTCTTGTAATTTTCGCATTTCATTTAATGTTTTAATTCGAGATGTCGCTTGTGAAATCTTATCAGTCATATAAACCTTTTGTCCTTCAATCATGGATATTCTTTCTTGTGCCATTTTAAATTCAAAAGATGAAGTTTGATATGCCGCACTAAGATATCCAAATATACCCATTGATGTAATAATCATTAAAACAAATGTTGCAATAGAAAGATAAATAGCAAGCCATTTTTTCGTTTTAGCCCAATAACGATAAAGATAAGTTACAGCTACCAGTTTTCCGACTTCAAGAGTTGAAGCCATAAATGAAGTTAAAATAAAAGCTCCCGCAAAAAGCGTAGCAATACCATATACTGAAAAAAATGCTGCTACAAGAGCAATAGAAATTGCAGTAATTCCAAGCAAAATGTCAAAACGAATAAATCGGTCAAATATTTTATCTTTCATATATAATAAATATTATTTGTACAAAGTAAACCCCCGAAAACTCGGGAGTTTACTTGTAAATGTAAGGATATGTTATTTAATAGGTTCGTCGGGACAACTAATCCAATACTTCCATTGAGTTGAAGGAAATGGTCCGAATACTTGTACTTTACATGTTGGTGTAGAAGAACATTTACAAAATGAAGCAGTAAGTATTGGTCCTCCCGTCATATTTTCTGAAGCTGAACCATAGGTAGCCAAATAGTCATTTAATTTACCTTGCATATTTGAGTACAATGGATTGGAACTTACTCCCCGATACCCTGTATTTAAAACAACGTTATCATCAATTAATACTTGAAGCCGGTCTGGAACTTGATAAGTATAAAAATGAACTGTAACAATTCCCGTTTTACTTCCAAGATTCCATATCTGTTCATCGGGCATTGTATTCCCTCCTTGCCAAGTCCCCCCTCCACCACAGGGAGTTCCTACCTGCGGCGGCGCGGCGGGTGGAGGTTCTACTGGAGGGTATCTATCAACTAAAATTCCTCCTGAAAAATATAAATTAGTTGTTCCATAAGTTACTTTGGTTGTTATTCCGTCATGTCCATCACAATTAAATTTAGTATTTGTATTAATAGTCCCGCTTACAGCCAGAGAATATGGACTTCTCATTGAAGGAACGGCCATTCCACTCTGAGTAATTTGATTATAAGTTGGCCAAATTACTACATTCTTACCTTGAATATAATAATTCATATGTTTAGAAACATTAGAATAAAACCCGGGTGCTGCAGGAATAATTAAAGTCGCATCATCTTTAGTAATGTCACTATCATGTTTATCTTCTATTGGCCATGGGTCAACATTAAGCCATTTCAAAAATCGAACTCCTTGCCACGATTGAGCCTTTATTGTTAAAGTGGGTTCTCCCAAAGCGCCCGGCTCTTCCCCTCCCGAATAAAGTCCATCAATAAGCATATCAATAAACATTGGGGGGTCTTTTATTGCATTCGAAGTATGAAATCGAAGAGCTCTTATTATCTGGGGAATAGATTTTCCAACATGAAATACTTGAACACTAATACCTCGATTCCATTGATTTAGGTGAAACCAAAAATCAATATAAGATGATGCATTTGACCCCCCCGTAAAAGGATTAGTTACCAATTGAAGACTAATAAGGCCGTACATTCTATAGTCGCCATTTCCCCAAAAAATTCCATGTGCCGGATGTTGCGGTAGCGGGGGCATAGTACCTGGTATAATAGTATCATCGTAATAAGTAGGATTTCCCAAGATAGCAGCAAATCGAACCCATTTACCATTGAATATAGATGCTATTGCCCCCGGGGCATCTGGTATTGTATAAAATGACCCGCTTGTTTCATCGCCCGCACTTCCCGAGAAATAGCTATTTGTTACCATTAAATCAGGGTCGAATTCAGGATGGGGATTGGAAGCTGTACTGAAATGCCAACTTCGTTGGTCAGTTCCAATAAATGTATGAGATGTAATTGGCCAAGTACATTGAATGCCCGAGTTTGGTGCAAAACCGAACGCAACATTAGCTCGGTCTCCAAATCTGTAAATTTTAATATCTGGCCTATGAATGGGATATTGTAAAAAATAAGGTATATTGGTGGATGCACTATCAACCGAAATCAATTTTTTATTAGAATAATATACTAATGGAGAGTTTTTTATTAAATTTGCATTTCCTGCTCCTGGAGTATCACTCGTCCAATATGGAAAATTATATGGAGCTCCGTGAGTATCTACATCCAAAGCACGGGTTGCATAATAAGATTGTAATGAACGAGAAGCCCAAGAACAAGATACTTGAAATTTTTGGGCGGGATAATATGATGCTGAATCTGCTAATAAAGCATGTGATGCTGAAATTGCATAAGAGGCCGACACAGCATAATCAGAATAAGATGCACTAATAGAATGAGAAACCGTACCAATTTTATCGGATGGAACATATGATGCTGATAACGAATGCGTTATTAATGAGCCAATATCTTGAATCGTAGCTCGAAATGTTGTCATTGACGAACTATCAACCAATGGAAAAAAATCTTCCGTTTTTACATCCGCTACAAATGGGTTGAGTTCACTAATTTTTATATTATATTCTGATTCTGACATATATCAATCCTTAAGATACAATAGTCCATCCTTTTCCGCGTAAAGAATTAATAATAGGAATAATATTAAATGCGGAATGACTAGATGGATTATTTTTAAAAGCAAAATAACCATTATTTAAACCATTTACATCAAGACCATTTGCTAAATTTCCAATAATATTATTAGCCAATGCACAATTTGATATGTTTACATATAATAAATCAGATGGAACTACATATGGAATATTAAGTAATGGTGAATTATGACAATCAAAATATTGCAACGATGCCGGAAAGTCGGGTGCTAACCATGACGTTAATTGTGGACAATTTGCAAATGACATTGAAATAAGAGTATCGGGAATATACGGGGGTGTATAAGTAATACCAATTCCATCCGCTTTAAGAACTGTCATTCCCTGAGGCATAGTATTTGGAAGATGTACATAATAATTATTAGATACATCAAGATAACTCATAGACGGTGATAATGATAAATTTGCTACAATATTATTATTTGGAACATTTAAATATTGTACCGTTGAATTTTTCATATCTGGTAGTTCAGTCAAACTACAATCGGCTGCTGATGCGGATGTACAACCAGTTGGAAGGCCGCCCAAATAAGTTAATCCCGGATTTCCATCTGCTATAAATTTTTCTAATCCCGTAAGAGTCCAAGTATATTGTAAAATATTTACTGTTCCCGGAGGTATAAGTAATTCTGTAGCGTCATAAGACCCCGAAAAAATAACTTGAGAAGCTGAGCCTTCATATAAAGTACCAGGATGTAAACTGGACGAATAAGACATAATAGCATCTTCGGGGTATGAATAAAATTGCATTGGTTCGGCCGAAGATACGCCAAGCTGGTCGCTCACACTAGAAATCTTAAAACGTACTGGACGTGAAGTCTCAATAAAAGCTCCGTTGGATGCTGTTACATAAACTTGGAAAAGCCCATATAAAGAAGCTTCTCCTCGCATTGTAAATGGATATTTAAATGTTCCGGAAATGTTACTTCCTCCTCCAATATTAGCATATGCTTGGATAGAATCCATTGATTGTGAATATCCATATTGTCGGTTTAAAACAAATAATTCCACCTTCCCTTCAGTAGGACCATTGGAAGAAGTAAATGGTACAATAACTGTTCCATAAATTTCAAATTCTGTATTTTTAAGCCCTCCAAAGACCGGAGTAACTTCGACTAAGTCAAGTTGAGATGATGAAATTGACTGAGTAATAGCATAGTACATTCCATAATCTTGTCGTTGATTAACAATATTAGCGGCAGTCAAAGCATATGAAGCTGTTCCATTTGGTATTCCTTTAAATGCCAAATAAGAAGCGGTATATGTAAAGGATGCGGTATCAACGTTGGCAGAAGATATTGCTCTTGATGCAGATATAGAATTGTATGCCCAAGAAGAAGTAGCAGCATATGAGGTTGAATTTTGGGTAGCAATAACATGGGAAGCCGTTAAAGCGTAAGATGCCGTTCCATTACTTATCCCGGGCGTCCACCGTAAGTAAGAAGCAGTTCTAGCATAATCAGAAAAGGCTGAAGAATAAACTAATTCGACTGAAGAAGTAAGCGCATATGAAGCAGTTGTGGCCCAAAAGCTACGTTGAGAATATGAAGCAGAAAGAGCAGTTAGAGCATAAGAAGCCGTATTGATTTTTAAAGCCCAACTTGCCGTTGAAGCATAAGATGCCGATATCATTTCTACATAAGAAGCTGTAGCGGCATTTTTTGCATAGCTAGCTGTACCATATAATGTTCCAGAAAGATTGCCTCCGGATAATATAAAATCACTTAATTCTTTAACTTGTAACTTCTTTGACTCATGTTCGGAAACATCAGATAATAGAAGTAGGTCCGCAACATCTAATTCTGTTGCCGTAATAGAAACTAACTCAGATACTCTTTTATTTGCCATATACGATAAATAGCATTCACAACGCTTTTTTTACTTTTCGAATAATAAATTGGGTAAGACCGCTGCGGACAATATCTTCTTCTGTAAAACGAAATACATGTATCCCATTTTCACGACTTTCTTCATCATCAAAATGGCTTATCATTTTTATAAATCCACTCTTTCCATTGATATCGCTCTGTTCTGGGTCACCTAATATAAATACTTTTGAAAATTCCCCAATGCGCGTAATAAGTGTAAAAAGCTCTTTATAAGTCATATTTTGACAGTTATGTACCACTATCCCAGAGCAACTTTTACTATCTCCTCGTGTACTAGAAGTTATAATAAAATTATGATTATTAGCCATTTCTATATCATAAACATTCTCTTCAATGTTTTTGTCTATAATATAATCACAGATAATATGTCTATAATTTAAATATTTATTACTATAAATGTATCTTGATTTTAATAACCCATCTGTTTTATAATCTAAATTTTCATGTATATACGGACCAATTAAATTTAATAATCTTTTGGAATTTATAGAATTAAATCTGAGATAATAATATAAATAATCTATACCTTTATCTTCTCCAATAGAACAATCAATTCCAAATTCTTTAAATTTTTTTACAAATAATTTTTGCGAATTTAAATCAAAACTACATGTTGAAATTCGTATATTATTTTTTGATTTATTTATATCTCCGTCATCCATATACCATATAGCTATTCCTCTAGCATCTAATTTATCTATAACCCATTTTGGGCATGATTTTTTACAATCCATTGGTATTGATGATGGCAATGAAAAACATTTTGTAGTAAATTCAAATGCTGGTTTTTTAGAATATCCATTTTCTTTTATAAATCTTAAAGAAGAATGGAATAAATCCGCTTTCCATTGACAATACTGCCGCTGTCTTTCTTCATGTATAACTTTTAATCTATATCGATTTTTCCCCACTTCCATTATATGCCCATCTCCTAAATACGAACCAATAAATACTTGAAATTGGTCCTCATTCATTACATCTAATGTTTGAAGTTTTTGTTCATTGTTTGCAATTAATGGAGTAAAAGGCGTCAATTCTCGGGCTTCTTTCCATCCGAACTCTGTTAAAAATTTATGTTCCGGAGTACATTTTATATTTCTATTACCTAAAACAACAGAAATAATTTTTTTCTTTCCTTTACTCGTAACCGAAAGAATTTTATCATTTTCAAAATGCATAGTTTTTTCATTATATGTTTTTAATAGTGGCAAATTTTTACCTTTAATATATTTATTATATAAAGATTTTAATAAAATTTTTCCATTAGAGGTTTGTATATATTGATTCCCCGATATACACTCATCAGCAATTATAACTTTAGCATTCCAATTTAATCCTCTAAGAAAACCTACAGGAATACCCGTTACACGTTCTTCTTTGAGTAAAATATCAATATCTCCTCTTGGAAGTAATTCAGTTAATTTATCAATTAGGGGTTGAATATAAGGAGTCATTTTTTCATTGGCTTCGCCTGGTAAAAACCCTATCTTTGAATCTGAACATTCTACAGCACTCCGAATATATAAAAGGTCACTAACTTTTTTTTCATTAATCATATTAAGAGCCTGTAAAATTGATAAATATGTTTTAGCTGTTCCAGCCGGTCCGGAAACAAAAATAATTTTAGAGGTTTTTTCGGAGGCAAGAGATAAAAATTGTTTTTGTTTTTCAGTTAATTTTCTTTGATTTATTTTTAAAATTGATTTAAATTTTGAACGTTGAGGTATAATAGGACTGCGGTCTGATTTAATTGTCATTAAATCTTTTTGAATCAAGGTTTTCTTTTTCATTTTTTTTAAGGGTTTCATATAACTTTTCTACTCTGGGACACAATTCGTATATTTCATTTTCCATATAATAATTACGAATGTGCGAAAGATTTGACATGAACTCTTGTTCATTTATAACTACAACAAAAGGTGTATTTTTAAATTGAAAAACTTCAACAATAGGAAGTTTATTCTCAACTGCAAACTTTATTGAAGATACAACGTGTTCCATCATATCTACCTTAAATTTAGAAATATATTTCCGCATATCTGAGTTGAGAGAAGGCAATATATATAACTTATTTTCTTTTGCTACAATTTTATTCTTTTTCTTAACCATACCTATAAATATTTTTGAAATAATTGTAAATGTACATAAAAAATGGGCATCTTATCGATGCCCATTATGTATAAGGTATTTATTACATCCCCAATTTACCAAATACGATGTTTCTTAGCGTCATAGGGTTCTATCTTTACCTTTTCTCCATGTGAAAAATTTTTAGCAATCTTTGTCCACATTTGTACCTCCATGACACACTCCGGGTCAGTAGGAGAATCATATACACGGTCAGATACTCTGTATCCATCCCGAACAACTACATATTTATCTGATTTTTCATTAGTAGAATTTGACATTTCTTTATGCAAATCTTCTTTTACTTCCTTTTTATTCTTATCTTTAACCTTAGGTTTCTTGTCCTTAGTCTTTACTTTAGACTTAGGTGTAATTTCGGTATCAAGTTTCAATGTATCCACTTTATCTTTTTGTTTTTTCATATTTATTCGTAGATTTGGAGTGTTTAATAATAAACGAAGAAAGCTTTAAGGCATCTTTTTTACTGAGAATAGTATGGTCTGCCCACGGGTTACCTTTAAATAATATATGCCAACACCACCGAATTCTTTCTTTAATAGATAATATACGAGTTCCCGGATGTGATTTCCATATTGAAACATTGAATTGTTGACTCTCTTCATTGTCACAATTCATTTCAAGAAGAGAACATCCGCCACACTGGCATTTTAAAAAAATAGAATCTGATTTAAACACTTTATGCGTTCTTTTTCTTCCACCGACAAATACTATTATAATTGTAAATACTCGAAAGCACTAAAAAGACCAAATGAATATAAAACCACGTATTTAAATCCATTGTTTCTACAATAGCAATAAGTATAAGAATACGAGGAATTATAGCAGCCATCGGTACAGAAAGCCATTTGGTAAATAAATGGGGAAATGCTCCATCAGTGAAAAATGCAATAAGAAGTGAAAGTCTTGGAAGGACTAAACTCGTTACTAAAAACCAGTCGGGTAAAATCATAATAATATTTTCAGTTTAATATTTTCAGTTTGTGGAATCAATGTATCATACTCTTTAAAGTTTGTCAACATCTATTTTACAAATTTTCGGGGGGTTAGTATTTATGGCGGTAGGTTGAGGACTCGAACCCCATGCACATGAAGGCACAATCTGCTTTCGAAGCAGTTCCGGCTCGCCTGTCCGGTTAACCTACCTATGATACATTTATTTATGTAAATTGGCGGAGGGGGTGGGATTCGAACCCACGGGAGCTTTGATACTCCGTACGCTTTCCAAGCGTATGACTTAATCCACTCATCCACCCTTCCAAAATGGCTGGAGATGTAGGAGTCGAACCCACACCGAACGGTTCAGAGCCGTGTGTGCTACCATTACACCAAACTCCAATCTATACTATATAAATATAATAATTTTTAATTCTATTAAAGAAAACCCCCCGTCCCAAGATGGGGGGTTATTGAATCAAACATATGAATTATGTTCTTCTATTCTACAACAAGCGAAGAATAAAATTATTTAAATTGTATTTATTAACTAAAAAGATACATCTTTTTTAGCAGATTTGATTTTCTTTCTAATAGCAGCCTTATCAAGTTTGCCTTCCTTTATAGGAGGATTGGGCTCTTTTTCCAATCTTAACATAGTATTGCCTGTTTGTGCCAATGCCTGTTGAAATCCTGTTTCAATAGCTATAATCCAAGACTTAGCGACAGGAATATTTGTTAAACTATCTGAGATGTATTTACTATATGAAACATCATACGCAACAACTACAGCACTGATGGCTAAAGATACCCATTGATTTGTTGCTAAAGAAGTATTTGCCAATGCAATTTGAAGTGCGGATGGTGTTAAAACAGTTCCATTTGCAAAATTATCAAGAATAGGAACAGCCGCCTTAAAATAGGCCGCATTACGTTCGTCTTGCTGAATAGCATAGACTGCTCCAAAATTAGCCGTTTGAGTAATAACAGTTCCAATCTGAGCAACTTGACCCGGAGTTAATGAATTAATAGATTTACACCCAACCAAACAGCCGAGTGCCACACCAAGAGAAATACAGAGAGTTATAATTTTTTTCATATTTATTACTTTATTTTAGTGTTATTAAACAATATGTTTAATAAATTGGTGGAGCTAAGGGGAGTCGAACCCCTATCTTGTGAATGCCATTCACACATACTGCCATTGTACTATAGCCCCATACCAAAGGCAACCATCCTTTGATAAAAACGTATTTACGTCTTAAAGAATTGCACCCCGCAAAAGCCATAGGGGTGCGCGAGCGGACATGAGTTGACTTTCCACCCGATTCCGCATCGAAAATTGGTGGAGCTAAGGGGAGTCGAACCCCTATCTACAGCTTGCAAAGCTGTCGTATTGCCGTTATACAGATAGCCCCGGGCGAGATGCTGATTTATACGGTAATCTCCGTCCTCGTTTAACGTCCGAGAATACGACAGGTTTTATCCTATGTCTTTTTTTGTTTCGCTGTACGCATCTCAAAATTTATAATCAAAGAACTATACGACCATAAATATAGCAGAAACTTTTTAAATGTCAAGCCCCTAAATTATTTTATTTAAAAATTATATTTTATAATTAAGTCCACAAACTTTCTCTATTTTGAATAACCCAAATCATAATTTCTGTTTTTAAATTAGAAATTTCTTCTTCGAGTTGATTAACTTTTCCATAAATCATTTCATAATCTTCTGATTTATTAATATGTTCCCAAGAACGTTTTGGAACTAATTTCCACGCTTTTTTTAACTCATTTTGCAAAGTTACTAATTTCACCGTCGCTAAATTATAATATTTTCGGACTTCTTGATAAAATTCTCTTTGAGATTCATTTTCAGTATCAATAACATTAAAGCAATCCTCTCCGTTTTTATCAACATAATGTTTAAGGCATTCAAGAACTACTATTTCAATAATTGTATCTTTATCAATCCAAGTACGCGGAATTTTTTTAATCAGCCATTTTTGACGAGGATTAAAACGAGATGCTATTTGATTATGCCAAAAATTTTTCCACCAATAGCAACGAGAGAGACAAAAATTATAATTAATCCAATTGTAAAATTTATTTAGTATCTTCATATTAAAATAATATATCAAATTGGTGGAGACGGGGTGAATCGAACACCTACCTGAAACGTGCGAGGTTTCTGTACTGCCATTATACTACGTCCCCAACCATCGTTCCGAACTTTTTCATTATATTTACATAGTAATAGCCGCCGTTCTGTATCTCATTCTCTCATTTGTCTCAGAATTATTACATTCTGGTTTGATTTTACATCAAACTGCTCCAACCAGTCTTCAACGGGAAACCGACACCCTCAGACATTTAGGATTAGTGCTTCCGTAGTAATAACGAGACCATCTCTCCTACGTTAGGTTTAGCACCGGCGAACTTCCTCTAGCATTTCTGCCAGCAAGAGAATTTCCATGAAATATAACAAAAATTCTTCAAAGAACTAATAACACCTTACCAAATATTTTTAATTTGTCAACTAGAAAACAACTTTATTTTAAAGAAAAATACAATTGTAATATTAAGGATGAATAATTATATTTTTAAATCTTGGTGGCAATATTGTTTGTGGAGTAGAAGTAACAAATTGAAATGCTCCTATATCCCAATTGCCCACCAAAGGTCTATTATTTTTATCATGGTCAATAGAAAAATAATTATTTAAATTAATTCCTTTATTACGTAATGGAGAATCTTCTAAAAGACGAAAATTAAGAAGATTAATATTTTGAAATCGCCCATCTCCACCATTAATACCGTTGGGCTCATACCATCGCTGATTAGTACGAGGCTGTCCTACTCTTTTAGGACTACCATCAAGACCAGCTACATAATTAAAATCCACCTTCCACGTATTTGTTATAATTAATGAATTATCACCAATAGCATACCAACCGCTTTGGTCATTCTTTCCACACCCAAGGAAGACATTATTTAAAATTTGTGAATTTGTTGCATTATTACGTCCATTTTCGGCCCAATTAATTGTAATTGCTCCGCCTGCCGCATTCGTCCAGATTTGGTAAAACACATTGTTATGCCACCGTACTGATGGAATCCCGCACTCTCCTTTTAGTAATCCAAAAAAGATATTGTTGCGAATATCCCAATTGTGAATCTCATGATTCAAATTTTGTTCCAGTTGACAAATTTGCGCTATATCGGCATCTGTTGGTCTGTAATTGTAACCAAAAACATTCCCTTCAATAATCATATGTTTTGCTGCGTGACCATTTAATCCGAAGGTTTGAAAACAATCCATATGATTTCCACTATATGGGGTATCCTCAAATCCAATGCAAATATTACCGCGAATTATATTTGATATACCAAATACATGAAAGTAATCGGCATCCCGAATGTCTCGCATTTCATTATTTACAATTATATTATTTGTACCCATTAATGTAATAGTAACGGTATTATAAACATGAGTAATATAATTATTTGTCACAGTTATTTTGCTTGCAACATTGGGGTCAATAGGAGTTTGTGAGCCATAATCCCAGTTAACAGCTCTTACTGAATCTGCATATGCTGCATCTATAATATTTCCTTCGATGTAGGCACCATGAGCACCCCGGCGAAGGTCAATTAATCCTGTATATTTATTAGTTAAACCAGTAATTGTAAAATTTCGTATTCGGATATTTGGTATTGATATTTGAAACTGAGCATTGGTAGCTTGGTTTTGACCATCAAATGTAATATAATCTCCTAATGGAACTTGTCGTTTTAAATTAACTAATTCTTTATAATTGCCCGGGCCAACTAGAACGGTATCTCCTGCCATTACAACATTGGCGGCTTTTTGAATAGTTTTCCAAGGAGATTCTTGAGTTCCAGGATTAGAATCATTTCCGGTCAAATCTACATAATAAGTTGCCGATTTAGAAGTGGTAGTATTAAAAATTAAAATACTTCCTATAATAAATCTCATCGCGGTTTTTACTGTTATTTTTAATAAATTTGACATTTTAGATTTATTTTTTATCATATTTTCTACCTTATTCCTTGTCGATTAATAACATTCTTAAATATTTTATGATGAAAATTCAGAGGAACTTTCTGGAAAATCTATAACTTCTCCAGCTTCAAGTTTTTCGATATTCTTTTTAAATTCTCCTATCAATCCTTCCCGGTCATCCCGGTATCGTTTAAGCAGGAACATGAAAAAAGACTTTTCATATGGATTAATCATTTCTTCTACAAAAGCTCGAATTTCTTCATCATCCGGTTTCCAATCAAATTCTTCACATAGAGCTATAATAGAATCTCCCTTAGGCTTTATATTCCATGCGCTTTCAATCAATCCTGCTTTTGAAAGAGCATTTAAATATCCCATAATAACCATAACAGATATGTGTTTCTCATCAATATCATCGTTATTGATTTTAAGTCGTTCACGAATCACAGTTAATTTTTCAGATTTTGTCATATATTTGTTTATGTATTAAAATATTGTTTTCTAAATTATTGATTTGTTCAATTGGAATAATATAACCGCCTACATTACTTCCATCTGTATTATAAGCTCCTAATTTACGAGGAAATTTTGAATGAATTATCCAATTTATAAACATATTTGCATCAAACCAGTAAAATGTTTTATTGTAAAGTGCAAATTGAACATAGTTAGCATCAGACTTTAATGCTCTCCACGGTCCGCCCGGATACTTTTTATGTTTAAATACAAATTCTTCCACAAATATGTTTTTTGTATATTGAGACATATCATCATATTTAACTTCTACATTTGGTTTACATGTCCACGAAGGAAGAGTTGTTAAAACAAAATCAATCCGGCTTTTTTTATCTTGTTTAACAGGACCTAATTTTGCATAAGCTTCAGCAAATAATTTTTCTCCAATTTTTCCTTTGGTATTCTGAGATTTAAATCCATATTTTTTTCTCATTATAAATGCATCTTAATCTTTAGTACATGCATAGTCAAATTATTTTAAAAAATAAATGGAAAAAATATTATTTTGAAGAGTTTTCTTCGGTTGGTTTGTTACATTCTGAAAGAGGCGTTTGAATTTCCTGGGATGAGTTAACACCTTCCAATTTAGAATTCTTAATTTTTTCTTCACATGCTTCTTTAATATCTATAGGAAGATTTTCTTCGGAAATTTTAAGAATCTCAGAGGCCAAATTAACATCATTTTTAATTTTTTCAATTATAATTTGATGCATTATTTTACGTTTTTCTTTGGCAACATAATTAGCTAATTGAACCTTTTCGGGAATTAGCTTTTTTCTAAAACTTTTTAATTTTGACATAATTTATTGATTAGAATTAACATTGAGGGGCAATAATAATTGTATCCCCTTTACATTATTAGTTTCAACTCCTATAGTAGGCAATTGCCCATTGCGGCTTCTCGCCATCATTAAAGCGGCTGGTGTATGAGTTGTGGCATTAGGACCCACCGCTATACGGGAATAAATTCCTCCCGCAGAGGAAAACAAATCGCTTTTAAAAGAAAAATCCATGAGAACATCTGGCACCACGCCATTAGTTGAAACGGGGACAACAGCTACTTCAATACGTTTGTACGCCAATGTTGCTTGGGGCGTTTGTGTGGCTGGACTTTGAGATATATCAAACCCAAGTATAGTACCTGAGCCAACATATACACAATTAAGCGGGGCACGACATCCTGTTAATAATAAAACCGTTCCTAATAAAAATGCAAAAATTGTTTTCATTGTACATTTACCTTTATATTTTTAAATGGTACACTATTTACTTCAATAACTAAATTTTGATTTGTGTTTATCATTATTTTATTATGAGTGCTAATACCAATTCCACCGCCATATTCTGAGGCATAACCACCAACTATTGTGGACTTTGTTACCTGAGCCATAGATTGATTAGTATTATTTACACTTACTATACCTATTCCTAACACTACATAATGTGTAGTACTATTGTTACGAATAGGAATACATCCAGTCATAAATAGCAATTCAAGAACCGCAAATAAAGCTATTTTTTTCATAAATTGGTGGGCAATACTGGAATCGAACCAGTGAATTATCAGTGTCAATGATACAGTTTTCCACTAGCCTAATCGCCCAGTTAATTCTATTCAAAATTTATTTTTAAATTATCTGATATTTCAGACGGAGAATAATCTTCTGGTTCTTCCATATATTCCATTTCTAGGCGATATTCCAGCTCTCGAAGAGCATATCCGTCTTTACCATACCAGGGGTCGCCGTAACACATAGAACAACTACGGCCTTGTCCGTCTGGAATGGGCAATCCACATGATGTGCAATATGTCATATTTGTTAACTCTATAAATTTGGTGCGCTCGACAGGACTCGAACCTGTGGTAATACCTCGGTGTAAACGAGGCGCAGTCGCCGCTGTGCCACGAGCGCATTGGCGGTAGGAGAGGGATTCGAACCCCCGGTCCTTTTAGAGAACTCTAGTTTTCAAGACTAGTGCAATAAACCACTCTGCCATCCTACCATTTCAAATATCTGCGTATAAATATACCAGTTGATATTGTGGAAGTCAACTAAAAACTGGAAATAAAAATGGCTCCCTCTTCACGAGTTGAACGTAAACTAGGCGGGTCAAAGCCGCATGTGCTACCATTACACCAAGAGGGAATAAATTGGCGGTTGGGGGTGGATTCGAACCCCCGGCACTTTTTAAAGTACGGCAGTTTAGCAAACTGCTGGAATAAGCCTCTCTCCCACCCAACCTATTAAAAAATTTATAAAAAAATAAAAAGTCCGGCGTCTTTTTTGACGCCGGATTTGCTATATGTTAATTATTTCAACTTAACAACTTAATTACTTCAATTCAATTTTTCTTACTTCTGGTTTTATAGGAGTTTTTACCTTTTTCGGCACAGTGACTTCTAACATACCATTTTCAAACTTGGCACTGATTTTATCAATTTCAATATTTTCATCCAACGCAAATGACCGGATAAAAGAAGAACGCTTAATTTCTCTTACATTATACTTTCCATCCTTTTGTGTTTCATTGCGTTTTTCTCCCTTAATAAATAAGGAATTGTCTTTAACTTCCACTGATACTTGGTCTTTATTAAGACCTGGAATTTCGGCTTCAAGTATATATTCCTTATCTGTTTCTCGAATATCTACTTTAGGATATGCACGAGTTACAAATAAACTTGTACCTAATTCTTGAGAAGTATTAGGAAAAAGTTTTCCAAATACTTTATCCATAAGAATATCATGGGGAGTGAAAAAAGAATCATCAAACAAATCAGTGAATAATGATGTTATTTGAGGGTTGTAACGTACTAAATTGCTACTCATAATTTTCCTTTCTTTAACTACAATGTTGTCAGTTTAAATTTATCTGCCCTCACAAGAGGCACAGACGTTGATTCAATAATATATATTATCAAAAACATTTAAAATTTATTATAAATTGGTACTCCTGGAGGGATTCGAACCCACAACCTTCACGTTAGGACCGTGTGGCTCTTCCACTTGAGCTTCAGGAGCTTTATAAAATAATTATACATTTATTAATTATTAAATTTTTACAATTTGAAGAGTGGCACAGTGGGCGGGAGTCGAACCCGCATAAGGCGATGTCCAATTACGGTTATTAAGCCTACAGTTTAGAAGACTGTTCCGATACCACTGCATGTTTTATATTCCAATGTAATTTTCGATGGCAATTTGCACACATAACTATGCATTTTTCTACTTCCTTTTTTATTTTTGGAAAACGATTAACTATTTTTGTGGGTCGCATTCATCCCACGCCCTAAAGGACGTGGGTTTTCTGCTCCCTCAAAGATAAATTGGCAGTCCTGCGGAGAATTGAACTCACGATTTGCAGCTTGAAAGGCTACCGTGCTACCCTTGCACTACAGGACCATTATTTAATCGAATGACTAATAAATAGTAAATACAACAAACAGATTGCAATGGGTTAAGCCAATTACACCGTTGCCCCGTGATGGTGACTCCGAGGGGATTCGAACCCATACTATCTAGCTTCTAAGGCTAGCGCCTCCTTCCAGTTGGGCTACGGAGCCACTAATGTACGATGAGAGGACGTAATTCAAGACATATACAAAAGTATATGATTCCTATAATTATTCCGAGTATAAAACTCATCCAATTGAACTCTTTTTTCATTTTATAAATTGGTGCCTACGATGGGATTCGAACCCATAAAATCTAACTTTTGAGGTTAGCACGTATTCCTATTCCGCCACGTAGGCATATCAGTATGCGAACCTACTACCTTGCGGGCCTCGGCTCCTCGTCGCTTGTTCTCCGTATGAGAGGCGTCGTTTTCTGCTCATACGTCTTACATACAACCGTCCCGACAAGACGCGCCTAACGGTTTACTGAACTTCTCCATACTGATATTTCAGGCTATTCTAGCCCAAAATTTGGTGGGTTGGGTGGGCTTCGCTCCCACGACCTTGAGTTTAAGAGACTCCTGCTCTACCTGGACTAAGCTACCAACCCAATATTTAAAATCTCAAAGAACCATAAATAATTAAAATGAAAAGCTTTGCTAAACTCCATAAGCCACGAATTTCTCCTTCAAGCGGCCTCCCCAAGAGGATTGGGTTCTAGCCCGTGGTTCAGCGTCCGCAGGAGTCTTTATGAAAAATCTAACAATTTTAATCATCATGCCCTTAATATACACCACTTTTTATATTTGTCAAGTGAAAGTTTTCGCTTTTTTAAATGGTGGGTATGGAAGGATTCGAACCTTCAAGGCTCACTGGCTCTCGACCAATGGTGTCTTCCAATTCCAGCCTAACCACATACCCATTTTGAATATTATAAATCTATGCTTATTAAGATTGAATGAAACAAATAAAATGGCCCCACCCTTCGGAATCGAACCGAATTGTCCCGATTTTCAGTCGAGTGCATTGACCACAATTGCTTGAGTGGGATAAAAGTGGTACATCGACTTGGATTCGAACCAAGAACTTCTGTTTCGAAGACAGAGATGATATCCATTTCACCATCGATGCATAAACAGAATTGAAATTAAAACTGACGATTTTTTAAAGCGGCTAACGTCGTCCCACTTCAACATGCGTCACTTATTATGTGAACCCAATACGTATTGTTATTTTTCGGTGTTGAAATTATTTACATCATATGAGATGAAATCATAGGTACAAATTCAAACTTTAACCGTTTAAATTCATAAATAAGTGGTATTAATAATTTTTCAGTAGCATCTGGCCAACTATGAAATAATAATGTATTATATTCTAATTTTTGACATTCTCTAATAATATTATCCACAGTATTTTTTCCTTTCCAGTCTCGTACAGAATAAGACCATCCACAATGCTTATATCCCATTTGATGTAAAATTTCTAATGTTTCTGTAGTAAAATCTCCAAAGGGAAAACGAAAAAGAGGTTTTGGATTGCGACCAAATAATTTAATTAATTCTTTTTCTCCTTGAGAAACACTTTCTTTAATTCCTTGAATAGTTAAATAAGAATGTTTTACATGAAACATTCCATGATTGCCTATAGTTTGTCCTTTTAAAATATCTGCAATCCAAGGATTAGCTTTGGCATATCTTCCTTCAATAAAAAACGTAAGAGATATTGATTCTTTTAATAATACTTCAATCCATTTTGTAAAATTATTTATACAACAAGGATGGTCTGGATATTCAATATCTATAGTTATGCAAATTTTCATTTTAAACAATTTGTATAAACTACTAAATAGAAAACTAAATTGGCTCCAGAGGCAGGACTTGAACCTGCAACCTTCTGATTAACAGTCAGATGCATCTACCAATTTGAGCTACTCTGGAATATATTAAAATTATTTTCCATTTATTATTTTTTATTCCCAATTATATCTATTTCCAAATGCATTAAAATCGGTTATATAAATATTATATATTGATTTTCTCATATTTTTAGGTATTAAAAATTCCCAAGATGGATGTTTTGTTGAATTTTCTTTTTTTGAAAAATCTTCATCTATTATTTTACCTAAAATAGATAAATCCTTTTCCATCATTATTAATTTTATATTATTTACAATATTTTCAATATTATATGTCTGAGGAAGTAAATGCGGGTCAATCTTCATCCTATCTATTTTTTCAATCCATATTTCAAATGATATTGATTGTAAATGAAATGGAGATTTTAGCCCTAATATATTAGCAAATAATACTTGAGACTCTTGAATTTTAAAATTATTTTGACAATGAACTCTGCATTTATCATAAAAACAAGATACTATTCGTTCAAATGGATGTCTAATAATAAGATATTCTGGTATTATTAAAGGTGGAGATTTTTCAGTACTACAAAGTTTTTGATATCTTTTTGAAATACAAAAAAAAGAATACATTACTTTATAATTACACCCTATAATAATTCCGCTTTTAATATCCCGAAATACTATCATAATTAATATTATATTTTTTAATTTTAATCGGAATTGTTTTGTTTTATCCGATTCAATTCGGTTTCAAGCTCAGAGGCACGTTGTTCCAGTGCTATTCGTTGCATACTCGTTAACTCTTTACTAGAAAGACGTTTACGACAACGATTTAATCTGTTACGCTTTTTTCCGATTTTATGGGATTCATTCATATACTATTTCCTTTCTAAAAAATTGGTGCGAGTTGATGGAGTCGAACCACCCGAGCCACAATGGCAAGTGTTCTACAGACACTCCCGCTACCCCTACGGTATAAACTCGCCCACAAATAATTGGTAGCCCATATCGGTGCTGCCCCGATTCCTATAGACTGAGAATCTATTGTCCTACTGTTAGACGAATGGGCCATAAATTGAAAAAATAAATGGTACAGGAGGGGAGATTCGAACTCACCAACCCCACGCTTCGCAAACGTGTGCTCTTCCATTTGAGCTTCTCCTGCACTTGAAATTTACTTTGTTAATCAAATATAAAAAATAACATAGGACATACTATAAAGCCATTAATACCTTAAGTCAAGATATATTTTTTGTCCCTTATATTAATTTTTATAATAAATTTATATAACTTTTTAAAGTGGTCGTCCCCAGAGGAATCGAACCACTGTCTATCGGTTATCAGCCGATTGCTCTTCCATTGAGCTAGGGGACGCAAATTTTTACTTTAATATTTAATAAATTTTTTAATTTGATTGTGCCTTCATTTATTAAATTTGAAGTTTTTTTCATTGGTAGGATAAAGGTTTAGCATGAGACATAATGCTCGAATATGTATTACAACATCCCACGCATTGACGAGGACATTTAAATGTAATAATTACTTTAGCTTTTTTCATGATTATACCTATGGTTTTTTAAAATGGCAGATGCGACGGGTGCTGCCCCCGCTATTTTCACCGTGACAGGGTGACGACTCTGCTGTTTGTCCTCGCATCTATTAATTTATAAATTGATGGGCATAAGAAATTACATTTATACCCAAGACAAGATATTATCTTTTTTCCTTCAATCCAGAGAATTTTTTATTGCTGTTAGTATCTTAAAGAGACAAGATGCATTTTTAGAAACGGCTCTCTTAAAGAGCCGCGCCTCTCCGCGAGGCATCTAAGCCCGAAGGCTGTGTTGGAGTTGAACCAATTCATTTTTGTTGATTGCTGTATGCATCTTAAATTATTAAAGATGAAAGGATTCGATTTGTTGTTTCGTATCCAAAAGTTGTTCTGGAGTTAAATAGCGTTTAGCTAAATTGTATATTGTAAGTATTTTGTTTCTTGGAAGACTAAGTATAATATGAAAAATTTCGGGAGGCGTTAATTTTTTAGCATGAGGACCCCTAAAAAATTCAATTGCCATATTAACTTTTCCATCTGGAGAAAGTTTAAAATAAGATTCATAATCAAACTCGCCCGATGCCCAGTCCTCAGTTGTTAGTATTTCCTTAAGTTTTATCATAGGTATAAATATATCATAAATTGGTCAGGATGCGGAATCTTGCAATCCGAGTCTCCAGCCCCCCGAGCTGGCGTGTTTCTTTTACACTACATCCTGTGAAGTTAAAATATTACCTTGAACATCTTCAATTCTAATCGGAAATAACTTTTCTTGGCCATTATATTTTAATCCTTTAGCTTTAAACAAATATTCTTTTTTAAACTGTATAAATAAAGGTTTATTAATTTTTTCTATATTATGAAATATGGTTGCCATTCGAATTGAATCGTTTATATTTATATCATTTTTTTCACATATTTCTATTCCGCCTTTTCTATTTCCTATTTTAACAATAAAAATAGGATTATTATCCTTTGAACCAAACCCAGTTATATCAAGTTCTTTAGCATTTTGCTTTACAAAATCTAAATTTTTTAATAAAAATTTGGAGGCTAAACTATAACAAGCTTCATAATCAATATCAAAATCTTTAATAGAAATGCCTCGGTCAAATACTAAAATAATTTCTTCATTATATTCTTTGGCATGATTAATAGCATCCCTTTTAGTTTTATATAAATAAAAACCTTTACCTTGTTCTGCCCCGGCTCCCCAATGCTTAGTTCCTGCATAACTTAAATCAGTTCCATTTTTTAAAATATTAAGAGCCGATTTTTTATCGGTTACATGGTATAATTCCGATTTTTCATGAGATTCATAGAGAATCTCTTTTAATTTAAACATATACTGATAAATAAAATAACAATAAAGAAAATTTTATTTATATCCCGTTTTTTATAATATCAAAAATATTTTCGATGGTTGGCGTTTTCCCGCCATAATATTCATTCAAAATCTGATGTATTAACGCTTTACGGTCCAATTCGATGTCGTCATATGACAAGCGAGGATTATCTACTGCTTTTACAACTGAATTATAAAATATTACAAATGGTACAATTTCTTCTAATACAAAAAATTGAACTATTGCTATTTCTTCAGGTTTTCGGACTTCCCACCATTGCGATTTTATAATTGTTCCGGAAATATCTTTTCCAAGTTTATATCGTGGCATTTTTCGCATGGCATTTCTCTCTTTATATTGTGCCAATAATTTTTGGTTATCTAAACCTTCGGGATTTACATTATCCGGGTCGTTATAAAGATTAAAATGGTCTGGATTACGCATCTTATCTGCGCCTGATTCTTCAGAAATAATTTTAAAAGTATTTCCGCCAATATGTTCAAATAATTTCTTTTTCATATTATTTATTCAAATTTAATTTTTTATATTTATTTTTCTATGATTCGTATAAGGTCTTTTAATGTAAGAACCTTTCTTGAAAATTGTTTTTTATATTACTTATAAATATTAAATATAATTCAAAAATAAAAAGATTATTGAATTATATTAATATATTATTTATAATACTTCACTCTAAAAATGGTCTCCATGAGTGGATTTGAACCACTGTTATTCTTGGCCCCAAACCAAGTGCCATACCAAGCTAGGCGACATGGAGTTAAATAATTATGATAGAATATTTTATATTATCTATCATTTTTAAAATTTGTTTTTATTGAATGGTCAGCGTGATGGGATTCGAACCCATGTTATTCTTGGCCCCGAACCAAGTGCCATACCAAGCTAGGCGACACGCTGTTTATTATTAAATATAATGGTTTTTAGAGGATTTCACGAATCGTTCCACAAACCCACCTGCTTTAGCGGGTGGGTAGTTCATCTATTATTCAGTTAAAACGGGGTGTCCGACGAATCTCGAAATCGCTCCGCAAGCTTCACACGCTTGAATGCTGCCTATACACCACGGACACCACAAATTAACTCCGCCCGGCGACGCGGGCGGCACTTTTAATATTGGCAGGCAGTGTAGGAATTGAACCTACCAAGTAAAGTTTTGGAGACTTCACACCTCCCAGAGGACTGCCTGTACTGCCTGTAAAATGGTGCATCCGGCTGGATTCGAACCAGCGTGAGGGGGTTTCCCTTGCGGCTTAAAAGGCCGCTGTTTTCGGCCACTTAACTACGGATGCTCAAAATTCAATTATCGCTGCTTCGGTTCTGCATTATTTCAAGCATAACACCGAGCAACCAATCACCTTTTTTGTCACCTTTTGGGAAAGCAGACCTTTAAAAGGTCGATGGAGTTTGCTTAAACCCAACATCTTCATACAAATCTTATATTCAACAAAAAACCGCCTTTTAGGCGGTTCTTGAGGGAAAATATAAATATAAATATAACTTTACCTCAAGTACCTGCTTCTTCTGGTCGGTCATTGATATAGACACTCTTTGCGGATGACGCCGCTACGAGCGCCGAGTGTCTAAACCAATGTTGAGATTTCCATTTCATACTGTCTATTAATAAATAGTTTTAATTTTTTGTTTTCTATCAGAGATTTCTCTGATTTTTATTTTACTGACCTTACTCTATCATACGAGTAGTTCTTTGTCAAGAACTTTCTGAAAAAATTTTTCAGAATAAATTGGAGCACCGTGAAGGAATCGAACCTTCGTCTCAAGGGTTGCAGCCAAGCGCATGGACCACTCTACGAACGGTGCAATTATTCAAGCTGGATTAGAGCCAGCATCTTCGTTTTTAAACGACGCTTTATCTTTAAGCTATTGAAAATGGAGCCGTGGGTGGGACTCGAACCCACGATGTTTATATTCTGCTTTACGAAAGCAGTGCAATCGCCGCTATGCGACCACGGCTATTTAACGTTACGAGCATAAATATACACGAAACGTTAAAATAGTCAACTATTATTTTTAACTATTTTAAATTTATTTTATATTATAATCCTCTTGATTGAACTTCCCACTCGTTCAATTTTCCAATTCCATGAGCTAATTCATGGTAATAAACCCGGCAAATTTCCTTAATAAAACGTTCTTTATTTCCTTGCACAAATTGAAAAATTTCTCCCACATAAATACAAATTCCATTTCCATTTTGGGCGCAAATACCCAGTACTCGTTTATTACCTTCGGAACGAGGGCTATATTTCTCAAGCCAACAAACCCATTCGTTTGCTTTTTTTCGGACGGGTTCGGGTAATTCTGAAATTGCTTTTTGAACTGTCTCATCGGCCATGTTAAAAATATCTTCCCACATTTCATCAGTAATATCTATCATACTAATAAAATTTGAAATTTTTAATCCGACGGACAAGTAATCCTACGTATGTTTTTTGTTTTTGATTTATTTTTTCCTCGTTTCATATAACCAATTTCTTTTTCATAAGCAATTCGAAAACATTCAATTAAATGAAGAGCACCCAATGAACGATGCTTTTTCATTATAGATATAAGTTCATTTATAACTTTCTGTTCTTTTTTTGACATGTTATTTGAATAGAAGGAAAAATAACATTAAAATGGAGCCAGTTGACAGAATCGAACTGACGCTTCGAAGGTACAAGCTTCGCAGGCTACCACTACAACAAACTGGCAAATAAAAATTGGTTGCAGGACTTGGAATCGAACCAAGCTAAAAGTGCTTATGAAACACTTGAGTTCACCAGAACTCTATCCTGCAAAATTGGTGCCTGTAGAGGGATTCGAACCCACACTGCACAGATTTTAAGTCTGTTGACTCTTCCGATTGGTCTATACAGGCCGTAATAATTTTACTACCCATAAATATAACAGGTACCAATGAATTGTCAACAAAAAAATTTAACTTAATTTTGTAAACAAATTTATAAAGTGGTGTCAGTGAAAGGACTCGAACCTTTTCGGGGGGGAAATCCCCCCGACAGTTTAATACTGTTGCAGCTACCACTTATGCCGCACTGACATGTTTGTTACCAACGATGTTTATTAAAACAATATAACATTAATATCATCAAAACTAAGATGTATATCAAAATCATTTTTTAATTCGATTGCGTAATAAATCACCGCTTTTATTTAATTCTAATGCTACAGAGCAACTTATTCTGGATTCACAAATTTTTGTACAATATAATTCACGAATTAACCATCCATAATCCGTTATAAACGAATCCAGTGCTTCGTTACTATCTCCGATTTTACGCAAATACTTATGTTCCTCAAGATGTTTTTTTACAACTTCCATCTGAGTCTGCATAAACTCGGACAAATGTTGACAAGAGGTCATAAGTATTTGTCTCAAAATTGGTAGTCCCGCTCGGACTTGAACCGAGACTCGGCACTAATCTGGTGCGCCTAGTTTATAAGACTAGCGATGCTACATTACATCACGGGACCATAATATTTTAACATGGAGCCTCTTAAGGGAATCGAACCCTCGTTGCCAGCTTGGAAGGCTGGAGCACGGCCACTATGCCATACTCGCAAAGAACGTTTGACAGACTCGGAACCTCACAACCTCGGAGGATTTATCCGAATGGCTCTCATTGGCACTTCACATCTGTCGAAAGTGGAGCGGGTGAAGGGAATCGAACCCTCATCTCAGGCTTGGGAAGCCCGCATTCTGCCACTGAACCACACCCGCAAAATTGGAGCACTATGTCGGATTCGAACCGACGCCGAAACCTTGGAAGGGTTTCATGCTACCACTACACCAATAGTGCTTTAAATCGGATATATTCGATAACGAATACCCTATTTTTCAAAGAACCAAATTAATACTAAATTGGAGCGAGTGAAGGGAATTGAACCCTCGACATTCACGTTGGCAACGTGACGCTCTGCCAAACTGAGCTACACTCGCAATATTATTTTATTTTTTTATCTCAAATAAAATTGGTACCAGATACTGGTGCCGCCCCAGTGCCTTTGGCTTATGAAACCAACGTTCTACTGTTGAACTAATCTGGCTTTTATCGTGAATACACTTTAACCCATAAATATCTTCGTGTCAACAAAAAAATTTAGATTATTTATTATAAGTTAAAAAAAAAACATTTTTAATTTATAATTCATCTTTTATTCAACATTGTCTTCGATATACTTTTCAAACTCTTCATTAATATAAAGATATACAGAACGGTCTATATCTGTCGAAGCTCGACGATATAATTGTTCATTTTTAATATCTTTCTTTGTAAAAGATATATTACTTAACATTTTATGTGAAATATCCTTTGAAGGAAACCCTTCAATAGAAATTTGAGAGTATATTATATAACTAATAAAATATGTCCAATTATCTTCCGTCTCAACGTTTAAAGTCATATACACTTGAATATTGTCTTTTATTTTATTTCCTTTAGTACTACCCTCTATATTTATAAAATTAATAAAAGAAATATAATCTTCTGATTTAAGGGTTAATTTCCAATCTTTATCAACTTTCCATCCTTTCTTTTCCAGAAATTTAGTAAGTTGTAGTAAAATAGCTGTAGGTATCTTTTTCATATGTTTATAAATATTATTAATAAAAATTATTTTCGTCTTCTCTACCTAATAAATAAATTTTACGTGTATATTCTTTAAAATTTTCTGCTTCTTCACGAGGCATTTTATCTAAAGGAGAATACGTTAAAAAATGTTCGCGCCATAAAAATTCAAATACATTATTTCTAATTTCTTTTTCTTGATTTTTCATAATATTTATTTTTTATCGATTTTTTAAATAACTTTTACTTTATCGAACTTGTAGATTGAGTATTTATTTGACCGAGTCGAATTCGTTCACAACAAGGAGACCCCACCTGAAACGTCTGACAAATTGCTGGACGTTTTTCATAAATAGAACATTTCCCATCTACAAGAGCAATACAATTATTATTAATAAGTTTCATTAAACGATTGTATTTATTGTCGGGGTCATCACACACCAAAGTATCTACATGATATATTTCATCAAACATATAAACTTCAATTTTACCCGAACAACATTTACCACGACATTCTAAACACTTAGAATCTATTGCGCTTGATTCGGACATTTGTTTTTTAGAAGTTGTATAATTATTCGACGACTTCATATTCTAAAGATTCTTCTAATGTATCTATAAATAATGGATAAATTTGATTAGAATTAATATCTTTTTTATAAAATATTCCGGATTTACCATCCGGATATCCCCATTGAGATACCCAAATGCATGTTTCCCCCGTTTGAGGATGTTTAAACTTCACTCCTCCTAATGATTTGTATGGGTCAAGGTCTTTAATTCTTTTAATGGTAGGGGTTTTTGTCTCTGTACTTTCCCGGATGAGACTTGAAGATGGTTGTTGATGGATGTTTTTTACGCCATCTAAGGAACTTTTGAAATCCTTTATCGGCTTTGATGGCTTCTGCTGTTTTGAAGATGTCTCGCAATTCATTATGGCTCCAAGTTTTATGTATGTATGACTCACAAGTTTCACAAGTTGGAACTGTTTTTTTACCACCCTTTGCTCGTGGTATAATATGATGTTTTCGGGTATATGTAATCATACCACAAAATTCACACGGTTCCATTAGAGAGCTCATTCGTCAAATATTTTTTAATTGTGAAAGCGATTATAGAACTTTTATTTTTGTTGTCAAGTACAAAAAAGAGGCGGCCTTATGGCCGCCCCGGGGGCGTTTCCGCCCTCCACCATTTAGCATTTCGCTAAATTGATTAAAGCTTAACCTTCAGTCCTACGACATAATTCATGGTGTCTCGGAACTCCGATTTCTTGCCAATATCGAAGGGAAACTCTACGCGGCCTTCGATTCCTACGTTTTTGGCAAACCAATAATGAGCTCCTACTTCTGGGGCTGCACTCCATAGCAGCGGAGTATTTCCATAAGTAGGCCCAAAATTACCACCGGCGAATACGTCCACCTTCTTATATCTGAGCAACGTCCAGTCTGCATAAACCTTAGTTGTCAATAGAGTGGTATCCTTTCCGAAAGAAGAATATCCAATGCCTTGTCGAATTCCAATTTCAAATGGCAATAACAACTGGGCAGTATATCCTACTGAAAGGTCCAGTCCCAAAGTAGTTCCGGAATTTGACTTTAGACCAGTCACTCCTCCCCCACCAATAGAAAATGTCCATTGATGGTCATCTACTTTAGGCTGATTCCACAGATATAAAGGACCCGTCGCCGGAGTTGTGGTCACAACTACAGGCGAATTAGATGATGCCTTAACTGTAGTATCGGCAGAAAAAGCCGAAGTTGTCAGCAACAAAGCGCAAAATGCGCCAACTACTAATGTATTAATTTTCTTCATTATTTTTTCCTTTGGTTATGTTTTGGTCTTAAATAGACCTTTTCATTTTCGGGACACAATATACCCGAAGCAGATTTTAATGTCAAGTGATAAGTAGTAATCAAATATTAAAAAAATTAAATCGCATTTATATTTTTAATTTGAAATTTTTAAGAAATATTTTTAGCGTTAACGATAACATATTCAAATTTAATATAAAATTATTATAATTTAACTTATTTTTGTTTTATTTTGGAAGATTTTACCTTTTATTAAAAATAATAAAAAAATTAATGTTTTTTCTATTTGATGTTATTTTTATGTAATTTATACCATTTTATGGTCTTTTCTAATCCCTCGTCTAAAGTAATTTTTGGTTTCCATCCTAATTTAAATAATTTAGTAGAATCCAACATTCGTTTAGGAGTACCATCTGGTTTTGATAAATCCCATTCAATTTTGCCCTTATATTCAATAATATTAACAATTTTTTCTACAATTTCTTTAATAGTAAAATCACATCCAAATCCAATATTGATAATTTGTTCATTATTATAACAATTCATTAAAAATATACATGCATCGGCCATATCATCTACATATAAAAATTCTCGACGTGCATTTCCTGTACCCCAACATATTACATTAGGCAATTCTTTTTCTTTAGCTTCTTCGAATCTACGGATTAATGCAGGAATAACATGAGAATTTGTTGGATGAAAATTATCTCCCTCACCATATAAATTACAAGGCATTACAGATATAAAATTAGACCCATATTGTTTATGATAAGCTTGGCACATTTTGATTCCAGATATTTTAGCAATCGCGTACCATTGATTAGTAGGTTCTAATTCTCCAGTTAATAAAGATTCTTCTTTTACTGGTACTTCGGCATATTTAGGATAAATACAAACACTTCCCAAAAAACATAATTTTTTAATTTCAAACAAATGACACGCATCTATAACATTAGTTTGAATAGCAAGATTAGTATAAATAAATTCGGCCGGATATGTATTATTAGCATGAATTCCGCCAACTTTCGCTGCTGCTAAAAATACATAATCTGGTCTTTCTATATTAAAAAGAGAATGACAATGTGCTCTTCGAGTTAAATCAATCGGATAATCTCGTGTAACGGGAATAACTTTAGTATATCCTTGTAATTTAAGATTTCTTACAAGAGCTTTACCAACAAGTCCATTGGCTCCTAAAACCATTATTTTATCATTTTTATTCATATTTAATATTTGATTTTATGATTAACAATTCTATGTTTTCATTTTTAATTATAATTTGAAATTTTTATCAAGACCTATAAGGTCCATTACAACAATATAAGACCGAGAATAAGAATCTGACCCACCTGCCCATTCAATAGCCGAAATATTGTAACTAGCATGTAAATCTAATGTAGTAAATAATTTAAAAAAATTATCAATAGAAAATCGAGAAGTCCATTCAAGATATATAATTCGTATTGCATCCGGTGTAGCTAATTGTAAAAGCGTACCCAAATTTTTTTCTAAATCCTTTTCCCACGATAAATGTATAAGTAAAGTAAACTCTGGGCTACTATTTAATTTATTTCTTATTATTTCAAAATCAGCAGATACAATGTGTGGCTCTTTTATTTTAATTTCTTCTTTAGTAAAATTATATCCACACATAGTTGGGACTTCAATAATTTTTCTTCCCTCGGTGTATTTAGAAATTTTAAAAACAGTATCAAGATGATGGTTATTATTATATAAATTAATTGTTCTGGTCCATGATATATACACCGCGTCTTTACGTGCTGTTTTACGTAATTGTTTTAAAATAGCATCTTTTTCAGTGTAAGATGCCTCATCCGCATTATTAACTAAAACATAAACCGGAGCTCCTTCTATATTAAAATTAAATTTTTCTAAATCGTCTATTAGATATGTAATTGATAAATTTTGTAATATTGCTTTTAATTGTTGAAACGTCTCTTCACTTTCAAAAGCATATTTACCAAATAACCAATTGTAATGACCAACGGATAAATTTATTTCTCCTTCAAAAATTATGCCCGGTATATTTTCTTGAAATGCTTTAATTGAATTCTTAAAATTTTCCAACGTGGAACTATCTTTAATAATTTCAATAATATGTTGATTATAATCAACATTATCCTTATTGCGGTCAACTACACATAACGTAAGAACATTTTCATTTAAAAAATGTAAATAGCTAAGCCCACCGGCAATAGTCACAACATGTTTGGGGGTATTATCATTAATACGATAATACCATAGTTTATCTAAATAAGTTTTTATTTCTCTGGTTGCCCAAAAAATCATAGATATAAATGTTTTATTTTACATTACACGGAATTTTATCAAAATCTAATCCATGTTCTTTACAAAGCTCCATAGCTTTTGTATAAGCCATAAATGCCTCATTTTTATTTTCACTTCGAGATAATGCTTTTAGTTTTTTAATTTTTTCAAACATATCAAATGTAACATCTCCATAAAGAAATTCTTCAAGCTTAGGTATAACTTTTAAAATAGTATTTTCAATGTCTTCTTCTCGAAGATGTCCTATTTGTTTATTAAGTTCATCTCGTAGTTCATACTTCTTTGCATCTTTTTCTTCCATTTCTCGTAAGGAAAAATAAATAAAATTTAATATAGGACTATAAATCGATGGCAAAAATTTGCCATATTCAGCCATAGTTTCTTCTTCCGTCAATCCTTTATCTTTTCCTTCTCTTAATAATAATACTCGTTTTTCTGTTCCGTCCAAAATTTCTTCTCGATATTTTTTTCCATACTCATCAGCAGCAATCAATAATCCTTTTTTATTTTTTTCAATTTCTTCAATTTTATTAGAAACACGATGCTCTATATCGTTCTCCGCATCAGGATTAATTCTGTTTATTTTTAACTTCGCCAATTTTTTTATATATGTATCGCTCATAAATTTAACTTTTATGTTAAAGGCTTCAACGGTGTAACCATTTTGGAAGTTTCTATATCACTTTGTAACCGTTCTTGTAGTTCTACAAGTTTTTGTTTAAGACGTTCCCTTTGCCGCTCAAGCACATTAAGCGTTTTTATATTATGTAAATAGATAGATTCTTGACGAGGATTTTTAAATGTATAAGATTTTAATAAATTAGTATTTTCTCTAAGTTCGTTTATTTTTTCATCAAGTTTTTTTATCATATCTATTGTTCGTCTATGATATTCAAGTACATTTAAATTATCAATTAATGGACCTCGTACAAATTGTAATTCAGAATTAATCATAAATTATTTTCGGCGATTTCCTTCAACAAATTCATAAAATTTCTTTGCTAAATTTAATATATCTACCTCATCCTTTTTTCCAAGATTACCTTGTTTTTCAATCCAATTAATAGCCATTTGTAAAATATCAGAACGAATTTCATAAGCATTTCGATTTACTACAGGATAACGTCTAATTAATTCTTCTTCTTTATTTACTACTTCGGATGTATTAATACCGGTAATTTTTTGATTAAAAATTATAGAATTTTTATCTTTCTCTTCAATAAAAATATTTTTATTTAAATCTCCAGATGAATGTATTATTGTATTTAAAAAATTAAGTTTAATAGGAGTTTCATCTTTATAATATGTAATAATAAAATCTTTATTTTCATCAAATTCAATATTTAAAAATTCTTCTTGTTTAAGTAATTTAATAGAAGCTTCAAATGGAAGTCGAGATAAAATAATATCTCGGTCATTTTTTGGTATTCCATTAATATTAATATTTTTTCCTTTATTAATAGATAATAAAACACAAAAAATTATAGAACCTTCATAAGACAAAAATTCAGAATAAAATTCAGATTTTTGTTTGTCTTTATTGAGAAAATGATGAGCCGAAGAATTTTTATTAATTTCTTGAACTATATCATTGAAGTCGGATGTAGTTAATCCCTGACTAATTTTCTTTAACAAAGGAGGAATTTTTTCGTTACTGATTTCCGTATGTCGACTCCAATCATCCGAAGTATCTTTTGTACTAAATGAAGATTGGCTACCCTGCTTTTCTGGCATATCTTTCATTTTATTAATTTTCTGTGTGTAATTTCCAAACTGGAAATGTGTGTATTTAATAATACATAGTAAATAAATTATCTTTAAATCAAATATAATAAATCTATTATTTTTTTTTAATATAATTTTTACATATACTTATATGTATGATAAAATTATTCAGTTTAATATCGCCGGCATTACTTGTAGAATCCGAAGAAAAAGAACTACCAGAAGAATTTGAAGTTTTTGAATCTGGTTATGAATATTTAAAGGCTCGTATAGATGAGCTCAATCATAAAGCCAATAAATATAAGGTTCCTCCGCTTGAAATTATTATCATTAAAGAAGAAATGGTAAAGGTTTTACACCCCAATATTAAAAATCAAGCCTCATCAATACAAAATTTTAATCCTGAAGAAATATTAAACGACCCTAATTCATGGATTTTTGTAAAAAAATATACTCTTTCCATTAAAGGAGACCCGCCCAAAATTGAAGGATATAAATTTATTGCTCGACTAGAACATACTCCAGAAGGTAATTTTATTTATAAATCTCCTCTAGCTTCTGATGTAAATTTACCATCCGATTTTAAAACGGTTAGTCAGCGATGTGACGTTTGTCACACAAACCGAGACCGCAACGATACGTTCGTTGTTCAAATGGAAAAGGATGACCCCGAACGTTTTCCAGACAAAAAAGCAGGTGACATGCTTATAGTTGGTCGCAATTGCCTTTCTCGTTTTCTTCCCGGAATCAGTATCGCAGGACTGATTGCTTATACAAATATAATTGATAATATCCAAAAAGAAGTTAAAAATTCTAAAGATATAGAAGAATTCGACCCCGAGTACAAAAGTTCTGGGAAGCGCCTAAAATATTATGAATCTTCCGACGACCTTCTGTTTTGGATTGCCGCCGCTTATATTCATGCGGGACGTTACATTTCTAAAGCTCAAAGTGAAAAAAACTTAGCAATGGGTATGGCGGGCAACTTGGTTTTTTCAACCCTCAGCCGCGCTTTAGATGAAATGCATCCTTTACTCCAAGGGGTGGAAAATCCAGAAAAAGAATATCCCATTTATTTTAGAATAAAAAAAGATAAAGATTTTACTAAAAAAATTGAAGATTTAACCGATGAATTTAAAAAATGGCTTTCAACTAAAGATTGGGAAAAGTTAGCTCAAGAAAACCCAGAGAAAGCTGAGTTTATTCATAATTTAGCTTTAGTTAGTAAACAAGAATATCTTCAATCTCAACAATTTGGATTTTTCTCGGCTCTATTTCAACTCTTTTTACGTGATAAAAAACAAGCCGAAGATAAAGCCGAAGCAGAAAAGCAAGCTGCTTTACGGCCACCGTCTCCTGTTGATTTTAGTAATCCTTCTCTTGTTGGAAAGCGCCTCCGTGATATAGCAAAAGAAAGCGAAATTAAATCCCTTTTAGAAAAAGGAATGGACGAGGCATCTATTAAAAAGGCTATTAGAGGACGCACATGGGGATGGGAAATCATTGTAAAGAAAATTTCCTCATACGAAAAAACTTATACTTTTGGTTATGGAGATGCCGGCATTGGTTTTCGTACTATATTCGAAGACCCCTTTGGCAACGAATTCATATGGTTTTCCAGCAATGGTCCCGGCATGGAAAACGGGGAAAAATATCTTATTGATGGTACTGTTGTTGCTTTTGAGCCTCCTACTCAATATCATCCTAATAAGCCACAAATTAAAATAAATAGAGTTAAAATTATTAAAGACTTATAATAAATAAATAATAAATCTTTATTAAATAATATTAAGTTCCGACGATTAATCCGCCGGATGCTCCCGGTAAAATTGGTTCCACATAATAATAAGGTTTGGGTTTAAGTATAAGTTCCTTTTGCATTTTCATATATTTAACTGAATCACCAAAGACATGTTCAACGGCAGGCCACATATTGGTATCATTTATCCATTTCCAATGAAATAATAAAATATCCGGAGTCCAAGTATCAGTAATTAAATATCCTTGTTTATTTGGATAACGAGCCATCATAAACTTCGCCATTGGATTTTCAATATCTCCAAAGGCAATTGCAATTCTTTTGTCTTCGGTAAAAGAAACATAAGTTATAATATCAACATGATTAACTTTACCATTATGAACTTCTGATGGGTCTAAAATAATTCCTCGCCAAGCAGTACCTCCCGAACTGGGTCCATATCTTTTTTTAAGAGCATCAGCAATAATATTTATTTCTTTTTGATATTGTCGATAATAAGAATCAGGATTACGTCCACTTAAAGCATTAAAAACAAAATTCCAATAAACTCGAAGTGCATTTTTAATTACTTCTTCTTTATTTTCCCTCAATAAATGCTTTAATTTAATCATTTTTATTATGAATTTATTTTAAATTATTCTTTAAATAATCAATAGCTTCATCATGAGTATAAAAAGAATTTATTATTTTTCCGGTTTTTAAATCTCTTATACTTGTATATCCGTTTCTATAAAAAGTTATTTCCCAATTCGAATTTACATAATAAATTGAACCATCTTTTTCTACCAAATTAAATCCTAAAGATTTTAATATTTGTTCTTTAGATTCTGGAAGTCTAACATTAAAATTATCAATTATTGGAAGAAGTTCGGCATCTTCTTTCTTTTTCTTTATATAAAATTGCTCCCATAAATTAAATATAGCTTTTTCAATCGTGGGGAAATTTGTTAATTCTCCATTGTTCCTTATAATTTCAGCATGTCCATCTACAAAGAAAAATACTTTAATATCCTCTTTATTAAAATAATAATAAACATTATTTTCATCTTTATTTAAAGAAAACCCGATTTTTTTCATTAAAGATTCATCTTTATTTATAAGCCTAATAGTAGAATCTGGACTATGAGATGTATTTTTAGCCCATCCACCATAATCATAATATGAAAATTCCTTTTTAAAATTATCTTTTATATCTGATATATCTTCCATAGAAACATTTATATTATGTTTTTTATCAGTTTTCGACAACCCTGCGTCCATTGTCGGTTGTTTTATCCATGTAATAGCTTCATAATAATTTTGGAAATTTATTTTTTCTTTAAATTCTTCTTTCCCATTTGATTTAAATTCTACAAGAGCAAATGTTGCACTCCCATTTCCCTTAAATTTTATAAATTTTACAAATTTATCATTAGAAAAAGAATATACATAACTTGGTAATTTATGATTTATATTATATCCTTCATCTTTTAACTCTTTTTCTAATGCCGTAGAAATATACATTAAAATAGATTCTTCCATTCCGATTAACGGATACATGTCTTTTATATGTTTGAAATGTCGATGGCCAATAATAGTTTCAACCGAGGTTACATCGTAAAGAAAATATGATGTTCTATAATTAGATTGTACCACCACCACCGCTTTGAGTTTTATTGAACCAGCCTTGTCCAAAAATTTTTCAAAATATAAATTTTTAGATTCATATGAATGTTTATTGCTTTTATATCCTTCCTCTTCCAATCTTTGTATTATAGAAAAAGAACCATGTCCCTTTTCAAAAATACCATATTTATGTTGAAGAATGTTAAATATAAATTTAATATTATTTATTCCCTCCCCGACACCTTTAATTTTATACCTCACATATCCACTATCATAAATTTTAAATTCATCTCGAGTTTTTAAATTTCTATAAGTAAAATCCTTCGAATTGAATTCAAATCCCTCGTTCAGAACTATTTCATGGTCTTGGTCCAATAATTTAATTGGCGTTCCAATATCAGTAGAAGCAGTTAATTTATCAAGCGATGCCGAGGGATAATGCGATGAATCAAGACTCGTCGGCAGATGCGATGAATCAAGACTCGTCGGCAGGTTTGTTTTTAATTCTTTTTCTGTAAGTTTAGAAACTTCTTCAATTTTCTGTAAAATTTCTTTAAAATCAGTAGATATAAAATATCTGGTTTTTCCTTGAGCATCATGATAAAAGTAAACGCCATATTTATCTTTATCAAATCGTATCGCTTGCCAATAAATTCCCGTTTCTCCTCCCGTAGCTTTTCTTCTATACATTTTAAATTTATCATTCCATACAAATCCAAAATTTTTAAGAGAATTATCTATTTCTGTAGTAGGTGTAACATTATTATAATTCGGAGTCTCCATATATGGGCTAAATGCAAGCCACACTACGGGCGCATTGAAAAAAGGAGCATCTTTTTTCTTAAGGGCTTCTTCTACCGTTTGTATTACCTCTTCATTAAGTTTTAGTTTTTCTATTTTAATAACAAAATCCAATGCATCATATACATGTTTTGTAGAAAATTCTTTATATGTTATATCTTGATTAATTATATAAGGATATAATACATAATAAATTTCTCCGTCCCACTTAAATAAAATTTCTCGATTAACATTTTTCGTCGAATTTACTTTGAATATTTTATGTTTAAAATATATTCCATTCGAACTATTAAATTTAAAATCTAGATTAATCAAAGTTTCATGTACACCGGGAGACAGTTGTATTCCTTTTATTTTTAAAAAATTATTCTCAGGAGTATCTTCCTCTTTTTCTTCTTCAGTATTTATAATTCCTTTAATTATATCTCCATCAAAACCAATAGATTTAAGTAACTGAACTTCATTAAAACGACTTATGTAATAATTTCCATTTTTAAACCAATAAACTTTAAATAATATCTCATCTTTATCATCTGATTTACCAACAACAATTTGTTTTAAATTTATATTATACCAGTAATTTTCATCCGAATTCCACTTAAAATCCTTTTTTTCAATTAAATTTCCTATAGTAGTTCTTTTTATATCTTCTCCCTCGTCTTTTGCCGCTTCGACCATCATCTTATCCATTATATAATCGGATGTTCTAGTAGAAGCATCTTCAAACAAAAAATCCAATCTATTTATATCCGTATTTTTATCAATTTCTTTTAATGCATTTAGGAAATAGATTCGGTGAAATCTCTTGTTTGCCAAGTACGCTTTTTTTTCTATAATACTATCCCACTCAATAGCATTTTCATATATTTTAAATGAAAAACCATTAGGATGTACCCACTGAAAACCTCCTGTAATTTTTACCTCTTTAAAATTAGAATTTAAAATTAATGTGAGAATATTTTTATCTGGATAATATAAAGAACCAAATTCTTCCGAATAATTTGCTTTCGGATTTATTTCAATATAACTTGGTATATCTATAGATTTTTGGGGCACTATAAATTTTCGAATATATTTAACTAAATCAAATGTATTCTCAAATGAAACTTTTATATGAGGTTCAACTCCCGGATATGTTTCTACTATACCCCCCTCGGAAAATAAAATAACATTTAATTTATGTTTATCGGATTTCCATTTAGTTCCCTTCGATACATCTTGAATCTTTTTAAAATCAAACGTATTTAAAAAACCATTGGCTTTTTTCTTTAAATATTCTTTTCCCAAAATATATTTGTCAGTCAAATAATCTTTAAAACTTTGAATACTTTCAAAGGTAAATTCATTCTTTTGCCCACTTAAATCATTCGGTGATTGTGCTGGTTGGACTTTAATTTGGCCTTTGTAATTAATAGTAACAATATCTAAATTTTTTGAATTACCTGGTTCAATTTGTTTTTTCCACACTTCTCTATTTTTATTAGATAAAGAAACATCTTTACTATAATTAAGATATTTAAAAAATTCTTCTAATGAGCCTATAGCCTTATCTTTATAATAAATCTTTAACCAATCAATAAGTTCTTTAATATTATTAAAATTTTGTTTTAAAAGTTTATCACTTTCCGCCGGTTTATATTTTATTTGAACAGTACCATCTTCATAAAGATAAACTTCATCTTTATAAAAGTTTATATAAACATCCGCATCTTTACCATCATCAGTTTCTAAATCTTCAACATCAGTCAAATTTACATAAAATGTAAATCCGGTTTGTTTAAATACTTCATATAATTCTTTTTTCAAATCTATTTCTTTTATATCTGTGGCAAACAAATGACGAGCAGATTTTTCATCCGGCAAATTAACCGGTGGTTTTTCATTAAGTGAATTAATTAAAAGGTCAATATTTTCAGAAATATAAGTAAGTATTTCCGAAGTAGAATTAAATTGAAATTGATTAGAGGGAGTTTCTTCTTTATTATTATAAATTACAAGAATTCTTCCTTTTTCATTTTTTTCTGAAAATCGTATTTCAAATAATTTAATTCCAGTTTCAGAATATATTATAATAGAACCATCTTCTTGTAACATTAAATGTACAGTAGATTTTTCTTTTTGTATTAAACTTTTTAACCATTCTATTTGTGATGAACTTAGAACAAATTTTTCTATTTGATTCATTTTAGGATTAAGTAATTGTTGTAACTTTTTAAACACTAATGACCAAGTATTATAAATTCCAATTTTTCTCCATTCTTCAGCTATATCTTCTACATAAAGCATATATTTTCCAGTATCAGTTTTTTGAAGAATATATTTACCTATTACATCTTCCATTTCAATATAAACATAATATTTAAAAGTTCCTTCCATATCAGCTTTAGTATAACGTCTTACCTCGGCTTTAATATTATATTCTTTAATTAAATCTTTAATTTGCTCCACTTCATTGTCAGAAATTGTTAATAAACTATCTTTTTGAAGATAAAACTTAAAATAAAAATCTACAAAAAGCACCAAATCTAAGAAATTAAAAAACTTTTTGACAGGAATATAGTTTCCTTTTATACTTCTATAAAATATATAAATTGAATTTTCTTTGACAATTCTAAAAAAGTCAAAATTTCTAATATATGATATACTAATACCATAAGCATCGTTTTTTAAACTTTCATTAACAATTTTATTATAATGAACTCCAATTTTTAAACCTTTAAATTGTTTAATAATTTGTTTTAATATAGATACTTCTAATACAGATAATTTATTCTCATCTATCGAAGGACTTATATTTTTTGCCTCTATCTTATCTTCTATATTTTTAAATTCATTAAATATATCAAATAAAAATTTATCAATATACAAAAGAAATGCTTGAAATGAATCCACACTAAATTCTTTTTTCCACGAACCATTCCATTCAGAATATAAACAATATGCATTATCTTCCTTGGTTAATCTATATCTAACAATACCATATTTAATTGAAATTTTACATTCTATATTTTCAATAGCATAATGTATAAAACTATAATCATGCTTATCAAATAATTTATCAAATGCTTGCTTTTCTTCTTCCGTAAACTCCGCCGTAGTAAAATCCATATTTATCTTTGGTTTTGTCAAAGCCAATTTATTTTTAATTATTGTAAGATTAGATGCATCTTTATCCATGTTTGGCAATCCGTTCTTTTCAATATATTCTAAAAATAATTTAAAATTTTCTATAGCTATTTTACAATTTTGAAGTCCACACGGAGCCCCGGTAATTTTATGTATGTATTCTGTTAATTTTTTAACGGCGAATACTATATGCTTTTTAGAAATTAAACTCATTGTTTTCGGATTAATTTCATTTTTTAATAAATTAATAATATTATTAATTAGTTGACTTGTTGTCTGAGGAAAAATTTTAGATGGATATATATTCTTAAACCAATTAATAAACCTCGGGGTATCAAATTGAGTAATCGAATTAAATATTCCTACAACTTCATAAGTTATTCCCGCTTTGCTAATATTAATATAGGTATTATTTTTTTGAAAAATATATCGCCATCGCGGGGCGAATGAATCGATATCGGAATAATGTTTAATTTTAAACCCGTTTTTCTTAGCCGTATTTAAAATTAATTTTTTATTATCCCCCGTCACCGGCTGATAAAATTTTATTTTAGATGCGCGATTTTTTACTTTAACCATTAACTCTTCAAATGTCATCGCGTATTCTTCTTTCTTATTAATCGGTCCATAAATATAATATCCTTCTACATCCGAGTGAATACCAAATATAATATCAGATGGTTTATACTTATCTTGTCGATAATATGCTATAGCATATGCCGGACCTCCCGAATCACCACTATAATATTCTAACCATATATGTTCATCTTCCTTTAATAATTCTTTTTTAATTGTTTTAAATTCGGAAGGTGTAATACCAGGAATAGTATAACTGTTTGATTTATATGCTGAAAATTCTCCAATTATATGTGCAATAAAATCAACCCATTTTTTCTCTTCTTTTAATATCTTAACATTAGGATTACCGTCTGTACTATTTATGTGGTAAAGATAATATGTGTTATCTTTTTTTGTAATAGTATATAGATGAACTCCTTTAGTATTTTTAAGTATAATTTGATTGAAAGCAGTACCCGGAATAATACTATTTTTAAAAATTAAATTATTCTTTTCGGCAATATTGTCAATGTATCTTATTTCCGAATCATTAAGATTATTTGAATAAATTTCTGTTACATGAATAACATTATTTTTAATATAATCCAGTATTTGATTAAAATCTTTAAATTCTTTTTTATCAGACGAGGAAGCATCAACATAAAAGAGTTTTCCATTTATTTTAGAATAAACAACCGTATCCCCTTTAATTTGATTGTGAAAAGTAAAAATTTTATCTTTCGAGGATTCCTCTTTATTTGACGGCATCAAATCAAATCCATATTTCTTTAACTCAGCTATAAATTCTTGCTCGGATATAAATTCTTGTTTAGATACTACTTTTTTTTTTAATTCATCATATTTTTTAAGAAATACAGCTAATTCAGGTAAAGAATTAAATAAAGATGTTTCTCCCGTCTCACCATCTGAATATATAGATTTTAAATTTTGTTGAACGTAAATGGCATCTCCATTCTTTATATTAATATACATAGTTGATGATGGACTCCAATTAAATCCTTTTTGACTAAGCATATTTTCATACATTGAACTCAATTTAAAACCATTTGCATATTTAATTTTAGGTTTTTCTTCCGGATTTATTTCCGGTTTTATTTCCGGTTTTATTTCCGGTTTTTCTTCCGGTTTTACTTTGGATTGGTTTATGGGTTGATAATCAAGTTTAATCCACACTAAAATATCTTCTATACTCTTTTTAACAGTATTATTGGAAGGATGCATACTTGAAAAACTAATTAAAGCGGTATTATTGGGATAAAACTTAATCTTATCTTTTGAAACTTCATGCAAATAATAAATGTTTTCACCCTCCATTTTTGGATGAAATCCATAAATAAACAAGTATTGCTCATCTTCAGCGGTAAGACGAATCGTATGAGTAGGGGGTTTATCAATACCAATGTGTGCCTTATACGTTGCCTTTGACGGAGAATGTGGCGGTAACGATTCTGCTTTTAAATCTAAAGTTGGTGATGGAATATTTAATCCACCCGTATCCAATTTACTATATTTTGTAAGCTTTGAAAAATTAGATTTGACAAACATTAAAGTCTGGCTCCAAGTAGAAAATTCCCACGCATTAGTTCCGTCATCAGAATAATGCATTACATAATATTTTTCAGTATTATGTGTCGGATGTATTTTACAAACTATTGATGTTACATAAAAATTCCCAAATAAAAAAGTTCCAAACTTTGAAATCCCCTTACTATCTATCTTAAATCCAATATTATCTTTCTTGTTATCTAATTTCTCTAATTGTTCGGATTCTTCCGAAGATAAAGGAAACCAAACCTGATGAGTCCCCGGAGATTTTGAAGTCGACGGTTGTTTTGAGGCTGCCTTCTTCTTGGCCACCAAGGCGGAAGCATACCCCCAACCTTCAAATCGTCCTGAATTTTCTTCAAGCCAAGTTTTAAATTCATCCCACGTTTCAAATATCTCCAACTCAGTATTTATTAAATCATAAATAACATACTTCCCATTAGCTAAATGTTTAATGGCAATAGGATTTAATACTTTCTTATCGTTTTTATCCCTATATGAAGCTCCTACATTCCATATATTTTTATCCACCGTTCGAGAAAACCCATAACTTTTTAACACCGCTTCTTCTTCAGAAGTAAATGAAATATATTCCATTTTGTGCGGCCCATAAATATCCTGCTCAATTTCTGGATATTTAGTAGAATATTTTAAAGCTCGTATAATAATTTGTTTAATAATCGGAGATACATTTGGTATAAATTGTGACAAACGAGTTATTTTTGCTCGACGGTCCAAATCCTTAGTTTTAACATACATCCCCCCCTTATTTAAAAGAGCCCCCGTATTATGTTCCAAATCATAAATGTGGTCTATATTAGACACCATCTCTTTAAAATTATGTTTTCTTGTACTAGCATCCAGCCTAAGATAAGCATCAACACCTTCTCCCCACCTAGGCCCTCCAAAATTCACATTCCAATCCAGATTTGTATAAGCTAATAAAATATCCTCCCACTTTAATCCAGATTTTTGAATCGCCTTTTTTATTATAAGAACTGTTCCAGGATGAATTTGTCCAGCCGCATAACTTGCATCATATTTTGCTTCCTGTAATTTCTTCTTATTTTTATCTTTCTTCTTTTTATCTTTTTTTAATTTATTAAAATATTGATTTAATTTTAAAAGGTCAATTTCTTTCTGATATTTATAAGGACTCGTATCCATTTCCGCCCCCGGCGGAACTTTAACCATAGGCTCATTAATATCCACATCATCCGATTCGCCATCCGTATCAATTGGTTTATCTAATTCGGGAGAAGGTTCCGTCTCTTCCGGCTCTTCCGGCTCTTCCGGCTCTTCTATCTTCTTTGAATGGAATCTCGGAATACCCCCTACCTCAGGACTTTTAGAAATTAAATCCGCCGGGTCCGGATACATCTCATCATAATACTTACAAAAAAATAAAAGACGTTTTATACTGTCTATATGTTTTTCCATATCAGGAATGTATGCCTGAATAGTATCTTCAAAATCATCCTTAGTAATAATTCCTTTTTTATTGTAAATAGATATTAATTTACGACGAAAATTTGCCCAACTTCCCGCCTTATTAGGTAAATGCCGAAATTCAGATATTAAAGTCAGCCGCAAATGAGCCAATAATTTTTTAGCCGTCTGAATAACAACCTCTTGATATACATTATCAACTATATTACGAAAAGCCTGCGGAACTACTTGAATTCCTCCCGGAGACAATATAATATTATCCATATGTGTAGTTAATAAAGGTATCCCCCCAACCATATTATATAGCGTCTGTGCCTTAAGCTTTTGCTTAGGCGTAAGCTTAAGCCCATCAATATATTCCGGCTTATATTTGTCGGAGTCTTCAGGCTCACTAAATAAACTATGCATCATCTCCATCGCATAGAAATCATAAAATATCTGCCTCGAATTCTTCAGCGTTTCAGGGTCTTCTTTTCCCTTCTTAATAACATTTATAAAAGGAGCATGATAATGCACACCTTCCAACAATTGTTTTAATTGCTCTTTAAGTAAAATAGCCATAATATTATGCTTATAAATATGTCTTTCTCAAAATAAACCCTCAAATAACTTAATCTAAAATATATTTTTTAGTCTTTCATATTACAAAAAAACCCAAGGTTTTTAAAACCTTGGGTTCTACTTTTAAAATGGTGGAGCCGGGGAGAGTCGAACTCCCGTCTTTAATCCCTATCATATAAAGTACTACATGTTTGTTCAACTAAAATCTCATTCGATATGAATAGTTGACAATCCTATACCGAACCAGATATACTCAGGTATATCAGCCGTCCCGAATCATCACTCGGACAAGTGTCTCTCGCTGCTAGCTCAACACCCTCATAGCGAGAATCTTCAGGCGTTTGGTGCTAGGCCAATGCCAAGGCACCAGCAGATGCTTCGACCTCTTCCCCATCAAGGGAAAACTCAAAGTCCACCGAGGCTAATTCCGATAAGCGGTTAGCATTTATTTTTTCGGTCTTCTTTTTAAGGAGCCAGATGACCAACTCCTACATGCACTCTCTAATCAAAGAACTAAATCGATACCATTACGGCCCCATTCAACCATAAATATATCTCCCCCTCCCCAAATGTCAAGAACTCTTTTTTCTTTATAAATATATTTAAATTTAATTAGAAGAATTCCAAATTCCTAAATATTCCCCCCCCGATATAAATAAATCGCCCGGTTGCCGAAATTTCTCCACCAATTTCAAATCGACCGCCCGCCTTTAAAGATATCGTTACCATATTTTATAATAAAATTTTCTTACCCCCATATAATAGATTGTCTATAACCATAAAAAATATATCCTCCCCCGAACCATCCTCTAAATATACATCCCCCGTAATCGTAAACTCTTTCTTCTTCAAATCTTTAATATCCCCCTCCCTTATTATTACCCTCAAATATAACTCCCCACCCGCCCCAACCTCAACCCGTAAAATATCTACTTCAATATTATCTATTTCTAACGTAACATTTAATCGCCCATCTAATCGCTTATTAAATTCCTTCACCGCCCCCTCCAAAATACCTTCCCTAAAATTATACTTCCAAAATACTAAAGGCTTCAGTATAAAATAACAATAACTAATACCCCCCCGCATCACTACACTCCGAGAATTAAATCGCATATCTTATCCCCCCCATATATTCCATATAACCCATACTATATAATGTAAATAAAATATATTCCATCGACTAACTTCATAGTCAATATTCATCCCCACGATACATCTCAGATATCTTCCTCTCTTCTCTTTCTCGCCGACGCTCACTTTCCTTCCTCTTTTCTTCGTCTTCTATTTCTATAATCCATTCCGAAATCTTTTTCCGAATAGACTTTAATATACGATTCCGCCTACGTATATCACGACTAAGAACTACATGCTCCTCCGTAAGAATATTTGATACCAAATCCTTCAAATATTCCAATACTTTAATCCTATTTTTTAAAAATTGTTGCATAACTTATGAGATTATCGCATAATTTATGAAATTATTGCATATCTTATGATACATAGTTCTATCCCAACCAAAAAACAATACTTGACAATTTTTTATTCCATGCTATATTCTCCTACCTATGAATAATATATCCTTAAATAAAAATGATGCCGCAATACGGTACAAACCTCGCTATATCTGTAAATCTAAAGTAAAAAATCTCGCCCTAACTATAGCCCAAGAACAACTTAGCCCATCCCGTGCCAAAAAATTTACCCGCGTCGGCACCTCCTTCTATGAATCCTGCGAAGCGTGCCTCATCAACTTTATTATCAATCGCGTCAAATCCCAACCCTCAAAAGGTAAAACCTTAACCTAATCCTTAATATTTATACCAATGAAACTTATCACTAAAATATTAGGCAAAGTCAACGAATATAATGAACCCCCACAACTGTCCTACGTCACCCTCGTAGATACAGATACCGGAAAAATCCACTTCACCGATGCCGTCTCCGAAAAATTAAAAGAAAAAGGTATAACTTACCCCAATTGCGAATTCGAACTCCTCATCCTCCAAAACGAAAATCATCAGTTCTCTATCGAATTAATTAAACTCAATTCAACCAATTCCCCCATTTTTAATAATAATAATAATAATAATAAGAATGATAACCTTAATAATAATAATACTGTAAATAATTCTTCCAATAATACCCCCAACCCCCAAATAACTGCTACCCCACCCCCAAATATAAACCCTTAAATTATACCCCAATATGTCAATTTCTAATATTTATAATAATATATCCCTCGAAGATATTTATACCATTTGCAACCAAGCCTGCGAAAAATATATTAAATCCACTAAAATAATTTATAATAAAGAATGTAACGAAATTAATGATATCTGTGCCAGCTTCCGCGAAGGATTCTTCGAAGGTTTCTTTTATATCTATAAAAATTTATCCCTATCATCTAATTCCTCAATCTCTTCCAGTTTCAAAAATTTAAATGATTCAAAGGATGAACTCCCCAATTCAAATAAACTTATAATCTCAGATACTTTCAAAAAATTAGGAGATTTCTCCCCCATCGGCGAATCTTAAAAATAATAATATCAATAAAATATAATTGTACTCTTATGAAAATTGATTTTCCTAATAGCCCCTACTGGCAGTATATTAATGCTCTCGAAGCCTTAGATAAAGAATATCAATCCAAAAAACAAGCCCTACTCAATACCCTCAAAGAAGCCCAAAATAATTGCTCCCACCCCAGCACCACATCCTTCCCCGACCCCTCCGGTAACCAAGACTCCTCCACCGAATGCGATATATGCGGCAAAGAACTCTAATCCCAATATTTCCTACTTAATTCCCTACCCCCCTCTTTCTTATTTTATTATTTTTATTACTATTATTACTCTTCCGCTTATATTCTAAATCATATATTATATAATACCCCTGCACCGTCCCATATTCCTCCCACCTATCATCCCCATTGTCATATATAATCTCCCCATTAAATGCTATAACAACATGCATCGAACGATTATCTACCATCGATAAATGCGCTATACTATACCCCGCAGGACCAACCCCACAATTGTTCCTTATTTCCCCAGTCTCCATAAAACATCTGGCAGGTATATAAACTATCCCCTTCTTAAAATTCTTCTTTAACCACTCCCGCGTTGCTTCCAAATATTTATTCTTATATAACTTAACAAAATTAGGTACCCGCCCAGGATTAATCTCTAATATACTTGCTATACAATCCGGCCAACATGTATCCTTCGTATTTGTTACATACTTCTTCATACTCCTCCCTATAAATATTTTTTTTTTCCATAAAAAATTTGCCGCGTATTTTTTTCTAATTCCTCAAACCCCCCATAAAAATTTTTTCCAGGAATTTTTTTAAATTTGCCCTTTTTTTATAAAAATTATTACCTATAAAAATCCCCACCCACTCAATTTATAATTTGTATGTATAAATGTATATACTTAGATACATATGAAATTCTATTAAAAAATTTTGTACATATATTAAACGGGTGGGGGGCGCACCGGGGGGGTCGTTTTTTGGGGGGGTTTAGACACACCCCCGGGGGCGGGGGGGCGGGGGGGCGGGGGCGCTGGCGGGGCGCTGGCGGGGCGAGGACGGGGCGAGGACGGGGGGCGGAGCACCGCCCCCGCTCACCCTCCGGCGTCATTGAATCCCATCGGGCAGAATGTAGTACCACTTGCTCCGGGGCATTTTACAGGAACGCCCGGCGTCTTCGTGTTTGGTCAAATCTATTCTACCTATGGTCCTTTTGCCGGTTTTAGGGTTGCGGTTGTATGTCGTCAGCCCGTTTGAAACGGATTGGGCCGGATAGCGCGTGCTGCCATCCGTAAAGCGGCGCTGTACTTCCTCGACGATTTGATGGGTAAATAGCGCCCGCGCAACGGCAACGCTTCTAAATTCCGTACCTTCAACCCCGGCCTTGAAGGCGGCCCCGTGTTCCCGCAAAATTTCTTCGATAAGGCGAACTAGTCCAGCCGCCCCGGTTTTAGTGTTGACGTAATGCGCCTGAAAGGTTGGGTTTATGCCGCCAGCGGTTAGGGTGTTATTCAATTCCCTGCTGCTGGACAATATGTCCTCGGCCATGGCCCGGACCATTGCTTTCACTTCGTTTGCTTCAATTTGAATGTTTGCTGTTTTTTTATTCATGCCACAATATAACATAGATGGGCTACAGTGTCAAATTTTATTTTGATATTTTTTTAAGTGCCGTCTTTTCAGATACTTATATCGCAAATGTCAAGATGATAATTTCCCTTAAAATGTCAAGATAGTAATTGATTTTATTTGTCAAGAGAGAAAATCATTTTCCGGTCAAGCGAGAAAATCGTTTCCAGTGTCAAGAGAGAAAATACAACTCCAGTGTCAAGTGTGAAAATCCGCCCCCCGGCGTCAAGTGTGAAAATCCACCGTCAGCGTCAAGAGAGAAAATCCAACTCCAGCGTCAAGAGAGAAAATCCAACTCCAGCGTCAAGTGCGAAAATACAAATGGGATTCAATACTGGCCAGTAAACAATCGGTGAGATGGATGTTTTTTTGATATAAAGTATCTTTGATTATAGAATTAATGAATCATTTGGTCTTAGTTTTTAAGTCAAGTTAGTAATGATATTATATTCAAAATTCAAAGGTTAAGCATTAAGAAAATATAAATTGACGCCATTAAAATACTTTCAATTTTTCATTAGAATTGTCTATAATAGACAAGAGAGGTTGAACGTAAATCTGTTAAAATTATTAAAAAGAGAGTATTGCAAAAGAAAGAGGGTAAAACATAAAACTATGAGAACAAAGAAAATAAAAAAACAAAGTGAATATAAGGATTATTTACTGGCCAGTAAACAAACGGAAAATTATTGTATCATGGAAGGGTGGGATATTCCTATCTGGACTCGGTGAGAATGGTGAATACGGATTCGGTGATGCGAATGGTTTAGATGATGGGTTTGATATGGAGCCGGGAGAAGAAAGGGACAATTCGGTCTTGGGAGTGGTGAACTGACAAGAGAGCGGAGAGCGCGGCAGGTCGGGCGTTGAGCGAGTGGTGGTGGCAGTAGCGGGGGTGGTGGGAGGAGTTTTCGATTAATTTTATATGTTGACAAATTAGCAGATAGCTTCGACTAATCTTGATGAAATCAAGATACCACATAAAGTTTGAATTGTCAACTTTTATTTTAAGTTCTGCTTGACATTTATGATGGCCCATAACGACTACTTTGGACCAAAAAAGGGATTGATTACTGGCCAGTATTGTATTGTATTGTATTCGATAATATCGATATTATTGTCGATATACCATGACTTCATAGGACTAAAAAAGGGATTGATTACTGGCCAGTATTGAATAATGTTTATATTGATAATGAAAAGTTATTGTTGAAATAAAGAAATAACTCCCTTCAAGAAATTTCCCAAAGGGAGTTGGCGTCAAATGGGTGGTCCGCTATACTTCAACCTCGAGGCGAGATGCGATGCGACTCAGGTCGTACTGATAAAGGAGCTTGACGGCATCGGAAACTCCTTGGAAATTAGCTCCGGCCTTGACCAGCGCCAAGGCAATCAACATTCCGGCATGGGGTTGGTTTTTGGATGCCGACGAAATCACGCTCATGTACTTAGCGTAATGTCCTCTGGAAAGAGGTATGCTCTCTTCAATGTCCTTCACAACATCCTTCAAGAGATTGGTAGTTTCGGCCAGTGTTTGCTTTACAAAGTTTTTTTGTTTTTCTGTCATCATGCACCAATATAACATACTATTTCAAGTTGTCAAATTCTTTTTTATACTTTTTTGATTTAACAATGCGAATCCAACAGGGGTCCACAAGAAGAGGGATTGATTACTGGCCAGTATTGTATTCGATAATATCGAGATTTTATGAGTTTCGCCATGTTACCTAAGTTATAGATTTGGATTTTAGTCGGCAAAGCGAGTTATTGTTTACTGGATAGTATTGAATCGCAAAGTTTTTCTTGATATGGAACATTATTAGGAATTTTGATTAAACCCGTGGATTAGCTATGCGATATTATTAGGCCATCCATCGTAACGACCGTCACGGCTTTTCCTATTGTCGGCAACCCGTTCTCAAATTCATTTTGTGGGATGCGAATTTCTATCGTTTCATCTCTCATTGTCTGACACGTATGAATTTTGGCTTCAATACCAAGACGCCGGTCCAGTACTTATCATTTAAATTCACTCGGGTTGCTTGCTCTCGGTCACTAAACTGTACGAATAATTTTTCACCATCATTTGACAGCACTACTCCAGAGATACGATAGTCTTTGTATGAGCCATAATAATGATATACTATGTCTCCCGGTTTGGCATCTTTTAATCGAAATCTGACAATGGTCTTCATTTTAACACCGTTAATATAGCATATTTATTCACCATTGTCAAATGATATTTTTAATATCAATATGAAAATTATACAGTAACTTTTAGGTCCCAAGAATTGATTGTTTACTGGACAGTATTGTATTCGATAATATCAAAGCTTTTATATTTGTTACAGCTTATGGAGAACATAAAGTTACCAGAAAAAGGAGATTGTTTACTGGCCAGTATTCTTTTGACCCACAGGAAAATAATGAGTTCTTTTTGAGGTCGGGTGGTCGGTGAGACTGGGTTTGGGGAGACCGGGGTTCGGTGAGGCTTAATTTCAATGGACCGTTCATCTCAAAGATATGAGACGATTGATTACTGGACAGTATTGTATCGGATGTTTGAGATGTTGATATAGAAGAATGAAAGCAATAAAAACTCCTCCAAGAATTCTCCTGGAGGAGTTAATGCAAACAACGCTGAAATGATGTCCTGGTCTGTCTATTTAATCTTCATAGTAGTCGGGCAAGGGGTCGACGCGAGGGTAAAGTGCAAGATTGTCGTCGGGATTTGGGGAGCCATACACCGCATCCTCGGGCATAAGCCACGTCTTGTTTCCTTCTCCCCTCTTATTGACGTACGTCCGGAAAGTAATCCCTAGCACCGTCATCCGCCCATCCACCGGGGCCGGCTTGGAAATGGTACAGGCGAACTTGAGATTCGCCGTTCCCTTCACTACCGCGTCCGCCAGTTTCAATATGATATCGGTCCGATTAGCCCCAAGGGGAACTCCTAGGAATACGGCCGTATCTTCGAGCTCTTTGTCTGATAGGTTGTAAAACAGAAACTCGGCGGCTCGGACCGGGTCAAGTGTATTTGGTTTGCTCATTTTTATTTTTCGCCGTTAATATAGCATACTATTTCCATTTGTCAAATGAAATTTTTAAGTTTATGACCATGACCCATTTCCAGTTGACCTGTAGATTTGTTGATTATTTACTGGCCAGTAAACAATTCGCCCTACCTAAGAGATTAAATGATTGTATAAAGCTGTATGAATGATAAAGCTGTGAATAAATACTGGCCAGTAAACAATCGAAAAGTTGGGCGGTGGCAGAACGGGTTGCGGAGCGGTCAGCACGTGGGGGCGGGGCGCAGACGGGCAGCACGGGGGCGCTGGCGGGGCGAGGACGGGGCGCTGGCGGGGCG
>Ga0116148_1000057_pt1 | contig 125726 bp, 121 predicted proteins | sample AD_UKC055_MetaG_FD_89786 | JGI IMG/M metagenome (GOLD analysis project Ga0116148, IMG submission 89786) | Active sludge microbial communities of municipal wastewater-treating anaerobic digesters from USA - AD_UKC055_MetaG | ecosystem: Engineered > Bioreactor > Anaerobic > Digestate | place...
TACTAATAAAGTTAACCAACTTGTTACTGATGGTAAGATGACAGAAGATGAAAAGACAAAGTTCCTTGAAAATCTTGATGATTTTGTAGAGAGATTCATAAGTGGACCAGGATTTGGACCAGGAAGAGGCCATCACGGTGGAATAGGTAATGGTGATTTTGGAAATTCAGGTAGCTCAACTGACTTACCTCCCTCCTCAAATTTATAACCCAAATTAACCCTTTGAAAGGGGGCGTTCTGCCCCCTTTTTTTATTTTATAATAATTTCTGCAATAGAAACTATAAATTCAGCATCTTTTAAAGCCTTAACTGCATCTTCTTTAGAATATTCTTCAGTTGGCATAAAATCAACATCTCCATAAAAAGAGAATTTTCTTCCTTTTCTTAAGATCTATATTCATTAGATTTCTACCCTTTCATTTTTATTAACTCTTTCTTTATAAATCCAATATCCATTTTTCTTAGATGATTTTAATTTATTTAGTTCATTTTTTAAATAATTTCTGAAGAAGGTATCCTTATCATAAATAATTTTTGCACCTAAGATCATCTCGATATAAAGAGGACTTCCATATTTTGTCTCTTCTTTTGACCTTATTATAGGAGATATGTATGTATTAATATTATACTTTTCATACTCTTTTATTTCACTTTCGATTTTCTTCTCAATATTTTCATAGAAAATTTTCATTCTCTTCATTCTATTACAATTTATTTCATTCAAGATTATTAAAGTATCAATATCAGACTCATTGGTTGGAGTACCTATAATATTTTTTAATCCTTTATTATCTTTTAGTTGAATAAAATTTGGTTATAGTTTAATATTAATATGTGGATAGATTTACATTAATAGTTGGGTTAATTGGTTTTATATTAATTATAATTTCATTATATCTATTAATTTCAACAATAATTAGAGTTATTAAGAAAAAAGAACCCTTCAGAAATTCACTCTCAGCTTTTATCTCTTTTGTAATTATTTTTTTAATATCTGTTATTTTACTTCTTTTATTCTCTTTCCTTCAAACTTTCTCAAGATTTAGTTATGAAGATAAAATTGGAGAGCTCTCTACAGAAAAAGTTGATAGCGAAATCCATCTTGTATTTAATGATATTAAAAATGGAAAAATTTTTGAATTTGATTTGAATGGTGATCAATGGGAGATTCAAGGTGAAATTTTAATATTCGATAAAAGTTTAAGATGGCTTGGTGCTGAAAGTTATTTTAGAGTATCAAGATTCACAGGGAGATTTGAAGAACCTGAGGAGGAGATTATTAAAATTTTTGAAATAAATAAAAAGAGCGATTTCTGGGAATTTATTTTAAAAAATGGAGAAAAACTTCCATTTATTGACACAGCTTATGGAATTGGGGCTTACCAATATCCAGATGGTGATTTTGAAATATATATAAATGATACAGGATTTGTTTTAAGAAAGAAAAAAATAAAATAAAATTTTTTTAATTTCAATGCTTTTTGAAATAATATTATGAATTATAAATATTATTTTATTCTCTGATTATGTATTTTAAGATATGTATGAAAATCTTCCTCTTTATTCATTCTCCATGAATAAATTTCCTCAAATTCATCATCACTCAATAACTTAAATTTTATTTTTGCTTCAAGATTTTGAGGTAAATTTGATGAATCCTTTAAATCAAAATCAAATTCCTCATTTATAGAATTATAATTTCCAGTATATTTTTGAATGTATCCTTCGCTCATAAAAAGAATCAAAATATAGTTATCATTTATTTTATCATAAGTAATAAAACCAGTGCCTCTAACAAAATCACCAAGGAGATTTTTTTCCTGTCTCGGGAAAGATAATTCCCACTCTAACTTAATAAAATTACCACTTAAATTAAATGGATATGAGTATGTTGATCTTTTGTTACAAAAACCCCAATCACTATTTCCCTCTCCAGAAAATTCACCAAGAAAAAATCTAAAAATTTTTAAATCTTCCATATAAACTCCTTCATTAAAATTATAAACTATTAGATAATAAATTGAAATTAGATTATCTTTAAATATTAAATTTTTTATTCAATACTCAAAACATTTATTGTGTTATTACCCATAGTATAAATTAAGAATTTATTTTCAGCTATCTCTCATCAATATCTACATTAATTTAAATATAAATTTTTCAGTTAAATTATTAAATAATTTTTATATGAGAATTAGATATTAATTTGTTTATCAACTCATAAAGATTTTAAACCTATAAAAAGCATTGAGGGTCTTCTTCATATACATCACCAGTTACAGCATATGTTAAAGCCCTACAACCAACGCAGTCTATTTCACAGTTTTTACATTTTCCATTCAAATTATTTTTTAAACCATCTTTAAATTCTTTCAATTTTTTTAAGATATCTTCTAAATCATCTTTTAAAATATTTCCATATAGAATTGGAAGCCTTCTACAGGGAAATATAGTTCCGTCTGGCATTATTGCCATTGATTCATCTCCAAGATTGCATAAAGCACCTTTTAATCTATTTTTTTCTAAATCTACCCAAAATGCTTTATATTGGATGACTTCTTCTGGTGAAATATTTAAGTCGAGAAAATATATGATTTGTCTTATAATATCTTTCCATTCATCTTTTCTTAAATAACTATCAAATATTCCTTTTCCTCTGTCAAGAGGAACAAACCTTTCAAGTATAACCCCATCAACTTTTAGATCTTTTGAAAATTCAAAAAAGGGTATTAAATCTTTATAATTTAACATAGACAAAGTAATCATAATTATAAGTTTTTTATTTGATAAGCCTTTGAATAGTTTTATATTTTCTATAACTTTTTCTAAATTTCCCTTACCTCTTATAAAATCATTTTTCTCTTTATTATAAGATTCAACAGAAAGTTTTAAATATTTAAATTTTTTAATTTTATCTAATATTTTTATATTTTCTCCATTTAAAATTGTTCCATTGGTTATGATATTTATTTCTTTAAAATTATTTTTCTTTTCTATATAATAAAGAATATCAAAAAGGTCTTCTCTTAAAAAGGGTTCTCCTCCTGTTATATTTACTGAAATTTTTTTATCTTTTAAGGTTTCACTTATCTTATCAACAATAAATTTTATTTTCTCTAAAGGAAGATCAGAACTCTTATCAAATTTTATTTGATAACAATGCCTACATCTTAAATTACAATAATCTGTTATATGCCATTGAAATCCAAAACTTTTCACGAATGAATTATATTAGAAATTTTTTTATTTCTTTAATAAAATCAGTGAAATCGTTTGTCTCATTTTTTGCATATTCATAAACCAATTTGTCATCTATGTCCCAATATTTATGAATCAATTTATTTCTAAATTTTATCATCTTTTTCAATCTTGAACTTAACTCTTTATTTAAAATTTCTTCCTCTTCTAATATATTGATACATTCACTCAATGAATTAACTCCTTTACCAAACTTTTTTGCTACTATATGAACACATATTCCACCTACTGCTTCGATAGCTTCTAAAAGATAATATTTTACTGAAGTAATGTTCCTTTTATCTTTCCAAAATTCATATTCATTTATAGAAACTATTTTATTTATCTCATTTATTGATTCTTCTATTTCTGAAACTCTCTTTTTTATCTTTTCAATATCCAAATTCATATATCTAATAACTCCTTTAAAGATTGATATGATATATGTTCATTAGATACTGCATATAAAGAAGTTTCTTCTATCAAATCTGTAAGAAATTCTTCATCTTTTGTAAAAAGTAAAATGCCATCTTTAAATACATTTAATAAAAATGGAAAAGGTGCAAAATTTAAAACTCTAACATCTATTAATTCAATATCAATTTTACATTTTAAACTTATTTCATTTGAAATTTTAAATTCATAATCAAAAACTTCATTTTCATTAATATTTTTAAGATAAATCCCAATATCTATGTCTCTGAAAAAATTGTCTTGAATAAAAGAGCCAAAAATATAAGAAAATTCTATATTATCATCTATTAATAGAATGGATTTTATTTCATCAATTATTTTATCTTTTTCTTTTTTATTTAAATTGAAGAGTTTATTCATAAAAAAAATTATAACATAAGAAATTTATTTTCTCTAAAGGGAGATCAGAATTCTTGTCAAATTTTGTTTGGTAACAATACCTACATCTTAAAATACAAAAATCTGTTATATGCCATTGAAATCCAAAACTTTTCACGAATGAATTATATGATAAAATTTATTTATGATAAATAGAGAATTATTAATAAAAAAAATTAAAGAGATAAAAAATTTATTGACATTATTAGAAGAATACAAAAAATTAAGTTTAGATGAATTTTTGAAGAACAGAGAAATAATTGATGCAGCAAAATATAGGTTAATAAATATAATTGAGGGCTGCATAAATATTTGTAATTACATAATTGTAAAAGAGTATTATTTTATTCCTGAAAGTCATTGTGATTGTTTTTAATTTTTAAATAAAAAAGGCATTTTGAAAGATTCATTAACCAAAAATTTAGTAAAAATGACAGAGTTAAGAAATTTACTAATACATTTTTATTCAAAGGTCGATGATGAAGAAATTTATAATATTTTAAAAGATAATTTAAATGATGTCGATGATTATGTAAATGAAGTAAGAAAATGGATATGAGAAAATTTCTTAACGATTTAGAAAAGAAAATTTAATAAAAAGTATAAGGTTTTATCTAATTAAAAAGGGGAGATAAGGTTTGCTTATATTTATTTGGAAGTTATTTTTCTAACTTAACATTTCAAGACATAGATATAGGAATATATTTAGATAATGATTTCATAGAAAATATCAATAAAGTTGATTACATTATAAATCTTATGATTTTCTTGGAGGAAAAATTTAAGGGGAATGAATTTAATGTAGTTATTTTAAATGACTTACCATTTTCATTCTTATTTCACATAATCGAAGAAGGAAAACTTCTTTTTGCAAGAGAAAAAGATAAAATATTATGATTTTGTACTATATGTTATCAATCACTATCTTGATATGAAAGAAGTAATAAACTTAAAAATTTTCAGTATAAGCTCAATAATTTTATAAATTTTAAAAACTTTAAATAACATCCACTTTTTAAAAAATAAATTTTTGTCAAAGAGTCTTTTGCTAATGGTTCTATTTTTTTTCCAGACAAATTATGAATCTCTCTTAAATCTTAAAGATTTTAAAATCTTCACTAATAAATATGTTATGAAATCATTTTGGTTGTATTTTTGGTGGATTTTTCTTTACCCACTCTTCATGTTTATCATATAGAAGTTCAAAATTTTCATACATTCTTACGCTTGTCTCTTTTTTAAAATCATCCATTATTAGCTTTACCTTTCTCCAGATTACATCAAGACCAAATCCAAGGTCAAAAAATAGATCCTCATTTAAATATCCTCTTAAAACAAGAACACCACAGAGTTCAAAGAAGTTACAAACAGTTGAAAAATACTTTCTTTCCTTTGTCCCACTTGTTAATGGATACTTTTCTTTAAATTCCTCATAAGAATTCGCTTTGTACTGTGTGTACATCCAAATAAAAGCATCTTCCATTTTATCCGACATCCTCATCTCTGTCAATTTTAAAATAATCATTGCGTCATTTTCACTCATAGTTATCCTCCCATAAAAAATTTATATTTTAATTTTATAATAAAATTTTCTAATTTCTTCTCTTTTTATGATAGGATATCATCATTAAGCCTCTTGAAAGTAAAAGAAAGGCTGCAACAATAATCAATAGTTGATATGGATAAAAAGGGTATTTATTTAGTACAATAATAAACATTGTTATAAACCCAAAAACCGCGCCAAAAGGTATTGGTCCCATAAATTTTATGAATTTATCAAGTTTAAGTAGGACATATAAAAAAATAAAACAAGCAGCTACAATCACTGATATTATTGTTTCAATTGGGAAAACATAAATTGCTGCACCAAGAGTCGCTGCTAAACCTTGACCACCTTTAAAATTAAAATAAATTGGAAAGTTATTTCCCAAAATCATAGCTATATAGGACAAAATAATTGTTAAATCACTTTTTCCAAATGTTGTTGCTAAAAAAATAACTAAAATACCTTTTAAACCATCCAAAACACCAACTGTAACTCCAGTTAATAAACCAAATTGTCTCGAAACACCAGCAGAACCAGCGAAATCTTTTTCTCTAACATCCCGTTTTTTAATATATTTAGTAATAATAATTCCCCATGTTAATGAACCAATAAAATAACTTAATATTATAATAAACAAATCTATCATAAACCCTCCAATATATTTCCATTTTATCATTAAATTCTTTAAATTTATTCAGTTTAAAATAACTTGAATTAGTTTAAAAAAATATTTTTTAGAAATTTTTTAACTCTTTATATAATCTCCACTCTCTTTTTCCATATCCAAGAATTTTATATATTTCAAAAATTCTTCCATCTTTTGTTTTAACTATGTAAATTTTTTTATGTTTTCTTTGATACCATCTTCTTTCTAAATCAACTCTTCTCTCTTCAAATAAAATTCTATCAATAATGAATTTTTCACCATTCCATATAAAACTTTCTGGTATTCCAATAGAATCAACCTCAACAGATATTCCCTCACCAATAAAAATATCCATCTCAATAAAATTATAAAACTAATTAATCAAGTATCAACTAAATGTATAAGTCCATAACTTACCTTCCAAAATTAAAATCAGAGTGTCTATAATATCAAAGAGACAAACAATGTTAAATTAGGGACTGACCCTTTTTTAACATTTTATGTTAATTTTAGGCCTGACCCTTTTTTAACATTTTTCTACTGCTACTACTTATATTAAGGGATTACAATATGTTCGTGAATTTATTCACCAAAAATAAATCATATTGACAGATTATAAATATTTATATAAAATTTTTATACCCTCCCCTATAGGGTAGGAATAAATTTTAAGAGATTATTTTTAGGAGAAAGAATGATGAAGGATGTTAAAAAAGATAAAAAAACAATAAAAAAGAGTGAACATATTCATCATAAACATGAAGATGTTCTTAAATTGATAAATATTGCCAAAGGGCACCTTCAAGGTATTGAAAATATGATTCTTCAAGATAAATACTGAATAGATATTTCTAAACAGATTCTTGCAGTTATATCAATTTTGAAAAAGGTTAATCTTGAAATTTTGAAAAAACATCTTGAAACATGTGTAAGAGAGTCAAGAGATAGTGATGAATTTGAAGAAAAAATTGAAGAATTGAAAATGGTGCTTGAATATTTAACAAAAGGGAAAGAAGTTTGATATATGAAGAAAAGAGTAACAGTAGAAGTAGAAGGGATGACCTGCGCATCCTGTGTCTTAACAGTAAAAAAAGCAATTGAGAGTACAGATGGAACTTCTGATGTTGATGTAAATCTTTTAACAAATAGTGCCACTTTTTCTTATGATTTAGATATTACAACAATTTTAGATATTCAAAAGAGTGTTAAAAAAGCAGGTTATTCATTAAAATTAAATTTAGAAGAGAAAAATAAGGAACTTAAAAATTCCAAGAAATTACTACTACTTTCGATTGTGTTTCTGATTCCAATTTTAATTTTAATGGTTATTGATATGTTTAAAATTTTTATGTTTCCTTATATGGATATTTTAGAAACAATATTATCAATTCCTTTAACATTAATAGTTGGGTTTAATATACATAAAAGAGCTTTTATCTCTTTATTTAATGGAGTTATAAATATGGATTTACTAATATCAATAGGAACTCTTGCAAGTTTAACAACTGGATTTTTAAAAATTTTTGGAATTCCTATCTCAAATTTTTCTTTTGTAGGTGGAATGATAATCTTTTTCTTTTTGCTTGGAAAATATCTTGAAAGTTTAGCAAAAGGCAGAGCATCAAAAGAGATAAGGTCTCTCCTTGAAGTTGGTGCAAAAAAAGCAAGAATTATTGTTGATAATGAAGAGGTTGAAGTAAAAATAAATGAACTCGATATTGGTGATTTGATGGTTGTAAAACCATTTGTAAAAATACCAACAGATGGTTTAATAGTTAAAGGTTCAACAACTATCGATGAATCAATGGTAACAGGAGAGTCAAATGAAGTTGTGAAAAAAGAGGGAGATGAAGTTATTGGTGGAACAATGAATGGAAATGGTAGAATTGTAGTTAAAGTCACAAAAAATCAGGATGAAACTTTTTTAACAAATCTTATCAAATTAGTTGAAGAGGTGCAAAATACAAAAGTTCCAGTTCAAAATTTGGCAGATAAAATAACAACAATTTTTGTACCATCAGTTTTAATCATTTCATTACTTTCATTCCTCTTTTCATATTTTATGTATGATACATCTATAAAAATTCTTTTAGAAGCATCAAGATTTCTTCCATGGATAAACCCTCAGTTAAATAGAATTTCACTTTCGATTTATTCATCAGTTGCAACACTTGTCATAGCTTGCCCCTGCGCACTTGGTCTTGCAACTCCAACTGCTATTATGGTTAGTAGTGGAATAAGTGCAAAAAGAGGAATATTTATTAGAAATGGAGAGGCAATTCAAAGAATGAAAGATGTAACAACAATAGTTTTTGATAAAACTGGAACATTAACTTATGGGAAACCAGAAGTTGTTGATGTTATTGATTTTACAAAAGATGAAGATGGATTTAAAATTTTAGCTTCTTTAGAAAGATACTCAAGTCATATCTTAGGAAAAAGTATTGTTGAAAAATATAAAAAAGATGGTTTAGATTTTTATGATGTAAGTGAATTTGAAGAGATTCCAGGTGTTGGTGTCAAAGGCAAAATTGATGGAAAAAATTATTTCTTGGGAAATCCAAAAGAAATTTCTAAAATTATCAAGAATTTAGACGAAAGCTTAATGAAAAAAATCGATGGTTTTCAAAAAGAGGGAAAAAGTGTTGTATTACTTACTGACTATGAAAAAATAATATCAATGATAACAATAAGAGACAAATTGAGAGAGGATGCAAAAAAATTGATAGATGAGTTGAAATCAATGAATATTAAACCTGTACTTGCAACAGGAGATAACTATTCCTATGCAAAATGGGTGAAAGATGAACTTGGAATAAAAGAATTTTATGCTGAGGTATTACCTGAAGATAAAATGAAAATAATAAAAAATTTACAGGATGTTGGTGAAGTTGTCGCTATGGTTGGTGATGGAATTAATGATGCTCCATCTCTTAAACAGGCTGATATTGGAATTGCAATGGGGTCTGGAACTGATGCTGCAATTGAAACTGGTGATATAATTTTACTTAAAGGTAATCTGTCAAATGTTATAAAAGCAATTAAAATATCAGAGTTAACATTTAAAAAAATAAAAGAGAACCTATTTTGGGCATTCTTTTATAACATAATAGCGATTCCTCTTGCATTTTTTGGCCTTTTACATCCTATAATTTCTGAAATGGCAATGGCTTTTAGTTCAATTAATGTTATAACAAATTCATTAAGATTAAATAAAATTAAATTATAAAAGGAGGCGATTTAATATGAAACATATCGACCCAGTTTGCGGAATGGTTGTTAAAGAAGATAAAAGTTTGAATTATGAATATAAGGGTAAGAAATATTATTTCTGCAGTCAATACTGCTACGAAAAATTTAAGGCTAATCCAGAAAAATATCTTGATCCAAATTATAAAAAAGAGATGAAAAAAGAATAAAAAAATACTATAATTTTTTAAACTTTTTCTTTTTTTATTTCATTTATATTTGTTGTAAATAGATTTCCACCTAAATGAAGGAGCATATTTAATTTTGTCAAATCCCAATGTTTGTCAAAAAGTTCTTCTTCAACCTCAACATTTAAAACACTTCCTAAAACTATTACATGGTCAAGTTCTTTTCTATCAACAATTTCTAAAACTTTACATTCAATATTTCCAATGCATTCTTTTATTTTTGGAACTTTCACAAATTCTGATTCAATTTTAGTAAATTTTGTAAGTTCAAATTTATCTATATTTTTACCACTATATGTTCCACACATTAAAACCTCTTTCATCAAATTATAATCTGGAATATTAACTACAAACTCTTGATTTTCAGATATTAATTTATATGAATATCTTTCCCTTCTTAAAGCAAACATCACAATTGGTGGATTAACACTTAAAGGAGTTATCCAAGCAACAGCAATTATATTTGGTTTTTTATCAGCACCCATAGTTGTTATGAGAGTTGCAGGATATGGATGAAGGAGTGATGTAAAATTATTAACATTTAATTTCTTTTTCATTATTACCTCATAATATAGGGCCAGGTCTCAAATTTATATTTAAATTAGGAAAAAATTTCAATTCAAAACCTGACCCCAGATTAGTTATTTAATTAATTTTACTCCTTCATCAAGAGCTTTTAAGTTTATATCGATAAGCTCTTTTTTCTCTTCACCAAGAAATTTTTCAACAACATATTTTATCTTATCTATAGGAATAACTTTGGTTTTTTCAATAAACGCACCAAGCATTACCATATTAGCAATAACTGGATTACCAAGTTTTTCTGCAATTTCATTTGCTGGAATTTTAATAACTTCAATATCAGTTCTTTGAATATCTCTATCAATGAGAGATGAGTTAACAAAAATATAACCTTTTTCTTTAACTTTACTTTCAAATTTATCTAAAGAAGGTTTATTCATAACGATTATATTTTGACTTGTTGCAAGAACAGGAGAAGCAATTGGTTTATCAGATACAATCACATTACAATTTGCGGTTCCACCTCTTGTTTCAGGTCCATAAGATGGGAAAAATGTAGCATTTACACCCATAGAAGTTGCAGCCTCACAAATTGTTTCACCCATTAACATAACGCCTTGACCACCAAAACCAGCAATTATCACTTCAAGATACATCTGTAACTCCCTCCTTTACTTTAAATTCACCAAGTGGATAATATGGAATTAGTTCATTTTCAATTCTTTCAAGAGATTTTAAAGGTGTCATATGCCATTGAACTGGACAAGCAGAGATAAATTCAACTAACGAAAATCCTATACCCTTTAGTTGTGTGTTAAATGCCTTTTTAAGATATTTTTTTGCTTGTGTTATTCTTGCGGGTTTGTTTAATGCAGCTCTTGCTATGTAAGCTGCCCCATCGATTGTTGAAAGAAGCTCTGAAACTCTAATTGGCCAACCACAAAGATTTGGGTCTCTGCCATATGGAGAAGTAGTTGTTTTCTGTCCTGGTAAACTTGTAGGAGCCATCTGTCCACCTGTCATTCCATAATTTGTATTATTTATAAAAACAACTGTTATTTTCTCACCTCTTGCTGCTGCATGCACAATTTCTGCCATACCAATTGATGCTAAATCACCATCTCCCTGATATGAAAGAACAAATTTTTCTGGATTTGCCCTTTTAATCCCTGTTGCCATTGCTGGTGCCCTTCCATGTGCAGCAATACAACCATCAGTTTTAAAATATTCATAACCAACTACAGAGCATCCAACAGGCCATACAATTATCGTTTTTTCAAAAAGATTCATCTCATCAATAATTTCTGCAACAAGTTTATGAACAATTCCATGATGACAACCAGGGCAATAGTTTGTTACTTTATCTTCCATAGATTTAGGATATGTATAAATTGGTTTTACCTCCATATCACTTGACCTCCTTCATCAATTTTTCAAACTGCTCAATGATTTCAACAGTAGTAGGAACAATCCCACCTGTTCTTCCATAAAAATAGGTAGGTTTTTTATCAAGCGTCGAAAGTCTTGTATCTTCTATCATCTGTCCAAGGTTCATCTCAACATCAAAGAAGAATTTTGCCTGTGGTACAAATTTTCTCAACTCTTCATATGGAAATGGGCAAAGAGTAATAGGTCTAAATAAACCAACCTTATAACCTTTCTTTCTTTCAACTTCAATAACAGATTTTATTATTCTTGCAACTGTGCCAAATGCAACAAAAATATATTCAGCATCTTCAAGATTATACTCTTCCCACATCTTTTCATTTTTTTCAATCTCTTTATATTTTTTATTAAGTTCAAGATTGTTAATTTCAAGTTTTTCTGGATCAAGATTAAAAGAGAGAATTAAATTTTTACTTCTTCCTTTAGCACCAGTAAGCGCCCATGATGGTGTCGGAAGATCTTCTGGTTTTACATCATAATTAAATTCAACTGCTTCCATCATCTGTCCAAGAATACCATCTAATAAAAGTTCAACAACTGTTCTATATTTTTCTGCAAGTTCAAAAGCTTTTGGAACAAGATCAACTATTTCTTGAACAGTAGAAGGAGCAATGACCAATAACTTATAATCACCATGGCCACCTCCTTTTGTTGCTTGAAAATAATCTGATTGCGCTGGTGAAATACCACCAAGACCTGGACCACCTCTAACAACATTTGCAACAACTACTGGAACATTTGCACCAGATATATATGAAATACCTTCTTGCATTAAAGAGAATCCTGGAGATGAAGTGGAAGTGAATACTCTTTTCCCAGCAGATGCAGTCCCATAAACCATATTTATTCCAGCAACCTCACTTTCTGCTTGAAGATAAAGTCCACCAACGAGTGGCATCTTTCTTGCAAAATATTCTGGGGTTTCATTTTGTGGAGTTATTGGGTATCCATAAAAAAATCTACAACCAGCTTTAATTACAGCTTCTGCAATAGCCTCTGAACCTTTCATAAAAATTTTCTCACTCATTTTTTAACCTCCTCTTTAATCCTGTAAACATCAATTGCACCTTCTGGGCAAACCTCTCCACAAATTCCACACATAATACAACCATCTTCATTAATTAATTTAGTTGGGTGATAACCTCTTGAATTTAATTTACTCATATCTCTATCGAGAACTTTTGTTGGGCAAAAATTTATACAATAGAGGCACTCCTTGCAGAAATCTTCTCTAATCACAACCTTTGAGACTTTCTCCATAACCTTCCTCCTTTCTTTATATTTCTCCTGGATATTTAATAAAACTTTTTAAAGGGAAGACAATATCTTTAAATTCACAATCCATGATTAGTGAGATTTTATCTTCCCTAACACCAACATACTTTATCTCTTTACCTATCTTTTCTGAAATCTCTTTAACAATTTTATAACCTTCAACAATATTTTCTTTTTCTGTTTTATCCCTTAAATGAGAATTTGCAACTATTCCAGAAATTTTAAATCCTGTTGCAATCTCAATATCATAAATATTTTTAATTATTTCCTCTTTTTTTCTTGTAAATGGTCTATAAATATTCACAACATATAATAGTTCATAAGGAAACTCTTCTATCTCTGGAAATTGTCTTAAAACATAAGATGCCCCTTCGCCTCCTCCAATATCATAAACACAAATTTTATCTTCTGAATATATACAGGATTTTGAAGCATGTATTATCAATGGCAAATCTGCTCTTTTAATTTCTTCAGGAGGTGTTATAACTTTCACACCAAACTTTTCAACCTCTTCTTTTAAATCTCTCAACCTTATGTATGGTTTATAAAGATCAAGATCAATTATCTCTACTAACTTTCCATTACTTTTTATTTTTATTCCATAATTTATTGCAAATTCAGTTTTTCCACTCCCTATTTCCCCTACAAAGAGAGTTATTTTTTTGAAATTTTCTATACCATCAATCATAAATTTTTGCTTCTTCTTCTTTTCTTAACACTCTAAGCGCTCCTGAATTAAGTGCTTCCATTTCATCTTCACCAGGATATAATAAAATTCTGCCTAAAAATGAAACTCTCTCAATTATCCAATCAGTAAGCATCTTTGAATAAGCAATTCCTCCAGTTATTACAATTGCATCAATCTCTCCTTTTAAAACTGATGCCATCTCACCTATTGTTTTTGAAGTTTGATAAGCCATTGCCTCATAACAAAGTTTTGCATAGCTGTCCCCATTTTGGATTCTTTTTTCTACCTCCCTTGCATCATTTGTTCCAAGAAGTGATACAAGCCCTCCATTTCCTGCAAGTTTTTTCTTCATCTCCTCAAATGTGTATTTACCTGAAAAACATAAATCAACAAGATCTTGAGTTGGAAGAGAACCTGCTCTTTCAGGAGCAAATGGTCCATCACCATTCAAAGCATTATTAACATCAACAACTCTACCCTTTTTATGAGCACCAACTGAAATTCCTCCACCAAGATGAACAACAATAAAATTTACAACCTCATACTTTTTACCTAAATCTTTTGCTGCTCTCCTTGCAACTGCCTTCTGATTTAATGCGTGAAATATACTTATTCTTTCAATTCCATTTAAGCCAGAGACCCTTGCAATATCATCCATCTCATCAACAACAATTGGGTCAACAATAAATGCAGGAATATTTAATGGTTTTGCAATTTCATATGCAAGTATAGCACCAAGATTGCTTGCATGTTCTCCTCTTTTAGTTTGTTTTAAATCTTCTATCATCTTTTCATTTACTAAATATGTTCCACTTTTAACTGGCTTAATTAAACCACCTCTTCCAACAACAGATGAGAAAGAATCTAAGGAGATATTTTTTTCTTTTAGAAAATTTAGAATAATATCTCTTCTAAAATCATACTGATCGAAAATTGATTTGTATTTTTTTATTGTTTCAGAATCATGCCTTAAGACTTCTATAAAAATTGGATTCTCATCTTCAAAAACACCTATTTTTGTTGAAGTTGAACCAGGGTTTATAACAAGAGTTTTAAACATTGTCTCCTCCAAAAGGGGAGAAAACCTCCCCTTTTTTTAGACCCAGCCTCTTAATTTCATAGCATCTACAACTCTTTTTATACTTACAGCACCTGCTGCTGTTCTCATATCAATCTTTTTCTCTTTATACATCTCATAAACATTTTTAAATGCATTTACCATTATTCTCTCGAGTTTATCTAAAACCTCTTCTTCACTCCAATAATATCCATAGTTATTCTGTACCCACTCAAAATATGAAACAGTCACTCCACCAGCATTAGTTAAGATATCTGGAAGCATTAAAATTCCTTTTTCAGCAATAATCTTGTCAGCCTCTGGCGTTGTTGGTCCATTTGCTGCTTCTGCAACTATTTTTGCTTTAACTTCATTTGCATTTTCTGTTGTTATTTGATTTTCGAGTGCGGCTGGTACGACAATATCACAGGGAATTGTTAAAGTATCTTTTGGTCCAATCTCTTTTGTATTTGGAAAACCAACAACACTTCCTGTCTTCTTTTTATGCTCCGAGACTTTATAAGGATCTAATCCTTCTTCTGAATAGATTCCTCCTTTTGAATCACTAACAGCAACTATTTTTGCTCCATCATCATAAAGAAGTTTTGCTGCAAAAAATCCTGCATTACCAAACCCTTGAACAGAAACAGTTGCTCCTTTTAAATTTATGCCAACTACTTTAACGCCTTCTCTTATTGTATAGAGAGTCCCTATAGCTGTAGCCATATTTCTTCCTTCAGAACCACCCAAAAGAAGTGGCTTTCCAGTTATTACTCCAAAAACATTATAGCCTTTTAATTTTGAATATTCGTCCATCATCCAAGCCATAATTTGTGGATTTGTATAAACATCTGGGGCTGGTATATCTTTTTCAGGTCCAATAAATTGCCATATACCATCAATATATCCTCTTGCAACTTTTTCAATTTCTCCTTGGCTCATCTCTTTTGGATTACAGGCAACTCCACCTTTACCACCTCCATAAGGAACACCAACTACTCCACACTTTAAGGTCATCCACATAGACAAAGCCGTAACTTCATCAATTGTTACATCTGGATGAAAACGGATTCCTCCTTTTGCGGGTCCTAATGCGTCATTATGTTGAGATCTATAGCCTAAAAAAACTTTTGTTGAACCATCATCCATTTTTACAGGAATCGATACTGACAAAACTCTTTTAGGCCATTTTAAAACTTCTACAACATCTTTAGAAAGACCAAGAACATCTCCAACATTTTCAATCTGTTCTTGAACAATCTTGAATGGATTTAATGTTAACTCTTTCTCCATCACATCCTCCTATTTATAATTTGATATTAAACAACCTAATGCAATTGAATAATATTTTGACTCTTTTGAGTCTGAACGAGATGGTAATATAACAGGTGCAGTTGCTCCAATTACAACACCAGCACTATAACCATCTGATAGATAGTTTAATATTTTAAAGAAAATGTTTCCTGCCTCAATGTTTGGAACAATAAAAACATCAGCATCCCCAGCAACATCTGATTTGATTCCTTTCACCTCAGCAGCCCATTTTGATATAGCATTATCAAAGGCAAGTGGGCCATCTACAATTGCTCCTTTAATCTGACCTCTTTTCGCCATCATAGTTATTAGAGCAGCATCAAGAGATGAAGGCATATCAGGATTCACAATTTCAATTGCTGAAAGAAGAGCAACTTTTGGAATTTCAACACCAAGGGCTTTAGATACAAAAACTGCATTTTTTAAAATTTCAACCTTTTGATCAAGAGTAGGAGCAATAATCATTCCACCATCACTCATAGTTATCAATTTAGGATATCTTGAACATTGTAAAACTCCAACATGAGATAAAACTTTTTCCTTTCTTATTCCTTTATCTTTGTCTAAAACAGCATGAAGTAGTTCTGGAGTTTTTACAAGACCTTTCATAAGTAAATCTGCTTTTCCATCTCTTACCATCGAAACTGAAAGTTCAACCGCTTTATAATAATCACTCTCTTCGATTATTTCAGCATCAAGAGAAATTTCTGCTTTTTCATAAAATTTCTTAATTTCATCTTTTTTCCCGATTAAAATTGGTTCAATAATTCCTTCGTCTTTAGCAAATTTAAGTGCTTTTAAATCCTCAACTTCATATGGAATTGCAATAGATAATCTTTTTTTACCTGTTTTTTTTACCTCAGTTATTAATTCTTCGAAATTCTTTATCATTTATATCCTCCTTTAATAAATTTTTGCTTCTTCCTCTCCCTTTAAAACACTTAAAGCACCAAAGCATAAAGCTTCCTGTTCCATCTCTCCGGGAAAAAGGAAAAATTTTGATATGAAACTCACTCTATCACTAATTAAGTCTATTAACCTTTTTGAATTTGACATTCCCCCTGTAAAAATAATCTCATCTACTTTTCCTTTAAGTACAACAGCTGATGCAACTATATCTTTTGATATTTGATAGGCCATCGCTTCAAAAATAAATTTAGCGTAATCATCACCATTATCAATTCTTCTTTCTACCTCTTTTAAATCATTAATACCAAGATAAGAAATAATACCACCTTCACCCATTAATCTCTTTTTAATCTCTTCTATTTTATATTTACCTGAATAACACATCTCAACGATATCTATTGATGGTAAACTCCCAGATCTCTCTGGCGAAAACGCTCCTGATGTTGCAGAATCATTTACATCAATTGCTTTTCCTTTTTCAAAAGGAGCTATGGATAATCCACCACCAAGATGAACAACAATAAAATTGAAATCCTCTATCTTCTTTCCAAACATCTCTGCTCTTTTTTTCGCAACATATCTTGTATTTAAAGCATGGAATCTTGATCTTCTGTTAATCTCTTTTAAACCAGTTATTCTTGCAATATCCTGAAATTCATCAACAGTTATTGGATCAACTGTATAAGCTGGAATACCAAGAGATTTTGCTATTTCATAAGCAATTACAGGACCCAAATTGCTTGCATGTTCAATTGGTGAATTTCTCAAATCCTCAATCATCTTTTCGCTTATTATGTAAGTTCCAGCACTTATTGGCTTTGAAATGCCTCCTCTTCCAACGATACAGGATAGTTCTTTCTCATTGATTGAGTGTCTTTTTAGAAAATCTAAGACTCTTAATTTTCTGAATTCATACTGATCAAAAACTCTTTTAAAATTTTTCAACTCTTCAATTGAATGTTCAATTTTTTCTCTATAAATCTCTTTTTCATCTTCAAAATATGAAACTTTTGTTGAAGTTGAACCAGGGTTTATTACAAGTAATTTAAACACCTTTTGCCTCCCTTCCAATTGATAAAAGTTCTTTAGCATGATTAACTGCACTTTCAGTAATTTCAACACCACCGAGCATCCTTGCTATTTCATAAACCTTCTCTTCTTCATTCAAGGTTTTTGCTGTAAGATATGTTCTTTCTCCTGAGACACTCTTCATTAATTGAATATGATTATCCCCAAAAGAAGCAATTTGTGGCAAGTGGGTGATTGAAATTACTTGGACATTTTTTGATAATTCTAAAAGTTTTCTACCTATCATCTCGCCGACTCTTCCACCTATTCCTTGATCAATCTCATCAAAAACAATACATGGAATTTCATCAACTTTTCCAAAAATTGTTCTTATTGATAACATAACTCTTGAAAGTTCACCCCCTGATGCAATTTTAATCAATGGTTTTTCAGATTCACCAGGATTTGGAGAAATAAAAAATTCAATCTTCTCAAATCCATATTGATTTGGTTTGAGAATTTTTTCATTGAATTTAATTCCCTCTTCATTCTCTTCTTCAAAAAATTTCACAAAAAATTTCGCTTTTTCCATGGCGAGAGTTGAAAGTTCTTCTTCAATATATTTTTCAAGCTCTTTTGCTTTTTTAACTCTTCTTTCTCTTAAATATTTTCCTATTTCTATTAATTCATTTTCTAAAATTTCTTTTTCTTTTTTTAACTCCTCAACTCTTTCAAAACTTATGTCAAGATTTTTTAACTCTTTTTTAGATTCTTCAAGGAAATTTATTATTTCCTGAACATCCTTTCCATATTTTCTTTTTAAATCATCGTAAATTTTTAATCTTTCTTCAATAATCTCAAGTTCATCAGGACTGTATTCGATTTCTTCTTTTCTTATTTTTATCTGGTTTAAAATTTCACTTATCTTTATCTCAATCTCACTTAATTCATTTTTGAATTTTGATGAAAGTTTATCTATTGTTTCAATATTATCGAGCTTCTTAATTGATTTGGTTATCTTATCAACTGCACCTTCATTTTCATCAAAACCTTCAAGATCTTGAAAAATCTCATTGTATGTCTCTTTTAACTTTGATACATTTTTTAATATCTCTCTTTTTGACAATAACTCTTTTTCTTCTTCTTCACTAATGTTCTCTTTTTCAATTTCATTTATCACAAAAGTTAAATAATCTCTTCTTCTTTCTCTCTCTTCTTTTTTAGTCAGTATCTCTTCAATTTCATTAGTTATTTCTTTATATCTTGTTAATTTTTTACTAAATTCATCTCTTTTTAGTAAAAAATCATCACCAATAAATCTATCTAAAAGTTCGAGATGTTTGTTTTTGTCAAGAAGTGATTGGGGTTCATGTTGACCATGAATATCAACAAGCACTTCTCCTATTTCTCTATATATTGAATATGGTAAAACCATTCCATTTATTTTTAATTTTTGTTTACCATCTTTTGTTATTTCTCTTTGAAAAAATAGAATATCATCATCTATTCCCTTATCGATTAAATATTTTTTTAATCTTTTATTTTCAGATATGTCAAAAGTTACAGTTAAAATTGATTTGTCTTCACCTTCTCTTAGCATATCTTTAGAGAATTTGTTTCCTAAAGCTACGCCAAGGGCTGTTATAAGAATTGATTTACCAGATCCTGTTTCTCCAGTAATTACATTAAGGCCTTTCTCAAACTCTACCGATAAATCTTCGATAATTGCAAAATTTTTAACGGTTAAATTTTTAAGCATTCATTTTTATATTTTATCAGATTTTTTGAAAAATGGAATATTTTGTATAAGAAGTTTATAACCCACCCTCTAAAATTGAAATCAGAGCATATATTTTGTTATTTGATTCATATTTGATTAATTGCAATTAAAATTTCTAAGTTTTATAAAAAGCTGAATAGTCCATTGTATTACTATTAAATTCATCTATATAAAAGAAATATAAATTGTTAAATTAGGGATTAACCTTTTTAACAATTTTAATTATTTCTGATACAAAGTTAAATATTAATTTGAGTTATAATTTATAAAAAGAAATATGAAACTACAAAACTATTTTAAAGAGAGATTATGATATTATGATATACATTAAAAATAGTTCAACTGATCCATATTTTAATCTTGCCTTTGAAGAATACTTCCTTAGATATGTAGACCTTGATGATACAATTTTTTCACTTTGGAGAAGCAAGCCCTCTGTTGTCGTTGGAAAACATCAAAACACCTTTAAAGAAATTAACCATAAATTTGTATCAGAACATAATATTCTTGTTGCACGAAGAATTACAGGTGGTGGGACAGTATATCATGACCTTGGGAATCTGAACTTTACACTCATTACCAAAGTCGACCATTTTGATATTATGGATATCAAAGCATATATTATACCAATTGTACAAGTTTTAAATAAAATGGGTATTAATGCACAACTTTCGGAAAGAAACAGTATAACAATCGATGGTAAAAAAATTTCGGGGACTGCAGAGGCATTTGCAAATAAAAAACTTCTTTGTCATGGAACTCTCCTATTTGATACAGATATCAACATACTAAATGAAGCGCTTAAAGTTAAAGAAACAAAAATCGAATCAAAAAGCGTAAAATCTGTCCCAGGTGAAGTTACAAACATCAAAGATTTTTTAGGTAAAAAATATGATATCTTAACTTTTGAAAATAAAATCCTTGCTCAAATATCTTCAGATATCCCCTTCAGAGAATATTCTTTGAATGAAAATGACATCAAAAACATTGAAAAACTTGCAAAGGAAAAATTTTCAACATGGGATTGGATATATGGAGAATCTCCTCCTTTTATAATAAGAAACACAAAAAAATTTCCTTATGGAAACATTACATTCTCTGCTAAAATAGAAAGAGGTGGAATAGTAAAGAAAATTAGTTTTGAAGGTGATATTATAAACTTTTCAAGCATAACTTATATTGAACAATTGCTTCAAGGTAAAAAATACGAGTGTAAAAGTTTTAAGGATATACTTAAAAACATTAAAATCTCAAAATATTTTGGAAACATCACTTTAGAAGAACTTCTTTCACTTTTATTTTATTAATTTTTAATAGATACTTAAAAATAAGAAATTTTAGACACTAATTTGATTAATTTTGAATTTCATATTATAATTTTATAAAGAGAGGTGATGAAAATGCCTTTTGAAGAAATTTCAAAAGAGACGCTCTTGTCGATGTACAAAACAATGGTGAAGATAAGAACGTATGAGGAAACATTGGGGCAGATTTATTATGAAGGAAAAACACCGACTTTTGACATTGCAGCAGGTCCAATTCCAGGTGAACTTCATTTATCATCAGGACAAGAATCATCAGCAGTAGGAGTTTGCATACATTTAAGAGCAGATGATGCAGTAGTAGGGACACATAGAGCTCATAATTTTGCAATTGCTAAAGGCGTTGATCTAAAAAAGATGACTTGCGAAATTTTTGGTAAGGAAACAGGTTTATCAAGAGGAAAAGGTGGACATATGCATCTTTTTGACCCGAATGTAAATTTCAGCTGCAGTGGAATTGTAGGAGCAAGTTTTCCACAGGCTGTAGGGGTGGGAATTGCAGCTAAAATGCAGGGTAAGGATTATGTCGCTGTTGCAGTTGGAGGAGATGGTGCAGCTAACCAAGGAACTTTCCACGAATCACTAAACTTAGCGGCAGCTTGGAAATTACCAGTTATATTTTTAATTGAAGATAATAGTTGGGCAATTTCTGTGCCAAAAGAAAAATCAACAGCTGTTTCGCAAAATAGTGAGAGAGCGAAAGGCTACGGAGTTCCTGGAGTAAGTGTTGATGGAGAAGATGTAATTGCAGTCTATGAAGTTGCAAAAGAAGCTGTAGAAAGAGCCAGAAGAGGAGAAGGGCCAAGCTTAGTAGAAGTAAAAGTTAGTAGACTAAGAGGACATTTCGAAGGTGATGCACAAGTTTATCGACCAAAAGAGGATTTTGAAATTGCAATGAAAAAAGACCCTATCCCAAAATTTGAAAAAAAACTTCTTGAAAAAAATATTCTTACAGAAGATAGTGTAAAAAAAATTAAAGAAGATGTTGAAGAAGAAATACAAGAACTTATTGAGTTTGCAAGAAACAGTTCATATCCAGATCCAAAAGAAGCGTTGCAAAATGTTTTTGTAGGGGGTGAGTAACATGGCAAGAAAATTACCTATGTATAAAGCGATATCAGAGGGTATATCACAGGAGATGGAGAGGGATAACAATGTTTTTGTGATGGGTGAAGATATAGGAGCTTATGGAGGAATATTTGGTGCAACAACAGGTCTACTTGAAAAATTTGGTCCTGAGAGAATTAAAGATACTCCCATAAGCGAATCAGCATTCTTTGGTGGAGCATTAGGTGCAGCAACAAAAGGAATGAGACCAGTTGTTGAATTGATGTTTGTTGATTTCTTTGGTGTAGCTATGGACCAATTATACAACCATATAGCAAAAGCACATTATATGTCTAATGGAAATGTAAAGATGCCAGTTGTAATAATAACTGCAATGGGTGGTGGCTATAGCGATGCAGCACAGCACTCTCAATGTCTTTATAGTTTGTTCGCACATGTTCCTGGATTAAAAATAGTTATACCTTCCAACTCATACGATGCAAAAGGTTTGATGATTTCTGCAATAAGAGATGATAATCCCGTAATGTATTTTTTCCATAAGTCTTTAATGGGACTCGGATGGATGACACCATTTGATGATGCAATTTATGATGTACCAGAAGAACCATATACAGTACCAATTGGAAAAGCAAGAGTTGTTAAAGAGGGTAAGGATGTTACAATCACAACGATTTCTAAAATGGTTTATGAGGCTTTGCATGCAGCAGATGATCTTGAAAAAGAGGGTATAAGTGCTGAAGTTGTCGACTTGAGAACTCTTGTACCTATGGATAAAGAAACCATACTTGATTCTGTCAAAAAGACTGGAAGATTGCTTGTAGTGGATGAAGATTATAAGAGTTATGGTATGTCTGGAGAAATTATTACAATAGTTTCAGAGAATATAGGAAGCAGCTTAAAAGCCTTACCAAGAAGAATATCTTACCCAGATATTCCTGTTCCCTATAGTAGACCATTAGAAAAATTTGCATTACCAGATAAGGATAAAATAATAAAAAATATTAAAGAGATGATGGGATAGAAAAAAGATGAAAGTTGAAATTAAGGTACCAAAGGTTACAGTTGAAGACCAGAGCGGAACATTAACTCACTGGTTTAAAAAAGATGGCGAACAGGTAAAAGAAAAAGAAGAAATTGCAGATGTAATGATTGGAAAACTTACTGTTACAATAGAATCACCAGCTTCTGGAAACTTAAATATTATTGTTAAAGAAAACGAAGTAATTAAGCAAGGGCAGTTGATAGGAACAGTTGAGATATAGGTTTTGGAAAAAGGGTTGTACAAACTTAAACTTGTTTTTAAAAAGGGCACAAGATTAAGCAGAAAATTGTGCCCTTTTTAAATTCTCCTATTTTTAAATGAAGAATTCATCTCCACTTCTATTGTCTAATCCTGGGTGAATGTCAAACCTTACCACGCCAACTGGAACCTTATGTTCAACAGCATCAGAGATCTTTCCTACGCCAACATTGCCAAAACCGCCACATAGCTCAATTGCACCTATTCCCTGATTCACAAGTTCTTTTACGACTTCACATGCATCATCATAATTCTTAGCTCCAACAATATGAAGTTCCATCGTAGGAGTAAATATTACTGATTTATTCTTATCAGGACTTGCATCTGGTGCAAGAAAAATAAAAGCTGCCTTAAATGCCATACCAACCTCCTATTATAAATTATATTCATATATTAAATATTTAACAAATTTACCTCATCAAAAAGAAATTTAGAATAAAAAATGTTTCAAATTAAAAATAATAAACTTATTTTATTATAATCATTAAAAGGAAATGTCTTTTTGTCAACAAAGTAATTTCACTAATTCAAATAGATGAGAAAATATTTTCAAACTTTCTTAAAAAAAGAAATTCATAAGAGATAGTAAAATCTTTTGGGAGTATTCCCGAGTAAAGCATTTTCACCCCTTAATTAAAAAATATAAATCTTTTATATTTTTTTAATATCAAAAACTTCATTTAGGATAGGATTATGAATTTATTGCATTGTGGAGTTAAATTTATTTTCTTTAAGATAATTGTAAAATGTGAATACTATAAAAGAATTTTTAAATTATTGAATTAAAGAAGGGGCAATTATATGCCCCTGAAATAATTACTTTTTAAATAAAAATAAACTAATCGATTTTAAAAAGCCCTCTCTCAGAAGCAAGTTTCAGAGTTTTTTTATAGTCAATGACTACTGGGCCTTCTCGAATAATGTGTGCTTTGATCTTTCCTTCAAAGTATACTTCTCTTTCACCATCAAGAGCAAAAAGAGCGGACGTTGTTTTCAAATTTATTTCTTCTCCAAGTGAGACTATTTTATAGTCCTTAACTTCAATCTCCCTTAGAACACCTGGTGAAATAGGCGCTTTTATTTTCCTTCCTTTTCCAAATTCAACATACATACCCATATCTTCATCATCAATTTCTCTTAAAATACCTCCAATTGAGCTTAGTCCTATATTTGCAGGGGATGCTTTACTTAAAACAAGTTCATAAAGTGATTGAGGTTCCCATACTGCTCTTGCTCCAACAAAAGAATAGCTTGTAGCAGCAGCATCAATTAAAGCAATATCTTTCATAACTCCGTTTTCAAATAGTTCAATTTTTTTAGTTGTATGTGTTGCTTCATCTTTATTGACAACTCCAAGAGCAATTGATGCAGCAGCTTCACCAGCGATAGTTGCTTCAACCATATACGAAAAAGTGTTGTTTGTTCCTGTTGAAATTGGCATAATAGGGGTATCACCAACAACTTTAGCGACAATCCTATTTGTTCCATCTCCGCCTATCACGATAATTACATCACATTCATCTTTCATAATTTTAGCTGCTTCATATGTGTCTTCCCAGCTATCCCATGTTTTCATATCAATAAATTCTACATTAACATTAATACTACCAAGAGAATAAAGGGCAGTTGTTACAATGCCAAACCCATCTGGCATTGCAAGCACTTTTTTAATTCCAAGTTCTCCAAAAATGGTAAGTAACCTTTCTACAATGTTTGCCTTCTCCATATTGTCGAACACACTTGCATGGGCAATAAGTCTTCTTATATCCCTTCCAGATTGAGGATTTGCGATGATTCCAATTGTGTTTTTCATCTTACAAGCACCGTTATTGAAGCAACAGCAAGCATAACCTCGTTGCTCTTATCTCCCAATTCTTCATATTTAAATCCTTCTGATATAAGCCCACCTTCGACAACTCTAATATCTTTTTCATAATTAAGTGGAAATGATTTCTTCACTGCTTCAATGTCCACTTGATCAGCATGAGGTACACCAATAAGTACCTCAATTTTCATTTCTTTCAAACCAAGCTCAGGTATTCCTATTAGATAGCATCTTGATATTGCGTCCTTTATCGCTTTTATAGTAGCATGCGTAGGATCCTGCCCATGTTGATCAATACCAAATCCAAATTCAATTACAAATTTTTTCCATTCATTCAACTTGATCACTCTCCTCAAAATATTGTTTTATTCTCTGTAAGAATCTTGCTGCTGGTGCACCATCTATTGCTCTATGATCAAAACTTAGAGAAAGGTGCATAGTCTTAACATTTTTTGGAACTCCATTTTCAAGAATAACATTATCTTTCATCCTGTTTATTCCAAGTATAGCTATCTGTGGGGGATTTATAATTGGTGTGAAAAAATCAACATCGAGCATACCAAGGTTTGTTATTGTAAATGTACCACCAACAAAATCTTTTTCTTTCAAGCCACCACTTCTTGTTCTTTTAACAAGGTCTCCATATTCATCTACAAGATCTCTTATGCTTTTTTTATCAACATCACGCAAAACTGGTGTAAGAAGACCAAAAGGAGTATCAATTGCGACTGCAATATTTACGGAATCATAAGTTGTTATCTTATCCTCTTCAAGAGTTGCATTTACTTCAGGAAAATCTTTTAGGGCTTTTGCAATAAGTTTAAGCATTATAATAGTTAAGGATGGATTACCTTCAATTTTATTTTTAAGATTCAAAAGGTTATCTACCAATACTTCCATATTGATTGTTACATGGACCGCATTTCTATAACTTTCAGATAATCTTTGAGCAGTAATTTTTCTGATGCCACTTACCTTTCTTTCTTCTTTTATCTTAGGATAAAAATGTTCCTTAATATATTGCTCGAGAATCTCAAAGCTCAAATTACCTTTTTCTTCCTTGAGCTTTTCAAGATCTATGTCATATTGACTTGCAATTACTTTAAAATCTTCCATAATATTACACTCCATCCCCTTTAAGAGGGTTATTCTGTTTCAATCTGGGCAATAACAGCAGCAACAAAGGCAGTTTCTCCCTCTTTAGTGAGAATTTTAACAAGTTTACCTTTTTCTGGGGCATTTATTGTATTTGAAATTTTCTCGGTTGTAACCTCAACAAGTGGTTCATCCTTCTCGACCATGTCTCCCTCTTTTTTAAGCCATTTAACAATTTCAACTTCTTTCATTGTAAGTCCCCATTTTGGTACTGTTACATCAATAATCATTCTTAACCTCCTATATATTTATTTTATAAATAGCGGTGTTTCCGTAATTTTCCGCTTAGTTAAATTTATTTCTGTAAATAATACTTTTTTATTAATCTTTAGCATATTTGAACTATGAACTTTTTTCTTATCATTTAAATTATAAATATTAAATAAAAAAATTAATATTAAAATCTTCAAGAATAGATATAGTATTCTATTGGGGTGACAAAAGAAGTCACCCCAATATCCTTTATACAATTGATTTTACAGCATTAATAATATCAACTTCATTTGGAACAACATATTTTTCAAGTGGTGGAGAGAATGGAATAGGTGTATTCAAAGAGCCAATTCTTTTTATGGGAGCTTTTAGAGTTTCAAAGCAATCTTCGGCAATATTAGCTGCAAGTTCACCACTCCATGCACCTCTTTTTACCTCTTCTGCTACAATAACAACTTTGTGAGTTTTATTTATAGAATTATAAATAGTTTCTTTATCGAGAGGGAAAAGAGTTCTTGGATCAACAACCTCTGCTTCTATTCCTTCTTTAGCAAGTTGATCTGCTGCTTGGAGAGCTTTGTGAACCATAAACCCTGTTGCAACAACTGTTACATCTTTTCCTGGTCTTTTTACATCAGCAACACCAAGAGGAATTGGCTCATCAGTATCTGGAGCTTCACCTTCTAAACCATAGAGAAGTTTGTGTTCTATAAATAAAACCGGGTTATCATCTCTAATAGAAGAAATTATAAGTCCAAGAGCATCTTTTGGAGTAGATGGAAATACAACTTTTATACCAGGAACATGAGTGAACCACGCTTCCAAGGATTGAGAGTGCTGTGCTGCAGCAGAAATTCCAGCACCAGCCATTGTTCTAAAAGTAATAGGAAGCCTAATCTTTCCTCCAAACATATATCTCATTTTAGCTGCTTGGTTGACAATCTGGTCCATTGCTACAGTTATAAAATCTATAAACATAATTTCTGCAATAGGTCTACTTCCTGCAGCAGCTGCACCTACCGCTGCACCTGCTATTGCTTCCTCAGTAATAGGTGTATCACGGACTCTTTCTTCACCAAATTCATCTATAAGGCCTGCTGTGACTCCGAAAACACCAAACTTGACATCTTCTCCCATAAGAAATACGTTCGGGTCTCTTCTCATTTCACTTCTAATTCCCTCATTTATCGCTTGGGCAAAATTCATTTTTCTCATCTTAACCTCCCTTCTTCAATAAGATCAGTATAAATATCTTTCACGGCCTCGTTGTCCTCTGGATAAGGACTTTCTTCAGCAAATTTTACAGCATCATCAATTTCCTGCTGAATTCTATTCTGTATCACCTTTAATTCTTCTTCTGTTACCACTTTGTTATTAAGTAGTTGTTTCTCAAATTTTGGAATAGGATCTTTACGCATCCATTCTTCAACTTCTGCTTTATCGCGATAAAGTTGAGGATCACCTTCAAAGTGTCCATGAAATCTATAGGTCTTGGTTTCAAGAAGAGTTGGACCATTTCCTTCCCTTGCTCTTTTAACAGCTTCAACTGCTGCTTCATAAACTGCAAGCACATCCATTCCATCAACAGTAACACCAGGAATACCATAGGCAGTAGCTCTCTGTGAAATATCTGTTATCACCTGATGCCTCTTCTGTGGTGTAAATTCTCCGTATTGGTTATTCTCGCAAACATAAACAATAGGAAGTTTCCAGAGAGAACCCATATTTATCGATTCGTGGAAAGTACCTTGGTTGCTTGCTCCATCTCCAAAGAAACATACAACAACCTGCTCACTTTTTCTTAACCTTATAGATAGTGCGGCGCCTGTTGCAATAGGAAGACCTGCACCAACAATTCCATTTGCTCCAAGAATACATTTCTCTGCGTCTGCGATATGCATTGATCCACCTTTTCCTTTACAGTATCCGGTAATTTTTCCATAAAGTTCTGCCATCATATATTTTGGCTCTCCACCTTTTGCAATGACATTACCATGACCTCTATGAGTGCTTGTAATGTAATCATCATCTTTTAAAGCGGCACACACACCCACACCACTTGCTTCCTCTCCGATATACAGATGGATAAATCCAGGAAGTTTCGCCTTAGCAAATAATTCTGAGGCTTTCTCTTCAAACTTCCTAATTCTTACCATTCTTTCATACATTGTAAGTAAGGTTTCTTTCGGAATTTCCATATCTTCCTCCTTTTTTATTTTTTCTCCGGAAAAAATTTCCGGCTATTACGGTTTTAAATCCCTTACCCTGACAAATAATTCTGATACTTTCTCCTCTAATTTCTTGATTTTTACAATTCTTTCATACATATTTAGTAAATTTTCTATTGGAATTTTCATATTATCTTTATAATCTTTTATTTTTCTCTGGATCTACTTTTTCAGATTCTTATCATTTGGAATTCTTTATAACATCACAAAAACTCAAGAATTAGATTTAGATGTGCTTTAGTGTATATATAACTTTATATGAATTCATTCTATGTTCAATATTAAATGTTGGAGGTTTTATTGAATAGTTTCTTTATCTTTAAGAATCATTGACAGTAACCTGTAATATATTCTTAAAAAGTAGCTTATTTATTGCCATTATCACCTCCCTTCTTTTTAAGCTTTAATCAGATAGCTTTATTAACTTTTTCAAATCCCCAACATTAGAAACTTTTACAACTTTTGAAAGTAACTTATCTGCTTCAATCCAACTATATCTCAAGTTGATTATTCTAATTTAATTATATCACAATTTTTAAAATTCTAATAGGTTGTATTAAGTTTATAGCCTACCTTCCAAAATTAAAATCAGAGCATATATTTTGTAACGCAATTTCTATTTAAAGGATAATGATTAAAATTACTTTGTATATATAAACTAAGTAGTTAATAAGATCTTTATTGAATTTATTTATATAAAGAAACAAACAATGTTAAATTAGGGACTGACCCTTTTTTAACATTTTTAATATCAATAAGACATTGAACAATATAATTGAAACTTTTAAAGAAAATAAAATATATTTTAAAGTTATTATATAATTTAAATATGGAGAGAATCAGAATTAGAGAAATCATAGAATTTTTAGGAAAGTTCCTTCAGGGTAAAGAAAAAGCAATTGAACTTGCTTTAATATCCTTATTTTCTAAAGGCCATCTTCTTATTGAAGATTTACCTGGACTTGGAAAGACAACTCTCGCAATAGGTTTATCGAGGAGTTTAGGCCTCTCTTTTGGAAGAGTTCAAGCTACCTCAGATTTACTGCCAACAGATATAACAGGTTTATCAATATATAATAAATCACTCGGAGAGTTTGAGTTTCACCCAGGACCAATTTTTAATAATATACTTCTTGTTGATGAAATCAACAGAGCAACTCCAAAAACACAATCTGCTCTCCTTGAAGCAATGGCAGAAAAACAGGTTACAGTAGATGGTAAAACTTATAAATTACCAAACCCATTTTTTGTTATTGCAACTCAAAATCCTATTGAACTTTTTGGTACATTTCCATTACCAGAATCACAATTGGACAGATTTATAATGAAAATCTCTTTAGGATATCCTGATAGAGAGGAACTGAAGGAAATTTTAAAATTTGGTAGCTCAAGAGAAGAATTATATAATATTGAACCTATAATATCAAAAGATGAAATAATAAAGATACAAGATTTTATTAAAGACAATATCTATATCTCAGATAAAGTCATCGAATATATTCTTGAAATAGTTGAAATAACAAAGAGAAGCAAATTTTTATATGCAGGAATATCAACAAGAGGTAGCTTGGCAATAACTTATACTGCAAAAGCAAATGCATATTTAAAGGGAAGGGATTATGTTATTCCTGAAGATATAAAAGATTTGATTGATTATGTTATCCCACATAGAGTAATTTTTAAAGAAGAATATGAGAATTTGAATAAAAAGGAGATCATAAAATCAATAATAGAAGAAGTACCTACCCCAGCTTAATTAAAATAACAGGGGCAGGATATTTTTATATAATAATCACAATCTTTCTTGGTGTTGCTGCTATAAATACAGGAAATAATTTGCTTTTTTTAATTACATCCTTCCTTTTGAGTTTTATGGGAATCTCTGGTTTTTTTGGTAAAAATAACATAACAAGAGTTAAATGTGATATTGAATTTCCTAATGAGATTTATGCTAATAGTGAATGTCCAATTTCAATAAATTTAATAAATCAAAAACCATCTTATCCAATTTTTCTAATCAAGGTTAAAATTTTTAATAAATCAATTCTCTTCCCCTTTTTTGAAAAAAATGATAAAAAACTACTTAACATCAATTTACAAAAAAGAGGTAAATATATTTTAGATAAAATAGAAATTTCATCCCCTTTTCCATTCAACTTTTTTGTAAGATACTATGTTTTTAAAGAAAATATAGAATTTGTTGTTTTCCCTGAACCAAAAAAAGGGTTGACTGAGTATCTTTTTGATAAAAGAACTAAAAGAGGGGAGTTTGAGACAAATTTGAAAAAGGGATATGAAGATGAAATGATTTCAATAAAAGATTATATTTTAGGAACTCCATTAAAATATGTTGACTGGAAAAGCACAGCAAAAACTGATAGTTTAAAAATAAAAGAGCTTTCGAGTTTAATTGATAAACCATTAATTGTTGATTTTGATTCTATATTTATTAAAAATTTAGAGGATAAAATATCTTTAGTTACATTTTTTATTTTAGATTCAATAAAAAGAAATATTCCAGTAGGTCTTAAAATTAATAAAAAAATATATAAACCAGAAATTTCTTCATTTCATAAAATTAATATGTTAACTGAGCTTGCTTTATATGAAAAAGTATAGTGTAGAAAATATTTTAAAAATTTTGAGTTATTTAATTGGCTTCGAGATTTTTTTATTTTCATTTAGAAATGTATCATTTTTATACCTATCAATTTCACTCATTATTTTTATTTTTGCAATATATAAAGATTTCATAAGATACTTTTCTATAAACAGAAATTTACTAAATTTTATCACTATCATCTTTATAGTTTTGATTTTTATGAGAATAACTCTGCAGGATATAATAACTCCTGCTCTTGAATCTCTTGTCGTTCTTTTATCTATTAAATTTATTGAAGATAAAGATACGAGAGATTATTTACAAATTTTCTTGATTTCAATACTTATATTTGTAGGTACAACAATTTTTTCTTTTGAAATCTCTTTTATTATATATTTTCTAATATTTATTTTTCTTTTTAATCTTGCAATCGTTTTTTTAACATATTTCTCTCAGGACAGAAAACTAATTTTAAATTTTAAAGAGATAACTAAAATTTCATATAAAACAACTCTCATTCCATTAATTTCAATTCCAATAACAGTTTTTCTCTTTTTTACATTACCAAGAACTCCTTATCCTTTTTTTAACTTTTCTGGATCTACTCTAACTGCAAGAAGTGGTTTTTCTGAAAATGTTAAACTTGGAACTGTGTCTAATATACAGGAAGACAATTCAATAATTTTCAGAGCAAATATGGAAAAAATTGATGATGAATATCTATATTGGAGAGGAATTACTTTAGAATATTTTGAAGGAGATGAATGGAGTGATATAGATACAGGTCCAATTGATAAAAAGATAAAAGTTGAGGGCGACACTATTTATCAAACAATTTATCTTGAGCCATACAGTGGCACTTACTTTTTTGGTCTCGATAAACCAGTTAATATCACTGGTAATAGAAATATATATAAAAAAGATGATTTTACATTTTATGCAAAAGATATTTTATCAAACAGAGTTAGATACGATGTTATATCAATTTTATCTGATACGATTGAGGAAAAAATACCACAAAATTCATATTATCTTCAATTACCAGAAGATATTTCTCAAGATATAAATAATTTGAGCTTAAGCTTTCAAAGTGGAAATGAATTAGATACAGTTAAAAATGTTGAAAATTATTTGAAAAATGGTGATTATAGATATTCACTTAAAAATCTGCCAACTTCAAACAAACCTATTGATGAATTTTTGTTCGATAAAAAACAGGGGAACTGCGAATATTTTGCAACATCTATGGCAATTATTTTAAGAGTCAATGGAATACCATCAAGGGTTGTTGCTGGATATAGAGGAGGAGTATACAATGACCTTGGAAATTATTATATTTTAAGACAGAGTGATGCACATTTATGGGTTGAAGCATATATAGATAATATAGGGTGGATTAGATTCGATCCAACTACATCTTTATTGAGTGAAGAATTTATAAGCAATAGCAAAAAAATCAGCAAATTTTCACTATTTATAGATACCATTAATTATTATTACAATACATTGATAATTAACTATGATTTTGAAAAACAGATTAGTCTGTTTAACAAAATAAGAGAGGGTTTTAAAAAACCAGAGATAAAAATATCAATTAATTTAAAAAAATTATCAAATTTAATTCTTGTTTCTCTTTTAGTAATTTTTTTTCTATTTTTTAGAGTTTTCTTTAAGAAAAGAAGTTATGAAGAAAAAATTTTAGCTATTTTCTATAAAAAAATGGAAAAATTGGGTTTTAAAAAGAAAAAGAGTGAAGGCCTTGAAGAGTTTTTACAAAAAATAGAAAATAGTAAAATCAAAGAATCGCTCACAAATTTTGTTTTCAAATTTGAAGAGTTATATTATAAAGATAAAAAAATTGGAAAAGAAGATTACATAGTTCTCAAGCAAATATTATCTGAGGTCAAATCATAAATTTTAAATTATAAATTGAAAAATAAATTAAGATAGAATGTAACTAAAAAAATCTTAACTTGACAGAATATTTAATTGGATTAAAATTTATCATTGTATGAAAGTTAGCGAAAGGAGTTTTTTATGAAATTGTATTATTTATCTATTTTCCTTACCATATTTCTATTTGTTATCTTTTTTTTAGCAAGATTTTTCTATAAAAAGAGGTTCAAAGTTAAAAAAGAGGGCGGTTTTTCCCTTGTCCCTTTTGGTGAAAAACTTGGAGCCACAGGTGGTTTATACCTTTTCCTTGCTCCAATCGTTGCAATGAATTGGGGGTATTTACCTGTCATTATTTATACTATAATCGCTTTAATATCAATTGGTTATCCTTTATCATTCTTTTCAACTCTCTTACCGAAAAGATTTGATATAAAAGAGTTCTTTAATAAATATAAAAATTTGAAAAATATTCTTTTAATATTTTTAATTATATTTTCATTAACATTTGTAACTTCTTTTATCCACTACACTGCAGATTTACTTTCACAAAACTTAAGCACCTCAACCTCTTTTCTCTTCCTAATACCTTTATCACTTCTTTTTTCAATAGTCATTATCAAAAAGAAAGAGGATATAGTGCCTTATAGTGTGTTTTTTATTGTTTTACTTTTCTATATCATTTTTTTAGGAGATTTCTTACCCATACAAATACCATTCACAATAATAACTGGAAAATTCACATGGGGCATCATATTAACTATACTTCTATTTCTATTTGTCTTTTTAGATGAGAACTATCTATCGAGACCTTTCTCTTATCTATCTTCATTCCTACTTTTTGTTTTAATGTTTGGTGGTATCTTTGGTCCTCTGATAGGTGTTAGAATACAAAGAGAACCAATTATTCTTACAAGCCAATATGGATTCTTCATTCCAACTCTATTTGGAGTTTTATCATTTGGAATTTTCTCTGGTTTTGATGCTCTTTTCTCAATTTTATTTACAGGCAGGGAGATAAAGGGAGAAAGAGATTCTTTAAATACAAGTCTTTTAACATCAACGATACTATCTTTAATTGCTATTTTCTCATCATTTTCACTCATAATCTATGCTAAAACAGATGGTTTAATAAAAAATAAAGACCCTTTAACTTTATTTCAAGAAGGAACAGCTAAATTTTTAAAATTTGCAGGATTGTCTGAAAATTATAGCAAAAATTTTGTTCTTTTTATAACCCTTGTTGTTATGTTCTCTTTTATGGTTTATGCAATAAAATTAACAAAAAAATATGTTGAAATAAATAGTGAGAAAAAGAATAATTTACTACCAACACTTCTTATATTACTTCCTTTTATTACATTCTTCCTTCCAAAAGATACGCTTGGAGGAATCACAAACTTATGGTTAAGATTGATTAATGTAAATACTTCAATTAACTTCTTACTTGCAGGAATAATACTTTCACTTGTTTCATTAACTTTTAAACAAAAAATTTATATAAACATTTCAAAAATTATCAACTTGATATCAACTGTATTATTTATATATTTAATCTATTTTTCAATTTCATCAAAAGATTTTCTCTCTCTTATTCTTTCCATAATCTTTTTAATAATAAACATCTATCATATTTATCACCTCATAAAACCTAATGAAACTCAATAATATAAGAAAAGAACCAGCAAGGTTCATTATATTAACTTTTTTACTCATAATAATTATTGGTGGACTTCTCCTGTCTCTACCAATTTCAAGTAAAAGCGGTAAATTTACAAATCCAATAGATGCTTTATTCACAGCAAATTCAGCAACCTGTGTGACAGGTCTTGTTGTTGTTGATACTGGTACACACTATACTTTTTTTGGTCAAATAGTAATATTAATCCTGATACAAATTGGTGGCTTGAGCTATATGACAATATTTACATTTCTTGCTTTACTTTTAGGAAGAAAAATTCCTTTATTAGATAGAATAATTTTGAAAGAATCAATAAATTTTTTCAGTGTAGGTGGAATCATTAAGCTTGCAAGAAGAATCCTTTTTATTGTATTAATTTTTGAAGGAGTTGGTGCTGTTATTCTTGCATCAGTATTTGTAAAAGATTATGGAATTTTAACAGGTCTATTCTATGGCATATTTCATTCTGTATCTGCATTTTGCAATTCTGGATTTGACTTACTTGGGAATTTTATAAGTTTAACAAATTATAAAGGTAATATTTTACTAAATATCACTGTAATGCTTCTAATCATAACAGGTGGTATAGGTTTTGGAGTTATAAGCGAAATTATAGACTTTCATAAATCAAAAAAGTTAAGTCTTCACACCAAACTTGTATTAACTGTAACAGCAATTTTAATTATTTCTGGAACAATATTAATATTTTTATTTGAAAGAAACAATTTGTCCACTTTAAAATCTCTAACTATTAAAGAAAAAATCTTAACCTCTATTTTTCAGGCAGTTACACCAAGAACAGCTGGTTTTAACACAATTAACATAGGCTATTTAAACTTAAGTACACTAATTTTACTGATTTTATTTATGTTTATTGGTGCATCACCAGGTGGAACTGGTGGAGGTATTAAAACCTCAACTTTTGCAATAATATTGATGAATATAAAAAATACAATTAAAGGAAGAGAAGGAGTAACAATTTATGATAGATGCGTTGATAGTTCTACTGTAAAAAAATCATACTTAATTTTTACAGCTTCAATCTTTTTAATTTTTTTATCAACTTTTTTATTATCAATCACTGAAAATTTCGGATTAATTAATATACTTTTTGAAGTAACTTCAGCTTTTGGAACAGTTGGATTATCCACTGGGATAACTCCATATCTATCTCCATTTGGTAAAATCATCATAATGTTTACAATGTTTGCAGGAAGAGTTGGAATTTTATCAATATTAACATCTATCTCTGTTAAAAAACCACAAAGAACCTATTTACCCGAAGATAAAGTTATGGTAGGATAAATATATGAAGAAAACTTTTGGAGTAATTGGACTTGGAAGATTTGGACTTTCACTTGCAACAAATATAGAAAAGAGAGGTTTCCCTATTCTTGCAATTGACAGTGACAAAGAGATTGTTGAAAGAGTTAAAGATAAACTTTTACATGTAATTCAAGCTGATGCAACTGATGAACTTGCCTTAGATGAAGCTGGTATAAAAAATTGTGATACAGTAATAATTGCTATAGGAGATAATAAAGAACATAACATATTAGCTACAATGTTAGTCAAAAATTTAGGTATAAGATATGTTGTTGCTAAAGCAGTTGATGAACTTCATGGAAAAATACTTGAAAAAATAGGGGCTGATCTTGTTGTCTATCCAGAAAAAGAAAGAGGTGAAACCCTTGCAATACAATTAACTTCTACATCCTTAATTGACTTTATTGAGATATCTCCTGAGTACAACCTTGAAGAGGCAAAAGTACCAAAAGAATTTGTTGGTAAAAGTTTAAGGGAACTTGATTTAAGTAACAAATATAAAATAATTGTTCTTGGTATCAAAAGAGATGAAGATTTCATTGTTGCCCCATCATCAGAAGAATCATTTAGACCAGAAGATGTTTTTGTTTTTATAGGTAGAACAAAAGACATAACAAAATTTTCTGAAAAATTCATAGAGTAAAATTTCGGTTTTAAAAAAATTAAATGTAACTTTTTAATGAAATTTTTATATATATTTATATAGGAGGTTATCATGGAAGAGTTCGAAAGAAATGAAGATTTTGAAAAAGATGAGGAAGGAAAGGCTGAAGAAGAATATGAAAAAGAAGAGGTAAAGGCTGAGGAAGAACAGAAAAAAGAAGAAGATTTAAAAGAGTTTAAAGTAGTTGAACAAAAACCTAAAAAGGAAAGAAAATTTTTAAAATTCTTTGCTTTGATATTAATCGGTGCTTTGATAGGTGGAGGAATAGGAAGTATAGTTACTTTTAATTACATAAAAAATAATCTACCCTATTACTCTACTAATATAAATAATAATGAAGCGCAAATAGTGAATGTAAGCAAAGTGATTGAATTAGAACAATCTCAAATAATTGATGTAGCTGAAAAAGTTAGTCCCGCAGTTGTTAAAATATCTACTACTCAGGTTGTTTCAGATTTATTTTTTTCTTATGAAACATCAGGTCTTGGCTCAGGGTATTTAATTTCACCAAATGGTGAAATAGTTACAAATAATCATGTTGTCTCTGATGCTAAAAAAATAACAGTAACTCTAAGTGATGGTAGTGAATATGATGCTACTATTATTGGTACTGATCCATCATCAGATATTGCGTTGATAAAAATAGATGGTAAAGATCTTCCAAATTTATCTTTTGGTGATTCATCCACTCTTAAAGTTGGTCAATCAGTTATAGCAATTGGAAACCCATATGGTCTTGATCATACTGTTACAACAGGAGTTATTTCTGCTCTTGAGAGAAGTTTAACTTTTGATGATGGAACAACGCTTGTTGGAGTTATTCAAACAGATGCAGCCATAAATCCAGGTAATTCGGGTGGACCTCTTCTAACTTTAACAGGTGATGTAATTGGAATGAATACTGCAATTCAACAATCCGCTCAAGGAATTGGTTTTGCTATCTCTTCAAGCACAATTATCAAAGTTATAAGTGATATTAAACTTTTTGGAAAGGTTATTTGGCCATTCTTAGGAATAAGTGGTGTTTCTATTACTAATGATATTGCAAAAAGGAACAATTTACCAACAAACAAAGGTGTTCTTGTTGTATCAGTTTATCCAGGAACCTCTGCTGCTAATGCTGGATTAAAAGCGTATGATATAATAACAAAATTTGATGGAAATGATGTGACATCTGTTCAAGAGATAACAAAATATCTTAGACAACATAATGTGGGTGATAAAGTAAAAATTGAAATCTATAGAGATAATAAAAAGATGGAGTTAGAAATTACTTTAATGGAAAAACCAAGTTCAATAGGTTACAATTCTCGATATGGAATAAACATATAATTTAAATTAATTTATAGAGGTCTCCTAATATAAAAGGGTGTCTTGATTAATGAGAACTCAGTATCAAACACCCTTTTTTATTTATTTCCTATATAAATTTTTGACTCATAATTTTGAGATAATTCATTAAACAATAATTTTTTAATTTATTATGTATGACCATGCCATCAATTCTTTGACATTTATAATCTATTGAAAATTTATAAAAGACAATTAAAATAGAATTATAGAAATTTATAAATATTAATTCAAAAAATTAATAGAATATTTGAATAATTTAAATTAAAAAAATTAGAGGTTGTCTTAAAAAGGAGGATTTAGGCTGAATTACAAAAATTAGAATATACGAAATACTTCTTCTATACTCACAAGAAAGAACGAAAAGTAAAATACTTTATTTATGAATAAATTTTATGAAATTCTTCTCCTTTATTAGTTAGAAAATATGAAAAAAATGGGATAATTATAAATTATGGAGGTAATAAATGGCAACGATAAAAGAAATACTCAAATCAAAGAAAAAGCCAAAGGAAACCGTTGAACTTTTAGCTGAGAAATTAAAAAGTGATAAAGAATCAATTAATGAACTTATCCAATGTTTTGAAGCTGGTACTACTGCCGAGAAAGGTAGTTGTATGGAATCAATAGAATATGTCACCAAAAAAAATCCAGAATTTGCTGATAATTGTCTTGATTTTGTAATATCTCATATAAATGACAAAGCTCCAAGAGTAAGATGGGAATCTTGCAGAATAATTGGAAATATTGCTCAAAAATTTCCAGAAAAAGTTAAAGAAGCCATTCCAAAACTTTTAGAGAACACAAAAGATAAAGGAACGGTTGTAAGATGGAGTGCTGCTTTTGCTCTTACTGAAATAGCAAAAAGGAGTTTAGAAATGCAAGAGAAACTTATTTCAGAATTTAAGAAAATATTAAAAAGAGAAAACAACAAAGGCGTAAGAAATATTTATCTGAAACACTTGAAAGTGCAGGATTATGATAGATGATGTTAAAGATATAATTGAAAGAGGAATTCATTCCTTGTATGATGCTCTTCCTGAAATAAGGGAGCTTGCCTCAAATAATGACTGGAAGAAAAGAGAAAACGCAGCTACTGCACTGGTAGAAATAAGCAGGAAGAAAGAAGATGAAGTTGTAAATAAAATGATACTCTGGGCTGATGATAAAGATCCTAATATTAGGAGAGTTGCTAGTGAAGGCTTGAGAGATGTGGCTCGAAAGAACCCAGAAAAAATTTTATCTATAATTGAAAAACTAAAAATCGATGATAGCATTTATGTTAGAAAATCCGTTGCTTCTCTTTTAAGTGCAATAAGCAAGAAAAATCCTGAGTTTGTAATAGATTTATGCAAAAAGTGGGCAAAACTGAAGAACAAGAATACTAACTGGATAATAAAACAGAGTATAAAGAAATTGTCAGAGGAACAACAAGAGGAAATAAAATCTTTGTTAGGTTGAAAATAAAATGGTAAACAATATCCAAGTAAAATCTATCTTGAATAAGCATAAAAAAAGAGATGACTGGTTTTTAGATGATTATTCAGTAAATCCATATTCTGGGTGTTCCTTCAATTGTATCTACTGCTATATAAGAGGAAGTAAATATGGAGAAAATATGGCAAAAACTCTATCAATAAAAATAAATGCTCCTGAACTTTTAGAAAAACAACTTTCAAGAAGGGCGAAGAAAGAAGAATATGGCATCATTGCTCTTTCGTCTTCAACTGAACCATATATGCCTATTGAAGAAAAATTGAAATTAACAGGAAAATTACTTGAGATAATATTGAAGTATAAATTTCCTGTTGAAATTGCTACAAAATCAAAACTTGTTTTGAGAGATTTTGATATATTAAAAGAGATTGATAAGAAAGCAATCCTACCTGCTGATTTGAAACCAGAACTGAAACATGGAGTAATAATCTCTTTTTCTATTTCAACTCTTGATGAGAAATTGACTAAAATTCTCGAACCAGGAGCACCTAAACCTATAGAGAGATTGGAAACGATGAAAAAATGCAAAGAGGAAGGATTTTTCACAGGGATATGTTTTATTCCTGTGCTGCCATTTTTATCAGATTCCGAAGAACAACTTGATAAAACGATAAGAACCGTAAAAGAATACGGAGCAGATTTCATTTTTGTTGGTGGATTAACATTGTTTGGTAAAGGTTCAGCAGATTGCAAAACACTTTATTACAAATTCTTGGATAAACATTACCCAGAACTTGTGTCAAAATATAGAAGCTTATATAGAATCTTTTTTGCACCATCAAAAGAATATCAAAAAGAACTTGAAGAAAAATCAAAGAGGTTGTGTGAAAAATATGGAATCAAAAATAAGATTATATAATGGTGGTTTCTGGATGTAACATTTCGTTGTTTTATACCTCGCCCTCACTTCATTCGGGTCATATAAAATTGACTATATGATTTGTTTTACTCAACTAAACTCTAATAAAGATGTAGGTTTATTTAGCACAAATACATTAAATGAAACTACCGAAAGGAGGAAGAACTATGAAAGGTAACAAGCAAACAAATTTAAAGAAGGAAACAAAAAAGCATCTTATAGAGGCTGTTATTGCTTATATAGCTTTCTGTGGTCTCAGCTTTGCAAGTCGTTTTGTTCCACCTTTGTTCCTTCTTGTAGTAGTTGGTGGAATTGCTTTTCCTCTGATTTGGGCTAAGTTTACACGAAGTTGGGCATCAATGGGATTCACATGGCGAAATCTTGGATATGCTTTATTGTGGGGATTGGGTGGCGGTTTGGTGGTTGTTATCTACATCTTTATAGAATTCGGAAGAGATTACACTTCTCCACCACTGCTTGGTCTTCAATTAGCTGTCGGGATTCCAATTTGGATTCTAATAATGAGTCCTTTTCAGGAATTCTTTTTCAGAGGATGGTTACAACCAAGATTTCAAGATGCAATGGGAAAATGGGCTGGGTTACTCATAACCTCAGTTTGTTTTGCAGTATGGCATTTTTTTCCACCTTTTGAAGGCACTCCAACATCAACTCTTCCTGTAACTTCAATCTTTGGTTTTCTATCTTGCTTTGGATTAGGTATGCTATGGGGATACATTTTTCAACGTACAGATAACATTGTCGCACCTTGGTTATCACATGCTTTGGGAGGAATTGCCCTTCTGTTAACTGGGGTAATGAGTTTTATCCAATATACTCCATAGAAGAAAAGACTATAGTTGATAGAATATTTTTTGACTTCTTCTAAACATGAATTTTGGTTCTATTTTACTTACCCAAACTACCTCCAATGGCTTTGCAAAGCCCGGAATGTTAGACAAAATAACAAGAATTGAAAGGAGGGTGTAATTATGAATCCTATTCATAAATTTATGAATGATATATCGATCAAAGGATTAATTTGTTTAGATGCTGGGACTGGTACAGGAGGTATGACTCGCTATTTAGTCAGAAAAGGGGCTAAATTTGTTTATTCAGTTAGCAACAACGAGGAATATCTTGATTATGCTCGCAGTAACTGTTCCACTAATGAACTAAGAAAAATTAAGTTTATCAACACAGATTTGTCAGATTTAAATTTTTTATCAGTAGAATCTGTAAATTTAATCACTGCTCACATGCTTATAAATTTAGTTAGCCCAATAAAACTTTTTTTAATATTCAAGGAACTAACAAGGGCAGCAAGAAAAGGTTGCTTGCTGATAATAATTGATTACAATCCCTTCTTTACTTATCAAATGGATAGATCTTATTTAATAGAAGAATTATTTAGAATAGAAAATGCCATTCATTACTTAGTTGAAGGTGAACCTGCGATGATATGGTATCCATCTGAATATATTATAATTTATTACAGCTTTTGGGCTGGGAATTAGGGTGTATGAAATTGATATATTCCAAAACTCCTTGGGAGAAAGAACTACTCAAAGAGCATATTGATGATATAAAGGAGATGTGCGAAAAGGTTAATCATAAGGACCTCAGAAAAAATTTTTTACAAAATGCACTTGAGATATTTAACAAAATTGGTGATAAAGAAATTATATATGCTGGAACTATCTATGGTATTAAAATCCTTAAGAAATGAAGTAAAACATCTAACATCATTTATATAGTTAATTACAGATCAATTAATATTTGGATTTTCTAATTATAATTATTGTCTATGTTATAGTTGTTGTTAAATTATCTTGTATTTTTCAATTTATGTGGTTAAAAATTTTAGGTTTTGACAAATTTTGAAAGAATTCGCCTTCTCAAATAAATGGCGCCCTCAGGGCAAAGTTCATTACAACAAAAACATAAAACACATTTATTTCTATCAAATTTTGGGTATGGATCCAATTTAATTGCATTACCAGAACATTTAGAAGCACATACTCCACATTTTATACATTTATTTTTGTTAACATCTGGGACTGGCTGAATATAATCCTTAAAAAGACCATAAAAAATTGAGACAATACCTGATGTTGCATTTGAAGAAATTATATATGTTTTTGGTTTTTTGCAGGGTTTTACCAATTTCTCTATATCTCCGTCTATCTCACCATCTACTTTATAATCCAATTGAAAAAGGGGTATCTCTTTAATATTAAATCCCATAATTTTACTCATTATATAATCAGAAAATAGTGTATCGTTTGAAATCAGTATTGAATTCAACTTAACTGGATTACCATAAGTTGGACCATCACCTTCCATTCCAACAATTCCATCCATAATTATAATCTCTTCAACAGGTAAACTCAAAGAAATATCAAGAAGAAATCTTGAAAAATCTTTTTTATCTGGTATTTTATGAATCTCAAGTCTATCTTTTCTTGGAATTAAACCAAACAGATTCTTTGTTGCACCAGAGATAAAAGTTAATGAGTGTGTTTTCATCTTTGGTAAGTTATACATCTTTTTCACATCCCATAAAATTTTAGGGATTCTAATTTTATTATTTTTTACAGAAACTTTAACATCCTGAAATCCTTCAATCGCAGGATCTATTATTGTTAAATTTTCATTTTTTACATCAGTTAAACCTAAAATTTCTGGGTATTTGCTTAAACCAAAACTCCTTCCAGGCATATCACCAATAAGAATCTTTAGATTATTTTCTAATAAAAAGTTCACAACTGCTCTAATAAAAATAGGATGAGTTGTTACTGCTCTTTCTGGAGGATTATATGAGAGTAAATTTGGTTTAACAAAAACTTTATCATTTTCTTTTAAACCATTTAAGATAAAATCTCTATTTTGATATAGAACCTCTTTTATCAATTTTTCATCGTAACTATCAACTCTTCTAACTATTCCTTTTACCATTTTTCTTAACCTCAAATATAAAGTTTAATTTATCCTTATTAAGAGAAAGCTTGGCATTGAACTTTTTACCCTTAGATTTAAATTGATGATATTCTGTCTCTTTTCCTTTTAAAAGGTTTTCTACATCTTCTCTTTCTATTTTATGACTAAGAATATTTTTACTTATTGAAAATTTGCAATTCCTGTTTTCACATCTGAATCTTGTTTCTGTTTCAATTACTTTTCCTCCACATAAAGGACATTTTCCAATAGGTTCAGAATTTACAATTTTATCTTCTGGGAAAGTTATCTCAACCTTACCATTTTTTAACTCAAGATATGCTGAAAATTTCCTCTTGTTTTTTGAAATAAAATTATATAAAAGTTTTGTTTTTCCATTACTTATTAGTTCTAAAACTTCTTCCCTACTTATCTTTCTACCAAGTAGTTTTTTTGGTATATAAAAATTACACTTTTTCTCTCTGAAATTTTTACAAAAATATCCTTTCTCACCTTCAATTAAAGGGGCATCGCAATTTGGACATTTTCCAATCACCTCATAAATTTCGTCTTTTAAACTTTTTCCCTCTCTATTTACTATACTTTGAACAACTTTTTTTGTGAATTCAATAATCTCTTTTATAAATTTCTCATATTTTAAGTTTCCTTTTTCAATTAAAAGAAGTTTCTTTTCCCACTCTCCAGTTAATTCTGGAGATATAAGATCATAGAGAGGTATTTTTTCAAGGCTTTCTATTAATTTCATACCTTTTGGCAAAGGAACTAAATATTTACCATCTCTCTCAACATAACCAACCTCAATTAATCTTTCTATTATCTGTGCTCTTGTTGCTGGAGTGCCGATTCCTTTTTCTTTCAATACCTCTTTTAGTTCCTCATCCTCAATCAATTTTCCACAGGTCTCCATAAGTGAAAGAAGGGCACCATCAGTAAATCTTGGAGGTGGTTCTGTAAATTTTTCTTCATAATAGGTTCTTTCTATTTTAACTATGTCATTCTCTTTTAAAGGGACATCTTTAAATATCTCAGACTCTTTTCCATAAACTTTCATCCATCCAGAAAAAACTATATATTTTTCATCAGTTTTGAATTTTTCTCCGTTGATTTCTGTAATTATTATTAAATTTAGTTGTTCAGATGGTGGGTAAAAAACCGATATGAATCTTTTTGAAATCAAATCATAAATCAAACTCTTTTCCTTATTTAGATTCTCTTTTGGTAAAACGCCAGTCGGAATAATTGCATAATGGTCAGTAACTTTTGAATCATCAATTATTCTTTTGTTAAACTTAACACCGTTTTCAAATATCTCATCAATGAATTTTTCATAAGCTTTTATATTTTTAATTTTCTTTAAGATTTTTAAAACTTCGTTTTTCATAGAGTTTGGCAGATACCTTGAATCTGTTCTTGGATAAGTTATAAGTTTATCCTGCTCATAAAGTGATTGTGCTATTGAAAGTGTTTTTTGTGCAGTAAATCCATATAACCTATTTGCTTCTCTCTGTAGTTCTGTTAAATCATAAAGAAGAGGAGGAAAAATTTTTGAACTTTTTTTATCAATTTTTTTTACTATCCCATTTTTAACCTTAATTTTTTCTAATATTTTATCAAAGATATCTTTTTCAAAAATCTTACTCTCTCCACTATCATTAATCCATTTTCCTTTATATTTAAAACTATCTTTTTTAAAATCTGCAAATATCTCAAAATATTTTTTTGAAACAAAAGAGAGTATCTCTCTTTCTCTTCCAACAATCATTGCAAGAGTTGGAGTTTGAACTCTTCCAATTGATAGAAGAAGCCCCTCTTTTCTTGTGAATGCTCTTGTTGCATTTATTCCTACAAGCCAATCTGCCTCTGTTCTTGCTTCTCCAGCTTTACCAAGATTATCAAACTCACTCCCATCTCTTAAAGATTTAAATCCATTTGATATTTCATCATCAGTTAAAGCATTTAACCACAACCTCTTTGTTTTAATAGATGAGTTTGAGAGTTTATATATGAATCTGAAGATAAGCTCCCCTTCTCTTCCTGCATCACAAGCATTAACAATAAATTCATAATCATCCTCTTTAAGATATTTCTTAATTGTATTGAAATGTTTTTCTGTCTCTTTTATTGGCTTTAACTTAAATTCATCTGGAATTATAGGTAAATCTTTTATTGTCCAGAATTTATATTTCTTGTTATAATCTTCTGGCTCACATAGAGTTACAAGATGGCCAAGTGCAAATATTATTGTATATTTATCACCATCATAAAAATCTCCACTTTTTTTAACTTTAAATACCCTCGCTATATCAGAAGCAACTGAGGGTTTTTCAGTAAGAATTAAAATTTTTTTCATATTTTTAATAGAATTTCATTAAAAATCTCTTCTTTATTAAGAAGTTCATTATATACTTCATAATTCAACAAATCAATATGTAGTGGAGTAATTGATATATATCCATTTTTAACTCCCCAAGTATCTGTTCCCTCTTCTCCTTCCCATACTGGTTCTCCAATTATCCAATAGTATGGTTTTCCAAGAGGGTCTTTTCTTTCAATTGTCCTGTTTCTATACCATACATTTCCTATTTTTGTTATTTTAACTCCTTTTATTTTTCCTTCACCAGGAAAATTTATATTTAAAAATGTTCTCTTTTTTAGAGGATTTTTTATTAAATATTTCACAATCTCTTTTGAAAAAATTGATGCTTTTTCTAAATTCTCTTTGAAATACAATATCGAGGTAGATATAGATGGAATTCCATTTATAACACCCTCCATACTTCCTGAAATTGTTCCAGAATATGTGATATCATCACCAACATTTGGTAGCTCATTCATTCCTGAAATAACAAAATCAACTTTTTTTATTAATATATCTTTTGCTAAGATAACACAATCTGCAGTTGTTCCATTTGTAGAATATGCTTTAACATTTTTAATTCCTATATCAACCTCCCTTAACCTTAAAGGTTTATGAGTTGTTATTGAATGTCCTAAGGCACTTCTCTGTCTTTCTGGAGCTATTACATAAGTTTCGAACTCATCTGAAAAAACTTCAGCAAGAGATTTCAATCCTATTGAATCTATACCATCATCATTAGTTATCAATACCTTCAATATCTTTCCTCCTTGATAAGATCATCCAAAACATAGTTAAAACTAATTTTAAAACTTCTTTTTGAATTAAAAACATAGATACCTTTACTTACTTTATAAAATCCATTTCTTATAACTTTTTCTGAAAATTCTCTATTGACTCTTTTTAACAAAAATTTCATATTATCAATTATATTTCTTTTTATATTTAAAGTTGTATCTATAAATAAAATAGAAACAGATGGATTTATTATATCAACTCTTTTAATAAAGTTTTCAATCTCCTCTATTGAAATATTGTTTGGTGGAGACGACTTAATCTCAAGATAAGAGAGTTTACCAAGAAGTAGGAAGAATATATCAAAATCTCCACCAGTTGATAAACCTTTAATTTTTACATTTGAAATTGATGGAATTGAAAATTCATTGAGTAAAATTTTTACAATATACCACTCAAGAGTATCGCCAAAATTATCAATATTATAATAGTTTGAAATATATTTATTATATTTCTTTATGATTATTTCATATTTCATTATGTAGGGTAGATATTTTTTAACTGCCTTTTCTCCCCATTTTTCTTTTAATTTATCAACGAAACTCTCATCAAATTCCTTTTTTTTTATCATATCTGAAAGGACTCTTCTGAAATAGTAACTGCCAAGTAGTTCAAAATATTCATCATAAAATCTCTCATCTTTTGGTAAAATTAATTTCATCTCATCACTTTCCACAGGTTTTAAACCTCTTTCTTTTAGAAGTGATAGGATTATCTCTTTATTGAAATTTTTATCTAAAATAGACAAAATCTTTGAAAAATTGAGTTTTAAATTATATAAATCTATCTCAATCTTTTTTAGCTTCTTTTCTATGCTCTCCATTTTATCCTATTTTACCATTTTAAATTTCTTTTTCACCCCAAAGAAAAAATATATAAGAAAAATAAATTAAAATCTATAAATCATTTGTTTTTTCTGTCATTCCCAACTTGATTGGGAATCCAGAAGTATCGGCTATCTTTATTCTCTCATTACTCTAACTTCTCTTTTTCTGTCATTCCTCTAATTTTTCTCTTTTGTCATTCCCAACTTGATTGGGAATCCAGTTTAATTCCTTTTAAAGTCAAGTCACCAATTCTAACTTAAAAAAGAAGATTGTTTTATAAGAGAAACTAACAATATCAATGTCTCAATCCTTTTAAAGTCAAGTCACCAATTCTAACTGATTAATATAATTTATATCTTTATATGATTTTTCAAAATCCCTAAATTATTTCAAATATGATTTATTCATTTATAAAGAGCTTTCAATTTTAATTATAAATATTTATGGATAAGTATAAGTGTCAATCAAATTAGCTTGAGAATCATATAAATAAGCAGTATCGGTATCATTATTCCAAATTGCTCCAGTCGAGCACCAATAAAGAGAATTATTGGTATTTATTCCACAACCAGAAAAGATTTTTACAATTTCGTTTTGTTCTAAAGTAAATTTTGGAAAAATAAATTGATGATTTGCCTTGTCCTTTAAAACAAAATTTGAAATATCTACTGGTGAATTTCCAATATTTTTTATCTCAATCCATTCTCCATTTTCATTTTCATTATCATTTCCAGGTGCATCATAGTTTATATTAATAATTTTTAATTTTATTTCTGATTCCTTCCAAATTCCTAATTTATTATTTTTTGCATAATTTTCTGCTTCAGTCAATTTATCATTATATTTTACATTTGGTGGCACCGTTTCAAGGATTGCTAAACCTTCTTTTAGTAATTGATAATTAACAAAAATTGAATCAACAAAAATATAAGCAAGATTTCTATTATATTGATCATATAGTTGTACATCATATTCTAACTTAACATTTTTTCCTTCAACCAATTCTTTATTTCTTAACAGAGATTCTTGATAATAATTTTGACCTTGTTCGGGTGCATTGATTCCAATATATCTTATACTTGTTCCATTTTCTAAAATAATAGAATCTCCATCTATAACTTTTGATACTACTGCTTCTTCAATATTATTACTTAAATTTATTCTTTTTGTTATTTCTGATAAATCAATATCAAGGTTATATATAATTTGTCCAAAATCTACCAATGTAAATGTGACTGTTGAATCCTTAGGAACATAAAAATTGTTAAAACTATAAGTGTTCATAGCTTCATATTTCGGATTCGAAGGGTATATTGAGGTTTCTTCAGCTTCTTCTTGATTCTCAATTCTAAATGGATAAATTGGATATAAATATTCATATCCTTTTACTTTTATATAACCATGCATATATTCAGTAAAATCAATTGTGTCTCCGAATACAATTGTTGTAATTTCCAATCTATCTCCAAAAACAGTTAATATATCACTTACATCCTTTTCCGTAATTCTTGATCCCTTCGTCTTTTTATCTTTTGCAATAATAGCTATATAAGTAATTGGTGTGGTTACCATACAATATATTTCATATACACCTTTAAAGCCAAAGGTAAATGGTTCAAAAAATTTCAAAATATCATCATTTTTATAATAGGTCTCTCCCCATAATATTGCTTTTTCTATCTCTTCTTCAGTTATGCTCCACTTCTTAAACTCATAAATACTTTTTTGTTCTTTGAGATTTTTTATCTCATCTTTAAGTTTTTCGATTTCATCATTTAAATCCTCAATCTCTTCTTTAAGTTTTTCTATCTCTTCATCTTTTTCATCAATTTTACTTTCAAGTTCACTAATATCATCTTCATATTTATCTATTTTATCTTCAAGTTCTTTAATTTTTTCATCCTTTTCTTTTATTTTTTCTTCTAATTCAGAAACATCTGGAGAATCCTTTAACTTTTCATTTAACTCATCAACCTTTTCATTTAAATCAAAAATCTCTTTCTTTTTATTCTCTAACTCATTTTCCAAATTAATGATTCTATATTTTAGATAAGGAACTGAATCCATTGTGATAGTTACAGTTTCTGTATTATTATCCCAATCAACTATCGCTCCTAATCCTTCTGCAATAAATCTTATTGGTACCATAATTCTTCCTGGTGGAATTTCAACAGGTGCTACATCCATTTCATTAGGTTGATCATTGATATAATAAGTTTTATTACCCTTTTTAAGTTTTAATACAATTTTTTCATTTTCACCAATTAAATCATTGAAAGGAAAAAATGATAGTAGTAAAAAAATAATGATTGAAACTAAAATTAATTTTTTCATAAAACTTCCCAACCTCCTAATTTTTATAATATCAGAATTGCTTTATATGTCAAAAATTTTTAGGAAATTTATAAAACCAAACATTTTTGGTTTAAAAAAACTTCTATATACTTTTGGGTTAAGGTCTTGAAATGTAACATTTTATAATTTACAATCATCATATGGCAAAACTTTTAAGAATAGAATATAAAGAAGGGTATATGTTTGATGAGTAATTATTATCATTTAGTAATTGAAATTCCAAATGGGAATTTATCAAAAGGTTTAATGATATTAAATGGAGAGTATACCCTTACCCCATGTTGGGACTTATGCAGGGACTTGACAAAAGATTGATTTTTATTAGAATAATAAAGCGGGGCGAATGGCTCAGAGGTAGAGCACTTGCTTCACAAGCAAGGGGTCACAGGTTCGATTCCTGTTTCGCCCACCAGAGATAGTTAAGTTTAAGGGGTCGTAGTGTAGCGGTCTAACACGCCAGCCTGTCACGCTGGAGATCGCGGGTTCGAATCCCGTCGATCCCGCCATGCGGGAGTAGCTCAGTGGTAGAGCACCACCTTGCCAAGGTGGCTGTCGCGGGTTCGAGTCCCGTCTCCCGCTCCATAATAATCTCATTATATTTTTTAAAATATTTTCCAGCTCGCCAGCGTAGCTCAGAGGTAGAGCGGCTGATTCGTAATCAGCTGGTCGCCCGTTCAACTCGGGTCGCTGGCTCCAAAAATAAGGAGGATTAAAAATGGATTTACTAATTCTATCGATTGTTGTAAGTCTTATTGGGATTTTGTTTGCTATTTTTTTGATTTTTGATATTCTTAAAAAACCAGAAGGTAGCGAAGAGATTAAAAAAATTTCTCTTGCAATCAGAAAAGGAGCTTCAGCTTTTCTTGTTCGTGAGTGGAAAGTTATGGGTGTGATTGTTGTAATATTTGCTATTATCGTTGCGGTTTTAATAAACCCTTTTGTTGCTCTATCATTCATCTTTGGTAATTTTCTTTCTGCATTTTCAGGTTTTATTGGTATGACAATCGCAACAAGAACAAATGGAAGAACAACAAATGCTGCAAGAAAATCCGGAGGAAAAGCAATAGATTTAGCATTTTCAGGTGGTGCTGTTATGGGATTAACTGTCTCTTCATTTGGAATACTTGGTTTGACAATTGTCTATATTCTATCAATCACAATACTTCATAAAGTTGGACCTATTATGATGATAACAGGGTATTCAATGGGAGCAAGTTTTGTTGCACTTTTTGCAAGGGTTGGTGGTGGAATATTTACTAAGGCTGCAGATGTTGGTGCTGACCTTGTTGGAAAAATTGAAGCAGGCATCCCTGAAGATGATCCAAGAAATCCAGCAACAATTGCAGATAATGTTGGTGATAATGTTGGTGATGTTGCAGGAATGGGCGCAGACCTTTATGAATCTTATGTAGGTGCAACTGTTTCATCAATAGTTATAGCAATAACTTCAGCTCTATCTTCTAAAACATCTTTCCCAATTGGTGAAAAAGGTATATATTATCCATTCTTGATAGTTTCTCTTGGTTTAATATCCTCGATTTTAGGTGTTTTATATGTTAAATTTTCCTCAAGAATTTTTAAAAATCTCACTCCTCAAAGTGCATTAACAGGTGGAACAATGATAAGTTCTGTAATATTTGCTGTAATATCTTTTATTTTTACAAAAATTTATATAAATGATCTGAATCCTTTTTACTCTGTATTTTTAGGTTTGATAAGTGGTGTTGTTATAGGTCTTGTAACTCAGTATTATACTGGTGGTAAGCCAATTAAAAAAATAGCTGAAGCAGCAACAACAGGAGCAGCAACAAATATTTTAGCAGGTTTTTCAACTGGAATGGAAAGTACAATTTTGCCACTCTTAATACTCTCTTTTTCAATTTATGGTGCATATCTTTTCTCGGGTATATATGGAATTGCTCTTGCTGGTGTTGGTATGCTTGCAACTCTTGGAATTTCACTCTCTGTTGATGCTTATGGTCCTATTGCAGATAATGCTGGAGGAATTGCTGAAATGTCACATCAAAATCCAGAAGTAAGAGATATAACAGATTCACTTGATGCTTATGGCAATACAACTGCTGCTATGGGAAAAGGTTTTGCAATAGGTTCAGCAGTTTTAACCGCACTTGCACTTTTTGTCTCTTATGCACAAGCAGCAAATATAAGTGTAATTGATCTTTTAAAACCAAATGTTATATCTGCTATGTTTATTGGAGGAGTTCTACCATATTTTTTTTCAGGATATTCAATCTCAGCAGTTGAAAAAGCTGCATTTAAAATGGTTGAAGAGGTAAGGAGACAATTCAGAGAGATGCCTGGAATTCTTGAAGGAAAAGATGAGCCAGATTATAAAAAATGCGTTGATATTTCGACAATTGGAGCTTTAAGGGAGATGATTATTCCATCAATCATAATTATAATATCTCCATTTGTTATTGCATTTGTTTTTGGAAAGGACGGGCTTGGAGGTTTTCTCGCAGGTTCTCTTATCTCTGGTGCTCTTCTTGCAATTTTTATGGCTAATTCAGGAGGAGCATGGGATAATGCAAAAAAACTTATTGAAAAGGGTATGTTCGGAGGAAAAGGCTCTCCTGCCCATAAAGCAAGTATTGTTGGAGATACTGTGGGTGATCCTTTTAAGGACACAGCAGGACCTTCAATTAACATTTTATTAAAACTTATGAGCATAATATCGCTCGTATTTTTACCATTTTTCTTAAAATTTCTAAAATAACTGGAGGTGAAAAATTTTGGAAAGAGTAGAAGAGTTAAAGAATAAGTCAATGAAGGAACTGTACAAAATTTCTCAAAAATTTAAGATTAAAAACTATTCTCACTACAAAAAGGACGATCTTGTCAAAGAAATTTTGAAGTATATGAGTGAAAATGAGTCCGTTGAAACTCCCGAATTAAAAACTGAGGAGGTAAAAAAAGAGGAGACACAAACAAAAAGAGATTTTTATCCTTCTCAGCTTCTTGATAGGAAACTTGATTATTTTCCTGGGATACCACCAGATGAACAATACATAGATAAAGGAATTTTAGAGACACTACCAGAAGGATATGGATTCTTAAGATATAAATATACACCTTCTCAAAGAGATATATATGTTGCACCATCGCAGATAAAAAGATTCAATTTAAGAGTTGGAGATCTTGTTGAGGGCTGGGTAAGAAAACCACCAGAAAAAGATAAATACCCTGCTCTTCTTAAAATAATCTCAATAAATGGAATTTCACCAGAAGAGGCTAAGTCAAGACCATATTTTGAAAATCTTACACCAATATTTCCAAATAAAAGGATTAGACTTGAAGTACCAGGTGCAGATTTAGCAATAAGATTAATCGAACTTATTGCACCACTTGGAAAAGGTCAAAGAGGGTTAATCGTCTCTCCACCAAAAGCTGGAAAAACAACCTTGATAAAAAAAATTGCTCATTCAATTGAGATAAATCATCCTGAAATAAATCTTATGATTCTTCTTGTTGATGAAAGACCAGAAGAGGTGACAGATATGGAAAGGTCTACGAAAGGAGAGGTAATATCTTCAACTTTTGATTTGCCACCAGAAAATCATATAAGAGTTACAGAACTTACAATTGAAAGAGCAAAAAGGCTTGTTGAGATGGATGAAGATGTTGTTATTCTTGTTGATGGAATCACAAGATTAACAAGATCATATAACCTTGTAACTCAACCATCTGGAAGAACTCTTTCAGGAGGACTCGATCCTGCAGCAATAAGAGGTCCTAAAAAATTTCTTGGAGCAGCAAGAAACATTGAAAATGGCGGAAGCTTAACAATAATTGCAACAGCAATTATTGAAACAGGAAGTAAGATGGATGAGGTGATTTATGAAGAGTTTAAAGGCACTGGTAATATGGAGCTTGTTCTTGATAGAAGAATTGCAGAAAGAAGACTTTTCCCAGCAATAGATGTAAAAAAATCTGGAACAAGAAGAGAGGAACTTCTATATACTACTGAAGAGTATAAAAGAATATGGGTTTTAAGAAAAGCTCTTGCAAATGCTGATACTTTTGAGGCACTTCAAAAACTTGCAGATATGCTCTCAAAAACAAGAAATAATAATGATTTTCTAAAAACAATTGTACCTGAAGAGAATGGATGGTAAAAATGAAAAGGGGAGTGATAGAAGTTATAACTGGTTGTATGTTTTCTGGAAAAAGCGAGGAACTGATTAGAAGAATAAAAAGAGCAAAAATTGCAAAGCAGAATGTTCAGGTTTTTAAATCTTCACTTGATACAAGATATGATGAAGGAAGTGTTGTTTCACATTCTGGAGCAAAAGTTGAAGCAATAAGCATAGATCATCCCGAAGGAATAATAGCAAAAATTGAAGATGGCACAGAGGTTGTTGCGATTGATGAAGCCCAGTTTTTCAATGATAGGATAATTTATGTCATAGAGTTTCTTGCAGATAAAGGTTTGAGAGTTATTGTTGCAGGATTAGATACAGATTTTAGAGGAGAACCTTTTGGTCCAATGCCATATATTTTATCAAGAGCAGAAAAGGTTGATAAATTAACAGCAATATGTGTTATCTGTGGTGATGAAGCAACAAAAACACAGAGAATAATTAATGGAAACCCTGCATCATATTTTGATTCAGTAATTATGGTTGGAGCATCAGAAAAATATGAACCAAGGTGTAGAACTCATCATATAGTTCCTGATAAACCTGATATATTTCATAGATAAAAATGTTTAATATCGAAAAAAGGAAATATATCTGGATTGATTTTTGTAATAAAAATAATTTGAATTTTATTTCAAGAGAAGATTTCTTAAAAATTGAAGAGAACATATTTAATCCCCTTATACTTCCTTCTCCATTTTTATCTGAAAAGACATTTGAAATTATAAAAAATAGAGTGAAAGGAGAAATTTATACAGAAGTATTGAACCTTTTCTTTTTTATTAAAGTTAAAACAGAATATATCTCTCCAAAATTTTATGTTTATGAGTTAGATATAAAAAGTGATTCAATCAAAATTGAAGAGTTTGATTTAGAAAGTTATAAAAAAGAATCTTTTATTGAAAAAGCATTCACACCAAAAGGGGTTGAAGAGTTTTTAAAATTTAAAAATTTGAAATTAAAAGAAGTTTGGGGAGATTATCCTTCTGGTAAAATAAAAGATGAAACAAGGTTCTTACTTTTAAGGATTGATAAAAAATGAAAATAGAGGAAAAATTAGAAGAGCTTGAAAAAAAATATGATGAGATAGAAGAGCATCTTGCAAATGAAAATACATATAAAGATAGTAATCTTCTTAACTCTCTTTTAAAAGAAAAATCTTTAATAGAGGAAAGTGTCCTTCTTTATAGAGAATTAAAAAAGGTTGAAAAGGAGATTGAGGATACAAAAAAATTAATAAATGAACCTGATATGGAAGAGATTGCAAAAGAGGAGCTAACCAAACTACAAAATACTGAAAAAGAATTGATGGATAAGATAATAGCATCTCTTATTGAGAAAGATGAAAGAGATGAGAGAGATATCATAATGGAAATTAGAGCTGCAGCAGGTGGAGAAGAGGCAGCCCTTTTCGCAGCAGATCTCTTTAGAATGTATTCATATTATGCTGAAAAGAGAAAATGGAAAGTTGAAATTATAGATTCTCACCCAACTGATATTGGAGGGTACAAAGAGATAATTTTTTCAATAAAAGGGAAAAATGTCTTTGGAGATTTGAAATATGAAAGTGGTGTTCATAGAGTCCAAAGAGTTCCAGTTACTGAGGCTTCTGGAAGAATTCACACTTCAACAGTAACTGTTGCTGTTCTTCCAGAAGTTGAAGAGGTTGATATTGATATAAATCCTGATGATTTAAGAATTGATGTTTTTAGAGCAAGTGGTCATGGAGGACAATGTGTTCAAAAAACTGAATCAGCAGTAAGAATAACTCATATACCTACTGGTTTTGTTGCAACCTGTCAAGATGAAAGGTCACAGTTAAAAAATAAAGAAAAGGCTTTGAGAGTTTTAAGAGCAAGGCTTTATGATTACTATGAAACACAAAAAGAAAAAGAGGTTGGCGAAGAGAGAAAAAAACAGATAGGTTGGGGGGAGAGGAGTGAAAAAATAAGAACCTATAACTTTCCTCAAAATAGAGTTACTGATCATAGAATTGGTTTATCTCTATATAACCTTGCTGAAATACTTGAAGGTAACTTAGATGAACTTATAAATGCTCTGAAAGAAGAGGATAAAAAAAGAAAAATTGAAAACCTTGAATTATGAGATAAATGAACTTTTTTTAATAGGAAGTAAACTCTTAAATTCAAAAATTGAAAGTGAAATTATAATTAGAGATTCATTAAATATCACAAAAGAGGAGCTCTATCTTTATCTGAGGAACAAGATTGATTATTCAGATTATGAAAACATAATTAAAAAATTTAATTTAAGAAAAAATGGTTATCCACTTTCATATATAACAAACAAAAAATATTTTCTTGATTATGAGTTCATTGTAGATAGCGGAGTTTTTATCCCAAGATTTGAAACTGAAGAGATAGTTTATAATGTCATAAAAAAATTTAGTAAATTCAAAAACATTCTTGATATCTGTTGTGGCACAGGAGTAATTGGTATATCTCTTATTCTAAATAATCTAACAGATAAATGTACTTTTGTTGATATTAGTGACAAAGCAATTTATAATACATTTTTGAATTTAAAAAAATTTAATATCGATAAAAATAGATATGAAATTATAAAAAGTGATATGTTCAAAAATTTGAAATCAAAATATGATTTAATAATTTCAAATCCTCCATATATAAAAATTTTAGAATATGATAACCTTCCAAAAGATGTTAAAATTGAGCCAAAAGAAGCTTTAATTAGTGGTTTTGATGGATTGAATCATATAAATATTTTAATCAATGAATCTAAAAATTTCTTAAATAAAGGTGGCATTTTAATTTTTGAATTCGAAAAAGAACAACTGAAACATTTTGAAGATAGATTAACTAATTTTAAAATCATACAGATAATTAAAACATATTCTGATAATATATTGGGAATTATGCTTGAGAAGTTGTGATATAATTTTTAAAGAAAGGAGGATAGATGGATTATAAAAATGTAAAACTTTTTGAGCATTCATTAATAAAACATAAATTGACATATCTAAGAGATAAAAATACAAATCCAAAAGAGTTCAGAGAACTTGTAAAAGAAGTTTCAGCATTGATTGCTTATGAAATTACAAGAGATTTACCTCTTGAGGAGATTGAAGTTGAAACTCCACTTATGAAAACAAAAGGTTATGTATTATCAACAAAAATAACCCTTGTTTCAATTTTAAGAGCAGGCCTTGTTATGTGTGATGGAATTTTAAACTTGATACCTAATGCAAAAGTTGGTCATATTGGTATGTATAGAGATCCTGAGACTTTAAAACCTGTTACATATTATGTAAAATTACCTATTTCAATAAGTGAAACAAAAGTTTTTCTTCTTGACCCTATGCTTGCAACAGGTGGTTCTATTGTTAAAAGTATTGATATATTAATAGAAAAAGATGTAAAGATTGAAAATATTGATGTTATCTCACTTGTCTCTGCTCCAGAAGGTATATCACTTATTAGAGAGTATTACCCAGATGTATTAATCTACACAATAGCAATAGATGATAGATTAAATGATCATGGTTATATATTACCAGGTCTTGGAGATGCAGGTGATAGACTTTTTGGAACAAAATAGATTATGAAAAATTTCTTACCTAATCTATACTATTTTTTTGTTTTTCTTATCATATCCCTTTCTTTAACTCCTCTTTCAATTTATATTGGTAAAAAATTCAAGATTATTGATAAGCCACATGAAAAAAGAGGAGAGAAAGAAAAAATCACTCCAAAGGTTATGCCAAGAAGTGGTGGTTTTTCAATATACCTATCATTACTTATTCTTTTTATATATCTTTATACAAAAAATCCATCAAAAGAGCTTTTATCTATTTTAATAGGTGGAACTATAATATTTTTTGTTGGAGTTATAGATGATAAATACAACCTAAATGCATGGGTCAAACTATTTTTTGAAATAGTTGCTTCATTAATTCCGATATACTATGGAGTGAAGGTGAACTTTATAACAAATCCTAAAGGAGGTTATCTATATTTAAAAGAGTTATCAATTCCATTTACCATACTTTGGATTACAGGTATAACAAATGCAATAAATATAATTGATGGACTTGATGGTCTTGCATCAGGAATAGTTTCTATAGTTTCAATAACTCTTGGTTTTGTATCCATTTTGAAAGGTCAATTTTTAGTCGCAACAATTTGCTTTTCAATATCAGGCATAAGTCTTGGTTTTTTGATTTTTAATTTTCCTCCTGCAAAAATATATCTTGGTGATTCTGGAGCACTACTTTTGGGATTCATACTTGCAGAAATTGCTGTATGGGGTGCTTTAAAAACAACAACATCAGTTATATTAATTGTTGCAATAATTGCACTTGGATTTCCAATAATAGAGACTTTTACAAGCATAATAAGAAGAGCTCTGAAGAGAAAAAATATTTTTGAAGCAGATATGGATCATATACATTATAAATTGATGGATAGCGGTATGAAGGAGAAAGAGGTTATAATTTTGCTCTATTTTATTACAATTCTTTTTTCAATTCTATCCATTGTTTTACTTAAGAGGTTATCGCTTTGATAAAAGTTTTAATTATTTTTGGAACAAGACCAGAGGTTATAAAACTCTATCCTCTGATTGAAGAGTTAAAAGAAAATAAAGATTTTGATATAAAAATTTTAAATACAGGCCAACATAAAGAGATGGTTAATGAATTATTAAATATATTCAATATAAAACCAGATTTTTCTTTAAATATAATGGAAGAAAAACAATCACTTGAGCATATAACAAAAGGAGTTTTAGATGGAGTTGGTAAAATTTTAAAAGAAGAAAAATTTGATATTGTTATTGTACAGGGCGATACAACAACAACTTTTGTGTCCTCACTTGTCTCTTTTTATCATAAAATATCAGTTGGGCATGTTGAAGCAGGATTAAGAACAAATAATATCTATTATCCATTTCCAGAGGAGATGAACAGGATATTAACTGATAAACTCTCAACTCTCAATTTTGCTCCAACTGAAAATGCAAAAAATAATCTCTTAAAAGAGGGAGTTGATGATAGTAAAATTTTTGTCACAGGAAATACAATTGTAGATGCAATACAAAAGATATCAAATTTTAAAGTTAATTTTACTCTAAATCTACCAGATGATAAAAAAATTATTACAGTTACAGCTCATAGAAGAGAATCATGGGAAAATGGCCTTTCAAGAATTGGAAATGCAATAAAGAAACTTTCAAAAATTTATAAAGATATATTTTTTGTAATTCCAATTCACAAAAATCCAGTAGTAAGAGAAAAAATTGTCCCAATTTTATCAGGAGTTGATAATGTGCTTATAACAGAACCTCTTGATTATATAAATTTTGTTCATCTTATGAAAAAGAGTTTTCTTATTTTATCAGATTCTGGTGGAGTTCAAGAGGAAGTTCTAACATTAAATAAACCACTTCTTTTGTTAAGAAATGAAACAGAAAGACCAGAAGCAGTTAAGGCAGGATTTGTTAGAATAGTTGGAACTGATGAAGATAAAATATTTGAAAATGTCAAAGACATTATAGATAATGGGTGGAAACCAATCAGTAATTATAATCCATTTGGAGATGGAAAAGCATCAGAAAGGATAAAAAAAATAATAAAGGAGTATTTCTATGGAAGCATATAAGATTAGAGGCGGAAAAAAACTCAAAGGAGAGGTTATAATCCAAGGATCAAAAAATGGATGTCTCCCTTTAATTGCAGCATCACTTCTTACTGATGAACCTGTTTATATAAAAAATGTCCCAAAGATTCTTGATATCATAACTTTACTTGAAGCGATAAAATCAATTGGTTCAAAAGTAAAATTCATAGATGATGATACTATTCAAATTGAGAATAGTAATATAAACTACAATATTAATAGTGATGAAGCAAAAAAAATAAGAGGGAGTATAACTCTTGTTGGCGCTCTTCTTGCAAGGTTTGGAAAAGTTATAGCACCATTACCTGGTGGATGTCATATAGGTACAAGGCCAATTAATTTACACTTAAAGGGTTTTAACGCCCTTGGAGCAGAAGTTCAAGTTGAAGGGCAAACTATAGATGGAAAAGGAAAAAAACTAAAAGGCGATAAGGTATATTTTGATTATCCATCTGTTGGAGCAACAGAAAACACTATGATTGCGGCTACCTTAGCAGAAGGTGAAACTATCATAGAAAATGCTGCACAGGAGCCAGAAATTGTTGAACTTGCGGATTTTCTTAACTCTATGGGTGCAAAAATAAACGGAGCAGGCACAAGAACAATCAGAATTGAAGGTGTGAAAAAATTACATGGTACTTCACATATTTTATCATCAGATAGAGTCGAAGCAGGAACATTTATGATAGCAACTGCTGTTTGTGGTGGAGATGTTGTTGTTAAACCAGTTATTTTTGATGATAATGTGCCATTGATATCTAAGCTTAGAGAATTAGGAGTTGATTTAAGAATCGAAAATGGAAAAAGCGTAAGAGTTATATCAAAAAAAAGATGCAAAGCATTTGAAATTAGAACAATGCCATTCCCAGGTTTTCCAACAGATCTTCAATCACAGATGGTAGTATTAGCTTCAGTATCAGATGGAGTTAGCTTAATAACTGAAACAGTTTTTGAAAATAGATTTATGATTATTCCAGAACTCAAAAAAATGGGGGCAAAGATAAAAATTGAAGGGAACACCTTATTTGTTGAAGGAGTAGAAAAACTTTATGGAGAAGAGGTAAATGCACCTGATTTAAGAGCTGGAGCCTCTCTTGTAATTGCAGGGCTATATGCAGAAAATATAACAACTGTTAATAAGATATATCATATTGAAAGAGGATATTATAATTTTGATAAAAAAATAAAAGCATTAGGAGGAGATATATGGAGAGAAGAGATAAAGGAATAAAGAATTTCAAACTTTTTGGACTTTTTAATGTCTTTGATATAACAGTTTTTCTTATCATATTAATAGTTCTTTTTTATTTTTTGAGACCCTATATTTTTAAAAAAGAGATATCATATAAAAATTACACAATCACAATGAAATTACTTGAAGTTCCTCCTGAAATTGCGCAAGCAGTTAAAAAAGGTGATAGAATTGTTGATAAATCTGGAAGAGTATATGGTGAAATCATAGAAGAACCGATAGTTGAATCATCCAAAAAATGGGTAGAAACAGCAGATGGGAGAGTTGTTATTGCAGAACAACCAGTCCTAAAAGACATAACCATAGTTTTTAGTTATCGATGGACAAGTTTAAAATATGGTAGTGAGGTTTTTAAAATTGGATATAAACTTACAGTTGACTCAGATTTATGGACTATCGAAGGAGTTGTCCTCTCAATAAAATAACTCGTGTATTCTGGATTATCTAATTTATGATTCCCTATATGTCATTTTTATGTTCTTCTGTCATTCCCTCCTTTAATTTCATTCCCACTCTATATGTCATTCCAATCCCGATTGTTATCCTCACTCTATATGTTATTTCCACCTTTTATGTCATTCCCGTCTTTAATTTCATTCCCACTCTATATGTCATTCCCGTCTTTAATTTCATTCCCACTCTATATGTCATTTCCACCTTTTATGTCATTCCCGCGGAAGCGGGAATCCAGTGCATTATGAAAACTTATATGTTTACATTATGGCGAGTAAACGAAATGGCACACTCTATATTGGCGTCACAAATGATATAGTTAAACGCGTATATGAACACAAAAATAATCTTATTAATGGATTTACAAGTAAATATAGCATTCATAACTTAGTTTATTATGAACAATTTGATAATATTGAAACTACTATTAAGCGTGATAAACAACTTAAGAAATGGAACAGAAAATGGAAACTTGAGCTGATAAAAAAATAAATTCTAACTGGAAGAATTTATATGAGGATTTTATTATAATAAAGTAAAAATAGAAATATGTTAACATTTATCCAACCTCTTATAATTATATTTCCATCAACTAAATCTTTTTACAAGCAATATAATAAAATAACAAAAATATTATGTATAATAATAAAAGGATATAATGAAAAATCAAAAAGAAAGTTTCAAAACTGAAAAAGAACTCCAAGAAGCAATCTTGCAAGAAAAAGCAAAAGGAATATCTGATTTGGAAATTGGTCAAAAATATGGAGTTACTTTTAGATATATTGAACAACTTATTACTCGCTCCCAAGGGCTTAATATCAGTAACTTAAAAGCATCCAAAAAAATAAAAACTATTAATCCAAAAAATTTTAAAGAAGAAAAAACAACAGTTTGGAGCTTTAAACAAAGAGGTAATTGGGCAACTCATAGTGGTGAATACAGAGGCAATTGGTCTCCTTATATTCCAAGGAATGTGATACTTAAATATTCAAAACCTGGTGAAACAGTTTTGGATTATTTCTGTGGTGCTGGTACGACTGCTGTAGAATGTAAACTATTAGGAAGAAGATGTATATCTCTTGATATAAATGATAAAGCTATTGAATTAGCAAAAAGAAATTTAGATTTTACCATAGAATCAGGACAATTAAAATTTACTAATGAAGAATCTTATCATCAAATTTATGAGCCACAAGTTTTGATAGGTGATGCCCGAGATTTATCTTTCTTACAAGATAACTCAATAGATTTAATCTGCTCTCATCCACCTTATGCAAATATAATTCATTACACTGATTCTAAGGAAGGTGATTTATCTTTTTTAGATATAGATAATTTCTTAAAAGAAATAATAAAAGTTGCAAGAGAAAGTTTTAGAATACTAAAACCAGGTAGACAATGTGCAATTTTAATAGGCGATACTCGTAGAAAAAAACATATAATTCCCTTAGGATTTAAACTTATAAATGTCTACTTAGATGAAGGCTTTAAATTAAGAGAGCTTGTTATTAAAAGACAACATAACTGTAAAACTACGGGATTCTGGTATGCCAATAGTTTAAAGTATAATTTTCTTCTCTTAGCACATGAGTATCTTCCAATTTTTGAGAAACCTTTAATAAACAGCCCTACAAGTGTAAAGGAAAAATTTGAAGATTATGGTTTATTATTTCCTGCAATAGAAAAACCTTCAATAAAGAGAAAATTAGAAGAGTTTGAAACTACAACAGTATGGATTTTTCCAGAAAAAGATTACGAAAAACTTTTAAATAAAAATGTAATTGATAGATATTCAAATGGGAAAAACTATTCAACTATAACTTTAGTTTCTCATTCCAAGAATGAGATGAAATTTATCGAGAAAAATTTGCAAAAAGAAAAAGAATTACTTTTCATTAAATCTTCGTTTCTGAATGGTAGTCCTTCCCATTCAAATATTGAATATTATTTGAATAAAACAAAAGAAATTATAAATCGAGAATTACCTTATATAAACACAGGAGGATTTTTGGTAATTCAAACACAAGACATAAGAATAGATGGATATTTAGAACCTCTTGCTAAAAGATTTGTCGATATGCTTACATTTGATAATCTATGGCTTAAAGAAATTATTATTGTCAATCAAAAAAAATTAAATTCTAACATAAATAAGTTAAAAGAATACTTAAATATAACACATGAATATCTCCTTGTTTATGAAAAAAGAGGGAGCGAGGATGGATGAGTTAGCACTAGGGTGGGAAAAAGCCAAATTGCCATCTGTATTTTACCATACAACTTTTATAGAAAATGTGCCTTTAATTCTTATCGATCAGAAAATTATTGCAAATAAAGGCGAATCTATATGCAGAGAAGAAAACAGGCTGGTGTCTTTATCCGATAGAATCACAAGAGGAATAGTTGAATTTTGTGGAAATGTTGTTTTTGAGTTCGATGCCATATCAATTTATATAAAAAACAAGTTAATTGTTCCTAAAAATTATGGAAGTTCACAAGATATTAGTAAATATGAAGAGGCACCTCTTTTTGAAAATGAATGGATTTCACCTAAAGAAATAAAATTTGATTTAGTAGATATAAATAAAGCGCTTCTGATAACAAGCAGACATTTCAAAGAATCAACATTTAATGATGTTGTTAGTGTATTAAGAAACAAAAGTATTAAATATATTTTCTTTTCGGAAAGAGCTCTTTCGGATAATAATATTAGTGATATGATGAGTTATATTTCAAGAATGAGGAATTGGAAAAAATTTAATAAGGTGGCAAAATATGTCTGAATTTCTTGATTTCCTTGAAAAACTTTCCATGCATTGTGGATTAAAGTTCAATGCTGAAATGTTTAGAGGTGAAGATGAATATGAATTAGTTGCCAATGTGTTAAATGAGATTAATAGATTTTTTTATCAGAAAAAGGCAACTTTACCTTCCGAGTATGTCTCTGAGTTTCATAAATATTGGAAGGAACAGCATGAGAAAATATTATCTCCTAAAATTAATTCAAATGGAGAATGTTTTGCAGTGGCTAAAGTTTTAGAGGAAATTTATCGGAATAATACTATAAAAGTTCAATTGGATACTCTTGATTTGACAAAAGAAGAAATTGCCAATGTAAGATTTTTTACTGCAATTCAAGATTTCAATATTGATGTTCATGCAAGAAGTAACCCTTTTGAATTTTATAAAAGACATCCAGATTGTTTCAATCCTAAGAAAGTAAAGGATAATGATTTGTTAGTAGATGAACTCCTCAATTTTCTCGGTGCACTCTCACAGAGAGATAAACGTAAACCTTGGATGTTGAATTCTGCAAGATTATTAGTAGATAAATATGATTCTTCAGCATACAACATCAATGAAATTCATAACGGTAATGTAGTTGAGATTATTGAAGCATTGACAGCTGAAGAGCGATATGGTTTTTCTATTAAAAAGGTTCATATGTTCCTAAGAGATATGGCTGACTTAGGAGTATGGAAATACAAAAGTAATGTAGAAAAATTGGATGTGATGAGTGATAAAAATACAATGAGAGTAGCTTTGAGAACAGGAATCCTCCAACTTCGAATTCCATTGCTTGCTAGTTTTTTGGATGTTTTTTGTTATCAATATTCTATGGTTGACAGATTCAATCGTGAAGCATGGAGAAAAGTATGGGAAGAATGGGACAAAATCTCTAATAATCATAGACCTCTAACACCAGCATCAATGGATTATCTAATTTTTAGAATTGGAAAGATAGCATGTCGACCTAATAAACGTATTTGTCCACCAGAGAGAGAAATATCTGAGAAGAAATTAGAAAGTCTGATTCCTCAAGATAGATTAATTTTTAAAAGCGACAGATATTGTATTTTTAGAGATATTTGTCAATTAGAAAGAAAAATGCTAAATGCTCCTAATAGTATTTCAATCGAAGGTAGAACAGGATGGAAAAGTGGAAAAACTAACGAAGGTGGTGGGGGTGGTATTTCATCATAAAGAGATATGCTGTATTATTTAATAAATTACACCGTCTTAAATTAAAATACTTATTCATATAATTATTTTCTTATAATCAAATATCATATTCAGTTTAACTATTATTAGAAATTTTAATTATTATCAGCTTTTATTAAATGTACGATATTTAAATTTGGATTCCCAACTTAATTGGGAATGACAGAAAAATGGAATAACAGAAAAAATATTATCAATTTTAAAATTATAGAAGGTTTGGGGAAAGATTTCTCATACTTTCTGAGTTTATATATGCTTTGCAAAGGTTATTATTTTCTTAAATTACATATGAATAGGTGGTGTGCATATAATTAGAGTTTATGACATATGAAATAAAAGGAGATGATATAATATGGGTAGGTGGTATGCATATAATTAGAGTTTATGTATACTTTATAGAGATTATTAATTATTTAAATCATAGAAGATTCGGAGAGAGGGTGCGCATATAGTAAGAGTTTATGTATGCCTCATAAAGGTTATCTATTAATTTTTTTTCAAGGTTTAATTCATTTGAAATAGTTTCGGGTTTTTCTCCATTTAAAAATCTAAATAAAACTTTATCTATCATCTCATAATTTAAGCCCATAGCAAACTCATCTGTAATTCCTGGCAATAAATCAGGAGATGGTGGTTTTGAAATCATTTTTTCAGGAATTTTTAAATACTCTGAAAGCTTGAATACCTGTGTTTTAAAAAGATGTGCAATTGGTTCAAAATCTGATGCTGAATCTCCATATTTTACAAAAAAACCAAGATTAATTTCTGTTTTATTTGTCGTTCCAGCAACAGCTGCATTGTTAAGTTCAGCATAATAATATAGATAAACCATTCTTATTCTATGTTTTATTCTATGATAAGCAATCCCTTTATTAAAAAAATTATCTTTTTCAACTTCTTCTGGAACATTAAAAGATAAATAAAAAGGTGATTTACCAAATTTTTTTTCATAATTTTTATAGAAATTTTGAGTTACCTTCTCTCTTAATTTCTTAGTTGGAACAATGAAATATGGTAAAGATCTATAGATTCCAAATTTTGAAAGAGCTTTTGAAATATTGATTATTTTATATTTAACACCTGAACTTTTTGCAAATTCGACTGCATCAATTAAATTTTCTCTTTTACTATCCTTATCAGGCATTATAAGAGCAAAAATATTTTCTTTATCTATAGATAGTGTTAATAATTTCAAAACAATTGCAGAATCAATACCTCCAGATAACCCTATATAAACTTTTTTCTTATTCAATTTTTTTAAGGTACCACTTATGAAATTCTTTATTCTTTTCAACTCTTTTTCTTCATCAAATTTTAATTCATCTGGTAAAGTCATAAATCTCCTTAAACTATTACCTCTATTGAATATTTTTTCTTTATATCATAAAAATTCTCTTTAAATTTTTTAATTGTGAATGGAAGAAAGTTAAGTAAATCAGTTGCTGTAATTCCATCTTCACCTAATCTATCTTTTAAAATATCAGCTGCTAAACCATGAATGAAAACCCCCATTCTTACAGCATCAAAAAGATTTAATCCAATTCCATACATTCCACATATCACTCCATTCAACACATCACCAGTTCCTGCTTTTGCAAGTCCTGGGTTTCCACTCATATTTATAAATAGAGAGCCATCTGGGTAAGAGATTATAGAGTGATACCCCTTTAAAACAATTATTGAGTTCAGTTCATTAGATTTTTCTAACAATATTTTTATTCTATTATTTTCAATTTCTTCTTTCTCTAATTTTGTTAATCTTGAAAACTCTCCCATATGTGGAGTGAGAATTGTTGTATATTTTCTATCTTTTAATAAATTTAGATTATCCTTAATCGCGGTTAATCCATCACCATCAATGATAATTGGTTTTTGAATATTTTTAATAAGTTCTAAAATTAAATCCTCTGTTTCAAGATTCAGCTCCATTCCAGGTCCAACAACAACCATATCAACATCTTTTGCGATCTCCATTATCCACTCAAAGTTATTTTTTGAAATTGTGCCATCTAAGGTCTCTTCCATTGGATAATAGACAACCTCTTTTGCAGTTATAGATAAATATGGAACAATTGATTTAACTGTAGCAAGTCTTGAATAACCTCCTCCACATTTTAAAAATGAATATGATGAAAAATATGGAGCTCCCATATATTTCTTACTCCCAGAAATAAAAAGAATATCGCCAAAATCTTTTTTATGTCCTTCTTTTTTTCTTTCAGGTAATATAATAGGCTCATTTATCTGAATTTTGATATCTTTATATATATCTTCAGGATAAGAAATATAAGACAATACCAATTTTCCACATCTTTCATAGCCTGGTAAGATTAAATTTCCTATTTTTGGTAGACCAAATGTAACTGTTGAATTTGCTTTAACTGATATCCCCATCTCTTTTCCATTATCACCATTTATTCCAGATGGAATATCAACACTTAAGATATATTTTTCTGAACTATTTATTAGTTTAATTATTTCCTTTAAATCTCCCTCAATTTCTCTCTTTAGTCCAGTACCAAAAATAGCATCTATTATAATTTCGCAATCTATAATCTCCTCTTTTATTTTTAATAAATCTATATCATTTATAATTGGTACTCCAATTTTTTTAATTCTTTCAAAATTTAATTTTGCATCTCCTTTGAGTGTCTTTTCATCTTTTAACAAAAAAACCTTCACTTTTGATTTTAAAGAATATAGTTTTCTTGCGATAGCAAAACCATCGCCTCCATTATTACCACTACCACAAAAAATTAGAATTTTTTTATTTTCAAGAGAACCAATCTCTTTAAAAAGAAAATTAACTACACTTATTGCAGCGTTTTCCATAAGAATCTGTGAATCAACACCAAAATCTATCTCCATTCTCTTATCAAGTTCATTTATTTTTTCTGTATCAACAACTTTCATAATAAAATCCTCCTTAATATAATAATAACTTAATTTATTGAATTAAATATTAAAGAAACAAACAATGTTAAATTGGGGACTGACCCTTTTTTATCATTTTATGTTAAATTAGGGACTGACCCTTTTTTATCATTTTTCTACTGCTACTTAGAATATAAGATTCCAATATGTTTATGAACTCCTTCATTCACTAAAGAACTTTATAGGTTATAATAAAAATATGAAGAAAATTCTATTTTTCACAGATACTCATCTACAGGAAGTTCCAATCTCAAGTAGAAAGGATAATTATCTTGAATCAATCATTAAAAAGGTTGAGGAGATAAAAGATATTGCAAATAGTGAAAATGTTGATTATGTCCTTTTTGGAGGAGATTTTTTTAGTAGACCATCTCCAAGTGATGAAGTTATAATTTCTCTAATAAAAGTTCTAAAAAAATTTAACGCAAGACCAATCATAAGCATACTTGGTAATCATGATATTGAAGGAAGAAATCCTGAAACATATAATAGAAAAGCAGTAAAGATTCTTGAAGAGGCACATTTAGTAAAATTTTTAAAAGATGATGAAGTTTATCCACCTTTTGATACTGAGATAGAGATTCAAGGAACAAACTATAAAAATGGAGTTGATTCAGACCCTAATTTACTGAGAGCTGAAAAGAAAAGAAAGGGACTTATTTTGATACAGATGGTTCACTCTTATGTCTTACCATTTAAAGTTCCATTTCAAGCACTATCTCTTGAAGAGGTTGCAAATATAACAGAGGCAGATATCATTTTAATTGGTCATTTCCATGATGGTTTTGGTGAAAGGAGAGTCAATGGTAAAATATTTATCTCTCCTGGAAGCATTGCAAGGGATTCAATAAATCAGTTTGATAGAATTCCACAAGTTGTTCTTTTGAAAATTGATGGATCAAAAATTGATATTCAGTTCATAAAACTCAAAAATGTTCTTAAAAAAGAGGAGATAGAATCAAAAGAGATTGAGGAGATAAAAGATTTTTTATTTAATGATTTTTTCCAATCATTAAAAGGAGAAAATATTGACTCTTTTGAACCAGAAAAGATAATTGATGAGATTTTAAAAGATGAAAATGTAGATGAAGATGTTAAAAAAGAGGTTTTAAAAAGATATGAAGAAGCAAGAGAAAAATATAGTTGAGAATCTTGATGAATTTAAAGAAAAATTCAGAAAAATAAATAGTAGTTTAGAAGATTTAATCAAAGAAAGAGATAAATATGTTGAGTTAATAAATAGTAGAAAGGAAAAAATAGAAGAAATAGAAAATTTTAATTTCTCAACTTTTTTTGTTGATGGTTCAATGGCAAAATTTGGAAGTAAATTTCCAAATTTCTTATATATATTCAGGTCATTCTCATTCTCACCTCAAATGAATATAAAAATATATTATTATGATGCTTTTTCTCCATTAATCAACGAAGATATTTCATATTTTAATGAAAAATTAGATAATTTAAAACTAAAAAATAAAAATCCATCTCTTCTTGATCTTTTTTATGTTGAAGAGAAATTAAGGTATGAATTTATGGCAAAACTTGAAGTTCTTGCTGGTTTAACGAGTTTAGAATATTTAAAAGAGGGAGATGTTTTATTTATGGATGGTTCACTTACCCATCTTGAAGGTGAGGTTCCTATTCTTTTTAATGAATTAAAAAAAGTGAGTTTAAATAAAAAAATTACAATTGTTGGCATTATTGAAAATATTGGAAGTAGTGAACTTGGAAGTTTAGGAGATAAAGAGATTTTAACTAATAACATTGGAATAGATGAGATGATATTTATTGAAACACCAGAAAATAAAAAGAACTATTCGCTAATATTTTTAAGAACATCAATTGATCCTACCCCAATCTCTTTTGATATTTTATTTGAAAATAGAAATAGATATAAAGAAATTGCTTCATTTATCTCATTTACTACACCAAAAAATGGAAGAGGAGTTCCATTTTTCAAAGATTTAGCACATCAAGGTGCAAATTTATCAGAAAAAGAAGCATCTTTACTTGTAAAAAATTTCTTGAATGAGAAAAGTTTTGAGATAATATTCAAAGAAAAAGGGGATTTAAGATGAATGGAAAAATTTATGTTGTAGGAGAAAGTAGTCAATATGAAGTTTATATAGCATCAAGAGATGAGAGATTTTCTTTAAGAGATTATTTTTTTGTTAAAGATGAGAAAGAGTATCTTGGTGAAATTTCAGAATCATTCACAATTAACAGATTTTTCCCAAGACCTGATTTGGGAAGTGAAAAAGATGAAAGGATAATAAGTCATCTTAAAATTCTTGGCTTTGAGGTACAAGAAGAGGATATAAATATTGGTAAGTTAAAAATGTTAGATGAACCACCATATCCTATAAAAATTGGAAGTGAAGTAAGGAGAGCGAGGTTTGATGAAATTAAAAATATTTTAAAAATAAGAGAAGAGGGGCTTATTTTAGGAGGAATAAAAAATAGCGAGAGATTTTTTTATGAACTACCAGAAAATTTAAAAAATCTATATTTTTTTACTGAAAATGGGGAGGATAAGATTCAAAAAGAGATACCATTTATTTTCAGTATTAATGAGATGTCAGAATATCCACATATAGGAATATTTGGAGGTTCTGGCTCTGGAAAATCTTTTTTGATTAGAGTTTTGATTGAAGAGATTGCAAAACAAAATTATCCTGCTGTTGTTTTTGATCCACATTTTGAAATGGATTTTTCTCTATGTGATAAAAATTTGCCTGGATTTAGTAAAAAAATTGAAAATAATATTAAAGTTTTCAATATTGGTGAAAATATTGGCATCGATTTTTCAGAACTATCTTTTGGAGAAGTTGAAAATCTTTTCAGATCAATTGGTGAAATCGAAATACCACAAGAAGATGTTATTTATAGTGCATACAATCTTATGGGAAAGGAAAAATCTCTTTCAAAATTCAGGGATATATTAAAAGAGATGTCAGAAAAAAGTGATGGCGAGGGTGAAAAAAGTATAATAAGTAGAAGTAGTGCAAGAGCAGTTTTAAGAAAATTGAATCATCTAATAAGATTAAACATCTTTGGTAAAAGTGATAGAGAGATAATAAAATGGGTTGAAGATAAAAATATCGGTGTAAGCTGGGGTAATCTTGAAACAATAAAAGTTTTTGTATCTTTTCTTCTTAGTAAGTTAGTTGAAAAAAGAAGGGCCTATAAAGATGGAATGAAAAGAGGAGAAAATGCCTCGTATTTTCCGCCATTCTTTGTAATTATTGATGAAGCACACAATTTTGCACCAAAAGATTCACCATATCTTATACCATCACAAAGAATATTGAAAACAATATCACAAGAAGGGAGAAAATATGGAATATTTTTGATTCTTTCAACACAAAGACCATCTCTTCTTGATGATACAATCCTTGCTCAACTATCAACAAAATTTATTTTTAGAACTGTAAGAGAAACAGATTTAAGAACAATAAGTAATGAAACAGATTTATCAAGTAGTGATATTGATAGATTGCCATATTTGAAAACAGGTGATGCATTTATCTCTTCTGCAATTTATCAAAGAAGTATTCCAATAAGAATAAAAAAATCATATTCAACTCCACCTCATACAAAAAATCCTTTTGAAGAGTTAAAAGAAGGTGTTGATATCAAAAAAAATGCTATTCTTGAATATTTAAAGGATGAAGGAGTTATTGAAGATATTAACCTTAATAAAATAGTTATTGATTTTGAAAAAATTGGTATAAAGTTCGCTGATGAAAATGAACTTGTAAATCTTCTTGATGATTTAACAAAAAGTGGAGAGGTTTTAAAAGAGGATAACGGTATTTATTATATTTGGAAATTAAAAGATGTACATTAAAAAAATTGTCTTAAGAAATTTTCAATCACACTCATATACATCAATAGAACTCTCTCCAAAAATAAATATTTTTCTTGGGAAAGGGAACAGGGGTAAAAGTGCAATTATAAGAGCCCTCAAATGGGTGTTTTTCAATGAGCCACAAGGAACTGGTTTTATTAAAAAGGGCGAGACCTTTGCATCTTGTTCAATAACACTCGATAATGATTATACAATCATAAGAGAGAGAGGAGATAAAATAAATAGATATGTATTAATTTCTCCTGATAACAAAAGAGTTGAATACTCAAATTTTGGAAGAGAGATTCCTTCAGATATTAAAAAGATATTAAAAATAGAAACCCTTCCAATTGAAAATGGAACTAAACTTACTCCTCAAATAAAAGATCAGATGGAAACAGTTTATCTCATTGATGAAACACCATCAACTCTTCATTCAACACTTCTTACAATTTCTGGAGGTCAAACTGTTGATGAAGCGATAAAATCTTTATCTTTAGATTTAGAAAGATTAAATAGAAGAGAAAAGGACTTAAAAAAAGATATTGAAGAAAAAGAAAATAATCTTAAAAATTATGAGGGAGTTGATGAAAAAAAGAGTGAAATCTTAAAAATAAAAGAGGAAATTGATAAATTAAAGAGATTAGAAGATAAGAAGAATAAATTAACAAAAATTATAGGTAATTTTAATGAACTAAAAAATGAAAGTGAAAAGGTAAATCTATATTATTCAAAACTAAAAAATATTGATGAAATTGAAAATGAATCTTCAAATTTAATAGATAAGAAATTACAATACATAAAGTTAAAATCAATTATGGATGAATTAACCAATAATCAGAAAGAATTACAAAAAAGTTTTAATGAATTGAAATTATACAAAGAGAATGAGATAAATTATGAAAGAGTCGAGGAAATCTTATTACTAAAAGAAAGGTATATTAAATTAAGAAATATCTATTTTCAATATCAAAAAATAAAAAATGAATTAGAAAATGAGACAGAGGAGAGAGAAATCTGCGAAAATGATATAAATAAATATATCAGTGGATATATCAATTTAATAGTAGAAAATGGTGTCTGTCCTGTTTGTTATAGAGAGATAGATGATAAAGAGAAAGAAAATATTGAGAATAATATTAAAAAGATGTGGAGGTAAAAATGAGTATTGATGAAATTTTATCAAAAATAGATGAGTATAATAAAAGAATAAAAATTCTCATCAAAAGAAGAGATGAATTATCTGGAAAAATAGAATCCTTAAAGAAAAGAGAAGATGAGATAAAAAATGAACTTAAAGATGAATTTGGAATAACTGACATTAATTCTCTTGATCAAGAGATTAAAAAAATTGAAGAAGAGATAATTGAAAAGACAAAAAAACTTGAATCATCAATACAAAATATTGAAAATGAGCTCAACAGAGAATTTAGAAAGTAGGTTTTTTTCATCCTACCAAAAAATTGAAAGAAAAATTGGGGAGAGAGATAGAATAAAAAAAGAGATAGATGAGATTAATAGTGAACTTACAGATATTGAAAGAAAGAGAAAAATTTATAGTGAAGCAAAAAGAATACTTGAAATTGCTTATGAAAAATTAAGAGTATCAACTATGCAGGGAATTGAAAATCTTGTTAATAGAGCACTAAAAACGATTTATAATGATTTAACATTTAGAATTGAACTTGATACCGAAAGAAATAAAAATATTGCAAAACCAGTAGTAAGAAAAGAAGGTGGAGGCATCTATTTTGAAGGAAACCCATTAGATACAAGTGGGGGAACAGTATCTCAAATAATATCTCTTGCTTTAAGGATAAGTATTCTTGAAAAAAGTATAAATCCAAAATTTGAAGGTCCTTTAATTTTAGATGAACCATTAACATTTCTTGATGAGGGAAGTAAAAAACTTATTGGTGAGTTCTTGAAAAAGGTGAGTGAAATATTAAATAGACAAATAATTCTAATAACTCATGATAGAATTTTAATGGAAATTGGAGACAAAACTTTTTATGTAAAAATTAAAGATGGAGTGAGTAAAATAGAAGAGATATCTGATTTATCAGAAATAGATGAAATCTGAATTTTTAAAATCTTCGATTTTCCAACTCTTCTTATCTCCTGTGTTATAGTTGATGTTGAGCCTTTTTGTGTTTTTGTTTTTAATGCACCTTGGCCACTTCATGGATTTTTGCATACCTTTTTAGGTGGTTCAATTATGGCAATTATCACTGCTATAATTTTTTATTTTCTAAAAAAACCAATACAAAAAGTAATGAGTGTATTCAAATTAGTTCAGGATTCATTAATTAAAAAAATTATTTTGACTTCATTTTTTAATGTTTATTTTCATATTTTGCTTGATGCTTTTTCATATAAAGAGATGAATCCCTTTTAAAGATGACATTGTTATTGACAATAAATAGAAAACAATTAATATAAAATTATGGGCGAGCAGAAATTGAAATCAATGATAAAAATTTCAAAATTGGGATAAGATAGAATCGCTGTGTCCTTTTCTTACAATCCTGACTTTGTTTAAAAAGTTAAAACTGTTAAAGGATATAAATGGTACTTAGAAGAGAAATACTGGAGTTTTCCAAATATTAATGGGACTTTAGAAAAAAATTTTATAGGTTTTTTAAGGTGAAGAAATTTATTTATATCCAGATTTACAGGTTTAAAAAATCCTCTCCACTTGAAAGAGAAAGTAAGAGCTTGCTCTGTTCTTGATATGAGGGTAATGGGTATAACTTTGAAGACCTCCATAGAGAACTTCCCTCAAGAAAATATAGTTATAAAACTGTAAAAGATTATCTCTATTTTAATAGAGATTTTCTGAAGTTCACTGGCAAGAGTCCTGATAAAATAAATAATAGCGACATAAAGGATTGTCTACTTTATCTTGCCAAAGAAAAACAATTTGCCACTTCAATACTAAATAAGACTATCAATGCCTTAAAGTTTTATCATGGCACGACGCTTAAGAAGAGACTTTTCTTTGAAATGAAAAACCACGCAAGGACAAAAAACTGCCTATTGTTTTAAGCAAAGAAGAAATTACTAAAATTCTATCGTTCGTTGATAATTTAGAGCATAAAGTAATCTTAATGGATTATCTATTCCGTATGTTTGAGGGTAGGAGAAGTGGTGAAATTAAAACCTGAGGATATAGATAGTAAACAAATGCTAATCCATATTAAAAGTGCAAAAGGAAGGAAAGATAGGTATAGTTTATTATCAGATACCACCCTGAAAACATTATGGGAATACTGGCAACAATATAGACAAGTAAAATGGCTATTCCCTAATCCTGACAAAGAAAGACATATAACAATAAGAAACGCACAGAGAGTTTTTGAAAAAGCATGTGAACGAGCAGGTATTAAGAAGAAAATAACTGTTCATAGTCTCAGACATTCATTTACCCCCCATCTTTTGGAAAATGAGATTGACTTGAGGTATATTCTGGAGTTAAGAGAATAAAACAAAACAAACTATCTACATCCTTGGTAATTAAGAAGCAAAAAAAGGAGGTAACAAGAATGAAACAAAATAAACTATCTACAACCCTGCATAGTCCTGTGTTCCAGGTAATCGCTACTTGGATCTGGTTTTTTGTCGGCGCAGCCCTAACAGTATTGATTATTTTGCTGATTAACGGTGTGAATTTATCTTCAGCCCTCGAAATTTTAGGAGAGAAAGGATACCTCGCAACTTATATTGAGATTGTATCCGTAGGTTTGCTCCCCGTGGTATTCAGCTTGATCTGTAAAGATGATCCAGCACAGTATGGCCTTAGCCGCAAGGGGCTTGTCAAGTCCCTCATACTCTCGGGTCTGTTTGTAGCAGCGTTAGTCAGTTATGCATTTCTGACTAGAGGGCAATTGATGAGTGGTTTGGCTCCTGGTTACCATTTAGAATTTCCCTGGAATCTCTGGTATGGTATTTTAGGGATATTTGCCTACGGCCCTTTAGAAGTATTCTTCTTTATGTGGCTTGTCACCAACACCGACCGCATTTTCAAGAGTGAGAACAGAACGTTGTCTTGGGGTCTTCTCGTAACTGTTGCCATCTTCGGGATTCTTCACATACTTACCACGAACATTTACAATGCTTTCTACACTGGTGTGATTTTTTTCGTGCTGGGTCTGATATATAAATACACAAGAAATTCTATCGGACCAATGATTGCTTGGACTTTAATAAACGGGCAAGTATGGTGGGTAGCACAAATGCTTTGGTCTTGATCGATCTTGATAAGCGAATGACAATGGCTTATAAATGGGATATGCGGTTTGCTTGTGATCACCCAAGTGCCTTCAGCACTTCGCAGACACATAAAACGTTATATGAAATTTCAGCCCTGTGAGTGAAAAATGAGAGCAGAATTTCAAGTGTTAGTAATACCATTTATCATTGATAAACAAAATGATTTAAAAGTATCTGTTATTAAAGGAAGTGACGGAGATTATTGATAATTTATTGCTGTTGGAGAAGGAAATGAAACAATTCTTGAAACAGCTAAAAGAGAATCTTGTGAAGAAACTAAAATTATAAAAGATAATAAATTTTATAAATTAGGTACAATGGTTATGATACCAAAAACATGTTTTAGCGAGCATAAAAAGAATAAGGATATATATGTAATTCCTGAATATTGCTTTGCGGTATTACTAAAAGATGAAAAATTAATTATTTCAAAAGAAGACTTAGAATATTGTTGGTTAAATTATAAAGAAGCAATGAATTGCCTAAAATATGATAGTAATAAAACTGCTTTGCGGGAATTAAAAGAAAAGATTAATGATGGAGTCATTTCAGTTAGTGAAGGCTGAAAACTTCATATAACAGCAGGCTTACAAGAGGCAAAGCACCTAAATGCCCCGCAATGTGTAGCACTTTATAAGCCCACGAACCGTTAGGTGAAATTCAAAAATAGTGTTTCTGAAAAAGATAAATATTTAAAAGTCGAAATATACGATAGAATTTTAATGGAAATTGGAGACAAAACTTTTTATGTAAAAATTAAAGATGGAGAGAGTAAAATAGAAGAGATATCTGATTTATCAGAAATAGATGAAATCTGAATTTTTAAAATCTTGAAACTTTTAATTAAATCATTTGTTTAAATATATGATAGAATTTTTAAAAGGAGGTTCTATGAAAAAATTAAAATTTATTTCTTTACTTGGTTTAATGTTTATATTAACACTCTCTTTAATGGCATGTGAAACTTCTGCAAAAGAAGTGTCAGTAGCATTGTATTACTACAATTCTAATCTTGATAAAGATGAATCAGGAAATATTTTATGTAGTGAAAAAGGTCTACAGCCTGTTGAAAGAGAAATTAAAGATAGTGAAAATTTAATTGAGGATACAATAAAACTTCTCTTAGAAGGGAAATTAACTGATGAAGAAAAAAGTAAAGGAATTTCAACAGAATATCCACTTGAAGGATTTAAATTAACAAAAAGTGAATTAAAAGATGGTGTTTTGAGTTTATATTTTGAAGATCCATATTTTAAGACATCAGGTGGTGCCTGTAGAGTAAAAATTTTATGGATACAGATTGAAAATACTGCAAGACAGTTTAGTGAAGTTAAAGAGGTAAAATTTTACCCGGAAGAACTTTTCCAACCATAATAAAATTAAAGGAGGGAATATTTGAAACATACAAACATAGTTATTGTTATTCTCATAATTATTATTATTTCAATTCTTGCTCTAAACTTTTACCAAAGATACTCAATTACTAAAAAAATTAATGATGCAAAAGATTTAATCGTAATTGAATCACCAGAACCTTATGAAAAGGTTCAAAATCCTATTCATATAAAAGGAAAAGCAAGAGGCAATTTCTTTTTTGAAGCAATCTTCCCTATTAGAATAGAAGATGAAAATGGAAATGTATTGACAACTGGTTATGTTGAAACAAAAGAGGATTGGATGACAGATAATTTTGTATCATTTGAAACCTTTTTTAATTTTAGTAAAAATGATGTAAAAAATGGATTTATTGTTTTTGAAAAAGCAAATCCCTCTGATTCAGAGGAAAATAAATTTGAAGTAAAAATTCCAGTTTATTTCCAATAATATAATAAAAAATGTTAATTTGGTGTCAAATACCATATTAACATAGAAATAAAAAAAGGGCTCAGAATTCTGAGCCCTTTTAAATTTACCTCTAACCTATGGATAATAAGTAATTGTCACCTTTTGAAGTGCTTCATCCCAATCAACCTGTGCACCAAATGTTTCTGCTATAAATCTTATTGGGACAACTGTTCTTCCCTGCGGTTCAACTGTGAATGGAGCAACATCAAGAACAACTGGATTACCATTTACATAGGCAATCTTATTGCCAAGTTGCATATCAATAACTATTAATTGTCCATCACTCTTCTTTAGTTCAATGTGTATACCTTCTGTTTTTGGATCCCAGTCAACAGTTGCACCAAATGTTTCAGCTATAAACCTTAATGGAACCATTGTTCTTCCAGGAGGCATTGTAAATGGAGCAATTTCATAAATCACAGTAGTTGTAGTGTCATCTTTAGTAACTTTAATTGCAGGGGAATTTATTGTCATCTCAATAATTATTACTTTTTGATATTTAACAATTTTTGAATATGTTGTTTCATTTCCTGCTGAATCTTTTGCCTTGATTTCAACTTGTAACTCTCTTTCACCTTCTGGTATATTCAAAACCATACTGAATGTTCCATCAGGATTAACTATAACAGCTTCGCCATTTATTGTTAAAGTTACACCTACTTCTGTTGTTCCTTTCACTTCAAAAACTCTATCCTTTACACTATCAGGAACTGTAACTCTAAGAATTGGTGGAGTTGAATCAAGAGTCACTGAAATTCTCTTTACCCTTGAAAGTGTTCCCTTTTCTGCTCTTACTGTTATTGAATTTAGTCCTTCTATTAGAACTATATCATAAGAGAATTTACCCTCTGAATCAACTTCAACCTCTTCATCATTTATAAATACTCTTGCTCCTATATCAGTTGAACCTTTAATTTTTAGTTGTGGTTTATTTACAAAAGAAGGCACTGGTTCAATTTCTAACTTCAAACTTGGTGGAGTATATATAACAAATATCTCTTTTGTTCCAATATTTCCAAACTCATCAACAGCAATTACTCTTATTCTATTCGAACCTTCATCAAGAGTCACACTTGTCATAAATGTTCCATCAGGAAGTAAATCTACTCTTACACCATTAACATAAACTGCAGTAACTGAAGATTCATCAGTTACTTTACCAAAAACAGTTACCTTATTTTTATCAACAGATGAACCATCTTCTGGTTCTGTAATTTGAATCTCAGGTGGATTTGTATCTTCTGTAACTTCTTTTGAGTAGAATATATCTCTAAACACATACTCTTTATCAACTTTCTTAACTACAACATCATAACCACCAACATATTTTGGAATGAAGTTTGTGAAAACTACAACACCAGAATTATCTGTATAACCTTTCAAATCATAAATTGTAGAAGCAAAGTTATAGGCAAAAGTAATTCCAACTTCTGCATTATCAACTGGTTGATTGTGAGCATCTGTTACACTTATCTTAATTCTATTTGTTTTATTAACTAATGCTTTATCAAGAACTCCTCCTGTAGGTGTTGTTATTTCAATTTTAACCATCACTGAAACAAATGAAAACTCATTTATAACAACATATTTACCAGTTGGTAAATCAGTTGTCTTATAATAGAGTATGATTGTTGGAGAATCTGGAAGGGTTGGGTTTGGATTATCCTTTCCATTTACTACAAAAGTTGCTTGAGACACATTACTCTTTTCATCTTTAGTAAGCAGAGCAGATCTAAATGAAAATGGTTTTCCAAATGAATCTAATTTTCCATCGATACCTATCTTATCAACATACATTGAGGCATTTGTGAATGGATCTTTAAGTATAACTGTTACTGTTTCATTCATCTCTTCAGAAAGAAAATTATCTGATGGTGTTATTTCAGCAATAGGCTTTATAACAGGAACAACCAATTCTCCCATTGTGTCTCTATTTGGACCAATTGCAATAATTCTTGCGTCTCCGCTTTCAAGATATGGTTCACCAAGAGTTAATGTATATGTACCATTATTATTATTCACAAAAGTTGAACCTTTTGAACCAACTGCAATTATCTCTGAGCCTACCGGAACTCCTGGTGCATTGATGAGAAGTTGATGTTTGAATCCTGCTATAATCTTATCTTTTGAAGGAGAACCATCTATCTGAAGAAGAGAAATATTTAAAGCTTGCTTTGGTTTAACTTGGAATGCATAGGGTATGTACCCTTTAATCTTTGATGTTGGAATACTTGGATTTCCTGTATAAACTTTTATCAAAGCATACCTTCCAATTTCAAATGGAGTTCTATCATATTCTGTATCAGCAGAATGGTTAAAATTTATATTTGATTGAGTATAAACTCCATTTAAAATATTTTGATTAAGAGGATCGAGGTGTGAAGCATCAATTATAATCTTTGAAGTTGGAGGACCAGATATTGTAAACATATCTATTACTTCACTTCCTGTCTTGTTATAACCCCAAATCTCTACCCAGGCATTATTCTGAACAACATCATTTTTATCTGTAACTGTAATACTTACATTTCCTTTTGAATCTTGTATTAATTCAGTGGGATTGGTTTCAACTTTTAATTTAAATCCATCGATAATTGTAAATTTCGGGAACAATTTAAATTCAGATTCATTACTTGAAACTTTTCCGTTTATCTCATCGCCTCTATTATCAACTCCCCTTAAAGGAATATTTAATTTTATTGGTAATTCAGAATACATAGTTGGTATAAATTTGATTCTTACGTCATTATCACCTCTTGATAACTCCTCAATGAATAGTGTTTCATCAGAAGATAGGGTGTAATTTTTATCTGGATCAAATACAACAAGACCTGGTGTTGGTGGCTGATGGAAACCAATAACAAGAATATAATCTTCACCGACAACTGGTGGAAACACCTCTCTATCAAGCCTAATATTAGGTAAATCTATATAAGCATATGGATTATATAGTGATAGAGATTGAACAGGTATAGAAACAAGAGGTGTTCCAGAAACTTTAACAATTAGTGACCCACTTCCAGTTCCAACTGGTGTTCCAGAAATAAGGTATGTACCTTTTGATAATGGTTTAACGACTTTGTTCTGGAATGTCCAACCAGATGGAAGTTCAAAGGTGAACTTATCTTTCAAGTTCAATACCTGTTCATCAAGTGGATTACCAAGATTGTCTGTAACAAAAAGTGTGAAATTATTTAACTTATTTGCGTAAAGAATTGTTGGTTCAACAAATAGTGAAGCTTCATAGTTTGGCTTCTTAATAGAAAATTCTTTATAATAAACTGAATTAGCTTTATGGTCATAATATCTTCCATATTCATAATCACCTAATCCACTCTTCTCATTACCAACTCTTGTAAAGAATGCATAAGTTACAAACTCATCAATTATTGCATAAATCTTGAAGTAACCATTTGCTCCAAGTTTTACTGGTGCATATGTTTGAGGTGGAAGCGAAGTTCTTACAATTTCATTTATTGGTCCATCTGAAATATTTATTCTTTCATAACCCTTAACTGAATCAACTTTCCATAGTTCAATATAAACATCGTTATTACCAGGTGTTAAACTTCCAGGAAGTTGCATTGTTCCTTCAATAACCTGTAGATTAGTTAAATCTACTGTAAGACTTCCAAGATTTGTTGTAATTGTATCTTTATACTTGAGATATATATATTTATAGGTTGGTGGAGATGATAATGCCTCAATTCTATAAATTCCATCATATTTTGCACCATGATATCCAAAAGAATCTGTCCATCCAGTTCCAAGATTGAATTTGCCATTTAAATCTGTCTGAACATTGACAACTGATGTTGAACCCCATGGTTCAAGAATAAAATCTTTTGTATATGGACCAGATAATACAATCTGTATAAATGAAAGAGGATCAAGTGCTCCATCACTATTTAAATCAGAAAGAGAGGTTAATGAACCTGATATAGAAGCACCTATTGTGAAAAGATCTCCACTTATTGTAAGTAAAGGTGTAGTTGTGAAATTAAATGAGTAGTAATCAAAAGTACACCATTTTGAAGAAGGATAAGATGGAATAACATCTCCTCTTAGTGTAACAGTTACAGTTGTTCCTATTGTTGTTATTCCGAGTTCAGTAATTGGAACTGAAACAAAAATATTTTGCCAGGTTCCAACACTTGCTGTTGGTGGTGTGAAATACAACTCTTTAGATGTCCCAAGAGGAGTTGTTGTTATTGTGACTTTTAACTTATCTCCACTCTGATCGATAAACCATTTTAAATTAGTACTTATTTCTGCTCCTGAAAATGAGATTGTTTGTTCAAGTACATCAACCAAGTTATTAATTTTTATTTTTGCAGATGTTCTATTTTCTTCTGGAGGTGGAAGAGTTGATGATATATCACCACAACAAGTTGTATGTATTGTAGCAATAGCATAGCCTTCTACACATCTATCTGAAGATGCTGTGAATAATCCAGTTGATGAATCTATTGTTCCTATTGGATACATTGGGTCCATATTTAACAAACTCCATACAGGTGTTGGAGTAATAACAATATGATCAAGAGGGTCAAGTGCAACTGCTGTAAATTGTACTCTTTCTCCTGAAATTAATGTTATATCTCTTGGAGATACTTCAACTCTTACTGCAGTTGTAACAATTGCATAAGTTGGAATTGAGTTATAAACAACTGCACCACCACAAGTTCCATCAACACAAGTGCTGTTATATGTAAATGAAGCCCATATACTATACTCACCACCACTACAAGCAGAAGAGGAGAATTTTCCATTTTTATCTATTGTTGCACCAGGAGTTGAGACATCAGAGAGTCTAACATCGTCTTTTGTAACATAAGAATCGCCATTTTTATCCCAGTAAAGTGGTTCAGAGAGATAATCCCATGAGCCATTAGAGTTTCTATCAATAAATTTTATTTTCTCATCAATATTTGCATCTATTGATAAACCATATCCCTGGTCGGGATCTGTTGCTAACACATAACCAGGTACAAGACCCATAGGTCCACATATTGAACAATTAGAAAGACAACTACAAGATGAAATTCTATAATCTCCTTGGTTTACAAATCCATCATTATTTATGTCAATATATAACCATTCTCCAGGGAAGTAATACCAATCATTTAAATATTGGAACCAGAAGCCATTATCAAAAACCCCATTACCATTCAAATCAACAAATAACACATCATCGACACTTGGAGGAGCATCATCTGAAAATTGTTTTAAGGTATCTCCAATATCTTTATCATTAACTTTTGTTCCTGCAGGATAGAAGACAGAACCTCTTTTTACATCTGATAATCTTATATCTCCATATGATACTGCAAAGTTTGAATCTTCATCAGAATAGATATATTCACCCACATCATATGCAGGTGGATATGGAGAATTTGAATTTATATGTTGAGTATGTCTTTCTTTTAAATTATTGAATGCAATAAGAGCAGTGCCTGCATCCCAATCTCCTAACTGAACTATTGTTCCTGGTGCATAAGTTTTTCCTGTTTTATAAACTTTTGTTAATCTCAAATCTCCAGGGGATACTGAATTTGATAAATCATTATCTCTATAAATCCATTCTCCATAATCATATTTACCATTATTTGTAGGAACATTTATTAAAACATTATCACTATGCTTTTCAAAATTTGAAAATTCTACAAGTTGCATTCCTAAATCTTCTGGATAAGAACCAGTGAAGCCAAAAGAATAAGGCATAAGATAATTATTGGCTTTTGTATTCTTTGGATATCCAACTTCATAATTTACATTATTTTCTGCATATGGAATTGGATTACCTGATATATCAGTAACCAATGCTTTGTATTGATATTCTGTACAGGGGGTAAGCCATTGAGTTTGAGGAGAAATTGTAACTTTTGGTGGACCTCTAAATAAAATAATTTTAGATGAACCATTCCTTGAAATACCACCAACTGTTAAAGAAACATTAAGAGTTAATTCATATGGTGGATCTCCACCACCTAAAACTGGGGCAGTATAAAATCCATTTATATCAACTATTCCAGGGTTAGTTCCAATTAATGATGCTGAAATTAGGTAATTTGTTGAAATTCTCAAATCACCAGGTGATACAACATATTTTTGAATACCATTTACTATTTTATAATTCCATACAAAATCTATTACAAAATTAACTGGCTCATTATCATCCCAAACCTTATTTGAATTGTAATCTCCAAAATGATAGTCAAAATATAATCTCTCCTTAGCATTATTATATTGTTTAAGCATCATAAAGGGCCAGATAACTTGAAGTGGGTCAAGTTTTGATGCATCAAGGTCAGTTATCTTAACTTTACTTCCTGCTTCATAATGAGCAAAAATATCTTTTGTCCAGATATTCACTGGAGTTAATCTCACATCACATTCTGATGGTGTCATTGAGTTATCTAAATCAAGGTAGACAAAATCACAAGAATCAAGGCCAGGCTCTTTACTTGTATCTGTATTATAAAATCTTAATGATGGTGTTCTAACTCTTATATCACCAGTATCTATAGTACCACTGTTATTGACATCATCATAGATTCTCTCAAATGGTGAGTATGTCCCTGAATTATCTAAATCAACATATCTAATTGGTGGGCTGGTAATATTCTTTAATGTTAATCCCACATCAATATCAGATGCAAGAACTGTAGAACCAGCAGGATATGATTTATTAGCTATCGTTACATTTGATAATCTTTTATCACCCACATTAACAGTTCCATTACCAGTAGGAAATAGAGGAGGTTCTGGATGATCATAATAAATCCAGTCCTCTGTAGAAAATAGAATATCAAAATCATAATCATAGTATTTTTCAGTTGCTACAAAATTAGCAAGAGCATATCCTGATGTAACTATTGAACCAGCTGGGTATGTAGTTGTTCCGATTGTTAATGAAGTTAATCTTGTATCTCCATTATCTACAACTCCAGTAGAAGTGCCAGGACATGTTCCTGGGGGAGGTGTAGCATTATCAGAATATATCCATTCGCCTGGGGTATATTTTCCATCTGATGTAACATTTTCTGAATGTCTTTCTCCTGCTATGCCAGCTACATTAGTTATAAAACCAACAATTGGCTCACCAAGATCTAAATCACCAAATGGAATAAGGGCTTTACCAACATCAAGATCTCCTAAAGTAACTGTTGAACCTGCTGGATATGTTGTTGCTCCAATTGTAACCGAAGTTAATCTTGTATCAGCAAGGGCACCAGGTGAAACTATTTTGTTATTATCATTATCTCTATATATCCATTCACTTATGTTATAAATCAAATTAACATTTGCATCTACAAATTTTTCAGGAGCTATTGATGCATATACAAATAAAATCAAAACCCTTCCAATATCAGCTTCTCCCGCGGAAACAGTTGAACCTGCTGGATAAGGACCAACATCTGTTACTGTTGATAATCTTATATCACCTATAGAAACTGAATTGTTATTATCATTATCCTGATAAATATTTTCTTGAGGATCGAATAATCCATTAACAATTATATTTTCTGTATGTTTAACAAAAGGATTATTCACTAAACTATTTACTGGATAGGTAGTCGAACCAATGGTTACTGTTGTTAATCTTCTATCACCTGGTGAAACCCAAGCCAATGGAGAAGGAAGAGGTGCTTCTTCGTAAATCCATTCACCTGGATTATATCCACCTCCTGCTATATTCTGAGCATGCATTTCTGTTCCAGTAAAATTATATAAACATGTACCAATATCAAGAGCAGGTCCGCCAATATCTTCATCACCATCTTTTACAGTTGAATTATTTAAAAAGACATTTAATGTTCTTAATAGAATTCCTATATCAGAATCACCAGTTTTTACAATTGTTCCTGGTCCATAACTACCACCACAAGTTGATGCAGTTATTCTTATATCACCTCTTGTAACTGAAAATGAGTTATCAAGATCAAGATAAACACAATCAATACAATCATAAACACCATTACTATTTGAATCACAATATCTAAAGTTTGCATCAACTCCACCATTAGGTGGAGTATCGGGAGCAGCAATTTTTGTTTCAAAATTATCTGAAAATAGGGTTACTCCAGTTGAGGATTTGATTGTAAAATCATCCCAATCAGTCCTTCTTACTGTACCATCTCCCCCATATTGCCAGATACCAAAAATTCCTGAAGTAAATGTTGTATCAGTTGCATTTATTCTTGGTTCTGTAGGTATAGGTAAAGATGAATCATACCAGAAAACCTGTATATTAGAACCAGATGCAACTATTTTTAAGGTATACCAGGTATTAGCTACAATTGCTGCAGGTAGAGCAACTGATGAGATTATTGTTTCAAATCCATTAACTGTTTTTAATAATATTATTTTACTATCCCAAATAACAACATAATAACCATTTGCATTTGTACTTTTTCTTGTAAAATAGTCATTAAATCTAAATTTTACTCCTCCATGATAACCTGCTGCATTATCAAAAGCAATTTTTGTTTCTAAGATAAAATCAGAAAGATTTTTATTATAAAGTGGATGAATAAAAAGAGATGTGTCATCTGATTTATTTCCTGGAGAAGAGAGTCTTATAGTGTAATTGAGGATAGGGCTTGGCATATGCCAATGCCAATTAACTGGCGTACTTCCTGGTGCTGGTTTGTTTGGATCGTAAACTAAAAACCACCTTGCTGTTGGTATATCATATGTTTCATATCCACAATCTTTGTCTTCAGGTCTTACAAAATTTCCAAAAGTATATGTATATCCTTCGAAGAGGGTGTTTCCATACATATCAGATGGAAGTAAATCTAAAATTCCAGATGAGCCATACCTTGCAAGATAAAATTCACTTGTTGGACCAGCTGCAAATCTATTTGATGTAAAAAATGCAGGGCTTGGAATAACCTCAACATGGTCAAATGATCCTGGACAAATATAAAATTCAGGTGAAGTTGCAGGTGTTGTTTCCTGTGATGTATTAAATTTTAATGAATAAAATTCAGATTTTGTAGGATTTTTAATTCCTGTTGTAGTTAAAAATGTTAAAGTATGTTCATTGGCTGCTGGTAGATTAATTGAGGTAATAACTGCAACTTTTTTATTTAATAAATCAACTTGAACATCTGTTATATTATTACTTCCATCTATTAAAACAGTTGTCTTAGGTATTATTGTTGGTAAAGTAAATTCTTTTGAAGAATCACCTTCTGAATCTTTTGGAAAAGTTACAACAATATTATCTGAATTCGCAGAAATACCTAATCCTAAAGTAAATTTAATGTCTATTCTTACCAATTCCCCAACAATATTTGGGGTTAATGTAACATCAAGAACATTTGCAACAGATGTTATTGAATAACCTAATTTAAGATAAGGAAAAAGGGTTAAAAGAAGTGACAAAATAATTAATAACCCTAAAATTTTTTTCATTCTTTCCTCTCCTTTCATCTTTTTAAATACCATACTCCCTTTAGCACCTCACAATTTAAGTTTATTATTTAAAAAAATTAATTAATCTTCTTTTATACTTCCTATATTTTCTATGTTTATATTATAATCCCTTATTTTATTAAATAAAGACTTTCTTGAAATTCCAAGAAGTCTTGCTGCTTTACTTTTATTACCATTAGTTGACTTTAATGCTTTAACAATCATATCTTTTTCCACCTTAGCGATTAAATCATTCAAAGGTATAACTCCTTCATCTTCGATACTTATATCTTTAGATTCCTCTAACTTAATTTTGTTCCCTGTTATATTTTGCGGGAGATGTTCTTTTAAAATAATTTGACCATGAGATACAACAACTGCATGTGCAATAGCATTTTCAAGCTCTCTCACATTTCCAGGCCAAGAGTAATTATTTAAAATTTCTATTGCATCTGGAGCAATACCTGTAATCATTTTTTGATATTTATGTGAATATTTAAAGATAAAATATTCCATAAGATCTGGAATGTCCTCTTTTCTATCTCTTAAAGGTGGAAGTGTTATTGAAAAAACATTTAATCTATAATATAAATCCTCCCTAAATTTTTTTTCATTTACAAGTTTATTTAAATCTTTATTTGTTGCTGCAATAATCCTTGCATTTGTAAAAATTGATTCAGTTCCACCAACCCTTTCAAAACATTTTTCCTGTAAAACCCTTAAAATTTTTGCTTGAAGTTGTAAACTCATATCTCCTATTTCATCTAAAAAGATTGTTCCATCTTTTGCCTGTTCAAATTTTCCAATGTGTCTTTCCTTTGCATCAGTGAAGGCACCTTTTTCATGACCAAAAAGTTCTGATTCAAGAAGTCCTTCTGGAATTGCAGCACAATTAACTGTTATATATGGTTTATCTCTTCTTTCTGAATTCATATAGATAGATTTAGCAACAAGTTCTTTACCTGTTCCACTTTCACCCAAAATAAGAACAGTAACATCTGAAGAAGAAGCCTTACCAATGAGTTTATAAACATTCTGCATATTTTGTGATTTTCCAATTAAACCTTCAATTATAAATTTGCCTTCAGTGAAATTATCTTTTGTTTTAATTTTTTCAGATAATTTTTTTAACTCTATTGCTTTTTTAAGAGTTACCCTTATCTCTTCAAGATCAAGAGGTTTTGTAACATAATCATATGCACCCTCTTTCATTGCTTGAATTGCAATTTGTGATGTTCCATAGGCAGTCATAAGAATTACTGGGATATCTTTATCAATCTCTTTAATTTTTAAGAAAGCCTCCATTCCATCCATACCAGGCATTTTATAATCCATCAATACAACATCAGGATAAAACTCTTGAACTTTTTTAATTGCCTCTTTCCCATTTTTACCTTTTATTATTAAATAATCCTCCTTTAACGCCTCCTCAAGAAAATTTAAAATATTTTCTTCATCATCTACTATTAATATTGTTACTTTATTCTTCTTATCTATATTCATAAAACTATTATATCATTATAATATAGGTAAATACACAAAAAAAGATGTTCCTTCAATATTTGATGTAAACCAGATGCGACCATTATGCATTTCAACAATCTTTTGTGAAATTGAAAGCCCAAGCCCTGTTCCCCTCTCTTTTGTTGTGAAAAATGGTGTAAAAATTTTTTCCTTATCCTCCTCCTTAATTCCGAAACCAAAATCTTTTATTTCTAATAAAACACCCTCTTCATATTTTTTCATTCTTACAATTATTTTACTACCATAATCTGAACTATCAATGGCATTCATAATTAAATTTAAAGTAACCTGCTCCATCTGTTTAGGATCAAAATTAAATTTTGGGTCAAAAGATGTATCATATTCAACCTTTAAATTTTTTTCTTTCAACTTATCTGATAGAAGAGAAATTGAATCTTTTATCACATTCGATAAATTAGATTGGATTTTATTTGGAGGCGATGGTCTTCCATAGGTTAAAAGATCTTTAACAATATCTTCAAGTCTTTTTATCTCAGAAAGAATAGTAGATATATATTTCATCTCTTCTTCATTTGATTCTAATCTTTTTTCAAGAATCTGTGTAAATCCTTTTATTGATGTTAATGGATTTCTAATCTCATGCGCTACACCAGTTGTAAAAATTCCTAAAGTTTTAAGTGCCTCAGTTTTTCTTTTTTCTTCAAGAAGTTTAACTTCTTCTGTAACATCATCTATTGTTATCAATATCTCTTCACTATTGAATGGAGATGAATTTATATTGAAAATTTTTTCTGATTTACCTATTTTGATTCTTTTCTCTTTAATATTATCTTTTGTTTTAATATCAGATAAGAGCTCTTTTAAAATAGGAAAATCTAAAACTTTTTTATTCAAAACATCTTTTCTTTTTATTTCAAGAAGTTCTTCAACTGCTCTATTTATATCTTTAATAATTCCATCCTTTGATAAAACCATAACACCAGAGTTTATTGATTCTAATATTTTTTCAGAGTTACTTCTTGTAATATAAAGTGTTTGTGATAAATCATTTATCGCATAACTTATCTCACCTAACTCTCCAGACATTTTTGGGAGTTTATATGTTAAATCAGATTTCAAATTTTCTAAACCCTTTTTCACTACTGTTACTTTTCTTACAAACATAGTTGATATATAGAGAGAAAAAAGACCTGATATTATAACAACATAGATGATTATATTTCTCTGTGTTTGCTTGAGTTCATTGATTTTTGAATATATGATATCCTTTGGCTCTTCAATCCAGACATAGCCAGCCTCTTCTCCTCTCTCATATAAAGGAAGAACCACTCTTGTTTTTTCAGATAAAAGTGATTCAGATTCATAAAATGCAACTGGCCTATTAAATGATTCTCCATAAATAAAAAATCCAACACCAAAGTTCGGATTTTGCTCATGAACTGGTGAAGTGTAATCATCAAGCGACCTTTCAAGATAAAATTTTTTAACTGTTTCATAATTGATTTTAAGTGTTTCTGCCATTGTTGGAAACTTTTCAATCACTCTATCATATGCAAGAGCAAGTTGTTTTGCAATTGTTGTTAATTTTTCATTTTCAACATTCAAGAGGTTTGTTTCTGTTTGCCTTATTAAAAGTGAACCTAAAAAAAATGTTGCTAAAACAACAAGAATAAAAAATGAGGCAACAACTTGGAACCTTAAAGAACTAAAAAATTTCATTATGGCTCAAAAACCTCTTTTAAATCTATCCAATATTTGTCGACCCTCTTAGTTTTTCCAAGAACCTCTTTTAAAGGCATAGAATCTATTTTTCCATTAATCAAAGTTGCCATCCTTCCAAATTCTTTTTCTTTCACCATCTCTACTGCCTTAACTCCAAGTCTTATTGTCAATATTCTATCGAATAATGTTGGTGGACCACCTCTTTGAATATGTCCAATCTGGGCAACCCTTGTATTTATTCCAAGTTTATCCTTTATCAATTTTCCAATAAAATTACCAACTCCTTTTTCTTGCAAAAGTTTATGTCCAAAAGCATCAACTTCAACCCCCTCTTTTTCAACAATTTCAACACCTTCAGAAACACATATAACAGCATACTCTTTTTTGGTAAAAATTTCCTTAACTTTTTTAATAAATTCATCCTCATTAAGACCTTCTTCTGGAATTAAAGTTATATCAGCACAACCTGCAAGACCCGTAAATAGAGCAACCCAACCAGCCTCCCTTCCCATAACTTCAAGAATAATTATTCTTTTCATTGCTTTTGCAGTATCTCTAAGTTTTTCAAGTGCATCCATAGAAATTGTTGTTGCAGAATCAAATCCAAATGTATAATCAGTTCCATAAACATCATTGTCCATTGTTTTTGGAACACCAACAACTTTTACTTTATATTCTTCATAGAGTTTTGCTGCAACTGAAAGTGTATCATCACCCCCTATTGCAATTAAAGCATCTATTTTATTTTTATTTAATGTATCCAAAATTTTCTCAACACCTTTTTCCTCTTTGAATGGATTCGTCCTTGATGAAAAAAGAATTGTGCCACCAAGATTCTCTATTTCCTCTACATCAGATAACTCAATCAACCTTCCACTATTTTCAATTACACCTTTCCATCCCTCAAAGAAACCAAAAACTTCATATCCATATTTTTTACTTTTATAATAAATCGATCTAATTGTTGAGTTTAATCCAGGACAATCTCCACCACCAGTTAAAATTCCTATCCTCATATATACCTCCTTAAAATAAAATTTATAAAAATGTTATGTTTCAAGATTTAACCCCACTCTCCTCATTATAATATATGTTTTCATTTCCAATTATCTTGTTCAGTTCAGATAAAACCTGAGGATTAAGATTCACTTTATAATCTTTTGATAGAGATATCTCAACTTTTTTTCCGTCTAATAAAAGATAAATAGTTACTGGTGTTGTCCCTTTGTTTTCCTTAATAACAGAGGACAATTTATCTAAAGTCTCTTCTTTTAATGAATCTTTTTTTAATTTAATGTAAAGATGAAAAAAAGTTTCGTTCATATTTTTTACCCTCTCTTCAAGCTCATTTTTTGAAACAAATCCATTAACTTTTGTAAGTCTAACTGATACTCTCTCTTCCTCAACTTTAAGTTCTCCTTCGATGTTTATAACACCTTCTCTTCTTAAATAAGTTTCAATATCTGTAATAGAATTATTAAAAACAAGTATATCAACTTTTCCAGTTTCATCTTCAAGAGTGAATTTTAGAAAACTATCACCTTTTTTTGTTGTTTGATGCCTAAATGCTACAATTGTTCCAATTATATTGATAATCTTACCACTTTCTAAATTTTGTAAATCAACAATTTTTACCTCTTTATCTCTTATTTCTTCAAGATAAAATTTTAAGGGGTGACCTCTGAAATAGAAACCAAAAGCCTCTTTTTCCCATTCATAAATTTTACTTTCACTTACTTTTTTCTTTTTTACTGGTAAATCAGAAAATAGAGTTGGCTTTGATTTCTCTTCGCTCGATAATTCATTTAAAAGTGAGTTTCTATCTTCATTAAATTCATCAAAAGCGCCAGATTTTATCAATGATTCAATTACTTTTTTATTTATTCTCATACTCTTACATCTTGATAGAAAATCATAAAAAGATTTGAACTCTCCTTTTTCTCTTTCTTTTATAATATCTTGGCTGGCAAGTTCACCCACATTTTTAATCGCAGAAAATCCAAATCTTATATTATCATCTTCAAGAGTAAAATATGTGTTGCTTTTATTTATATCTGGTGGAAGAATTTTTATACCAAGTCTTTCAGCTTCTTTTATATAAACCTCTTCTTTATCTTCATTCCCAGAGACAGATGTAAGAAGAGAAACAAAATATTCTTGAGGATAGTTCGCTTTTAAATATGCTGTTTGATATGAAATCATTGCATATGCAGCACTGTGAGATCTATTGAATCCATACTCAGCAAATTTTTCAATATAGTTAAAAACTTTTTCAGCAATATCTTTTTCGATGTTCCTTTCAATACATCTTGAAATAAAATCATTCCTAATGCCTTCCATTATATCTTTTTTCTTCTTTCCAATTGCTTTTCTTAATAAATCTGCTTCAGCGAGTGTATAACCTGCTAACCTTTGAGCAACTTGCATTACCTGCTCTTGATAAACCATTATTCCATATGTAGGTTTTAGAATATCCTCTATTAAAGGATGTAGAACAGTATAAGAAACTGCTCCATTTTTTCTTTTAATATACTCCTCAACCTGACCAGATTTTAATGTTCCAGGTCTATAAAGAGATAAAATTGCTATTATATCTTCTATATCTGTTGGTTTTAAACCAGATAAAACTCTTCTCATACCAATTGATTCAAGTTGGAATACACCAATTGACTTTCCTTCTTTTAATATATTAAAGGTCTTTTCATCATTGATAGGAATATTTTCAATCTTAAAATTTTTATCCTTTCTATTTCTTATTAATTTAATTGTATTCTCTATGACTGTAAGTGTTCTTAAACCAAGAAAATCTATTTTAAGAAGACCGAGGTCTTCAAGTACATCTTTATCATATTGAGTTGTTACACCTTTAACTTTTGTAAGCTGTAATGGTACAATCTCTGAAAGTGATGTTTGACCTATAACAACACCCGCTGCATGTGTTGAAAAGTTCCTATTCAAACCCTCAAGCTTCATTGCTATCTCAAATAGTTCTCTTTTTTTATCATCTTTATTCATCTCTTTTGTTAAAAGTGGTTCAGTTTCAAATGCTTTTTTGAAATCCATATTAAATGGGACCATTTTTGCTATTCTATCCATCTCTGATACTGGATAATTTAAAACCCTTCCAACATCTCTTATTGTACCTCTTGCTTCCATTTTTCCAAAAGTTGCAATTTGAGCTACTCTGTCCTCTCCATATTTTCTCTTAACATAATCAATAACTTCATCTCTCTTATCATCTGCAAAATCTATATCTATATCTGGAAGTGAAATTCTTTGAGGATTTAAAAATCTTTCAAAAAGTAAATTATATTTTAATGGATCAATTTCAGTTATTCCAAGTAGATATGAAACTATACTTCCTGCTGCACTTCCTCTCCCAGGTCCAACTCTTATTTCTCTATCCTTTGCAAATTTCACAAAATCTGAAACAATTAAAAAATAATCTGAAAAACCCATCTCTTTAATGACATTCAATTCCATATTCAATCTGTTAATTATTTCATCAGTGACTTTTTCATATTTATCATTAATCTCTTTTTCACAAAGATTTTTTAGAACTATAAATGGGTCTTCATTTTCCTTAAGTGGAAATTTTGGTAGCTTGGGGACTCCTAATGGTATCTCTATATTACACTTCTCTTTTATTTCTATTGTATTATATATTGCATCTGGTATCTCTTTAAAAAGTTCCCACATCTCATCAAAAGATTTTAAATAAAACTCATCTGTTTCAAATTTTAATCTGTCTGGATTATCAATTGTTGTTTGAGTCTGAACGCAAAGAAGAATTCCATGAACTTTGGCATCCTCTTTGTTTAAATAATGAACATCATTAGAAGCAATATATTTTGTTTTTGTTTCATTAGAAATTTTTATAAGTTTTGGAAGAACTTCAAGTTCCTCTTTTAAATTATGATTTTGAAGTTCAATATAAAAATCATCTTTGAATATTTCTTTAAACTCATATAACCTCTTTTTTGCCTTTTCTTCATTACCCTCAAGAAGATAAGATGGAATTTCTCCTTTAATACAGGAGGTTGTTAAAATTAAACCTTCACTATATTTTTGTAGTGTCTCAAGATCAATTCTTGGTTTATAATAAAAACCTTCAAGGTGGGCAATTGAGACCAACTTTGAAAGATTTTGGTAACCTTTAAAATCTTTTGCAAGAAGTAAAATATGGTAATTTTCTCTATCTTCTTTTCCCTTTTTATCAAACCTTGAGGTTGGAGAAAAATAGAGTTCAACTCCAATAATTGGTTTAATATTTTTCTCTTTCGCTTTTTTATAAAAAGAAATTGCACCATAAAGACCACCATGATCAGTTATGGCAACAGAATCCATATTCAATTTTCTCAATTTATCAAAAAGTTCATCGATTCTTAAAAAACCATCAAGCAATGAATATTCTGTATGTAAATGAAGATGAACAAAACTCATCTATTTAACTCCTCTAAAAGGACCTCTTTTAAAATCTCAGGATTTAACCTTCCTTTGCCTTTTGCCATTGCTTGACCTATCAAAAATGTTAACGCCCTCTCTTTACCCTTTTTGTAATCTTCTTTTACTTTCATATTCTCTTTTAAAACCTCAACTACGATTTTTCTTATCTCATCTTTTGATGTTATAGGTAAAATATTTTCATTATTAATTATATAATCAAGATTTTTACCTTCAAATAAAAGTTCAATTATTCTTTTTAAAATTTTTGAAGAGATCTCTTTTGAAAAAAACATTGAAACTGCTTTGCCAAAATCAGCTGGTGAAAATGGAGGTTTTGATAAATTTTTTTCATTCAAAGTTCCAAGTACATCTGTTAAAAGGAAGTTAGCAACTACTCTTGGTTCAGGAAAGGTTTTTAAAACTTCGAAGAAGAAATTCCTAAGTTCATTCATTGAAATCAATGTTTCTATTTCATTTTCTGAAAGTGAAAAATTTTTCAACTTTTCTCTAATATCATTTGGCAACTCTTTTATATTTGATTTTGCTTCATTAATTAATTCTTCTGAGATAATTATAGGAGGTAAATCTGGATCTGGAAAATATCTATAATCTTCTGCCTCTTCTTTTCCCCTCATTGAATATGTTTTTCCGTCACTCTCATTAAAATGTCTTGTCTCCTGTATTATTTTTTCTCCTCTTGATATCAATTCAAAGTGTCTATTTATTTCATATTCAAGTGCTCTTTTAATTGATCTAAAGGAGTTCATATTTTTAACCTCGCATCTATTATGTCCTTCAATTGAAACATTTGCATCGCACCTTAAAGCCCCCTCTTCCATATTTCCAGTTGAAACTCCAAGATAAATCAAAATTTCTCTCAACTCTTCAAGAAATTTAACTGCTTCATCTGGAGAGTTCATATCAGGATATGTAACTATTTCAACAAGAGGAACTCCTGCCCTATTATAATCAACATAAGAATAGTTTGCTTCCATAATATCTTCTGGATGAACAAGTTTTCCAGCATCTTCTTCTATGTGAACTCTTATTATTCTAACAACTTTTTCTGAATATGGTAGTTTCAAAAAACCCTCTTTTGCAAGAGGGATATCATATTGAGAAATCTGATATCCTTTTGGTAAATCTGGATAAAAGTAGTTTTTTCTATGAAAGAGTGATTTTCTATTAATTTCACAATTAAGAGCCTTTGCAATCATCAATGCATATAATACAACTTTCTCATTAAGCGATGGCAGAGCCCCGGGAAGACCAAGACAGGTTGGGCATATATTATTGTTTGGTGGTGAAGAAAAATCAACTTTACATTTACAAAACATCTTAGTTTTTGTATTAAGTTGAGCATGAATCTCAAGACCAATTATAACTTTATCCATATCACATCTCCTCAGGTGTTGATACACCAATTAAATTTAACAAAAGAGATAGGGTAATTTCAACTCCTTTAACAAGTAAAATTCTTTTGTTTCTTTCTTTCTCATCATCTAAGTTTAATACAGGATAATCATGATAAAAGCTATGAAATTTTTTTGCAATATCATAGGCATGAAAAGTAAGTAGATGAGGAGAAAGTTTATTGACAGTTTGATATAAAATCTCTTCAACATATATCAATTTATTTAATAATTCTCTTTCATCACTATTAAAATCTAAATTTATATTTTCAAAATCGAAATTAATATTTTTTTCTAATCTTTTTCTTTCAATTGATCTTGTCCTTGTATATGCATATTGGATATAATATACAGGATTTTCAAGATTTTTTTTCCTTGCAACATCGAGATCAAAATTCAACATACTATCAGAAGATCTTGATAAAAATATAAACCTAACAGTGTCTTTGCCAATTTCATCAATAAGTTCTCTTAAAGTCACAAACTCTCCTTTTGATTTACTCATTTTCACCTCTTTACCACCATCAATAAGATGAACTATTTGATAGAGAATAACAGTTAAAAAATCTTCTTCTATATCAAAAACTTTTAAAGCCCATTTTAAAGGCATAATATGACCAATATGATCCCATCCCCATATATCAATTACCTCTCTAAATCCCCTGTTCCATTTGTTTAAATGATATGCGATATCTGTCAAAAAATATGTGTATTCACCATCACTCTTAACAAGGACTCTATCTTTCTCATCACCAAAATCTACTGATTTAAACCATATAGCTCCATCTTTTTCATAAGAGAAATTTCTTTTTTTAAGATAATCAAGAACAAAGTGAATTTCTCCTCTTTCCCTCATTTTTTTTTCAGAAAACCAATTATCAAAACTCACACCAAAAGCTTTTAAATCTTCTTCTATTGAAGATATCAAAATTTTTAATATCTCTTCTCTTAAATATTCAATATTATTAACTATCTTTTCATCTTCTTTTTCTAAAATCTCTCTTGCAACTTCATAAACATATTTACCTTTATAGCCATCTTCAGGAAATTCAACTTTTTCTCCTTTCAACTCTTTTATCCTTAATTGAACTGATAAAGTAAGTAAATCTATCTTTTTCCCTGCATCATTCAAATAATACTCTTTAAAAACATTCATACCAACATATTTCATTGTGTTAGATAGAGCATCACCAATTGCTGCATTTCTACCATTACCAAGAGTCAATGGTCCTGTTGGATTTGCAGAAACAAACTCAATTTGTATTTTTTTCTCACTCTTTAAACTATCTTTTAAATAATTTGCCTCATTATCTAACAATTTTTTGAAAAAAAATTGATAGAACTCTTTTGAGAATTTTAAATTTAAAAAACCTGGCTCTACAATATTTGCATCTTCAAAATAATTATCACTTTTAAAATCATTTAAAATTTTTTCTCTTAAATTATCATCTTTTATTGATATCAAAAAATCTGTTGAAATATCACCATATTTTTTATTTTTTGGAATGTTGAGATTAAAAAGAGGAGTTTTATCTTTTAAATATTTTTTAAATTTTTCATCAAAAATTTCCCTTACTATCAATATCTCTTCTTCTCCTTATCTATTTTATAACCCCGAGTATCTGATTTATAACCTTTTTAACATTTTTTATTTTCCCAACTTTTTCTTCAACAGAATATAGGGAATTTGGATTTGTTGCCTCACCTTCAAGAAAAACTGTTCCATCTATTGAAATAAAAGATATTCTATCATTTTGATAAGATGGATCTTTTAGTATCTCAGAAATCTTATTTTCAATTTCAACATCAATACTTTTCTCATCTCTTGTTACAATACCATTTATTATATCAACAACACCTGGAATATCTGATGCCATTTCATATGCTTTTTCCTTTTCCTCTTTTGTTTCAACATTTCCTTTTAGATACAAAACTTTATTCAATACTCTTGTTCTTAGATGAAAAATATTCATTTTTTTCAATTTATCCTTCGATAAACTTTGAAGCATAAAATCATTGACAGAAAAATTTGGAACAATTTTAATAAAATTGTTTATTTTACTTACATTTAAAGAACTAAAAATTTTTTCTATCTCTCTTTTCTCTTTTAGAGTTTCTGTTTTTCCATAAATGTTCAATACTCCATTTTTTACATTAATGTTTATATTGTTTAAGTTTCTCTCTTTTAAAATATCATAAGCTACTGTCTCTAAATCATTATCTTCTGTAATTCTTTTTATAGATAATGTTAAATTATTGTTGATTTTTTTAATATTTTTTATGGATTTCAATATCTTTTCAACCTTTTCAATGTTCTCTTTTTTTGTGACCTCACCTTTTATAAATATCTCTCTATTTGAAACTGTAAAATTTATATTTTCATTTTTTAAATCATTGTCCTTATTTATTAAATCCTTTATCTTTTTCAAAACCATCACATCAACATTTTTTTCTTTTGATGGAACTATTCTTCTATCCATCACCATCCTTTTCTTCCACCCTAAATTTAGGGTAAATCTAGGCTATTTTTTACTCCGCCTTTAAAGAAATACCCATAACCTAGCTGGCGGTATTTAGGTATCTCCTCTTAATTTTTTTTCTCATCTTCTGTATCTTCAATATTCTCTTCTATTTTCTCAACCTTTCCATCAAAATATTTAAAAAGAGTTGTAACTTCTTCTGATTTTTCAATCTCTTCTCTCTCTTTTAAATAATCCTCTTCGCTTTGTATAGAAAAATCAAAATCATAATTTTTATATCCAAGCTCTGAAAGAAAATTTCTTAAAAAATCCTTTTTTTCATCAGCCATATCTTTTTGGAATTTTGATGAGTATGGAAATTGAACATAAATTTTATCCTCTTTTATTTCAATGAACTTTCCAAACCTCATTATTGAATAGATTGCCCTATTCTTATTTTTAAGATTCAAAAGAAAATCATCCCAAATAAAAGATCTCTCTTTTATTAGATGAGGAGCCTTTTTTTCTTCCTCAATTACTTTTTGTGGTTTTTCTTCTTCAACAATCAATGGTTTAGTTTTTGAATATTTAAGAATCAATTTAAGAACTCTTATTTCAAATATAAATCTTGGAAAATTAGAGTATCTTAATTCTGAGAAGAGCTCAATCAAATTATCAATAACATCAATGATAAAATCCTTTTTCAATGATTTAACTTCTGAATCTATCTCTTCTTCAAAAATTTTTTTGAATAATATCTTTCTACCATATCCAATTATCCCTCTTAATATCTCCTGAACTTCTTTTCCTGAATTTATTAATTCACCTATCATAGAGAGTATTTTTGCATCTTCTCCATTCTGAATTCCAATAAAGAAATCTTTATAGACTTCATCTTCACTTTCACCAAATAGAGATAAAAGATTTTCTATATCAATTTTTTCTCCTGAAAAAAGAATCAGCTGTTCGAAAAGAGAGATAAAATCCCTGAGAGATCCATCTGATGCTTCAGCAATTTTATATAAAACCTCTTCGTCAACAGATACTTTCTCATTTTTTGCTATTGTTCTTCCCATATCAACAAGATCGTTTATACCAATTCTTTTGAAGTTGAATCTTATACATCTTGATATTATTGTTAAAGGTAATTTTTGTGGATCTGTTGTTGCAAGAATTATCACAGTTTTTTGAGGTGGTTCTTCAAGAGTTTTAAGAAGTGCATTAAAGGCCTCTTGTGTAAGCATATGTGATTCATCAATAATAAAAACTCTATATCTTCCAAAAGTTGGTGACAAACTCACTCTCTCTTTTAAACTTCTAACCTCATCTATTCCTCTATTAGATGCTCCATCTATTTCAATAACATCAATATTTGTTCCATCATTTATACTTAAACAGTTTTTACATTTGTTACAAGGTTTTGATGTTATACCTTCATCACAATTTAAACCTTTTGCAAAAATCCTTGCAACAGTTGTTTTGCCAGTACCTTTTGGTCCTGAAAAAAGATATGCATGGGAAATCATATTTTTCTCTAATGTGTTGACTAAAATTTTTGTTATGTGTTCTTGACCCTTTATCTCACTGAAATCCTTTGGTCTATATTTCCTGTAAAGTGTTATATATTCCATTTTATATTTTACCTGTTAAAATTAGAATAAGTTCCATAATAAAATTATAATAAAAAATTTTATATTTACCTAATTTTTTATATAATTTTTCTGGAGGTTTTTTATGAAAAAAATTAAAGTTTTAATTGGAAAACCAGGACTTGATGGACATGATAGAGGAGCCAAAGTTATATCAAAAGCATTGATGGAGGCAGGGTATGAAGTAATATACACTGGGATAAGAAGAACTCCAGAAGAAATAGTAAAAATCGCGATAGAAGAGGATGTTGATGTTGTTGGTCTTTCATGTCTTTCTGGTGCACATCTTGATCTTTTTAAAAAAGTAAGTGAGCTTTTAAAAGAAAAGGGCAAAGATGTTCTTCTTTTTGGAGGAGGAATAATACCAAAAGAAGATATTGAAATTTTAAAAAATTATGGCTTCAAAAAAATATTCACTCCTGATTCAAGTATTAAAGAGATAATTGATTTCTTAGATAATGAATTCAAATCAAAAGTCACTAATTGATGGGATATTAGAAGGGGATAGATTAATAATAGGTAAGGCAATTTCACTTATTGAAAATGGTGAAAAAGAGGGGTTTACTTTATTAAAAGAGATATACCCTTTAAAAAAAGATATATTTGTTTTAGGAATAACTGGCCCTCTTGGTGTTGGTAAATCAACTTTTATAGATAAGATAATAGAAAAAATGGCAGATGATTTTGATAAAATAGGAGTTTTTCTTTGTGATCCTTCAAGTCCTATTAGTGGTGGAGCATTTCTTGGTGATAGATTAAGATTGAAAACAAAAAATGAAAATGTTTTTATAAGATCAATGGCAACAAGAAATTTCCCATACGGAATTTCTCCTTCTCTTCCTTTTATAATTGATTTATTTTCAGCATCTCCATATAGAAATATTATTGTTGAAACTGCAGGGATTGGTCAGGGAGATGTTAGTATAAAAAATTTTTCTCATTTGACTTTAGTCCTCCTTTCCCCTCTTTTAGGGGATGAAATTCAATTCTTAAAAGGTGGTCTTATGGAAATAGGTGATATTCTTATTGTAACAAAAGGTGATTATGATATTGCTGAACCATTTTATAAAACCCTTAAAAGTAGCATCTCTATCTTTTATAATGATTTAATACCCGTCTATATGATAAGTTCATCTAATGGGTTTGGGATAGATGATGTTTATAATGAAATAATAAAAAGAAGATTAGATTTAATTTCATCTAATAAATATTTAGAAAGAGAGAAAATAAGAAGGTTGGAAACTTTTAAATATCTCTTAAGAGAGTTATATACAAAAAAAATGATTGAAAAAATTGAAAAAGAGGGGGATTTTAAAGAGCTTGAGGATGGAAAAGTTAATATATACCAAAAAATTCTCGATATTATATCTTGAACTATATAAAAATTTTTGATCCATGGAAAAATCCTTTATGTACCTGCCCTTTAAAGTATAGTTTAAATCCATATACAGGTTGTTCCTTTAGTTGTATATACTGCTATATATCAACTTTTATAAAAGATCCATTTTCTGTAAGAGTTAAAAAGGATATAATAAAAAAAATTAGAAATGATGTAGATAAAATAGATAAAAATATTTATGTTTCATTAAGTAACTCTTCAGATCCTTATCCATATGTTGAAGAGAAATTAAATATAACAAGAGAAATATTAAAAATTTTTAGAGATGAAGGAATCAAGACATTAATTATCACAAAAAGTGATCTTGTTTTAAGAGATATTGATATATTAAAGGAGATGAAAGTAGCAGTCTCTATTACAATTACAACATTTAATGAAATTTATAAAATCTTAGAGCCATACGCTCCAACTCCTAATAGAAGATTAAATGCTTTGAAAAAATTAAAGGAGAATGGTATAAAAACATCTATAAGAATCGATCCAATTATTCCCTTTGTCAATGATGATATAAACGAAATAGAAGGTATAATAGAAACTGTACATAATTTTTGCGATCAAGTAATTGTATCAACATTAAAATTAAGGCCAGATTCTATAAAAAGATTTCAAGAGAAACTACCAGATATTTATAAAAAAAGTTATTACAAAGAAAAAATAAGGGGAAATTTATATCTTGATAAAAATTATAGGTATAAAATCATATGTAATATTTATAACCTAACTAAAAAATATGATTTGGATTTCTCTTCCTGTCGAGAGGGTTTCAAAGAATTAAATACAAATATCTGCGATGGAAGTGGCCATATTAAAAATAGTGTATAATTTTAAAAATGGAAGATAGATTCAGGATAAAAAGAAGAAAAGAATTTAAACTCTCATATAAAACAAAAAGAGCAATAATATTATTATTATTTTTAATTATTTATCTATTATTAATTTTTATTTTTTCACCACAAGGAAAGGTTTTAAAAGATGGATTTGATGTTCCTCCCTTGACTTCTAATATTGAGATATTTAATGATAAGATAGTCTATTCATCTTCAAAAACTTTATATACTATGGATAATAGTTTATCAATAAGTTTTCCATACAATATAATTGATTTTAAAGTATATAAAGATAGGATTTATATTTTGTCTGATCATTTAAGTATCATCGATTCAAACTTTAAAGTCATAAAGGAGATTAAAAAAGAGGGGTTTTTCCCACAAGATATCTATTTTTTTGATAAAACTTTTTGTTTGAGATGGGATGGTGTTGATAAGTTAAAAATCACTCTATCTTTATATGATATAAATAGTTATAAAGAGATTAAAAATTTGTCTTTTAATGAAGTTTCTTTTATGCCATTTATAACTATTTTTGACAATGGCAATAAGATTCTTGTTTTTCAAAATGATGGTGACACAATGCTACTAAATTTTTCTGGAGAGATTATCTGGCAAAAAAATATAAGACCAGAAAATATTATTGTATTTGATCCTCATGGTGTGGTTGATGAAAAGATAGGAAGAATAATTTTATACTGGAGAAGTTACACATATCATACAAATATAATTTTAATTCTAAATATGGAAGGTGAAATTTTAAAGAGATATGATATAAAAAATAACATCAACAAACTTTTTTCAGATGATAATAATATCTATCTGATAACAGACAATGATTTAAAAATTATTACAAATCAAATTTTTTATATAGAATCAATTCCTTTTTATAAACCCAGTGACTCTTTTTTTATTGATAAAAACCTTATAAATATCTGGGAGTTTAAAAATTTCATCTCTAATAATAAGTTTATTAAAATAAATGATAAAAAAATAGTTTTTAATGGAAATGTAAAAGATATTCTTATTGATAAAAATAAATTGTATATTTTAATTGATTCAAAAATTTATAATATTAACATATATGATTGATGAAAAGAGTGTTATAGAAAAAATTAAAAAAGGAGATATAGATAGTTATTCAATTCTCATCAATGAATATCAAAATAATATCTATTCATTATGTCTTTCAATTGTTAAAAATGTTGATGATGCTCTTGATTTAACTCAAGAGGCATTCTTAATCGCTTATGAAAACATCAAAAATTTTAAACAAGAGGCTAAATTTTCTACCTGGGTATACAGAATTGCTTATAATCTTTGTGTTAATTTTATAAAAAGAAAGGGAGAAATTTTTTCATTAGAAGATGAAGATATTACTAATGTAGAAATTGAAGATAAAACTTCTTCAATTTGGGAAGAAATAGAAAAAGATGAAAGAGTAAAAATGATAAGTGAGGGATTAAAAAGAATAAAAGATAGTGACAGATTGATAATTGAACTTAAAGATATTAAAGGATTAACTTATGAAGAGATCTCAATTATTTTATCTATTCCAATGGGAACAGTTAAATCAAAACTATATAGAGCAAGAGAAAATCTTAAAAAGGTTGTTGAAGATATTATTAAAAAAGGTGATTTTAAAAAATGAAACAAATTTTTATATTTTTTATCTAAATTAAGAGATGGAAAGAAAAGAAGAAATTTACAATATTCACGAATTGATTGATGAAAAAAAAGATGAAGAGATTCTATCATTGATAAAAAATGATGAAATCCTTCTTGATAAATATAAATCTTTATCTATTATGTTAAATGATTTAAAAAATGTTGAGACCGAAAAAATCCCTGTTAATATCGATAAAAAAATAATCAAGAAGATAAAGAATCAAAGAAGAAGAAGAAAGGCTTTATCTTTATCATTGAGTTTTGCTTTATCAATTCTTTTTATTATCATTTTATTTTCTCCATTTTCATATAAAAAAGAAAATAAGATTTCTCGCTTCATATCTAATAAAAATTATAAATATACAATCTCTAACTATGTAGCTATGAATAATATCAATAATGTTGAAATTACTCTTTATTTAAAAGATGAATTTGTTGAAGAAAAAACTGGGTACCTTAAAATTCCAAAAGAGGAGTTTGATCTTTTATTTGAGACCTTAAATGAAAAAGGAGATTTGGTTATAAATAAAATTGAAGGAAGTGGAGAAAAAACTGATCATATAAATATTAAAATCAATTATAAAAATTATCCAAAAATTTCATTTGTTAGCTTAATAGGTTATATTTTACCCTACATTATAATTGCAATTATAATGCTTCTTCCTCTACCATTTTTATTGAAAAGGCATAAAAAATGGAAATCTTATTAAAATTTTTCCTGTTTTTCTCTCTTTTTGTTAATACACAATATATAAAAGTTCCGTCAATTATAGATTTTATATCAGTAATGAATGAAGCGCAGAATAGAAATTATATAGAAATAAATTCATTTGAATTTGAAGAAAATAGTCTAAAACTTGAGGGTTATTTAAAATTTAAAATAATTGATGAGAAGAAAAATGAATTTTTTGATTTTTTAAAAGAGAAAAATATTAATATAAAAAATTTAGAAAGCGGAGAAAATACAATTTATCTATATGAGAATTATATTGTACCCAAACCATCTGATTTTAAATCAAATTTTTTATATTCATTTTATAGAATAATTGGTTCAAAAATCTTTTATCTTATGATAATTCTCTTTTTAATCTCCTACCTCCTCTTATGGGGTCAGGTCTTACATTAACACATTTTGATACTTATGATTCAAATTTCAAGACTTGACTTAAAATGAGACAAAGGTGTCAGGCACTAAAGTCTCCTAAGGGTTGAAATATTTATTTTAGTTTATATAATTTTCTTATGAGAGTTATCTGGGCACCATGGAGAATAAAATACATAAATGAATCAAAGAAAAAGAAAGAGTGCTTTATCTGTCAAATTATCAAAGATGAAAAAGATGAAGAAAATTTAGTTTTATATAGAGGTAAAACTACAATAATAATTATGAATAAATTCCCATACAACTCTTCTCATATTATGATATCCCCGATAAGGCACATTGAAAATTTTTATGAATTAACAGATGAAGAGGTTCAAGAAATATTTAATCTAATCTCAAAATCTCAAAAAATAATTAGGGACTTATATAATCCAGATGGCTTTAACCTTGGTGTAAATATTGGTAAAGCAGCAGGAGCAGGTGAAGATCATCTTCATTTCCATCTTGTACCAAGATGGTTTGGAGATACAAATTTTATGACAGTTATCAGTGAAACAAGGGTAATGCCTGAATCAATAGTTGAAGTTTATAAAAAATTAAAAGAGGCTTTTATTGAGAGTAATAAGTGATTTACATATCCACTCTAAATATTCAAGGGCAACAAGTAGAGATATGGAAATACCCTCAATTTCAAAATGGGCTAAAATTAAGGGTATCAATCTTGTCGGAACTGGGGATTTTACACATCCTGATTGGCTAAGAGAGATAAAGTCATATTTAAAAGAGTATGAAGATGGAATATATGAATATGATGGAGTTTATTTTATTCTCTCAGCAGAGATAAATCTAATTTTTTCTTTTAAAGGTAAATCAAGAAAAGTTCATATCTGCCTTTTAGCAAAAAACTTTGAAGATGTCGAAAAGTTAAATAGAGCTTTTTCAGAATATGGTGAACTTTCAATAGATGGAAGACCCATTCTGCCTCTTAATTGTATAGAATTAACAAAATTAATAAAAGATGTAACTCCTGATACATTTATTTACCCTGCTCATTTATGGACTCCATGGTTTGGAATTTTCGGTTCAGTTACAGGATTTGATTCTCTTGAAGAAGCATTTGGTAATGAGATAAAATATATACACGCAATTGAAACTGGCCTTTCTTCAGATCCTCCAATGAACTGGCTTGTTTCTAAACTCGATAAATTTTCTCTACTTTCAAATTCAGATGCACATTCTCCAGCACATCTTGGAAGAGAAGCAAATGTATTCCAAATCGATTTGAATTATGATGAACTTATTGATTCAATTATAAAAAAGGATAAAAATAGATTTTTATTCACTATAGAATTTTTTCCTGAAGAGGGAAAATACCATTTTGATGGTCACAGGAATTGTGGCGTATCAATGAGTCCTGAAGAATCAATAAAAATTAATAATATATGTCCTAATTGTCATAAACCAATGACTCTTGGTGTTTTACATAGAGTTTATGACTTGAAAGATAGAGATAAAATAAATAGTGATAATTTTATTCCTTACAAGAGTGTCATTCCCCTTATGGAGATAATATCACAGGCATTAGAAAAAAATGAAAATTCAAAAGTTGTTCAAGATGAGTATTCAAAAATTATTGGTAAATTTGATAATGAATTTAATGTTTTAATATTTTTACCAATTGATGAAATGAAAGGAAAAATGGATGATAGAATTTTAAAACTCATTAAAAATATGAGAGAGGGTAAAGTAATAACAAAACCTGGATTTGATGGAGAGTTTGGAAAAATTGAGGTTGTTTTTGAAAAAGAAGAGGAAAAGCCACCCTCTCTTTTTTAATAATTTAAATTTTTAATATATCTTGACCTTTTTAAATTATGTTAAAATTATACTTGGAGGTGAAGAATGAAAAAAATTTTGGTTTTAACGCTCTTAGTGATGGTTACATTTCTTATTTTCACAGGATGTGAAAAAACACCAAAAACTTTAAAGGTTGGAACATCTGCTGATTATCCACCTTTTGAGTATGTTGATGAGAAGACAGGTGATTTTATTGGTTTTGATATGGATTTGATCAGGTTAGTTGGAGAAAAGGCTGGATATGAAGTTGAAATCGTTAATATGGATTTTGATTCAATTATTCCATCTCTTGATAAGAAAAAAATAGATGTTGCAATAGCTTGTATAACAATAACAGAAGATAGAACAAAAATTGCTCCTGCAATACCATATTGGGATACAGGTCAATCAATAATTGTAAAAGGTGGCAGCATTTTTAAACCGTTGAGTTTAGGTGATCTTTCAGGAAAAAAGGTTGGTGTACAAAAAGGAACAACAGGTGAACAAATTTTAGATGAAGGTATTGAAAATAAAGAGACCCAACCTCTTGAAGTAAGGAGGTACACATCAGTAATCTTGGGTATGTTAGATTTACAGAATGGTGCAATTGATGCAATGATTATAGATACACCAGTTGCTAATTTATACGCAACAAACTACAACTATGTAGTTACGACAGAACTTGCACCTGAAACTGCTGGTATTTTTGTTGATAAAGATAATAAAAAACTTTTTGATGATTTAAAAAAGGCTCTTGATGAAATTAAAAAAGGAGATGATTGGCAAAAGTTAGTTGCAAAATATTTCTCTGGTGAATAGATTCATTAATGAAAATTTTTGATTTCTCTGTCTTTTCGAACATCGATGCCATAAAATATATTCTTAGTGGAATCTTTAATACAATTTTTCTAACATTCACTGGCATAGGTATAGGTCTTATATGTGGAAGTTTACTGACATTTGGGGAGGTCTATTTACCCTCCCCTTTAAATTTTATCTTTAGAATTTTTGGTGAGATTATAAGAGGAATACCCTTAACTGTTCTTTTTTTGATTCTTTATCTTGGTTTTAATCTCGGAGCACTAACTTCTGCAATTGTTGGTCTTGGTATAAGAAGTGCAGCATATCAGAGTCAAATCTTCAGGTCATCTCTTGAAGCAATTCCACAAGGTCAACTCCTCGCAGCTTTAAGTATAGGATTAAAAAAGGGGGAGGTTTTCCTTTATATATTATTACCTCAAGCTATAAAAATTATGATACCATCATGGAGTAATGAGTTTATCACTTTATTAAAGGACACTTCAATTGCATTTGTTCTTGGAATTACTGAAATTATGACAAGAGCTGAATTAATATCAAGAGCAATAGGAAGATATTTTGAAATTTATATTTTTATTGCTGTTATCTATTTTATTATGGTAAGAGGTTCAAATTATCTTCTTAATTTAATGTATGAAAAAAATAAAATTCCTGGTCTTGGAGAGAGAGGATGAAAGAAGTTTTAAAAGTTATTGATTTAAAAAAATCATATGGAAAAAATGAAGTTTTAAAGGGAGTCAATTTTAGTATAAATGAAAATGAGATAAAAGTTATAATTGGACCAAGTGGTGGAGGGAAAAGTACTTTGTTATATTGTATTAATTTTTTAGTAAAACCTAATTCAGGGAAAATTTTTCTTGATGGTGTTGAATTAACTTCTTCAAGTGTCGATCTACCAAAAATGAGAGAAAAAATTGGTTTTGTTTTTCAGCATTTTAATCTTTTTATGCATTTAGACGCATATAATAATGTTTTAATGGGACTTGTCAGGGTAAAAAAAATGAGATTAAACGAGGCAAAAGAGACAGCGGAAAACTCTTTAAATCTTGTTGGAATAGATAAAAAATTATGGAATTTATACCCCGCACAACTTTCTGGCGGACAACAACAAAGAGTAGCAATTGCAAGAGCAATAGCTATGGATCCGAGAATAATACTTTTCGATGAGCCAACAAGTGCTCTTGATGTTGAACTTATTGGTGAAGTTTTAAAAGCTATAAAAAATCTTGCCTTAAAGGGAATGACAATGTTACTTGTTACTCATGAAATTGAATTTGCAAAAGATATTGCGAATGAAATTTTATTTCTTGATAATGGAGTAATTATTGATAAAGGAATACCTGAAGAGATGATTATGAATCCAAAAAATGAAAGAATAAAAAAATTTCTGGGAATCATAACCAAGGAAAAAGAAAATGTTTGAATCATATATAAAAATTTTTGATAGATATGGTCCTGATATTCTTTCAGGTTTAAAATTAACAATATATATAACATTAATATCAATAATATTTGGACTTTTTTTAGGTCTTATTTTATCAATTTTAAAAATATATGGACCTAAAATATTAAAAATTTTATCCTCTTTATATATAGAAATTATTAGAGGAACTCCTATGACTGTTCAGTTATTTATAATTTATTATGGAATACCCTCAACTGGTTTAATCAGATTTTCACCATTCTTTGCAGCAATCTTAGGAATGGGATTAAATAGTGCTGCTTATCAAGCAGAATATTTCAGAACTGCCTTTAACGCCATACCAGTAGGACAAAGTGATGCTGCTTTAAGTATTGGTATGAACAGATGGAAAGTAATTCTATATATTCTTTTACCTCAAGTTATTAGAATAACAATTCCTGCATGGACAAATGAATTAATTGCTCTAACTCAATATTCAAGCTTAGCAATGATATTAACTGTTATGGAGCTTACAAGTGTTGCGAAATTCATTGGAAGTAAAACATTTATGTATATTCAATCATTTGCTATTATTACAGTTATATATGTTATCTTATCAATAGTTTTCACAAGATTAATGGTCTATTTTGAAAAAAGATTAGCGATACCTGGCGTTTCGGTTGTTAGAGGTAGAGGTTCATTGTTTTAATTATTCTTCGCCCCATATTTTATATTCAATAACCTTATCCAAATCAAGTTCAGGTAGTTTTATATAAAAAGAAAAAGAATCTAAAACTGCCTTAAGAGGTATAAGACCGACAAGTTCACTTTCTTTAATATATGTTCCATATTTTTCAGCTTCCATTTTTACAATTTCATAAACTCTATATATAGGTAATTTCTTAAAATTCAGAATATTCATCGAAACCTGTGCGCAATTTTTATCTTCAAGATAAAAACCTCTTGCTTGTAAATACATCAAACCACCCGAGGATTCTCTTATTGATTTTGCAATTTTCTCTGCAATTGAAACATCTGAAGTTGCAAGATTAATATTATATGCTATCAAAAATTCCCTTACCCCTATAACAGTTGCTCCAGCAGTTGAATGAGGAATGGGATTTCCAATATCTGGATGCCAATTAGGTTCTTTCATCTTCTCCACCAACCCTTCAAATTCTCCTTTTCTTATGTTTGGTAATTTTTTTCTCTCTTCATTTGTTGCTGAATCAGCATAAAAAAAGATAGGAACATTAAGTTCATTCCAGATTCTTTCACCAAGAAGTTTAACATAATTATTTAACTCATTTTTTGTAATTCCGCTTATAGGAATTAAAGGTATAACATCAACAGCCCCTATTCTTGGATGTTCTCCTTTATGTTTATTTAAATCAATAAGTTCAACAGCTTTTTTTGTAAAATAGAAAAGGCCTTCAACAACATCATCTACATTGCCTACAATTGTAACAACTGTCCTATTATGACTTTCATCAGAAGATACTTCAAGTATCTTAATATTTTCGAATTTCTTAAGCTCATTAACTATCTCATTTATAACATCTTTATTTCTACCTTCACTGATATTAGGGACACTTTCAACAAGTTTTTTCATATTTCCTCCTATTTTTTATCTTATCATATTTTATCTTGATATACTTTAATTATGAAAAGAATATCATTTTTTAAGAGAAAAATTAATAATGCAGTTGTACTTTTAGGAGGTGGTGCAAGAGGTCTTGCTCATATAGGATTTTTACAATCTTTAAAAGAAAATAAAATAAAAATAGATTTAATATGTGGAACTTCAATGGGTGGAATTGTTGGAGGTTTATATGCTTATGGATATGAGCCAGAAAAACTTGAAGAGATGGTTATGAACTTTGATTATAAATCTTTTATGAGTGGACTAAAAATTCCTCTTAATGTAAAAATAAAAAGTATCTTTGAATTATTAATTTTAACATCATATTCAAAGTTAACTAAAAAAGATGAAGAGGACAAAATTGAAAATGTTTTAAAATCATTAACAAATGAAACAAACATTGAAAATCTAAAAACAAAATTTTTCTGTGTTGCAGCAGATTTGTTAAGTGGAAAAGAGGTTATTTTTGATAAAGGACCTCTATATAAAGCATTGAGAGCAACAATGTCCTATCCATTTGTTTTTGAGCCTGTTTATTATAATAAAATGCTTCTTGTAGATGGAGGTTTTTTGGATAATGCTCCAGTTTTAGTCGCAAGAGATTATGGTGCTCAGAAAATTCTTGCAGTTGATATACATATTCCAATAAAAAGAGAAAGCAAGGATAAACTTCAAAATGATTTTAATAAATTAAAAAGGATTTTTGCAATGACAACTGAAAAACTTCTTGAGATTAATTTGTCAAAAGCAGATTATGTCTTAAAAATAGATGTACAAAGAGATACATTTGATTTTTCTGAACCATCTGAAATAATAAAAATTGGTAAAGATAAAACTGATGAAAAAATTTCAGAGATTAAGAAAATTTTAACTTAATTATTAAGGAGAGATTTTCTTAATCTCATTTATTATCTCCTCTATCCTCTCAAGTTCTTTACCTGCTAATGAATAGTTACCTTCACCACTATATTTTTTGTAGTTTGATAATGATTCAGAAAGAAGAGATAAAAGTTCATTCATATTTTTCTCCTCTATCACGATTTTTCCCTTTATCAATTCATTAATTGCACTTTGAACATCGTCTCCCCATTTAACATTCTCAAGAGAAGCACATACAACTTTTTTCAATTGAGGAATCTTCCCTTGGGTTGCTTGAAGATATATTGGTTCAACATAAAGAACAGAACTATCGAGAAGTAGAAATATCGTATTACCTCTCATTACTTGTGAACCTTGCTGATTCCATAAACTTAAAGTTTTAGAAATTTCTGCATCTTGGTCTACTCTTGCTTCAAATTGAAGGGGTCCATATATTAATGTCTCTTTAGAAAATTGATAAACAACAACCTCCCCATACCTTTCTTTATCGCATCGACCAACAAAAAGAGCTATAAGATTACTTTTCCCAGTTGGTGTCATTGGTAAAATATTTACAAACTCTATCTTATCTTCAATTTTCATAAAAATAAAATATGGAATTATATCCTGTGTCTGTGTCATATATTTCTCTTTTGCCTTTTCCCATCTGTCTTCCTTATTATAAAATACATCAACATCTTTCATATGATAATCTCTTAATATATATGATTGAATTTCAACAAGATCATCTGGATATCTTAAATGAGATTTCAAATCATCAGGCATCTCTTCAAAATTCAAAAAAAGAGTTGGATATATTTTTTTATATACATTTATAACAGGATCATCTTCGTTCATCACATAAAATTTTGTTTCTCCTGTATATGCATTTATTGTACATTTAACAGAATTTCTAATATAGTTTAATGGAATATCTCCATAACTAATTCTTTCAGAATAAGGAAAATAATTTGAAATTGTAAATGCATCTATAATCCAAATTAAATTTCCTTTTGAATCTATAACTATATATGGATCAGTTCCACATAGAAGGAAAGGGGCAACTTTCTCTACTCTTTCAAGAACATTTCTATAATATAAAATATTTGTATCTTTAGTTAGATATTTAGATAAGAAAACATTTATATCATTAAATTTAACTGAGAAGAAGAATCTTTTTATAAAAGAATCAATTTTAACTCCACTCTCTTCTTTATATTTTGTAAACACATTTTCATCTCCTTTTGGATAATCGAACTCTTCGGTTAATGTGTCAACAAAAATATAATTATTGGTTAATTCTCCAAAATATATCTCAGGTTTTTCAATTTTTATATCAAATTTTTCATATTTCGGAGGAATGTCTTTAATATATAAATTTGGAAGACCTTCATTTGTTACCTCATTAACTGGATTCATACAAACTCCATATCCATGCGTAAATTTTAAATGTAAATTGACCCAGCTTTTAGAATCAGAAGTTAATAGATTCTGATCAAGTTCTCTTGCTGAAAGCATAACTTCTCTTAACTCATTCTCTATTATGTATCTGTCAATATCTACATCATAAAATCTATAATAAGGCCTTATTCCTTGTATCTCTTTATATGTATCATTAAGTGCTTTTGTATCCCAAATTCTTACACTATTTATCAACTCAATGTTTTTGTTAACACTATCTTCATCAATATTTTTAACCTCAGGTATCTGAATGAATTCAAAATTATCAAGGCCATAAGCCATATTTGTATATTTAATATTATATGAGAGAAAATCTTTTTCTTTCTCAAGTTCATTTGGATTTACAGAAAATCTTTGATAAAGACCCGGAAGTATTGAATAAAAAATAAAAATTAATATTAAAATTATAGAAATTGGTATATAAAAAACTCTTTTAATCTTAAAATATATTTTTCCTGTGAAAAACATTAGATAAATCGAGAGAGCAACTAAAAGAAAAATTATCAAAAAATAGACAGGCACCCTAATATGCAAATCTGTATACCCTATTCCATAAACTGTACCCCTTTTAGTAAAAATCAAATTGTAGATTGAAAGATAGGTCTTGAATGCAATTGTTAGAATAAAAATAGAAAAAATTCTGATTATTTTCTTTCTTATATCTTCATCTGTTACCTTTATAGATAGTGTATATTTCATTCTTATAATGATTAAGAAAAAAATTATTGAAAATAGAAGAAGAAATCCTGTAAAGGACAATAGAAAATTTGATAAATCATTTAAAAAAGGGAATGAAAAAAGATAGAAAGATAAATCTTTGTTGAAAATCTCTGTTTTAATATTGGTGTTATATCTATTTAAAAAAAGTAAAATATTATTATAATCTAAATTTTGAATAATTGTAAAAAATAGGGAAGCAATTAAAATAATTATGAAATAAACTATTTTAAATACTCTTCTTTCTTTTTTTCTTTCAGGTGTTTCAAATGGGGTTATAATATAATCAAATTTTGTAAGGAGGTATAAAATTAAGAAAGTTATAATAAAAACAGATACATATATTGCTAATTTATAGAAAAATCTAATTAAAAAAACATTTTGATAGTTTAGGCTTGAAAAAAAATAGTAATCAACATACAGTGAAGATAATGAATAAAGAATAATAAAAATAATAATTGGAATAAATATTAATGGAATAATAAAAAACTTGAAAGATTTTTTCTTTATTGATAAAAGTATTAAAAAAAATATTAAAAAAATTATTAAGAACAGAATAATAGTCATTAGTAACCTCCTAATTCTCTTAATTTTTCTTCATTATAACCAAGATAGTGACCAATTTCATGTAACAAAACTTTTCTAATTTTTTCTTCAACTGATATATTTTCTAAAGTTGCGACTTTTTCTATTTCATATTTATATAAAACTATTTTATCTGGAAGAACAAAATTATAACCTATGCCTCTTTTCATCAAAGGAACGCCCCTATATAATCCCAGAAGATACCCATTATCTCTTTCTTCAACTGTTATTTCAAGATTATTCAGCGACTCTTTAATCCATTCAGGTAGACTATCATATATATCTTCAACCTTTTTGATAAATTCCTGAATTTCCATATATTAATTATAATTTAATATTAACAATAAACAAATTAATGTATAACTCCATAACTTACTTCCAAAATTAAAATCAGAGTATATATATTTTGTCATCCGATTTATATCTAATAGATAGTTGTTCTATCTCTTAATATTATAAAATAGTAGATAGTCTATAATTTTTCTATTGTATTCCTCTATATCAAAGAGAAAATCATCAAAATTTTATATATGAACTTTTCTTTACTAACCTATTGAATCTTTCTATATTATAATATACATAGGTAAATCACAAATTTAGATTTAGTATCAATAGGAAGTAAATTAGATATCTTCTTATTCCATTCATAAATATTGTTATTGAAAATGAATGTATAGTTTATAAGAAGATCGTCTACTTAAAACAAATTCTTTAATACCTTTATATATACAGAATATTTTGATAATATTGATTCTCATTTCCTTAAGAGATTTCAATATATTTGTGAATTTATTTAGAAGTTATTTTTTGTTTTTCTCTTCTTCTTTTAAATATTATATAAAATATATAGATTACTATTGAAAGTGCCAATAAGGAGAAAAAAACTATATAAATTTCATCTAAATATGGCTTTATAACATCACTGTATTCTCCAAAAAAATATCCTAAAAGAGTTAAAAATGAAACAACAAAAACATCTCCTATAAAACAAAATAGTGAAAAAATCGTTAAATTCATTTTCAAAATCCCTGGAATAACTGTAATATATTGTCTTATAGTTGGTATAAATCTTGTAAGAAATATAGCATATATTCCATATTTTTTAAACCATAATTCACCATTATCTATAGATTTTTCACTTATTCTAAAATATTTTCCATATTTTATTAAAAATGGTCTGCCAATTTTATATCCTAAGAAATAATTTATCAGTGAACCACATAAACTTCCTAAAGAGCCCAAAATTATAACAAGAAAAAAATTGAAACTCCCTTTTGATGCAAGATAACCTGCTGGAGTTATAAATACTTCAGATGGAATTGGTAATATTGAACCATTTAAAACCATTGCAAAAAAAATGCCAATATAACCCATTTCATTAACAAAATTTACTATAAAGTTCAATATACTACTCATATTGTTAATTATACAAAATTTTATGTTATTTCTTATGATAAAATTTTATAAACTGATTTAAAGGAGGTATATATGAAAGCAATTAAAAATATTTCAATTTATACAGGGGGAGAAAATCCCCTTTTTATAAAAAATGGAACATTAATCTGGGATAAAGATAAAATTATAAAAATAGTAGAAAATGATTTTGATGAGAAAAATTTTGATGGTGAAATAATTGATGGAAAAGGTAAATTATTAATTCCAGGACTTATAATTGCACATAACCATCTCTATTCTGCACTTTCAAGAGGTATAGAGATGAAAAATGGAAATCCAAGAAATTTTTATCAAATTCTCACTAAACTCTGGTGGAAGCTCGATCTTGCTTTAGATAAAGAATCAATATATTATTCAGCATTAATTGGAATAATAGATGCTATAAAATCTGGTGTCACAACAATAGTAGATCATCATGCAAGTTTTGGCTACATATTGGGAAGTCTTGATGAGATTGAAAAAGCATCAACTGAAATTGGGATAAGAATGTCAACCTGCTTTGAAGTCTCTGATAGATTTGGTGAAGATAAAGCAAAAGAATCAATAAAAGAAAATTTAAGGTTCATAGAAAAAAATGTTGATAGAAAAGATGGGATGATAGCCCCAACTTTTGGACTTCATGCACTTTTCACAATTGGTGAAAATACATTAAAAGAGTGTGCAGAGATAGGAAACCATTATAAAACTTCATTTCATACACATATTGCAGAGGATAGATTTGATAGAGATTATAATTTGAAATTTTATAACCTTTCACCAATTGAAAGGTTGTCAAAAGAGAAGATGTTGAATGAGAAAACACTTTTAATTCATTGCGTTCATATTGATGAAAAGGATAAAGAGATAATAAAAGAAAATGATTCGATAGTTGTACATAATCCTGAATCAAATATGAACAATGCAGTTGGACTTCCTGATGTTTTTGAATTGTTAAATAGAGGTATACTTGTTGGTCTTGGTACAGATGGATTCACTCAAGATATTTTTAGAGAAACACAAGTTTTATACATAGCACATAAACATAATAAAAAAGATTCAAATGTTGGATTTTCAGAATCAAATAAAATTGTTTTTGTTAATAATCCAAAAATTGTTAAAAGAATTTTCGGGATTGAAACAGGAATAATAAAAGAAGGTACAAAGGCTGATTTTATTCTTTTAGAATATACACCTCCTACTCCATTAAATGAAAAAAACTTTTTTGGACATCTTATTTTTGGTCTTTCAAGTAGATTTGTAACTGATGTTATAATAAATGGAAATTATATTTTAAAAAATAGAGTTTTTAAAAATATAGATGAAGAAAAGATATTAAAAGAGAGTGAGGTTGTTACAAAAAAACTTTGGGAGAGATTTGATTCAATATAAATGACAATATTAAAAATTGTAGTTGTCTTTGTAATAATAATTTTTTTAATTCAAAAAAAGGTAAGTCCTGGAATCTCATTAATTATTGGAGCAGTATTACTTGGATTAATTTATCCTATTAATTTAAACAAACTTTTCAATATATTCTATAAAAGTTTAACTTTAAAAGATACCATTGAGTTAATGCTAACTCTTATTTTTATATATTTTCTCTCCTATTTGCTTCAGGGAAAAGATGTGTTATCTAAAATGATTAAAAACCTTGATGGTCTTTTCCCAAATAGAAAAATTACAATTTTTCTATCTTCTACACTTATTGGTCTTCTTCCAATGCCAGGTGGGGCACTCTTTTCAGCACCTCTTGTTGATGAGCTAACAAAAGATATTGGTATTCCGAATGAAAGAAAAGCATATATGAATTACTGGTTTAGACATGTTCTTGAAGGAGCTTTTCCAACATATCCAGGAATAATTCTTGCAGCGAAATTTTTGAATGTAACAATTAGAAGTGCTCTTTTTGCACATATGTTCATTCCTCTTGTTTTAATTTTAGTGGGTTCTTTTATTGGATTTAAAGGGGTTAAAATAAATAATAATTTTAAAAATGATGGAAATTTTTTTGAATTTTTAAAATATTTTTCTCCAATCCTTTTAATTCTAATATTAGTTTTATTTTTCAACCTTAACATTGTTTTTTCAATTTTGATATCTATTTTGGTCTCTATTTTTTTCTTAAAACCATCTTTTAATGAAATCATAAGTTTCTTAAAAAAATCTTTAACAATTGATAATATTTTTCTTCCTATTGGTGTTTATTTTTTTAGAAATTTACTAAGCACTGGTATAGCAAATGATATATCAATCACGCTATTTTCATTAAACATTCCTTTTTTTCTTATTCTATTTTTGATGCCATTCATCTCAGCTTTTGTTACTGGTCTTACATCTATGGGGGTTGCTATCTCTTATCCAATAATAATAAATTTATTCTATCCAAATGGAAATCTATCATATGCTTTAATGGGAATAGCATATAGTGGCGCAGTTTGCGGAATTTTATTTTCGCCACTTCATCTATGTTTAATTGTCACAATCAACTATTTTAAATGTGAGCTTTCAAAAATATATAAAAATCTAACAATCTCTGTAGCATTATCATCTTCTATTTTAATAATTATTTATATGATCCTTTTTAAATTAAATTTTTAAGGTGTTTTAATTCCAATTTTAGTAACTTCAATATCAACTTCTCTTAAATCTTCATACAAAAAAGGTATAGAAACAGATATTTTTTCTCCTAATTTAGGAATTGTAAATATTGTATTTTGTTTTTCTAAAAATATTGGATAGATTTTTCCTCTTATTTCAAGTTCTGAAATCTTTTCTGGATTTATTAAAATATGTGGAGTTGTTGCTTCCATAATATATAAATATGCCCAGTGATTCTCATTTAAATCATTAAAACTGTTTAAATTTCCGAAACTAATTCCACCTCTACCAATAGCTTTAAGCAACATTGTTAAAAATTCAGCTCTTGTTATACCATTCTCACCTTTAAAAGTACCATCTTTATATCCACTTATAATTCCTTTTTTATAGACAGCCCCGATTATTCCCTTTGCCCAATATTTATCATCTATATCCTTAAAATAGTTTCCATAATCTTGAGTTAAATTCAGAATTTTAAATATTATTGCTGATGCTTCAGATCTCTTTAAATTTCCTTCTGGATTGAATGTGCCATCTGGATAGCCACTCATAAATCCATTTGAAATTACATTAAGTATGAACTCCTTTCCCCAGAAATCATCTTTTACATCTTTAGGAACTTGAACATCTGATGCTTTTGAAAGTAGAAAAGTATTTGAAACTATTGCTGCAACTTCTACCCTCTTTACAAAATTATCAGGTTTAAATGTGCCATTAGGATATCCACCAATTATTGGTTGGTGATATATTTTTAGACATTCTATTTTTATCTCTTTTTTAACTACCTGATTATCAATTGATATTTCAAAGCTATTAATTGTGTTACAACCATCAATTGCTCTAAATGTTAATTCGACCTTCTTTTCTTCATTAACTCCAATTCTATCCAATAATATAGAATAATTTTCCTCTTTTAATGAATCTAAAATTAATCTAAAGTTTTGAGGAATCTTGATATTCAATTTTTTATTTTCTGCATCTTTAGTGCCTAAATTTTTAATAAATATTTTCATTTCAAGATTTGAGTACATTTTAACTGAATCAATAGATTCAACTCTTAAAGAAAGATTCTCTCTACCTTCTCCTTTTATAAAAACATTTATCTCTTTCTTAATTTCACCTATTGTTTGAGAAGATAAAATCAATGAAATCTTTTCTGATTTGTCATCAATTGTTGTTTTACTTTTTAATGTCAAGAGTAGGTTAATCTTTTCATTTTCTCTTAATGTATCAATGTTTAAATAAAAATTTTTTTCTTCTTTTTTATATTGACCAATGTCTGAAGAAATAAAATCAATGGAATCAGGAATAAAAATCTTTAAGATTAGGTTATTATCCATATAATTTCCACTATTTTTAATCTCTACTGATAGGTTAAATATTGAATTAGATTGAGTGTTTATATTCTCAGAATTTGTAAGTGATATAATAGGTTTTCCAGTTATGGTGAACTTTGTCTCTTCATCTTTTATAAAACTATTAGGTATTCCATCATCAACTCCATCTTCGTCACTTTTTTCAACAATTTTTAATCCTTCATAAGGTGAATATTCAATCTCTCCCTGTAATGAAAATTTTGAATTAATATCAATGGTCTCTGGTATAGAAAAAGAAAATTTTATATTTTCAGTTGAATTTTTAGGAATAAAAATATTATCAATAAAAATTTCGTTATTTTCAGTTTTATAAATTGAATTTTTTGGATAACTTAAAACCTGAATATCTCTGAACTGATTTGGTATTTTAATTCTGAAATTTACAACATTTATGTCTTCATCTCCATTGTTTTTTATATTTGAAATAAATTCAATTTTTCCTCCTCTTTCGCCACCAGATGATTTTTTTAATGTTAAATCAAGGAATGGCGCTTTTTCAGTAACTAAAATATCTGAAAATTCAGATGAGTTTCCACTATCATCAGTAAAATTTATAAGAAAATATTTCTTTTCTAAATCAAGTTCAGTTGGAATAAAGAAGTTGTTTAAACCCTTTTTTATATCTTTTTCTCCAATGTATTTTTCACAATTTGCTTTTGTTAAACCACTTAAAAAAATTTCAACTTTTCCATCCATTTCGCTGTTCAATGATATTAAAATAGATTTGCCAAAAATCTTAGAAAAAAGAATGGTTGGCTTTTCAACTCCATTATTTCCACCATTCAAAACAACATTAGATTCGTTCCCAATCATTATGTTTTTTGAAAATTTATTGTTTAAGTTACTTTTTTCCTCAAGATATATTACATATTTGTTGTTTAAAAAATTATTCTCTTCTATTAAATTTCCCTCACATCCATTAAAAAATTTTATAGAATAACTATTTTCATTGAAATTATTATTATAAATTGAATTATTTGAAGATGAAAACTCAAGAAAAATTCCTCTTTCATTTTTGTTAAATTCATTTTCATAGATTAAAGAACTTGTACCATAGTAAAGATGAATTCCATTTATATTATTTATATATTTATTTTTATAAATATCATTCTTATTGTAAAAACTATCTCTTAAGAATAAACCATCTTCATTATTTTCAAATAAATTATCATGAATTTTATTTCTTAAAGAGTTATAAAAAATTCTTACTCCTACTTGACTATTCTTAAAATAAGAATCTTTTATCTCATCATTTGAAGAAAAATAGAATCTAACTCCAATATTTGTTTTTTCAACTAAAACATTTTCAACAATATTGTTATTTGAATAATAAAAATATACTCCATAATTAAGATTTTTGAGAGAGATATTTTTTATTTTTACATTGCTTGCTTTAAAAAGATGGATACCAGTGTTACCATCTTCAATTTTTATATCTCTAATTACCCCCTTTACACTTTCAATTCTTATATAGTCTGTAAATTTAAAATTCTTTAAATAAAGATCATTTATCTCAAAATTATCATATTTAAACTTAAAAAAATAATCAGATGTTATATAAGAACCATCGAGAACTATTTCGGGTCCATCTTGATTTAAATCTCCATATTTTTCTGTTTGAGATAAGCCATCAATTACTATTTTTTTATCTATCTCAGGTAAATTATTTCTTGGTGTGATTGTCCAGAACTTTCCATTAAAATTTTTATCTTCTTTTGGAATATTAAATTTAATAATCCCTCCACCCTCCAATATTTTTTCAAGTGCCCATACAAAAGATCCCTCACCTGATGGATTTGTGTTTGTAACATAAACTTCAGTTACTCCTAATAAAATATTGATTTGAAGAAAAATAGATAAAACTAAAAGAAATGTGAATATTTTTTTCATAAATTTCTCCTTTCAAAAATACTAAACATTATTTTACAACAAATAGTATAAAATAAAAAAAGCCCCGATTTTTCAGGGGCTTTTTAAGAAACTTCTTTATATTAAGAAAGTTTCTTTACATTCTTAGCTTGTGGACCCTTCTTACCATCCTGCACTTCAAACTCTACAGGATCACCCTCTTTTAAACTTTTAAAACCTGAACCCTCAATGGCGGTGTAATGTACGAATACATCTTCCCCACCATCATCTCTTGTAATAAACCCATAACCCTTTGAAGAGTCAAACCATTTTACTTTTCCTTTAATCATGCTAATGTTGCCTCCTAAATTTATTGTATAGTACCATTTAGGTACATTTGAAGACTATCACAATTTAATGTTTTGTCAAGTATATGTGTAGGTTTATGAAAAGCAATATCTAAAATCACAATATGTTTCCATAATCTACCTCAATTCCATCATCAATTTTTCTATAATAGATGATTTTGATATCTATATGTTCAGGTAATGCTACTTTAACTTTGTATGTATGAGGCTTAATAGATACAGGAATATTTCCAATATAGCCATCTACTCCTTTTGATTCTTCTTCAGGTTCAGCTAACCTATAGTTTGTACCTTTAATCTCTGAACCTTTCTTTAGTATTGCCTCCTGAAATCTTAGACCAGCAAAAGTCTTTACAATTACCAGATCTCTCACCCATTTTTCAACCATTTCTTTATCAATCCTATCAAGAGAATTCCTGAGTTCTTTTAATTTCTGTAAAATCTTTTCTGTAGCATCTTTGATTGCATCAGGTTTTTTCTCTAAATACCATTTTTCCCAATCAGATAAGGTTTTACCTTCAAATTCCTTAATAAGTTCACTCATCTGACCTACTACTCTTGGTCGTGTTCCTTGTGCATATTGATTCGCTAAATTAATGAGTGGTGCAACATACTTCGGAAACTCTGGTGTTTCTATATCAAGATACTTTCTAATTTCTTCAACAGAAATTTTTACTTTCATGGTAAAGGTTCTCTTGAATACTCTTTTTGTAAATTTAAAAATTTCGACTTGTATTTATAATCAAATTTAGTATCCACATCAGTTAGATTCTTTTTAATCAAAAGAGTGTTTAAAAAAGTATTGTTCAATAAATAAAGATAACAAAGAAGATTACTTTCTTTATCGTATTTTACACTATCAAATTGCATTAATACCCTCTGACCACGAATTTTTTCTTTTAAAAATTTCATGGCCTCTTCTTTTTTTTCTGGTCTCTCTTTTATCCCTAATAATTTGATTTTTACTCCTTTATTTAAAATCAATATTTCTGGTGAAATTACTTCTTTTACTATGTAATATTTTTCTTCTTCATGATAAGAATTATCTATTTTTGAACCAAACTTTAATTTTTTTGGATCAACTTTTTTATCAAATTTTATAGGATCTTTAAAAATATATGGTAACTTTTCAATTTCTTCTTTAAAGATAACTTCTGGTTTTTTCTGTTTAATTATCTCGAAACTTGTATCTTGAAAAATAGTGTTCTGCTCTATTCCAAGTTTTTCTTTTATTAGAGATAGGAAATCTTCATTTATTTCGTATCCTATAGAATTTCTATTTATTTTTTTTGCAGCTAAAGATGTCGTGCTACTTCCAAGAAATGGATCAAGTACTGTATCGCCAATAAAACTAAACATCTTAATAAGTCGTCTTGGCAATTCTTCAGGGAACATCGCTAAATGTTTATTCTGCTTTTCGCCAGGAAAAGTCCAATGTCCACTGAAATATTGATTCCACTCTTCTTGTGTTAGTTTTGATTTTTCTTTAATCTCTTTACTAACTTTTGGTGGATTTCCATATTTTTTGAAAATTAAAATAAATTCATAATCAAGTTTAATAATTCCATTTCTCGGATATGGGAAAGAACCCATTACTGTTGCTCCACCAGTTGTGTGGCAGGTCGTCACTTTCTGCCATATAATTGCTCCCATATAATCAAAACCTACACTTTCACAAAACTTAATAATTTCAGTTCTAATTGGAATGACTTTATATCTTCCATAATAAACAGAACGGGCAAATTGATCTCCTATGTTAATGCACAAACGGCAACCTTTATGTAAAATTCTATGACACTCATTCCATACCAAATTAAGGTTGTTTATATATTCCTCATAAGTATCATTAAAACCTATTTGTTTTTCATTTCCATAATCTTTTAACTGCCAATAGGGAGGAGAAGTAACAATAAGATGAACAGATTCATCTGAAACCTCTTTCATCCATCTTGAATCACCAATTATAATTTTATGATGTGTTTTCATATATTCACCAAATGTGCTCCAAAGTATTTAAATACATAGTTTCACTTAATATTTTAATTAAAAATATTTTTCTTTCTTTATTATGTCCTGAAAATATAAATGAATTATCTATTAAATTCCAATTCTGATAATACTAATAGAATTCTCTATTTTTAAAAAATTTCAATATTTTATCTTTATCATTAAGACTTAAAATACTTAACATTTTTTAACTAAACCTGCCTCTTTGAAAAATCTGAATAAGTTTCCATTATCTTATTTTTATTTTAATTTTCTTTTTTTAAATTGTCAAATATTTATCTTCCCCCACATAAATATGATGCCTGATACCAAAATGATATAGTTTTCAATAAGTGAAAATAAAATTACCCTATATCTCGGACATTTATAATTTAATATTTTTATAAATTTAAATTATTTCATAAAAATAATCTGCTTATTAAAATTTATCTATTTAAATAAACTATCTTCTATATCTATATTAAAGAATCAATAAGGTTTAATGTTTTGTCAAGTAGGTGAATTTTCTTGCTCTTTTTGTTTCAAGAGTAAAATAGAAGGCTGAAGGATCAAAACTCTTTATAAACTTTTCGAATTTACCTAAATCTTTTCTTTTAATTGTCACATAAAGTATATCCTTTTCTCCTTTATACCCCTCACCCTTCACTGTAGTTACAATATAACCTACTTCTCTCAATTTATTAGCAATTTCTCCATTGCAGGTGGATGGAATAACAACAAAAGTTTCATAACCTATCCCAACTTTTTCATCAAGGAGCATTCCAATA
>Ga0116148_1000067_pt1 | contig 118993 bp, 93 predicted proteins | sample AD_UKC055_MetaG_FD_89786 | JGI IMG/M metagenome (GOLD analysis project Ga0116148, IMG submission 89786) | Active sludge microbial communities of municipal wastewater-treating anaerobic digesters from USA - AD_UKC055_MetaG | ecosystem: Engineered > Bioreactor > Anaerobic > Digestate | place: USA...
GCGTCCCTGCCTGGCAGCTACCCGGTAGGCCAGGCGTCTCTGCCTGGCAGCTAAGTAGGCCAGGCGTCCCTGCCTGGCAGCTAAGTGGGCCAGGCGTCCCTGCCTGGCAGCTAAGTAGGCCAGGCGTCTCTGCCTGGCAGCTAAGTAGGCCAGGCGTCCCTGCCTGGCAGCTAAGTAGGCCAGGCGTCCCTGCCTGGCAGCTAAGTAGGCCAGGCGTCCCTGCCTGGAAGCTAAGTAGGCCAGGCGTCCCTGCCTGGAAGCGACCGGAAGGGAGAAATCTCATCAGAAAGTCGGATTTCATCGCCGGTTCAAATTTCAGCCGGACGGAACTGAAGACAAGAAGAAGGCGTCTAAATAACTCTCTTTGCGGTATTTCGGTATAATAAATCTGTTGAGTGGACCGAGACATCATTGGATATCCAACTTTCAGGCCCGTTTGGACACATCCAATAGAGGAGGACGGTCAGGATGGATCCGTCACGATGGTTGACTCCGGAGCCGGCGCAAACGGAAGACGAGAGTCCCAAATCGAGCGACGAAGTTGATCTGGTTTTGCGGGTTTTGTCGGGAGATCGAGCGGCATACGGGGTTCTGGTGAGCCGTTACCAGCACCGGGTATATCACTTGGCGTATTCGATTTTGGGCAGTTGGCAGGATGCCCAGGATGTATCGCAGGAGGCGTTCTTTGCGGCATACCGACGTTTGCCGAAGCTGAAGGACCCTGGAAAGTTCGGAGGGTGGCTGTTCGGGACTGTGCGCCACATTTGCTATGTGACCCTGCGGAAGCGGAGGGTGATCGGCGAGCAAGTCCCGATTGAAGAGGTCGAGTTTCTTGCCACCCGGCCGGTGGAAGACATCCCGGACGACCGAGAGGCTCTGATGCTCCAGGGAATCCAGGACCTTCCGGAGAAGTACCAGGTTTTGCTTCGGCTGAAATATCTCGGCGGGTATTCCTATCAGCGGGTGGCGGAGATGTTGGACTTGCCGGAGGTTACTGTGAAATCGAGACTGTTTGAGGGGCGGCGAATGCTTCGGGAACGAATCGCATATCTGGTGAGGACACGTGATGATTTCTGAAGGCTGTTTCCAGGAATGGGAAGCCGAAATCCTGCAATACCTGGACGGAGAGCTCGGCGAGTCGGATCGGCTTCGAGTGGAACGTCATGTTCAGACCTGCCGACGATGCCGGGCATTCCTGGCGGATATGGGTCCGATTGAGCGCTCCATCGACCGGCATTTCCGGGCCACGGCATCGGAGAATCCGCTGCCGGAGGATTTCACCCAAAAGGTGATGTCCAGCCTTCCCAGTATGATTTCGCTTCCGTGGCATTGGAAGTTCCGCCTTGCCATCCGAGAGTTTTCCAGCCGCGAAGGTCTGAAACGGTTGATTCGTCAGCACCCCGTTACGGCAGGCGCATTGGTTCTGTTTGTAATCGGAACTCTTTCTTCCATCTGGCTGAACCACCTGGAATACGATTACCGGGTGAAGATCAACGCCTGGGGAAATAAAACCTTCGAGGTAAGCCTTTCGCAAAGCGTGATTTGTGAGAATCCGAACGGGCAAATGTACGAGTTGCCGGACGGGAGCCTTATTTTTGCGCAACCTGGAGCGGTGTTCTCTGTGGAAGCATACCAGAAACACGGCGATGACCGATGGGTCAGGCTTCGGCGGGGAGAGGTGTGGCTCGATGTGCGGGGGGATGTCCGCGAGGGATTCACGGTCACCACGCCGGAGGCCCGATTGAAAGTAACGGGAACCTGTTTCGCCGTGAAGCTGGAGCCGGATGTCAGTACGGTCGAAGTCGCTCGTGGCAATGTGCTTGTAGAGAATGTCGGGCGCGGACATCCGAAGAGTTGTTATCTTAAGCCGAAAAAGAAGATTTGCGCAAACAGGGGCGGGCGATTGGGGGAATTCGGCGATGTTAATTCGGACCGGATCGGGTCGATTGAGGGACAGTTCCCGAAGACACCCTCCAAGCAGTGAAGAGATCGCGGAGCAGGCGAAGGAGTGAAGATACGCACAACCTCCTCTCTGTCTCCCCCGGACTTTGGGGGAGAGGTTCCTCCCCCGAAGATCGGGGGAGGTCAGGTGGGGGTTGACCGGATATCGCAAGACTCCTCGGCGTTGTGACCGAGCTTTCTCAGGAGGGCGATGAGGGTTCTTCCATGCGGTATTCAAGCGTAACCTCGGCGGTGGATCTGAAATAACCCGACGATTGGACATGGTATCCGATGAAGGTGGCGAAGGATGACGAGCGACTAAACGCTGAGCAGGGGCTTCATCTGCTGACTCGAACACCTGTTCACGATCTGAGTCGCATGGCGACTCGCGCCAAAGAACGTCTTCACAAAACTATCTGCTATTACAATATAAACCGTCATATCGATTACAGTAATATCTGCCGGTGCGGTTGCCGTTTTTGCTCGTTCAGCCGGAGAGCCGGAGAGGCAGGCGCATTCGAGCTGACCCTGGACGAAATATTGGAGAAAGCAGCGGAGGCGGACCGAGAGGGGGCCTCGGAGCTGCACATCGTAGGCGGCGTTCACCCCAGCTTGCCGCTGGAGTTTTTCGAGGAGATGCTTGCCCGCATCTCCTCGCGATATCCATCCCTGCATTTGAAATGTTTTACGGCTGCCGAGATCGATGGGGTTGCACAGAATGCGGGGTTGAGCGCGGAGTCCGTTCTTGAGCGTCTGAAGAAGGCAGGATTAGGCTCCATTCCGGGCGGCGGGGCGGAGATTTTCTCAGAGCGAATCCGACAGCGGTTGTTTCCCAATAAGATCTCGGCGAACCGGTGGCTGGAGATTCATCGTGTTGCGCACCGATGCGGACTGCCATCCAACGCAACAATGCTGTACGGCCACATTGAAACCGATGAAGAGATTATCGATCATCTTTGCCGATTGCGCGAGCTCCAGGATGAGACTGGGGGATTTCAAGCGTTTATTCCGCTGGCATATCACCCGGACAACAACTGTCTGGGAGGAACAAAACCAACCGGACTGAAAAGCCTGCGGGTCATCGCCACCGCTCGCCTGATGCTTGACAACATTCCGCATATCAAAGCGTACTGGGTGATGCTGGATGTGAAACTGGCCCAAGTGGCGCTGCATTTCGGAGCGGACGACCTGGATGGGACGGTGATTGAGGAACGGATCTCTCATGCGGCAGGGGCATCCTCTCCACAAGCATTGACAGTAGACCGGATTCGTCATTTGATCTCGGAAACCGGCCTGGAGCCGGTGGAACGAACCAGCCTCTACGAGCGGCGCAGCAGTCCAGGCTGATCACGAATCGGGAGCGCGGCTTTTGACCCCACATCGAAACCCGGAATTGCCGGAGTGTTTTTGGAATGTGAACACCCTGATTCTCGATATGGACGGGGTAGTCACATCCGAGGAAAGTTATTTTGACGCGGCGGGGCTGACGATCCGCGAGGTCCTGGAAAGCCCGCTGTATCTGGGACTGAGTCCGCCGAATTACACTTCCATCCCGGAAGTGTTTTATCGTCAGATGGCCGCCGCCTCGCGCATGGAATGGCGCAAGTACCTGCCGACGGAGCTGATTATCCGCTGCAAGGGCCGCGGAATCAGCACGAATTGGGATTTGGCGTACCTGGCGGCGGGTCTCTATATGGCGCCATTGTTTGTGGAATCGCTCACGGCGATTTCGGAACGGAAAGGGGAAGAGGAATCGACAGAGGAGCCGGTTGAATGGGAACGAGCGGAGGGATTCGATCTTCCGGCAAAGCAGCGGTTTATGGAAAAGGAGATTCGGGAGAGCCTGGGGGGGTTGGCGGAAGGCTATCGGCGGGTGATCCGGCGCAAAGACTGGTCAACTCTTCTGCGCGTGTCGGATTTTGCGGAATGGGGTCGATTTTTCCGCTCACGCGGTATTGAAATGGCTCCTCAAAAGGGTATCGAACTTAAGCTATTCGACGACTTTCATCCGCAAACCCGTGGGCTGGATCTCCTGGACAAAATCCATGAATCAGTTCCGGGGTACAGCAAGGAATTCGCGGGTCTGTTCGGTCGAAATACGCTTCTCTGGAACGACCTGCAGAATCTCTTTCAGGAATGGTACCTGGGAGAGGATCTGTATGCGAAACAGACAGGGAAATCGGTCAACGCCTGGCCGAAACCGGGCCTGATTCACCAGGAAGAACCGCTTCTTCCGGAAGACCGAACCCGCGCCGCTTTGTCCTCTCTGCGGGACAGCGGATTCACCCTGGGAATCGCTACAGGACGACCGTACCTGGAAATCCTGTCACCACTTCAGCGATGGGGATTCGATCGGTTCTTCGATCGGGAACGGATTGCGACACACGATGAAATCGAAAAGGCAGAACGTGTGTTGAGGACCAACCGAATCACGGACTCTCTTTCCAAGCCGCATCCATATCTGTTTCTTCGCGCGATTCATCCTCATCTACCGCCCATGGTTTTGTACAATGGAAAATACGATGCCAGTGTGCATACTCGGTTTGCGGTTGTCGGGGACAGCGTGGCGGATATCTGGGCGGGGAAGAAGATCGGCTGCCCCACGGTGGCGGTTTTATCGGGAGCAGCGGGGGTACTGGGACGTCGGAATCTTGAGGAGGCCGGAGCGGACTATATTGTTGAGAATCTGGAGCATCTGGCGGGAACGTTTGGGAAGAGAAATTGAAGAAGTCAGAACCTTGATTCGCATGATTATGGGATGAACAGGATGAAGAAAAAGGAATCAGGGTAATCCGTTAATCAGGCGAATCAGGGTTCAAACAATCAGGGGTGGGTTGACACGCGAATTTTCCACGGGCCATCCGGCACATAGTCCTCATCTACAAAACGCCAATTGACCAAGCCTTGCCCGTCGATATTCAGGATTTTGCAGAGATCGGGAGAGAGGTCGATTCCGGCCCCGTTTTTAATTCGACGGATGGGGCGCCGATAGGTTCCATTTGTGCTGCGGAAAACGTTGAGTCGCTTTCCTTCCTGGAGTTCCGCATGGGGACGCACCGTACCGGTCTCATCAAATACATACTCGGCATCATTGGCAAACCAGGGTCCGACATCCTCCCATTGTGCGAAAGCCCGTTCCCCGGTTGTTGTATTGACTATTTCCACCCAGCGATTCTTGCAGGGACCGTATTCTTCGAATCCGGGGACCCGGTCATTGAAGGGCAGTGCGACGTGAAAGGGGTTTTCCATAAGGGGGTCAATTGAGTTCCAGGCTGTGCGGGGTCGGCGGGAATCGGACAGATCGAAGCAGGTTGCCAGGATATTGACATGCCATGCGCCGAGTTCGGGTTCAGGCGGGGGAGCAGTAATAGATGGCTCCGGCAGAGGAACAACCGGCACGGGCAATTCCGGCATGGGAACCATAGAAGGTGGCGGCGGGGCAGTCTCCACCGGCCGGGAGGGAAGGCGCGAGACGGCAACAGATTCCTTCGGGACCCGGATTTTCGGACGTGGGAGAGATTCCGCCGTGCCGGGCATCTCCCGTTTCGGCTGCGCACAGCCGACCAGAGCAAGAACCACGGCAAGAACCAGCAACACTCCGCTTGATGCCGAAGGATTCCTCATCCGTATCGTACCTTTGTGCGATATCTCGACCCACACTTCGCACATTCCCCAAACCAGAGCGGCGGGTAAATCCGCTCCTCCCATTGGGAATTGCCCAATTCAATCACGGATTTCACGACTTGCCAACGGGATTTATACCAAAAGATTTGACCTCCCGTGGTGGCCCTTGATCCTCACCGCCAGAGATACAAGGTGTCCTATTCATCCCCCAGTGGCTCCCCCGATCTCCGGGGACAGTGTTCTCGATTCATCATCGCCTTGTAAGGCAATCTTGTCTGTTTTGCCGGACAGGTTTCTGACGGTCGATCCTTCAATGACATTGGCAGCGGCAACTGCAAAAGCGAAAAAGCACCAGAGAAACAGCTGGGTCCAGAAATGATAGAAAAGGTTGCAGACGCCCAAGCCGACTGTGGCCGCCAGTATCCCTCGCAACAGCAAACCATCGGGGTCATGGACTGCCAACCCCCGTTGAGCGGTCCACAGGCGATGCAGAACCACCAGGTAAGTAAATACGAAAATCACACCGCCGATGAGTCCCATTTCCGCGAAAATCGACAGGAATCCGGAATGGGCCGTTGCGCCGGGAAGGTTCGGATTAAATTGCGCCTGATAAACCGAAGAGTAATTATGGATTCCGACACCGGTCAGGGGATGGTTCCGAAGCATCTCCAGCGCGGCCAGGCCGTAATAAGCATGTTCCACCACAGAGCGTTCTCCGGTAAGGCTCTGCTTCACCCGCCGCGCCACCATGCCGATCGGATTGATTTGCGCAACGATACAGATTACCGCGACAACCCCAATAAAAACAAGATATTTGCGGGCCAATCGGCCGATCGGGAATCCAAACCCGACCAGCGCCACCACGGCCGCGACTCCTCCGAGCCAACCGCTTCTGGAAAAAGTAAGCAGCCAGATCGCTACCAGCCCGATCCATCCCCAATACACCTTGCCGGACAGATTTCCGCGCAACAAACCACGCCAGGCATAAACCAGAAACAACGACAGAACAATCACCAGATAGGCGGAAAAGATATTCCAGTCGAAGAATGTGCCGGAGACCCGGACCACACTCATGCCCTGGGAAAAAACGATGGCTCCCGGCTCGACCAGCATCCGTGGAAGAGTCGGATTCCGCCGGGCAAGCGCGAGCAGGGGCTGGGAGGGAAACCCCAGGAAATACCCCGCGGCCTGCCAGAACGCATAGCCGCAGACCGCCACAGCGGACCACGTGAAAAACTTCAGGTATCGCTCCAGTTCCTTGCGATCCGAAATCAGGCGGGTTGTGCCGATACACACGGCAAAGACAATACCGAGTTGGACAGTCATCCGGACAGCCTGCATCGGGCTGTAGGCAAACAGGCACGAAAGGACCATCGCGCCCATGCAGGACAAGATGCACCAGTCCCAGGATGTCCATTCAGGTCGGCGAAGAAGGCGATCCCGGTCATGCCAGGCAATCCCGGCAACAACGGCAGGAAAAAGAAGGAGAAACGGCTTGAGGGTGATGCCTTTGTAGACGGAGATAACCTCCAACGGGGCCACGGCCATCATGAGCGACATGGCATCGGCGGGTCGGCGGGCGAACCACCATGCGCATAATGCCAGAATCGCGAGGTAGACAAGTCCTCCAGTCACGATCAGCACAGACTTGACCAGGGGGGAAGAAAAAATCTCCATGGACGAGATCCTACCTGGAGCATGGGATGTTTCAAAAGGATGTGGAGGGGAGGATTCGGGGTCGGAACGACCTCCTCCCATAACGCTTGCCGCCGGGAATGGGGAGAGTTAGACTTGTTGAAGCGTCCAAACGAAGGCGATGGAGTACGCAATGGAAGATTATGTCGGTCTACTTATATTCTTTGTGATCATCCTCGTGAATTTCCTGGTCAGCCTGTCGCAGAAAGCGAAAGCGCAACAGAAACGTGATCGTCGCATTGCGAAGACACCTCCAAAGACACCGGAAGCGCCCACGGGGAAGCCGGTCCTGGAAACGGCAAAGCCCAAGCCGACAATCCGACCGAAACGCCCTGTACAGCCCCGATGGATGGAAGCGAGCCGACCGATTTCTGATGAAACAGCGCAGCCGGCCGAAGAGAGCACAAGGCGGACAAAGGATATCATTCGGGAATGGAGCAAACGCCTGGAAGAGGCTTTTGATTTGGAGACGATGGAAACGCCATGGGAGGAAATGGCCCCCGAATCGCCGGCGACTCCCAAGTTTGCATCAGCCGAAAAACAACCGGCCGAGATCCCCAAGACACCCCAAGCCACCCCGCAGAAGCCTTCCCATCCCCCGGCGGTTTCCGTAACCTCCCCGCAGTATGCCGTGACGGTGCGGAAATCATCGGTCGAATTCCTGGGGAAGATACATCCCAACCCGATTGTCAACGGGATTATTCTTTGTGAGATTCTCTCAAAGCCTGTGTGGATGCGAGAGGAAAAGCCCCTTTACGTTCCCTGAGATGCCATCTGGGGTTCACAAAGACTCTCTTGATTCCGCCATCTGCGTCTTCTATCGTTCTGGGCGTTGGGTGATTGCGTGGTTACCGGAATCGGGACCAGAGACCGCAAAGACCTTCATCTATCCGAAGGATCATTGCACTGTTTATGGAGGCAAAGGATGAAAGCGCTGGTTACGGGAGGAGCCGGGTTCATCGGCTCCCATCTTACGGATGCGCTTCTCGCGGCGGGCCACCAGGTTCGGGTTTTCGACGTCCTCGATCCGCAGGTCCACCCGGATGGAAGTAAGCCCAAATATCTCAGCAAAGACGTCGAGTTTGTGAAAGGCGACATTCGGGATATCGATGCGCTTCGGCGCGCTCTCAAGGGTCAGGAGGCTGTGTTCCACTACGCCGCTGCGGTCGGAGTGGCTCAATCACAATACAAGATCAAACATTATGTGGATGTCAACATCGGGGGAACGGCGAACCTGTTGGACTTGCTGGTCAATGAGAAGACCTCTGTCAAGAAGGTGATTGTGGCGGTTTCGCAAACGGGGTACGGCGAAGGATGTTATCACTGTCCGAATCATGGCAATGTGCGCTCGTGGTCCCGTTCCGAAGAACAGTTGGCGAAAGGTATCTGGGAACACCTGTGCCCCGAATGCGGCGCGGAACTGTCACCGATTCCGACGCCGGAAACGGCGGCGATGAAATGTTCGACGATCTATGCCCAGACAAAACGTCAGCAGGAAGACATGGCGCTGACCATCGGGACAACCTATAACATACCGGCTGTCGCTCTACGGTTCTTCAATGTGTTCGGCCCCCGTCAGAGCCTGTCCAATCCGTATACCGGTGTGATGGCGATATTCCTGAGTCGCCTGGCAAACGGAAAGCCGCCGGTGATCTATGAAGATGGGCTGCAAACGCGGGATTTTGTTTCCGTCCACAATGTGGTTCAGGCCAGTATGCTGGCGCTTGAGAACCCGGCGGCAAACTACCAGGCCTACAATGTCGGTTCCGGCAAACCCACAACAATTCTGGAGGTCGCGCGGACTCTCGCCAGACTTACCTCCAATCCCATTGAGCCGGAAATTCTTTACAAGTACCGCAAAGGAGATACCCGTCATTGCACAGCGGATATCACCAAGATTCGCACGGAATTGGGATATGAACCGAAGGTGACATTTGAAGAAGGGCTGCGTGAGTTTATCGAATGGGCAAAAGATACGACACCGGAAGATAAATTCGAGCAGGCTGCAAAGGAATTGGCCGAGCGGGGATTAGTCTGATCGCGGGGGTCATCGGATGGCGGAGAGGGCAACAGGCATGAGTTCGAGATCGGAATCCGCAATGATCTGGTGTGTGGGCGACTGGGCACGAATCGACCCGCCCACCGGTAGAGTGTTGGAATCGGACATTCCGGGCGAAAGGTTGAGGCAGTCGAATGAGATCTGGGATGGCGGTCAAGCGCGGGTTGCTCTGAAAGGCGCACGGAACGAGTTTCTGTCTTTCCAGATTGTGATGGAGGCCCTTGAATCGGGCAGCGGAGATATCTTTGTGAGTGCGCAGGATTTCGAGGGACCTGCCCGTCTGGATGCAGCCCGGTGTGTGCAGTTTTTCCGGGAGATTTATCTACCTGTGGATGAGGGAACCCCGTTCCTGGTTCCGATGACAGGCATGACAGGCATGACAGGCACGACAGGCATGACAGGCATGACAGGCATGACAGGCATGACAGGCACGACAGGCATGACAGGCACGACAGGCACGACAGGCATGACAGGCATGACAGGCGTGACAGGCATGACAGGCACGACAGGCGTGACAGGCACGACAGGCACGACAGGCGTGACAGGCACGACAGGCGTGACAGGCACGACAGGCGTGACAGGCACGACAGGCATGACAGGCACGACAGGCACGACAGGCGTGACAGGCACGGAGGCCTGTCCTACTGGAGGGAGGATGGGAACGATAGCGCTCTGGGTGGACGTTTATATCCCAAAGGCTATACCGCCGGGAGTGTATAAGTCAGTGTTTCGTATTTCCCATCGGGGCGGATATCGGCTGTCGGAGATTACAGTACAGATGGAGGTTTTGGAGCCGATACTACCGGATTCGCTGAGTTTGGATGCGGTTCTGCTGAGTGACGGTCCTCTGAGGGCACATCCATCGGTCGAACGGGAGTATTACCGGGCTGCGCACGCCCATCGAACCTCATTCGCCATCTATCCGTTCCTGCCGGACGGGTCTCTGCTTCAAGGAGCATCGCCGACGCTCCGTGGGGTTGGCGACCGGATATCCGTAGCCTCATGGACTTCATGGGATGAACGGTTCGGGCCGATCCTGGACGGTTCCGCATTTCACGATCTTCCGCGCGGTTCGTTGCCGGTGAACCGGTTCTTCCTGCCGTTCGGATTGGACTATCCATCCTCGTTCCGGCATTGGGGTACGGACCAATACGAGTTGGAGAATCGAACGATTCTGACTGAGTTCATTTACCATATTGCGCAAAAAGGATGGATCGAGCCGACTTTCGTCATTCGTTACCAAAGTGCGAAACGGTACGGTTTTTATCCGTTGGATCTGGAGGACCCGGTTGACGAGGCCGATATTGAAGCGCTTCTTTCTCTCGCCGCGATGATGCGCACGCCTTTGCACAGCCATCCAGGAGTTCATGGGGTCCTGTGGGTGGACTTCGCAGTGCGAGAGAATGCCGGGGTGTCCCTGGAGAAATTGCGGGAGTCATTTGACGTATTTGCCATGCGTGCGGAGAAGGGATGGGACAGTTTCGAGAAGACCGGCGCGAAGAAAGATTTGGAGTTCTGGCTGCGGTGTTCAGGCCGCGGGGTCGGGGAATCGTTTCAGGATATTCATGACTATCCGTGGATCGCCCGGCAGCGGAACATCCGGGGGCTTTGTTTTCGAAACGCGGTAAGCCGGATAAACGGGGAGTCCTCGCCGCTGTTTTATCCGGGGACAGAGTTCGGTTCGGGTGAACCGATCGTCAGCATGAGGCTGAAAGCATTGCGCCGCGGCTTGCAGGAGTATGAATGGCTGGAGTTGGCCTCCGAGCGAAAGGGGGCACAGGCGGTTCAGGATTTTGTGCGGACGGCTGTTCCCTGCCCTCCCTCAAGATGGCATGAGCAACGGAAACAGCTGCTGGCGCTGGTGGTGAAATAGGATTTATCCCATCCAAGATCATCAAACAATGAACGTCGTGCTTCCGACTTTTCGACGAGATTTCTCCCTTCGGTCGAAATGACAACAGGACCGCTGTCATTCCGAACGAACGTGAGGAATCTCAGGAGGTTAATCGGCTCGGCAGGAGCCTCGCCCTCCCTTCACACAATTACCGCCGCGCTTCTTCTAAGAGCGCCATGTAATTCTCCATCGGAATATAGCTGGGAATGGAGTTGCCGGAGCCGACTGCAAAGCGCCCCCTGGGAGCACAATGCTCGATCAGTTTCCGGGTGGCCGAACGAACGTCTTCCGATGTCCCCGCCGCCAAGATATTGATATCCACACCGCCCATGGTCGCGATTCGATCCCCATACAGGTCGTGGAATCGACTCGCAGGAAGGATGACATCCTCAAAAGAATGTTTCCCATCAATACCGACATCGTCTATAAAGGCGGGCATCAGCTGAAACATGCAGCCGCAGGAATGCAGACAATACGGCAGGCCGCGAGCGTGGGTCATTTCGGCGAACCGTTTGTGCCACGGCAGAAAGTACTGTTTCAAATGTCCCTCGGAGATCAGTAGCCCCGTACGGTGTCCGAGGTCTTCCCCCTGCAATACCATGCAGAGGCCATCCAGTTCCAGGAACGCTTCGTAATACTTTTCAATGCACCGTCCGGCACGTTCGGTGACCGCCGCAACCAGATCCGGGCTATCGTGAAGAGCGAAGCAAAGCCCCTCGTAGGACATCAGGTTGCTGACCGTTTCATAGATCCCGCCCGCATGACAGGTAATCATTCCCATGCCCTCCGGCAGGTGTTCCGCAACATAAACCAGCGCCTCCAGGTGCGCCTCGGATGGAGTATCGGGCCAGGGGTAAGACTCAAATTCCTGCCATGTCCCGATTTCGCCCTTGTGGAGGTTCACCCAGTTTCGCATGGTGCGGCCCTTCGTTCCGGTATCCGGCGCGGAAAGCCCCGTTCCGGTGAATCCGGCCGTGAGTTCCAAGCGGACATAGTCATACCCGGCGGCACGCCAGAACGCGGCAAGGTTGTCGAGATACAACGTAGAAATAGAAAGCTCTTCCCAACCCGCCTCAGCCCATGGCCGCCCCAGGATGTCGGTCACGACCTCACGCATGAGGACCTCATCCACCAGGTATTCCACCATCGGAGGACGGTCTGGGATGATCTCCCCGCGAATCGTTTGGATGAATCGTTCGATATCGGGTGTCGGGTGTTGTTGAAAGATGTTCATGGAATGAAGTCCGTTCGTTCTATGTCTTGTCGATTGCAGATTCTCTCATCCTTTTCTCTTGCAGGAAGGAAGCGGGTATTTGGATCTTCGACCGGTTTGAACTATAATCCCAGCAGAGCCACGTCCGGGCAAGAACGGAGGGTCGTTCGGTCATGTCCATCTCTCATCTTCCTGCGAAAGAGTACATCACCGACGCCAACGGGCGAATTATCAAGGTCGTTCTGGATTGGGAGGAATACAAGAAAATGATTGCCATTCTGGAGGATGAGGGACTTTATCGCGCGATGATGGAGGTGAAAGACGAGGTCCCGCTGCGAGTGGAGGAAGCCTCACTTGAGCTCGGTCACACCACCCGGTGTCCTGTGAGTTATCAATCAACAGACAGAGATGCCTGTCCCACTAGGGTGGACCCTCACCCGAATCTTCCCACAGACAGAGGGAGAAGAACGCTCTCCCAAGGTTTCCCTGTCAACGGGCGACCGATGGGTGATGTTTGAGCTGGAGATTGTGCTGATTCTGCGGCTGGCGCTTTCTGTGGGCGCGATTGCGCTGATCACAGCGGGGTTGTCGCTGTTTTCGGGGGCGGCCACGGAACGCGGCCTGTTTGATCGTCGCTGCCTGGTGGGGACATCGGTCGCCTGGGTAATGATCGAAACAGTGGTTTTCTTTCAGCGCCTCTTGCCGCCGGTTCCGTGGGCGCTGTTCTGTGGCCTGGAGTTTTTTCTGCATACCGGAATGCTGTCTCGTCTGCTTGGACGGTCCATGATATCCACTCTTCCGATATCGCTGCTTCACGCCGGAATGATTGCGTTTGTTTTGATGACGATTATACTGATGCTGGAGGGAATGGCGGTTGGAAATGTCTGAAAGGAGATCATTGTGAATCCTGTGCCTCCCATGCCCAGTCCGGAATATACGGCCGAAATACGGAAGGAAGGCGACCAATTCATTGCCCACGCCGTTCCGCTGGATGTGATGAGTTCCGGCCTCACACCGGAGGAGGCAAAAGAAGCCCTGGATGAAGCTCTGCACCTGTTTCTTCGGACGGCGATGGAGATGGGAACATTGGACGAGATTCTCCAGGAAGCGGGATACGAATTCCGGGATGGAATTTGGGTGGAGCCTGCATTGGTTACGGTTGAGAGGCGCTCGACCGCTGTTGGCGCCTGAGTATGCCGAAAATTGCCCCGGTCCATTGGAGGGTTCTTGAAAGGGTATTCCTGAATGCCGGATTTCGATTCGTTCGACAGGAGGGAAGTCACCCAGCCTGCACGAAGCAGGGTATAATCAGACTATCATTCCTGTCTATACGGAAGTACCGGTGGCGATCATTCGCAATAATTTGAAAGCCGCCGGCATCTCCAGAGACGAGTATTTCCGGTTGTTGGAAGGATGAGAAGAACCCTCACCCCGGCTCTCTCCCGGGGGAGAGAGGACTTTGAGATCCTGCGAAGAATAGGGGGGCCTGAAGACTACCGCCCGCATCGGCCACACCCCTACTTGATCCCTGCGCCGTCCCGTATCAGAATCATACGGTTCATGCCGAGGACTATCGGACACAAGGTGTGTTCATGAAGATCAGTATTCGAAGACGATTGGCGGTGGGTATCCTGGGCGGCACACTCCTGATAGTGGCCATCATTATGGGGATCACGTATTATTACGGGCGCATCGAGACCTTGCGTGAGGTGGAATCCGGAGCGAAGAATTTGGCGCGCAGTTACGCGGAATTGTTCGAGGTCACCTTTCAGAAAACGGCCAAGGTTCCCACCATGCTGGGCGTCTACCTGGAGACGCATCCCAACATAACCGACGACGATCTTCGAAGCCTGATGCAGGAAACTCTTCGGCGGAATCCCGAAGTTTACGGGTCCGCTGTCGCATTCGAGCCGAACAGTTTTATTCCGGAACGGTACTATCACTCGCCCTATTATTATCAAAACGGGGAAAAACTGACATTTGTGCAGCTGGGCAATGAGGAATACGACTATTTCAAGTGGGACTGGTACCGCCTGCCGAAAGAAGCGGATGAACCGTACTGGACCGAGCCGTATCGCGACATCGGCGGCGGCGAAGTGATCATGACCACTTATTCGGTTCCATTCCATAAGAACGGTCGTTTCTGGGGAATCGCCACGATTGATATTTCCCTGGGGGATCTCATGGAGAAGGTTCGCAGATTGCAGGTTGGGCAAACCGGCTATGCGTTTATCCTGAGCCGGGAAGGTAAATTTGTCACGTTCCCCAAGCCGGAAAAGGTCATGCAGAGCGGGTTAGAGGAATACGATAAGCGGATTGCCGCTCGAATGACCTCCGGCCAGGAAGGGATTGAACCATTTGACGACCCGGTTACCGGCCAGGAAGCCTGGATTCTTTTCACCCCGATTCGATCCAGCGGCTGGTCGTTCGCGGTGGTCTATCCAGTCAAAGAAATCCTTTCCAGTGTTATTGCCCTGCAACGACGCATGTTTGGGATCGGGGCGTTGGGGCTGTTGGTGATTTTCGGAATCATCACGGTCCTGGCCCGGACGATCACCCGGCCTCTCGAAGCGTTTGTCGGCACGGCCAGACGGATTGCGGATGGCGATCTGGACCAGCCGCTACCCGCGACCCGGTTTGAGGATGAAATCCATGATCTTTCCATGGCCTTCGGAAAAATGATGCGGGATCTCAAGCAGTACATGAACGATCTTGCGCGCACCGTCTCCGAAAAGGAGCGTATCGAGAGCGAGCTGAAAATTGCGCGGGATATTCAGCGTTCCATTCTTCCGAGAACCTTCCCACCGTTCCCCGAACAGAACGAGTTCGATGTTTATGCGGTCAATATCTCCGCAAAAGAGGTTGGCGGAGATTTTTACGATTTCTTTTATGTAGATGACCGGACCCTTGGTTTTGTGATTGCCGATGTTTCGGGGAAAGGAGTTCCGGCAGCGCTTTATATGGCGGTAAGCCGGACCCTGTTGAAAGCGACCGCTCTTCGCGGCTTTCCGCCCGGCGAATGTCTTGAGAAAGTCAATCACCTGTTGATTGCCGACAATGAATCCACCATGTTTGTCACGCTTTTCTATGGGACTATCAATGTACACACGGGCGATCTCCAGTATGCGAATGGAGGACACAATCTCCCGTACATCAAGAGGAAGAACGGCGATTTGGAATGTCTGAGTGATGCGCACGGTTTGATTTTAGGCATTATGGATGACACGACCTATGGGACCAGTTCGTTGAAATTGAAGAAAGGGGATGCGGTTTTTCTATACACGGATGGGGTAAATGAAGCCGAGGACGGTTCGGGTTCGTTTTTCGGCATGAACCGTCTGGAAACCTGTCTGAAGGAGATGGATTTCTGTTCTGTGGAGGAGGCCGTCGCAAAAGTGAAAGCGGAAGTGAGCCGGTTTACCGGGGATGCCGTTCAATCGGACGATATCACCATGATGGCGCTGCAATACATGGGTCCGGACGGTGAGGAATCCCTGCCGCCACAGACAATGTAAAAAGCAGACATGGCGGACGGTGTGGACAGGATGGACGGAGCAGGGGGAAGAAGGGTCCCGTTCGAGGAGGGAAGATCAGTTCGGCAACAGGGTATCCGGTTCGCCTCGCGCAGAAGGAGTTTCCCGAAATGAACATTGTCGGATATAACGATCGAGATGTGCTGGTTTTCCGTATCGAGGGGCGGCTGGATTCCGACACCTGCGAACGTGTCTCCAGTCAGCTGGATTCCTGGGTGGACAGCGGGGAGATGTGGCTGGTGGGAGATCTGTCGGATTTGGAATATATCAACACATTCGGCATCCGGGTTTTCCTGTCGGCGCACAGGAAACTTCTGATTCGCGGGGGAAGCCTGGTCTTGTTCGGCTTGAAAGAAACCGCCAAAGAGATTTTTGGAATCACCGGCGTGGGCGATATGATTCCGGTGGTCGCGTCGAAAGCCGATGCCCTCGCGATGATTCAACGTGGCTGAGGCGCACCCCATCTCCATGGCAGGCGCGGTTCCACGATTCCCTTCCCCCGTGTTACCATCCGCTGTCATATCTTCACAGGAGACCTGCTATGAATGTCATACAATTGAAGAACGCGATTCGCGACGGCCGGAAGGTGTTTGGGACACTGGTGGAATCCACATCGGCGCACTGGCCAAATCATTTGAAGAATACCGGATTGGATTTTGTCTTTCTTGACACGGAGCATATTGTTCTTGACCGGGAAAGCCTTTCCTGGATGTGCCGAACCTATGAGGCGGTGGGCCTTGCGCCGATTGTACGAATCCCCTCACCGGACCCGTTTGCCGCATGTCAGGCTCTCGATGGCGGCGCGGCAGGGATTCTCGCTCCTTATGTGGAGACAGTCGAGCAGGTAAAAAGCCTTCGTGGCGCGGTGAAACTCAAACCGATCAAAGGCCGCCGCCTGGAACGTATCCTGAACGGCCAGGAAGAAATGGAACCGGAGCTTGAGCGATATATCACGGAGCGCAACCGGAACAACCTGCTCCTGGTGAATATCGAGAGCATTCCGGCGATGGAGAATCTGGATGCGATCCTGTCCGTTCCCGACCTGGACGGCATTGTGATCGGCCCGCATGATCTCTCATGCAGCCTTGCCATCCCGGAACAATACCAGCACCCGCACTTTATCGCGGCCATTCGAACCATCGTTACCAAAACCCGTGAACATGGCCGGATTGCGGGTATTCATTTCATGGGATGCGGCCCGGTTTCCCTTGCGATCGACTGGCTGAACATGGGAATCAATCTGCATATTCAACATGCCGATATCGCTTTTGTTACACGCGGAATTGTCGAGGATATCGAAGCGATGCGTGCCGCGCTCGGGGAAAAGGCTGCCGGGAAATCCGAGCAGATTATTGTCTAGGGAACAAAGAGAAAGTTTTTACGAATCAGGAGTTGTCCATGTCTACCCACAGTTTTTTTGTTGTTTCATTTTTGCTGACCGGACTTGCCGCGCCGGACTTGCGAGATCAATGGAACGGACCGGCAACCGAAGAACATCGTTATGTCACGACAGTTCCGTTTACTTATGTCATCGGCTACCATGATTGGCTGTCGGATAAAGCCTCCATGCAATCCTTGAAGGAAGCGCCGCCGGATTTGCTCCATATCAATCAGCCCGTTCCGGTCAATTGCAATCTGATCTTTACTAAGGGCTTTTGGGGAAGAGACAATTTTGAGAACACATTTCTTTCGCAAGAGGAATACAAAGAACGAGTCGAGCAAACCAAGGCGTATGTAAAGGAATTGCGGACCTGTGGTGTCCGGTGGATTATTCCCTACGTTAATTCCTGCATTATGCTTGGCGATCCGGAGCGCCGAAGCGGATTCTGGGACATGTACGATCACTGGGATCGGGTGGAATGGCTACTCGGCCCGAAACCTGCACGGGATCCGGTTCTCTGGTGCGGTGTCCCCCGGCGGTCGCTCGATCCATGGAAACCATATCCCGAATACCCGGAATGGCGATATGAACCCAGCGCCGCGGACCCCGACTGGCGGCATTTTTTAGAGCGGTGTGTCGAGGAGCTTGCCGCCTGCGGTTATGACGGCACATTCGTGGATGACTGCATTATGGAAAGCCGGTCCCAAGTGGATCAGGAGCGTTTCGCCAACTACGTGGCGGCCCGACCTTCCTCGCAAGTCCTGACAGGGCCGCTCCAGCTCGGCTACCCGGGTCAGGGACTGCTTTATGCCGAAACCGTTCGCTATTGGCATGACAGTGTAACCGAACTCCTCGATCTTCTTCGCGATGCGGGACGGAAACACGAACCGAACTTTTTTGTGCTGCCCAACTGGGGATCCATTTCGCGACCGCTGGGTTTGATCGGTAGAGAAACTACAGGGAAGTCGCTCGAATCCTGGAGCCGCGTGGCACGGCTGATTATGCTGGAGGAGAATTTCGGCCCCGGTCGCATGGCCCCCGACTCCATTGCCGGCTATGCCCTTCAATACAAGCAATGTCTTGCCCTGGGCGTCCAGCCCGGCCTTCTGCCGTACGTGCGGGGACGATACCCGGCGGAGTTAGCCTACGCGGAGGTGACAGCGGGCGGCGGCGGCGCGTTTATTGAATCCACACTTGGCCTGGAGGATTTACGGAAAGCCTACGGCTCCTTTTTTCGAACGAATGTAGAGTTCCTTTCGGCCATGCGGCCCTGGAGCCAGGTGGGACTTCTGTACGATACCGACGAATGCCATTACGGACACGACGCGCATATTTCCGACGCCATGCGGATGGGACGCGCCCTGTTGGACGCCCATGTGCAATTCGATGTTCTTCTCAAGAAAGATCTGCCGACCGACCGCGTCCGGCAATATGACACCATTATTCTTCCGAATGTCAGCCGGTTATCGGACGCCGCCTGCGCGGCAGTTAAGCAGTATGTAGAAGATGGCGGACGCATACTCGCCACGGGCGAAACGGCGACCCACGACGAACTGAACCGCGAACGCAAACGTCAAGCCTGGGGACTCCATCCCTGGATCATTCGCGGGATGACCGAAAATGACTGCGCCGTCGGTAAAGGTCGGATCACCTACGTAAAGGACCTGGCACGGCTTGTTAAACCGACCTCCATGGATGTTGAAATGTTCACCGATATTCTCGAGGATGTCGAACCGACCGTTGAACAGCTCCAAAAGCAATCGGCTGCAACCGATTCCTATATGCACCCGTATTGGTCGGCATTTATCGAACGTTATGAGCGCATGTATCTCACAACCGACCTGCCGCCGGAGGTTCGCATTCATGTTTATTACAGGCCCGACGGTCTCATGACGATTCATTTTGTAAATTACTGTGTTTCCCCCTGGGAGCCGAACGAAAGCGCGCCGCCGGAACCGATTACACAATGCACGGTTCGGTTGAATCTGGGCGAACAGCGCAACCCGCAGGATGTGTACACTATGGATGTGTTCGAGGGAAGAGGCCAGGCCAAGATAGCACGCGACGATGACTGGAGTGCATTTGCAGTAGACAACTTGAGATTTCATCGGATGATTGTCATCCGCTAGTGGTAATCATTCATGCCGGGTTCCGGCTTTCGCCGGAATGACGAGTGTGGCGCGATTCATGTTCGGCGCGGGCTACGGACGTAAGGACATGGTGCGGCTGATGCGCGCCGGCGAACTTCATGCCCGTTGCCGGATTCGAAAGCCTGAAGCGTTACCCAGCGCCGCGGGGATGGGACTCCGCGATGAGGTTTTTCGGGAACAAAGGGACAGCCAGGAACAATAACAGGATAGCCGAACGCCACATCGGAACCATTTTATTCGCTCCCTTGTAAAGGTCAGTCGAATGAAATAATTCGTATATCCTTCCATTCAGTAATCATCAAGATACCGGCGTGAACCTGAAACGCGAATACGCCCTTCCTCAAACGCTCCGTGTCCTTATGATCGATGGATTGAATACCGTTAATAAAGAGCTGGATTCGGGGACCGATCGCGGTAATTTCGTAAGTGTTCCAGCCGTTCCAGTCGATGAGATTCGTGAAGTCTTTATCCGTTTTGACATAGACTCCGCGCTCATTCTGATCGTACAGATGGCCGCTGATCCAGTCACTGTCGGAGGCCAAGTCAGCCTGGTAGCCGTGAATCATGTTGTCAACCTGCCAACTGCGGAACTGAATTCCGGAATTGCCTTTAGGCATCCGAAATCGTAACGCGAGGTGGAAATCCCGGTACTCTGTGTCGGAAACGAGCCAGCCGTAGCCGGCCTTGTCGGAGGGAGATCGTCCGATAATGGCCCCATCCTGTACGGTCCATTGGGCATCGCCGAGCGCGTGCCAACCGGTCAGATCCTTGCCGTTAAACATGGGTTGCCAGGGGCGCTGGTCGGGTATCTCGAGGATGCGGATGTCGGTCCACTCAATGGTGGCCTCGCCGGGATCCCCCATCTGCAGGGCGATGAATCCTTTTTTCGGGCCTTCCGGGTCATCGAGGTCTACGGTTTTCCAGCCGTTCACACGGATTTCGATATGATTACCAATGGCGGATATCTCATACTCGGTCCATTTTCCACGTTCGACAAGACGGGCAACATCATATAGCGAATCCCGGACGACCTGCCTGCCCTCAAGCTCCAGCAGAGAGCCGGTGGCAAACATGCGATTGGCGTCGAGATTGCCCTGGTAACCGGCCATGTTACCGTCCTCCAGACGGCTACGGAATTGAATGCCGCTGTCGCCGCCATCCCATCGAAACCGGAGACGAAGGATAAAATCGGTGAACTCCCCTTCGGTAATCAGCCAACCGGAATCGTCTTCCTTCGCCTTGGCTATAATGCTTCCATCCCGGACACTCCAGTCCTGGTTTCCTATCTGTTTCCAGCCTTGCAGGTCCTTGCCGTTAAACAAGTATCGCCAACCGGGTTCCTCGCTTAGTGCGGGAAACGCAAGCGAAATCACAGCCGCACAGAATAGTAGTCGTTCCATCATGGTCGATTCTCCTATGTGAGATGTAATAGATTCGGTTCCTATTTCCGTTTATCGTTTAATCCTGCGCCGATTTCGGACAATCTGTCGTGCGATTTGATCTCTCCGATCCAGAATATCCGGGGATATTCCGTGTGTTTTGTCAAGTCCCAGACAATCGGCGCTCCGATATTCAACAATAATTTGGGCGGTTCCGGCAGGGCGATGTCCCTCACCGAATCGCGTATTTTGCAGGTGTCGCAAGGGTTGCGAGGTGGTCGTAATCCTCGATGGCGTCGCGGAGAACCTCCAGGCGGGCGCCGCTCCAGAATCGGCCGTTGGGTTACGATTTTCATTCTTCCGGCAGATCCTTCTCCCGAAAGGCCAGCCGCAGATCGCCTTGTATGGTCGTCAACCACAGTTCACCAGGTTCCCGTTCAAACACGTAAGAATAGGCGAATGAGGCTCCGGGTGAATCTGGGCGACGGGCAACAACAACCGGTTTCGACCAAGTCTTTCCATCATCCGAAGACAGAGCGACCGACAACTCCGCGCGGAAATTGCTGACCCGTTCATCGGACCACTGCCTGTCGCCACCCTCCATGGCCTCAGCGGGAACTTCCGTTGCTCCTTCCGGCAGAGGACGGTTCCATGTAAGCATTAAGCGCCCGCTTGCAAGGCGTGTGAATGTGCCGGGTGCGCTGCTCGCCGGGATATCCGAGGGCTGAAGAATTCGCCAGTCCTCGCCATCATTGTCCGAAAAGGCCGACCAGAAACGCCCCAAGTTGGTTCGGCACAACATCCACAACCGTCCGTCCGGGAGTTGCGCGATGGTCGGTTCGATCAATCCATCATGGTGCCCCCGTCCACCGATATCGAGGAGGTTGGACCGCCGCCATGTCTTGCCCTCATCGTCGGAATAACGGGCGCGGATCGCGTGACGCCCGTCCTCGTACATCAGTTCCTGCACCGGCGCGACAACGCGGCCGTTTCGTGTCTGAATGAAATGGTGGATATCGCCGCTGTATCCCTCATAGATGATTTGTGCATCGGTCCATGTCTGCCCATCATCCGTGCCTCGAATGGACCAGACAGGCAGGCGCGTCCCCGGTTTGGGCAGACTGCGCTCCGCATCCCATCCCCATACCGCCTCCGCCATATTCAGAAATAAAAGGATGATCGTGCCGCTCTTCGTCCGCAGAAGCGCGCGTTCCCCGGAAGCCTCAAGTTTCCGGTCCGGCCCGAATAGAGGATGGGACTCCCATGTGACACCCTCATCGCGGCTCACCAGTGTCTCGGTATCACTCAGACCGAGGATGCCGCCATCAGGGAGCCGCACAAATGGTCCCAACGGCAGACTTTTCATCCATCGGACCCGCTTCTCCACCTGGATCCACCCGGCGCGAGTGGCAACGGGTTTCCAGCCGTCCGGGGCTGTGGGAACCACCGCCGAGGCGACGGGCCGTCGCTCTTTCGGGAAATCCTGGGCAACCTTTTCCAGCAGAGCCTTCGGATCGTTCTCCATGGCATAGATCGCCAAACGCCAACGTTGCTCCTCCATAGGAACCTTCTCCGGCAGCCACTTGGGATTATTGTGCATACAGTCATGCCAAGCCTGGCACATTGTATCCGCTGAATCATTGGCCAACGCCGCCAAGTAGCGCCCATCGCGCGATACCGCTCCAATCACCGGCGTGAGATACCGATCCGGGCTGTAGCCCGCCCAGGAATTCGGGGGCGTTACCGGAATTGCCCGCGACGATTTGACATACATTTGCACCCACGGTGGATTGTTGTATTCATGCTCAGGCTTTTGCACGGGAATTTTTGTTCGTTCCGTATCCAGGAGAAATGTCGGGCCGCGATCCGTGAAAATAAAACAGCGCCGTATAAATTCGGGATACGGATCCGGGGCGCTTGCGAAACCGGGGGCGTGGCGCAGCTGCCAGCAGAGATTCAGGCCGGGCGGTGTACCGGGCAAAGTCGAATCGGGATACCCATCGCGGTCCAGCGCCAAACGCGCCTCAATATGAACCGCGCCGGGTTTGGGGGTGATTGTGGTAAGAATCAGCGCCTGCGGATTGTTCTGATCGCGGTGACGTACTTCCACCGCGCCTTCGGCTATTGCGCGGGCATCCAGAAAATCCACCGCCGATTCATAGCACCAGGCATCGCATTGGAAACCCGGCACATTCGGAAATGTCATCGAAACCATGGGATAGTATTTACCCCAAAGTTTTTCTTTGACGACACGGATCGTCGGCAGAGTTTCCGGCTGAGGATTCTCCGCCTCGGCGACAACGACAACATCCGGCCCGCCTTCCTCACCGGTTGCATACGGGCAAACCACCCACACCGGGAACAGGACACTCAGCAATATGTTTAAAAGCCTGGCTCGTTTGCGCATTTGGATTCTCCTCGTGTTTGACATGGAATGAATGAACTGACTGGAGTTGAATCTATGCCATGCCGGGACGAAGGTCAATATCTTCCGATTTGGGATTGCGGATTGGGGATTGCGGATGCGAAACGCACAGGCCCCGTCATTCCGGCGAAAGCCGGAATCCAGGCATTTTGAAAAAATGTAGACTCCCGTCTATATTTGTTCTTGACAAAATAGACGGGAGTCTATATACTTTGGTTGAAGTCAATCGTTCTACATGCGAGGTAAGTCATCGTGAACACCAATGAAGAAACCATCCCGGAGCTGCCGGATGCGGAATTGGAAGTCCTGGCGTGCCTGTGGCGGCAGGGGAAATGCACTGCGCGGGAGATCCGGGAGATGATGATCGGATACCGTCCCATGGCGCATGGGTCCGTCGCCACGCTTCTGAAACGCCTTGAATCCAAGTCCCTGGTGACCAAGAAGAAAGCCCCGGTTGGGAAGGCGTTTCTATACCAGGCAACTCATGGTCCAGGGCCGACTTATCGCAGTTTGCTTAAGAACATTTCCCAACGTATTTTCGGTGGTGACCGTGTGGCGCTGGCGGCTTCGTTATTCGAGACAAGGCCGCCATCCGCAGAGGAATTACGGCAGCTCCAGAAGCTATTCGAGCAGCTCCGTCAGCAAAAGAATCGGAAAGGGGCCGAGAAATGAACGAGTGGGTATTGGGAGTCGATCAGGTAGCATCGGTGTGATGGACCTACGTGTTTCATGCGACCTGGCAGGGCGCACTGGTGGGGCTGCTGGCGCTGGCCGCCGTATACCTGGGGAAACGTCTGCCCGCACCGCTGCGGTATTGGCTGCTTCTGGTAGCGCTGGCAAAGTTTTTATTTCCGCCGTTTCTGTCGCTGCCGGTCGGGGTCTTTCGTTTCGCCGGTCCGGTGGTTCCAGCCACTCCACCGACAATATCCATAATGTTGCCTGTCATCCCTGAGCAGATGTCATTGGAGCCGCCCGTTATTGTTGAGCCGTCTATTTCCCTGCAGGCGGATCTCTCGTCGGCTCCCGCTGCTGAAGATCCTAATGATGATCTCGTGACAAGCCAGATAGAGACGCCTGCCCCGTCTCAACCGGCGCTGATTCTGCCCGGCTGGAGAACCTGGCTGCTTGCGGCTCATGCAGCGGGATTTCTGCTGCTTGTTGCGTGGATTGCTATGCAGTGGATTCTGTTGATGAAAGCGGCGCGTCGAGCGCAGACGGTTACAGAAGGCGATCTCTACGAACGATTTCTCTCCCTGTGCAGGCAGATCGGATTGCGGCAAAGGATACGACCTGCTGATTTCAGCGGAGCAGCAGGCTCCCATGGCATTCGGCCTGTTCCGTCCGACCGTGATGGTTCCGAAATCGGTCGCGGAGGAACTTGCACCCGCGCAGGCGGATACCATATTGACACATGAGTTGGCGCACCACCGGCGCGGGGATATCTAGGTGAACTGGACACAGCTCGTTCTGATCGCCGTATGGTGGTTCAACCCGGTGGTGTGGCTGTTGAGCCGCGCGCTGCGGCGGACACGCGAAGATTGCTGCGACGACCTGGTGTTGTCGCGGAAATTGACCACGCCGGATGCGTACTGTGAGACCCTGCTTCGTGCCGCCGCGGAGTTGTCGGCCCCCATGCCGCTGAGTGCGGTGCTGGGATTTGCGGAGCGTCTTCACCCATTGGCGAACCGCCTTCGCCGGATCATGGACGGAACCATTCGGCGGTCGGGCAGGCTGTCGTTTGTGGGATTGTTAGCGGTGGTGGCAGTGGCAATCTTCCTGCTTCCGGGCTTGCCGAATGCACAGCGGGAAGAGGAGAAGGGTACGGCAGAGAAATCTGTGGAAGCAGTTGATCCGCAAGCAATACTCGATAAAAATCTTGCTCAATACACCCGGTTATCCAACGGTGTTATCCGCTGCATAGAGACGAGCCATCATCGAGCCGATATGTACCCGGAAGAAAGCGCAAGGGTTGATATCAGTTCTTCCGTGCGCCGTTATCGTGTTCCCTATACCGCGGAAGCGATTCAGGAATGGATCGAGTCTCGGCGGAAACCGTATTCGCAGACGTACGAAACAACTCTATCGTTCTGTGGTGATGTATATCGCTGTGACACAAAAACCGACCCCGGGTTGTTCTATCCTCACGGATGCGATTTTTCCCAGATCTGGGATGCGAATAAATATATTCTCATCGACCGTCTGGCAAAAGGCGTATCCATTTACGATCTACAATCTTTCAAGTCGTTACTCTACGATGTGTATCCCCATCCCAAATTGCTCATGAATGTGCCTGCGTTTTTCCTGACCTCAAGCGATTGGGATGGGGCAAGCCATGAATTCGTATCCTCGCCTGTCGATGCCTCAAAACACGCAGTTCGAATCCTGCGCGAAGGGCGTTTTGTTGCGCAAGCGGACCTTTTTTCTGAAGGTTTCATCGGTTTCCGAAATGCACAGTATTCAGACGACGGCCGATCGATTGCCAACATTCACAGCGAGGGGTCCTTTCAGGACATTTCAGGCGTGCCTTTGTTTCCGAAACGGATTCGGATTTTTCGTTCGGCTCGTTCTGAGGAGGAAAGGGAGAATCCGAATATCGGTCCCGACTTGCTATGGCAATTCATTCAGAGTCCGTCCCATGGGGATGATTATACCGATTTCGTTGTAGAATCCGCTGTTCTCAATATCGCGGACATGACCGAGCGCGATCTCTATCCCACTATTCCAAAGGGATGGAACTACTGGGATAATCGGGCTGGTATACGAGCGAAACGCACGCGGGAGGGCATGGATCCTTACGTTTATGGAGAAACCCAAGATGAAATCCCATTAGCCGAATCCCCCACCGCCATCCCCGAAACACCGGTTGCCGTACCGACTCCGCGGGGCTAAGAATTAAACATTACAAATTAAGCAATAACAATCTCAAAAAAAAGATTTGCAGACAGGGAGAGCGGGGCGTATACCCCTTTGATTTCCCCCATGGATGCAGAGGGGGAGAAAAGCCGCGCGGCAATGGGGCCGTCGTGGATCCGGCGGACAAAGGGAGGGGGTAAACGCAGCGCACAGGTCGATATATGGTGGGATTCTTTCGGGCGACACCGCTACGTTGCGGGTGAATTGTCTGAACCGCGATTCGCTTGATTCAAGGAATATCTTGATTCTCCATCAAGGTTATCCCGTAATCCCGCGAACCGTCGTTTGGACCTCTTTCGGCAATATTTCCGGCCATACCCCCGATCCCATCAATTGACCTTCACACATGATCCGTTATGATTCAATATCTCGGAAGACTCACATCCCGAAAGCACGGAGGATGACTGTGAAGGCAGCGCACGACCCTTTCAACCCTGGAATTTCGATTGCCTGCAGCGTCGTAATGATCGTTACACTCCTGATCGGAGTTCTTCCGCCCTGTTCCACAGAAGCGGCAGAGGCCCCCGGAACACAGAAAGTCCGACTCGCCTACAACAATCCCGGCCTCGTAGTCGACCTGGGAGTGGGCCTGTGGGCAAATCCGTTTCCCATGGACTGGGACGGGGATGGCGACAATGATCTTCTGGCCGCCTCCGCAGACACACCCTACAACGGAGTTTACTTCTTTGAGAATGACGGGTCCGGCGTGTTTCGGCCCGGCAAACGTCTTTCGGAAGCCAAACCCAACGCCACTATTTCCTATCCCAACGGCCAGCCGACTTTCTGCACCCCCGGAAAAGTATATCCCGACTACCGGAATACGTTTTATGCAAATCCGGTAGAGATTCCATACAAGCAGGAGTTCTTCGCAGGCCGAGATAACCAATGGAAATTCGCCGATTATGACGGCGACGGGATCATTGATTTACTGATCGGCGTCAGTGACTGGCGCGAGTATGGCTGGGACAACGCATTCGATTCCGAGGGCAATTGGACACATGGACCCCTGCACGGATATGTCTACTGGGTAAAGAATAACGGTTCCGATGAGAAGCCCGAGTACGGCTCGGCGGTACAGATTCAGGCCGGTGGGAAACCGCTGGATGTCTACGGCTGCCCCTCTCCCAACCTGGTCGATTGGGATGGCGACGGCGATCTCGACCTGATCTGCGGAGAGTTTCTGGATCGTATCTCTTTCTTTGAGAACGTCGGATCGCGCACGAAACCCGAATACGCCGAAGGGAGATTTCTTGAAATCAACGGGGAGACCCTTCACCTCGAACTGGAAATGCTGCAGGTCGTCGTATTCGATTGGGATAAGGATGGGGACCCCGACATCATTGTCGGCAAAGAAGACGGCCGTGTCGTACTGATTGAGAACACCGGCAGCATGGAGAATAACCTCCCCGTGCTTGCCCCGCCCCGCTATTTTCGGCAGCAGGCCCAGGACGTCAAGTGCGGCGCGCTGACAACACCGTGCAGCGTGGATTGGGACGGCGATGGAGATGAGGATATCCTTTGCGGGAATACGGCAGGATTTCTTGAATACATCGAGAATCTCGATAATGGAAATCCCCCCAAGTGGGCGGCGCCCCAACGTCTAACTGCGGACGGCCAGGTGATCCGGATTATGGCCGGGCCACATCTCTCCATCCAGGGACCCTGCGAAGCCAAATGGGGATACACAGTCCCCTATGTAGCCGATTGGGATATGGACGGCCTTCCCGACATTGTAATGAATACCATTGTGGGCAAAATTGTCTGGTTCCACAACATCGGTACGCGAACCGCACCCCGCCTGGCCGCCATGCCGCCGGTCGAAGTGGAGTGGAACGGAACACCGCCGAAGCCCGCCTGGAACTGGTGGAATCCCGCCCCGAAAGAATTGGTCGTTCAGTGGCGCTCACGGCCGATCGTATGGGATCTCCAGCACGATGGCCTGAACGACCTGATTTCCATCGACCACGAGGGCTATCTCTGTTTCTTTGAACGACAGCGTAAAGGAGACAAACTGATTCTTCTACCGGGCCGGAGGATGTTTTTGAACGAAGACCTTTCTCCTCTCCGCCTGACTGACGGCAAGGCCGGGGCCAGCGGACGGCGCAAGATCGACCTGGTCGATTGGGACAACGACGGCGACCTCGATCTGTTGATTAACAGCCCCAAGGAATCCCCCAAGGAGACCCGGAATATCGCGCTTTACGAAAATCTCGGTAAAGAAGATGCATTTGTGTTCCGCTACAACGGCGACATTACCTCCGTCCAGCTCCAGGGCCACGACACGTGTCCGACAACGGTCGATTGGAATCGAGACGGGATTCGCGATTTGCTGGTCGGCGCCGAAGATGGATTCTTCTATTATTTTCCCAGAAAGTCCGCGCAGGAAATGCTCGGTAAAAGGCCGTGAATATAACCATCTACCACTGGCTGGAAGCCCGGGCCGCCCGGTACTAGACTTCGACACCCATGACGCCTTTCAGAGCGAATCCGAATACAATCGAGAGTACGAAGAAGAGAATCAGCCAATGGATATGCCATCCGAATACGGCTAATTCCAGCGGCCTGTATTTCACCCGAATCGATTCGACTGGGGAAGACGCAGGGATGGAAGGTTCCCCCGGATACAGCAGCATATCCAGGACGCTCGAACCGACTCGGATTTCCGAAACCCGTCCCCAATCCATGCCGACACGAATTTCCTTTTCAACTACCTCATCCCCCACCCGCACTCGTAAAGGATATTTCCCGTCCCTTGCGCAAATAATTCGCCAGGATATCTCCCGCGCCGATTCCACACGCACACCTGGCGTTTCCACTCGAATTGCTTCCGGCGCCTCCATCACAGGATTCCGCTTTAATGCCGCCGGATCCCGCATAGTCGCCGTGACAATCGCCCGCTCGCCGACCCTCATCGGACGCACGGAGAAATGAAGATTTAATTGAATAATAATGAAGGTCACCGGGACAATCAGAATCAGCATCGGAACCAACGAATACTGCATATAAGTCAACGTATCCCTCAGGATTCTTCCTTGAAGAGAAAAGACCACTCCCAAATCATATTGGAATAGCCGAACGGCAATCAGATTGCCGCGAATACGGTTTCTGATTTCCCTGACCCGGTCCTGATTCGAAACCTTACCGAATATCCACACCATAATCGCCCCTGTCAGTAAAGAAATAAAGATTATGCCCCATATCGGATCAACCGAATAGAACGGCCAGAGGACCATTTCAAACACTGTTGTCAGAATCCCGTTCAATAAACCGATTGCAACGACCATTCCAGTCCGTCCATGATCATCTATTTGCTGTTGTCAATACCGATGGCTCCCTCGTCTCTTACCCACAGGCTCGAAGCCTGTGCCTCCCTTCTTTTTCCCGGATTCCGGCTTTCGCCGGAATGACGGAAGCCGGCCCAATTCATGAGATATATCCAAGCCCCTGGAGTTTCTTCCGGACATCCTCTTCGCTGTCGGCCTCCTCCAGCTGCGCCATTTCCCTCTCCAGCGCGTGAGTCACGAATTCGTCTACAGAAGAATACCCGGCCATCTCGCTGTATTGCTTTACTTTCCGGTACAGATCGTTATCCAATTTCACCTTGTGTCCGAACATGTTTCTTTCCTCTCTCACGGCGACTCAGCCGTTTTCCATCGTGACGTGGGTCGCTGCGTTTGTCGTCGGCTCCAGGCAGTTTTTCCCGATCATCTCCGGCAGCGGTTCAACTCCGAATTCGGCCAATACGGCGACGGTCAAATCATACAACGCCGGGGTCTCTAATATAATCTTCCGATTCGTCAGCAGCACTCCCGGGATGACACGGTGATCCATGCAATGATCCCCGCTCCATGGGTCCTCGTTGACCGGAAACAATTCCAACGGAAACTGGCCGAGCGGACTCTCCCAGGAACAGCGATAACCGCGGTTGTAGCCGATAATCAGATCCGGCCCCCACTCTGTGCAGGGACCATGGAAATCCCGATGCGTCCGGGTCACCAGGCTGATCGGGCGCTGCCCGTTCCGCGGGTCCTCCATCGCGAGCAGATCGGCCTCCAGCTCGTTCAACAGTTCCTCGTACTCGGCGCCGGGCAGCACAATTCCCTGCTTTTCCCTTCCCTTTACATTGAGGTACAAACCGTTAATTCCGAGGCCGTATGCTTTCGTTTCCGGCCAATCGATATTCCCAAAATAGCGGTGCATGGCCTGCTCCGCCGGTCGAATCAATTTCAAGTAGCCCATCTCTACCAGCCATGAATTGAGATTGACTCCGTAGTAAAAAGGGCAGAATCCATGGTCCGACATGACAATCAGGGTTGTATTGTCGTCTATAGTGTTTTGTACCCTCCCCAGGGCTTCGTCCATTTCCAGGTAAATCCTCCGAATCCCGTCCGAGAGGAACTCATCGTGTACATGACAGGGATGCTCCGGGTCCATGTACCGCCACAGCATGTGCGAGCCCTGGTCCAGACTGGAAAAATAGAAGAATAACAATCCATCGTCAAATGTTTCCATGAAGTAATCCAGCGCCTTCCGCGTCTCCTGGAAAATCATTTCCGACTGATCCCAGAAATCGCGTCCGGTGAATACGCCCTCGCTGAACGCTTTTGTATCCGCCGGCAGCCCCTTTGTGTAAAAATACCCCAGTGATTCGAACAATTCCCGCGACCAATCCTCCGGCGTAGAAATCGGCAAGGCGGGATCTTCGGGGTTAATCTGTAGCGGTGTCATATACAATTCAAATGCGGGCCGGACTTTCTTCAGGTAAAAGCGCGCGATCGCGCTGATATTCACCAGGTACGGAACCGCCTCAAAATCCAGCCGAATCCAGTCGCTCCACTCGCCTTCCTGAAGGATGAACTCATCGTCCTGCATGACGAATTTCGCAACGGGTATCTCCGGGTCGATCAATATCTCGAAATCAATACTGCATTTCGGGGTCAGGTACTCCTGTTTTTTCTTTTTCGCGCTCCGACGCGAGGCGGCTTTCTTGATACGCTGAAAGGTATTGTCCGGGCCGTTAATCCGGGCCTTAATTCGATGATTCTGTATCTGTACCTTATGGACCTCGCCGCCGCCTCGGTCAATGTCGTCGGCGTTGGGCGGGATGATTTCCGTATAATACGAATACTTCCCCATCGTGCCGCGCATGTCCGGTGTGCCCAGGCCGGAGAGCGACCTCCCCGAGGATGGGACCGGCGGATAATTTGCCGGCATTTTGTAAATCGTTGTGGGAATGCCATGTTCTTCCAATATCTGCCAGAATGCTTTACCCCGGCGCAGCTGCTCAATCTTCCCTCCGGATAGCGGAATAACCCACTTTCCCACGGCGACAGTCTTCTCCGGACCTTCACTGCGCGACATGGAAGAATACACGCCGGCCTCTCCGGGAACCTGAAAAGCGCTCAGATCCCGATGAATAAAATCATAGATGCCGTGGCCGCCGGGATCCATGCCGGTAATAAATGTCGACCAGGCCACCGGACTTTGCGGCGGCTGAGTGGTTTGAAGCGGTTTGAAGTCTCCCTCGGAGATCAGGCGCTGGAAATTCGGCATAACGCCTTCATCTACATATTTCTTTAACAAATTCGGGTCCATGCCGTCGATGCCCAGGATAATAACTTTTTTTCCACTCTTTCCCCGGGCGGAATAACGGCGATAATTTCCCGCCACGGCCTTTCCCTGGGCCGCCATGGGTGACCCCCCCGACAAGCCTACCGAGGCCCCACCGATGGCACAGGAAATCAGCCCAAGACATTCTCTTCTATCCACGGTATTTCTCCATTTCTGCATGTCCGAGCAATCCCGAGCCTATTACGATAGCGGTTCTCCTCATGACGTTGTCTGCCCCCATTTCCTATTCTGCGGCAGCAGGGATTTCCCGTCGCAATAGGCGGGAATGGGCACACCGAACAGGTCCATAGCCGTCGCGCCGATGTCCATGATGCTCGGGTGCGGATTCTCGATCTTTCGGTTACAGAAAAAGATACCGGGGACATCGACCGGATTTACGCAGTGGTCACCGCTCCAGTTTTTCTCATTGTCCTCAATCTTATCGTTCGAAATGACACCCGTGGCGCAGCTCCAGGAGGTGCGATATCCGGGTTGGAACCCCACGATCAGATCCGGCGCCTCGTTCACATAAGGCCCCTGGTAGAGTTCGTTCGACAAATATACCTCGCGCACAGCCGGGCTATTTTCACTCTCGTCGCGCAATTGTTTCAGCTTCTCTGAAATCTCTTGTTTCAACTGCTCGGCGTCCGCTTTCTCCACGATCCCTCGCGATTCACGACCCCGCAGGTTCAGGTAGATCCCGCCCAAGCCCACGGCATACGCCTTCGTACGTTCCCAGTCCACATCCTGAAGCCATTCCGCGGCGGTCGGCTGAGATTTCAAGGAAAGGTAGCCATTCTGATAAAGCCACGTATTGAGATTGACACCGCGTTTGAATTCTTTAAATCCATGGTCGGACAGGATCATTAGAACCGTATCTTCGTCGATATTCAAAAGGATGCGACCCAGCAAGTCATCTATTCTTCGGTACAAGTCCTTAATGGTGTTGCGGTATTGTTCGATATCCTTCCCACGGTTAGCCGGATGGTCGGCATTCAAATATCGCCAGAACATGTGCTGGATTCGGTCGGTGGCATCGAACACACAGGCCACAACACCGCGACGGGTTTTCTCGAGCGCATCAAAAAACATCTTCTCGCGCTCCTCGTGAATCAGATAGACCTGCTTCAGAAAAGCGTCCTCATTGAGTACCCGTTCGTTGAGTCCCCAGGTGTCCTCTGCAAGGCCGAGGGTAGCATAAGACCCCAGAGTTTTCGCAAGGTAGATTGCGTAGGTAAAGGGATGAGAGATCGGGAGGGACGGTTTATCCGGATCGATATGGATGGGAGTCACATACAGTTTGAAGTGCGGAGACGTCTCGAGCAGGTAGAATCGGCAAATCCCGCGCGCTTTCATTCCCAATGCGGCTGGGAACTCTACAGAAATCCAGGGCGTATATTCATTTAGTTTCAACGGATATTTTTTCTTCGCCAGAATCATCTCCGCTGTTCCATTACCATTGAGCCGCACCTCGAACGGGACACAAATCTCGCCGCCGTTTTTCTTGAGCGAATTCATCGGGCCGGAGAGATAACTTCGCACAACGCCATTCGATATCTCAACCGGAATCTGCATCCCACCGGTGTATCTACTGCATTCTTCGGGGGCGCTGCTGTAATAAGAGAATGTTCCCTGGCTTCCTTTCAGGTCCGGTACACACATCGCCGATAACGACACGCCGTGAAATTTCTCAGGCGGAAAGGAAATCGGCACGCGCAGGATGGTACTGAACACACCATGGTCGCCGAGGACTTTCCAGAACGGCTGACTTTTTCGACGGAGCTGCATAAGCGGTTTTCCGATCGGGATTCTGTACTTTCCGATAGAAATCCCGCGTGTCGATGTGCCGATCTGGGCCGAGGAGAGCTGCGGCAAATACGATTTGCGGTTCGGTTCGAGAAAATCGAATATCCGGTGTTTGCCGGGATTACAGCATGTTTGAAAGGAAGACCAGGCGACCGGCGATACCGCCGGGAATGTGGTCCGCAGACGGCTGAACGTTCCCTGATCCCGCAATTTCGCATAATTGGGAAGGATACCCTCCTGCATCCACTGTTCGGTCAGGTCCGGGTCCTGGCCATCAAACCCGACAATGACTACTCGTTTGATCCGACTCCCGGCCAGCGCCTTTCGTCCGCGAAACAGGCGAAACATCCAGCGAATCGGCCAGGTAATTAACGTGAGAAATGCCAGGAAAAAAGTAATAAAGAGAATAAAAAAAGAAGAGACAAACGCGAATCCGGCTCCGGGGCCGATGTACGCGAAGGCCATGCCGGGGAACAGTATCCCGGAAAGTAAGAAAACAGTTAAGAATGTTACAAATATCATCGATCCATCAATCTGTCCGGTGGCCATCAGGGCAGGCACAGGGGCCTGCCCCCATAATGTCGTGGCCGGGTAGCTGGGGCAGCCCTGAACTAATCGCCCGCCCCCCTCGATGGAGAAGGCGGGAGCTGCGCTCCCGCACTCCAAGGGACTCCTACGACAGAAATCGCTCGAATCGGGTCGCGAGATCGGTAATCATCAGATCGCCATCAACCGATTCACCGGCCCAGAAGAACGCATCATCCCATGTGTGCATTCCCTGTAAGTCGGTTTCTGTGAATAGGTCATTCTTCACCAGATTTCCTTTTGTATCATAGCCGGAATAGGTCAAAACAATCAGGTCCGGTCCGTGGGGAACACACGGTCCCGAATAAATGTCTGCGCATCGAAACACTTCTCGAACGACCGGCTCGCCCTCATTCCGTAATGCAAGCAACTGACTCGACATTTCCTCGGTCAGATTCCCGACCTCCGCTGTTTCCACACATCCATCCCGGAAGCGGTCTTTCCGGTTGAAATAAATCCGGCTGGGATCCAACGCAAAGGCCCTTGAGTCAGGCGAAAGGTTCTGCAATGTCGGTTCCGTCGCCTGTTCCAACCGTTGATATCCCTCCTGCCGAAGCCAAGCATTCAGGTTAAATTCGCGCTTGATTGCAGTAAACCCATGATCGGAAAGAAGAAACAGGCCGGTCAGGCCCTGCTCCCTGCCTGCCTTCTGCCGATATCGTTCCACAATCTCTGCAATAAAACGGTCCACCGCCCGATAGTATTGCCGGACCACGGTGTGATACGGGTGAGTTGTGTCCGCAATCGCGTTCCATAAATAATGCTGAACGCGATCTGTTCCGGTAGTCACAACCTGGAAATAATCCCATTCCTCCCTGTCCCATAAAAGATCCACAAGGGAACGCTGTCCCTCAAGGGTCGAATGAAGAGATTGTATCAGATAATCATGGTCCTCCCGCGCGCGCTGGGTGTCGATATCGGTTTCATAGTTTAACCGTTTCAGATCGGGAAGAAGGCGCGCGGGAAACACCGCTTTGCGCAGGTCCAGAGCCACAAAGCCCGAAACAAGTACCCCCTGAATGGGTCGCGCGGGGTAAGTCGAAGGCTGGTTGATCACAACGGATTTTTTGGACTTCTGCCCCAGCCGATCCCACAGGGTCGGAACTTGCACATCCCGAAACGAGGGGAACCGCGTCTCTTTGGAGCCGGGCTTGAGGTCGATGAATCCGAATATCCCATGTGTCCCCGGTCCGGCGCCGGTCATGAAACTGGTCCAACTGACTGCCGAGATTTCCGGCAGGGTGACTTTCATCGGTTGAAGATGCCCCTGGGCGCAGAGTTCCGCCATGGCGGGCATTGTGCCGTCTGCGGCCAACACCCGCAAAAGGCTGTATGGAACACCATCCAGCCCGATTACGCATATCCGCTTTTTCGGTTTTCTGAGAAATCCCAGCATCCGACCGCCCTCATTTTGGTGAAATTAACGACTGAACTTCGTAGAGTCTTGTCGGCTTTTGGCCCCCAGTCAAGAAGGACTCGGTTTTGGGGCGGTTGTGTGCTGTTCGGTCAAACCCCGCCCGACCTTTCGGAGTAATCAACCCCCACCTCACCTCCCCCGAGATTCGGGGTAGGGATCATGTTCAGATATAGCCCAGAGCCTTGAGTCGCCTCTTGATTTCCTCTTCCTCTTCGGCAGAATATTCGGCCCCATTGCCGATTACCGGGATATAGCCCAGCAGCTCCAGCGTCCGGGTGATCTTCGCCACACATTGCTCAACCGTCTCTTTATCTGTCTCGACAATCACTTCCGGGTTCGAGGGTTCCTCGTATGGATCGGAGACCCCTGTGAAATTCTTGATTTCACCAAGGCGGGCTTTCTTGTATAAGCCTTTCACATCGCGCTCCTCCAGGATATCGAGCGGGCATTTGCAGTACACCTCCACATACCGTCCGATCAGTTGACGATTCTTCTGACGGATTTCCTCATAAGGAGAAATGGCCGCCGCTATCGCCACCACATCATTTCGGGTCAGCAGGTTGCAGACAAAACCGATCCGAAGAATGTTGGTATCCCGATCCCCTTTTGAGAATCCGAGACCCTTGCTCAGGTTCGTGCGAACCACATCGCCATCAAGCAGTTCCACTTTCATTCCCCGCTCCAGCAGGACCCCTTCCATTTCCCTGGACAATGTTGTCTTGCCGGAACCGGACAAGCCGGTAAACCACAGCGTAAATCCTTGTGTCATCATTCCATCTCCTCGGATGTAAGTATCGAATGGCCGATCATTTCTTGCGCAGGAGGAATCCCGAACACGGTCAGGATCGTGGGCGCAATATCGTAGATCGAGTAAGTCTCCGCCTTGCGGACCGCACAGTCCCTTGGCGGCCTCATAATAAAAATCCCGTTCTGGGCATGGTTGGCATCATCGGGACCGGTGTCGTTTTCATACAGATAAATCGAGCCGACACCGACCGATCCTGCCGAGCGCCAGTTCAAATCACCGAAATAAACAATCAGGTCCGGCGGGATACCATTGCATTCGCGATAAATCTCTTGCGGTTTGAAAACGCGTGTGCCGATATTCGTTCCGTTCTCATCGGCAATGGCCTCGAGTTTGGCTTTCACCTCGTCCCGGAAGGATTCGTACCGGTCTGCCGGAATTTGCCCTTCCGGTTCCCGTCCGGCGACATTGAAAAAAATGCGGGAGTAATAGCCGCCCTCTCCCCACACTTTTGTTTTGGACCAGTCGATCATCTCCATATCCAGGCGGGTCCGCTTTTCCGGTTGTTGTTTTAGAGTCAGGTAGCCCTCGCGCTGAAGAAACTCATTCACACAAATCGCGCCGATCATGCCCTTCGCGCCATGGTCGGAGACTACCATCACCGAGGTATCATCATCGAGAGTTTCCAGCGTGCGGCCGACCTCCCGGTCCAGTTCGACATAGTAATCATGGATCGCGTGTTCGTAGGGATTTCCGGGTTCGTAGAGACGATGGGTTTTATCGTGAAATCGCCAGAAACCGTGGTGGATACGGTCCGGCCCCATTTCGACCATCATGGCGAAATCGAAATGGTCGTGACAGATCAGGTGACGGAACACCTTGAACCGACGTTCGGTCATGACATAGATTGCTTTCAGCAGTTCATCCTTATTGTCGGTTCGAAAATCTTTGACATCAATGATGTAATCCCCATCGGCGATGCGGTCCAGTTCGGCTTTGATTTCATCCGGGCAGGTGTATTGGACCGACTTGTCCGGCGTGAGAAAACAGGCGACCAGCACGCCGTTCAGCGGTTTCGGCGGGTAAGTTTGAGGAACGCCGAGAACGAGCGACCGAAGGCGGTTACGTGACAAGTGATTCCAGACTGTTTTCGCTTTGACATAGCCGGCATTGGCGAAATACAGCTTATCGTAGGAATAGTCCTGACGGTTTCGGAATCCGTAGAAGCCCAGCATACCGGGGTCCTGCGAGGTCATCATCGAGGTCCAGGCCGGAACAGTGATCGGGGGGATGGTGGATACCAGGGGGGCGTGAATTCCCTGTTCCATGAGGCTGCGGAGGTTTGGGAGGTCCGCTTTCCAGGCATCGAAAACGAGTTCCGGCGGCGCGCAATCAAGACCAAGGACAACGAGTTTCGGCATGTTTCGGCATTGGAAGCGATCCGGGGGTCTGCGGATTTCCCTCACCCCAACCCTCTCCCGGAGAGGGACAAGATTACTCTCCAGGCAGGAAATGAAGACCTGGTGTCGTGTAGCCGAATTGCCTTTGCAGGGCCGACCCGTCATCGCGAGGAGCCGCCCGGAGTCTGCGGAGAGCGGCGACGTGGCGATCTCAGGCTTGCGTGTTCGAACGGCGAGATTGCCACGCTTCGCTCGCAATGACGATATGGTCAAGACTATTCATTTACACAATACTAGAGATACCCCAGGCTTTTTAGTCTCCGGCGGATCGCATCTATCTCCTTTTCGCTGAATGGGGTTTCCGACTGCCCGATTTCGCACGTGCCGACCAGATCCCGAAGGACATAGACGATGAAATCCGTTGGGGAGTCAAATCCGGCGCCTTCAATAACTTTCCGGATTTTCTCATAGAGCGGACGGGGGATTTTGATGGTGACTTTGTCCACCGGCATCGGCTTGCACTCCAATCAGGCTCTTGTTGGATTCCAGCAATACTCTTCCAGGAGTCTATGTGAGTTCGGGCAGAGGGGCAAGGAAGGTTGAAGAGCGGAATGGAGGTGATCGCAGAAAGAATGAATATTCGCTATCGTGCCGGCGTAGATAGGAAGGAAAATTCCGGTGAGTGGATCTGACAGTTTTTCCCGACCTCCTGACAGGAGAACACAAAGTACGGCCCGCGTCGGGCAGGCTCTCAGATGGCGTTCGCGGTTCCTTCCTTCTGCATTGCAGATATACATCTACAAGTATTGCGGCCGAAATAAAAAAAGAAACATCTCACCCCGCTTCATAACGCAGACTCTCTCTATCGCCTATTTTGTGGAGATGGCGTTGCGGTTCAGGAGCTGGTAGGCAGCGCGAAGTTGGTTGTCGGTGGCAAGTTGTTTTTCCAGCAGACTGGAAGCGGTGACGGGTTTTGGGCCGGTATCCTTGCGAGACTCCGAATTCTCATCGGGCAAGGCGATTTGAGGCGGCTCGTATTCTACGGCAACATCCGGCTCGATGCCCTGATTATGAATGCACCTTCCGTTGGGAGTGTAGTACTTGGCGACGGTGAGACGCAGCCCGGCATCCCCTTCCAGGGGAAACAGTTCCTGAACCGAGCCTTTCCCGAATGTCTTCACGCCGACAACTTGGGCACGTCCCTGGTCTTTCAACGCTCCGGTAACCACCTCGGAAGCGCTGGCGGAACGTGAATCCACGAGAATCACAATGGGGATTTGCGTGAAATTCTCATCGCCGGTCCGCTGATCGAAGAAGTCCTTGCGGGTGTCCTCGGTTCGGCCCTGGGTGTAAGTGATGAGGGTTCCCTGCGGGAGAAAGATATCCGCAACCTTGATGGCCTCATCCAGGAATCCGCCGGGATTGGAGCGAAGATCGAGAATCAGTTTTTTCATTCCCTGTTGCCGGAGTTTCAGGAGGTTTTTTTCGACATCCTCAGAGCAGCGCTGATAGAAACTCAACAAGGTGAGATGCCCCGTTTCTTCACCGAGCATCTCGGCCCAGATCAACTGATCGGTGCGCATGGGTTCCCGGGTCAATTCGAAGTGGAGGGGGAACGGTCCGGAGCCGGGACGGATAACCGTCAGTTTGACTTTGGTTCCTTCGGGGCCTTTGATCCGCTCGACGGCGGCATTAAGGTTTTCCACAGGTGTTCCGGTAGCGCTGAGCGGAATCCCGTCCACGGCGACGATGATATCGCCGGTCTTGATCCCACTGATGGCCGCCGGGGTCCCCGGAATGGGGGAGCGAACAAACAGTCCCGCATTGTTTGTGACATCCCATTCGATTCGAATGCCGACACCAAAAAATCGATTCTCGGGAATTCCTTCGCCGGACAGGAATTGCTGGAGATCGCCATAACTCTGCGGGGGAAGATATTGTGAATAAGGATCCTCCAGGGCATTGACCATCGAGGTCAAGGCGGCATTCCACAGCTGGGTCACACTGGCCACCGTTGCGGACGCGCTCCGGATTCGTCCGGCAATCAGATTCCCGAGGCGCTGAACGTATTCCAATTCCTGGAGAGAATAAGGAGGCTCGGATGTGGCCAAGACAATGACGGCGCCGGCCCCCTCCACCTCACGAACGACCTGCTCGGCGGAGTAGAGCGCGTGAGCAAAAACCTTCTTAAGATCGACCTGTTCGCTTTCATAGCGATCCCGGATGCAATGGACGATCCGGTTGAAGTTTTTTTGGCCGATGTCATATTCCCGAAGATTGATTTGGAATCGGGGGTCTTCTGTGCTGCCGTCCACCGCCCAAGTCGATTGGATGAACAGAAGCAAAAAGCAAGCGCCTGTAAATGTCAATCGTCGGAACGGATGTCTTGTCATCATTGACTGCCTTCCAAGAATTTCCTCTTCTATCCTCTCACCCCGCCCTTCTCCCAGCGGGAGAGGGAGAACGGAACATTTCCCACGGGGAGAAGTGTTTGCCGCCATTCGGTGAAGACCGGAATTCGGTGTCCACCGACAAGACGGCGGGCACACTCTTGCAGCCTGTGGTTGTTCCTCATGATGGTTAGTATATCACAGAGGCGTGTTCTCGACGGCGCTGGGGCGGATGTGGGCCGATGCGGTGTTCAGGCCTGTTCGTGTTTGGCCTCGCCGGAGGGACTTGGTCGTCGTCCGCCTCCGCCCCCGCGTCCTTTGCGCTGAAATCGTTGTCGGTTGTTACCGGAACGCGGCCCCTGTCCGCCTCCGCCACGCCCACTCCCGCCGCTTCTGCCGCGTCCGCCTCCACCGCCCTGTCCGCTGCCGCCATTTCCCGCACCGCCTTCTCGTCGATCCCGTCCGCGCTGTGACTCACGCGGGGGGCGGGATTCGCGCGCCGGTCGCTCCCGTCGCTCGGCAATCCCTTCCCGGAGCGCGACAATCACACGGCGATAGCTTCCCTCCCCCACGCTGAACGTGGTGACCTTGGGATGATCGCGAAGCGCCATGTGAATGATGCGGCGTTCTGGAGCGCTGAGGGGATCGGTTCGCTGGTCGCGGCCTTCCGCGATGGCCTGGTTGGCCAATTGTTCCGAGAGGCTGTGCAGATTTTCCTCCCGCTTGTCGCGGTAATTGTTGACGTCGATAACGATTTTCTTCCATTTCTCCCGGTCGTTGTTAATGATCCGGGAGGCCAGATACTGCAAGGCGTCAAGAGTCTGGCCGTGTTGGCCGACCAGCACAGAGGCCTCATTGCCGAGCGAGACAAGGATTTCCCCGTCCTCCTCCTGGACATCAGGCGTGGCTTCCACGCCGAGATGTCGAAGGATATTCCGCATGAGAACACGTGTGCGGATTCGGTCGTCCTGACGAATCAGGACACGAACCCTGGCATTTCTTCGTCCGAAAAGGCCGAGAAATCCCCGCCTTCCGGTGTCCAGCGGTTCCACTTCGACCTCATCCCGTTCAGCGCCGAGAGAGCGCAGGCCGTTTTCGATGGCCTCTTCAATGGTTTTTCCTGTTCCGATTGTCTCTTCCATTACCGTTGTTTCCTCCGAGACTGGCTTCGTCCGCCTGATGCGCGGACCCGTTCGAGCGCCGGGACCTCCGATACCCGCGTCGCCGTCTCCTTCTCTCCGAACTTATCTATAATAATTCGCTGACACGTATCCACGGTCATGCTGACGACGAAATAAAGAATCACGCCTGACGCGATCGACCAGAACAAAAAAGTGAACACGACCGGAAGAATCTTCATCATGGCGGCATTCGGCGCTTCGATTTTCTGTCGCGCTTGACTCCACAACATGAGAACGCAATACATGATCGGCAGGATATTGATTGGAATGATGTATCCGGCCAGAGGTAGAAAAAATGCCTGATCCGGCTGGGACAGGTCCTGAATCCACCAGACGAACGGCGCTCCCCGCAATTCGATGGCCTGATTGAACGTTCCCCACAAAGCAATGAAAATCGGGATGGTGGGGAGCATGGTCAGGCAGCCCGCCATGGGGTTGACTTTATGTTCGCGATAGAACTCCATGGTTTTGCGCTGAAGTTCCTGGGGATTATCTTTATATCGTTCTCGGAGCGCGGCGACCTGTGGTTGCAGCTGCTGCATTTTCTTCATGGAAGCCATTTGTTTGTGATACAGAGGATACATCAGCAGGCGCACCAGGAATGTCAGCAGGATGATCCCGACGCCGTAATTTGGGACGATCCGATAAAAGATCTGAAGCAGGCGCAGAAGCAACTTGGCGATTGGGGAGACGATGGACGAAAGCCAGTAATTCTCAATCAGATCTTCCAGGGTTTCATCGACAGCGGTAAGGCGGGGACCTTCTTTCGGACCGACATACAGGTCGAAGACATCTTCGCGGATCTGTCCCGGATTCAAGTCTTGCAGTGTGATCTCTATTCCCATGGCGGGTCGGATGTAGTCCACGGAATCGCCCGGGATTCTCGACAGCCCGACCAGGGCGACTTCAACCGGCATGTGGGGGCGGATCGCGCCGAGGAAATACTTGGTGTCGATTCCGACCCACCGAACGCCGTTCTTCGGAACATGGTTCATCCATAGCGTCTCAAATCCATCGATCGGTATCGGGGTACTGCCTTTTTTTATCGCTGTCTTGGCGATGGAAGCGTACTGGGCGGTTTTGCGGGGCATTTGTGGATAGCTTTCCATGTCGCCATCCGTGCCGGCCACGTGGGCGGAATTCAGGCGTTGTGGCTGAGTGGAAGGACGCGCAATTCCTCCCTGCCAAGTAAGGCCGTATTGATTTTCCTTGCCCCACTGGAGGGGAGCCTTCCCGATGTTCTCGATGCGGATAGAGAAGTCCACACGATATTCGCCCGGTGTGAACCGGTAAATCTTGGAGACACGCAGATCGCCCTGCTCGACCGTATAGACCACATCCACGGGCTGATCGTCCACTCGGAGAACTCCCTGCGGACCTGAGTAAGTGACGGAGGTATCCCAAGTGTCGTAACCCCAGCGGCAAAGCATGGGAGAAGCGGGATACATCAAATTGCCGGGTACCAGTTCATCCGCGCAGAGCAGCCGGTTGTCCTCATTAAGGTCCGGATTCTTGCGGAGGAACGGTTCCATTTCGCGATATATTTCCAGTTCCTGCCGGTCCAGGTAAAGGTCGGCGAGCGGGAGAAAGGCCTCCAGGTAACGGTCATCATCGAGTCTTGCGGAAACCGCAGGTGGAGCCGGTTTGGAGGCGCGAAGAGCCAGGTAACGGGGATCCGAGAATACTTCCCGGTATTTCAGCAACCGCCAGGAGATGGGGACGGCTCCCTGATTGGTCAGGACGACGTGCCAGAGGTCGCCGGTCACGACACAGGTGGCCGGGGCGGTCTGTTGTGCGGTCTGTGTCAAAAGGCTCCAGGGACGGCTATCGACAGGCGGGGGTTGTGCGGCATTCTGTGTCGCCGATCGGACATCGGTTGGCGCTTCGGCAATGGTGGGTGTGGAAGTGGCTGAAAACGGAACAGGCTGCGTAGACTCGGCGACCGGTTGGGCCGCGCGTCGACGCTGGGTTTCCCGCAGTCGTTGGCTGTTGCGCCAACTGAATATGAAAATCAGAGCCATCGAGAGAACGATGGCCAACACCATTCGTTTTTCCATTCCGTCTTGTCTCACACCGTGCAGGCTTCCTATCGCTCGGGCGGCAGATCGATGCCTCCGGGATGCCACGGATGGCATCGCAGAATCCGAACGAATGCAAGACGGAGACCGCGCCCGAGACCGAATCGTTCGATAACCTCGTGCGCATACACGGAACAGGTCGGATGGAAGCGGCAGAGGGGAGGCAGACAGGGAGACACAACCTGTTTGTACACCCGCAGGCACATCAAAACGATTGTTCGCATTCCACTTGTCATGCAGGTCACGGGATCGGCTGGTCTACTGGGTTGACCGGGGGGATGAGCAGGTCCGCTCGGAGCAGTGCGGACTCCAATTCTTTTCGAATCAAAGCCGAGGAAGCCGCCGCACTTTCAGGAAAGGCCCACACCAGGATGTCCGTCGGCTCTTTGATCCGGTGTTTCAGTTGTCGAAATTGTTCCCTCAGTCGTCTTTTTACTCTGTTTCGTACTACCGCCGATCCGACCTTTCTTCCGACCTGGACTCCGAGACGGGAAACAGAAGCGGGGCTTGGCATACACCGTATAGCCAGAACAGCCCCATCGATTCTCCGTCCAGCCCGCAATCGTTCAAAATCACGTCGCCCCCGCAATCGTTCATGCCGCCGGAAGGTTTGCCGAGTCTGGGGAGATTTCACCGGTTCGGTCATCAGGGCATACCGGGTTCCGATTCGGTCCGATAATGGGATAGGCGCTCCTTAAAAACGGAGTTGTCGCAGACCCGCAAAAGGCCATCCTAACTCCGACATCCGACACCAGCGTCATCAAAAATCGTGGCGACGTCGTTTTTATTATTCTATTCTTCTGAAACAGGATTCCAGCCGGATCCGTCGAGACAGATCACACGGTGAGGCGATATCGTCCTTTTTTTCGCCTGCGGCGGATTACCTCACGGCCTCCCTGCGTGCGCATCCGCGCCCGAAATCCATGAGTTCTTTTTTTCTTGATTACACTTGGTTGATACGTCTGTTTCATGACTTTTAATCGGTCCGTAGCCCACTTATGCGAATGTTACAAGACATTACTATAACATAAGTTCGGATTGAATCAAGGAAGACCGGGGTTGAGAAACCATTTGATCTATTGACGCAGGTCGTGCAACGGTTAGACTACTCCGGATCGCGCCCATATCCGGAATCACCGTCTCCGGTGAAAGGGAGGAAGGGCGCATCGGAGGGATTTCGCCAATGAACGATTATCTATGCAGCGTTTGTGGGTATGTATACGACCCGGACACTGGGGATTCGGAGTCCGGCATTCCGGGTGGAACCGATTTTGAGGAACTGCCGCAGGACTGGGTTTGTCCGGTGTGCGGTGTCGATAAAGCGCAATTCAAGAAGTTGGGTCTGACCGCACGAGCCTGACCTCCATGGTTTGAAAGGAAAGCCCCGTTTTCCCATGATGAAGATATTCCGTGAACGGTCGGCAAGCCGGATGGCCGGTTGGGTCATGTGGGTTGCGGTTTGTCTGCCCCTATGGGCGGCCCCGTTGTACGAATCGGATTTCCTTTTTGAAGCGAACGAACAATACCCGGAGTCTCACGGGTCCACCATCACCGTGCTTCCCAGCGGGGACCTTCTGGCAGCCTGGTACGCCGGATCGGCAGAGAAAGCCTCGGATGTGGCTATCCTGGGGGTTCGTCGTTCCCCGAAAGACCGGCAGTGGTCTGCGCCGTTTGTGCTGACCGACGATCCCACTCGGTCCGATGGAAATCCAGTCCTGTTTGTGGATCGCGAACAGACGGTATGGCTGTTTTACAATGTGATGTACGGCAAGGCGGAAGGCCGTACCCGTCAGGGAACCGGCTGGACCAGTTGCAAGATCCACTATCGGATATCCGCAGATGACGGCCGAACCTGGAGTCTTCCCCGCACACTCACCGAGGAATGGGGCTACTTGACCCGCTCCAAACCGATCCAGCTGGAAAACGGCGATATCCTGCTTCCGGCGCATGACGAGCGGGACGGGTCTTCGCTGTTTTTGATTGCGGAAGAGGGCAAACCAACTTGGACGACGGGGCAGCGCATCGACTGCGGCGGCGGATTTCACTGGGGGAATATCGAGCCGACTGTGATTCAGAGGACAGATAAAAGCCTTCTGTGTTTTATGCGGGCGGGCGGGCCAAAAACCCGTCGGACCTGGCAATCGGAATCGTTTGACCTGGGACGGACCTGGACCCATCCGGTTACGGTTTCTCTGCCGAATCCGGATGCGGCTGTGGACCTGTTAAAACTGAAGAGCGGAAATGTCGTGCTGGCGTTCAATAACAGCACGGTGGAGCGATGTCCGCTTACCCTGGCTCTTTCAAACGACGACGGAAAAACATGGGTCAATTTTCGGGATCTGGAGACAGAAGGCGGGGCCTATTCTTACCCCAGCCTGACCGAGGCGCAGGATGGGACGATTCATGTGACGTATACCTACCGGCGGAAAACCATCAAGCATGTGCGTCTGAATGTGGATTGGATTCTTGAAGAGAAGTGACGGAATCCAAATGAAATTGAATAGCCACCTGTGTTATACTGAGGGCGATATCTTGCCCATGCGGACCGAAGAATCATCCTGGAAGAGCCACGATGGACCTGAAAAAGTCGGGAATTCGAGTTTTGGCCGTATCGGCAGCCTTGTTCCTGCTGCCGGGGTGTGAGGACAAGGATCTCCTGGAGACGAACAGACTGGCGGTTGCCGCACTGGAAGGTGGTCACCCCGATGAGGCTATCCGACTTTTACAGCCCCTGATGGATTCCACTCGAACATCCCCGATTGTAATAGTCAACCTGGGACGGGCCTATCTGGAAACGGAGGACATCGATAAAGGCCTGGAGGTTCTCCGAGAAGCGATTCCCCTGCTGGATAAGAACGATCCCCTGATTTTTCTGATTGCACGGATTTTTCTGGTCTATGGTGAGGTGGCCGATGTCGATCAGCTGATGGAGCGTTGCGGTTCCAAACTGCGCCGGACTGCGGAGTATCATTTGATCCTGGGCAATTTACTGTTCGATGTCGGGTCGGAGGACGCGGAGGTTCTCCGCGAGTTTCGAGAGGCGCTGCGGATCGAGCCGGGGAACCGGGATGCGGCCGAGTCTTTTTTCCGGGTGGTTCGCAGAATGGCGGACTTGACAAATGCCGATCAGATTCTCTCCGGACTGCCTGAAGAAGTCCTGAACAGTTCGGGGGCGAAGCTGGCCATGGCCCGGATTTGTGCGCAGCGGGAACAGTGGGCAGACTGCATTCAATATGCCGGCGAAGCGACAAAAATGGATCGAGGCAACGAGGATGCCTGGCGGCTGCTCGCGCGGGCATATCAGGCGACGGGAGACATGCGGTCGGCAGAACGTACGCTGAAAAGCGCCATGAGTTCGTGCGACAGATCGCCCACGATTGCGCTGGAGTACGCAAAAACCCTTGTGCAAAAAGAAAGGGAAGACCTGGCGGTCCGAATTCTTTCCCTGGTTGCGCAAGAGCAAAAACAGAAACCGCTGCCGGAACAGGCGCCTGCGCTGCATAATTTCCTGGCGGCATTGTATGCGCGGAAAGGGCGTTTCTCATTGGCGGAAACAGAACTCCAAAACTCCCTCGCCATCAAGCCGGACCAGCCGAAAATTCGGGAGGTTCTGGACCTTGTTGCGCAGCGACAACAATTCAATGAACTCGCCGGCGGTTCCGGGTATGAATGATCCCCTGAGATCGGTGTTGCTGAGTCAAGAACGAATCCGGCAGCGAGTGAGCGAACTGGCACGCGAGATCCGCTTGCAGTACGCAGACACGCGGCTGATTCTGATTTCCATTCTGAAAGGTTCAGTGATTTTTCTGTCCGATCTGGTTCGGCAGTTGCCGCCCAGCACGGAGTTTTATTTTTTGCAGCTATCCAGCTATCGCGACGGGACAGTTCCCCACGGAAAGCCGGGTTTCTACACGCTGCCTGTGCCGGATCTTCGCGGGCAGCATGTGCTTCTGGTGGAGGACATTCTGGATACGGGCCAGAGCCTGGAATATGCGCGAAGGCATTTCCTGAAAATGAAACCCGCGTCTCTCCGAATCTGTGTCCTGTTGGCCAAAGAGGGATACGAATCATCACCGATGCCGAAGCCGGATTTCCTCGGATTTGTGATTCCACGGGAGTTTGTGGTGGGGTATGGGCTGGATTACCGGGAGCGGTATCGGGGATTGTCGGAGATTGGGATTCCGGCGGATTTGTGAATAGATGGGATGGATCGGGGAGAAAGCGGCTTATCTCGGCCCTCAGCGGTGCTTGAGCGCTTCCTTGATGAGAGGCTCGACAGGGCTGTCTTTGCCGACAATTTCCACGGCTTCACTGACCGCGCGATGGGCCACCGAGGGTTTGCAGCCAAGCGCGATCAATGCCTGCACGGCTTCCTCAAATGCCCCCCCGGAGATCGGTGGAGGTCCCTCGGCGATTTCTTTACGGACAGCCGCTTTTCCCAGCGCCGACAACGACTCTTTATCTTTCAGATCGAAAATCAGGCGTTCCGCCCGTTTCTTGCCGATGCCCGGCACACGGCACAAGCCACGCTGATCCCCCGCCTGAATTACGGCTACAAATGCCTCCGGCGAGAAGGTGGAAAGAATGTCCAACGGTGTCTTGAATCCGATCCCCGGAACCTGTGTCAGGATCTGGAACAATTCTTTTTCCTGGGAAGTGGCAAATCCGAACAGGCGGACATCATCCTCTCGGAACACCAGAGTTGTATAGACGAAAACTTTTTCCCCCGTTGTGGGCAGCTTCCCAAACGTCGAATAGGGAATGGCAACCTCGAATCCCACACCCCCGATGTCGATGACGGCGCGATCCGGGCTTTTTTCACGCAGTACCCCGTTGAGAAATGCGATCATTGTCTCCCTCGCAACCGGATTTCTTTCATGATTCGGCTGTGTACATAAGTCAGCGCGGCTGCCAGCGCATCCGCCGCGTGTTCCGATTCAGGCGGTTCGGGAAGTCCGAGCAACAGCTGCACCATTTTCTGGACCTGGTTCTTGCTCGCACGGCCTTTTCCCACGACGGCATTCTTGATTTCAGTGGGGCTGAATTCGTCCATCGGCAAATCGGCCTGCGCTCCCGCGACAATGGCCGCACCCCGCGCCTGGCTCATCGCCAGGGCTATCGAGACATTTCGGTGATAAACCAGTTTCTCACAGGCCATGCGCTGGGGCTTGTACTTCGCAATGATTTCTTCGATCCCGCGATAGATGGTCAGGAGCCGCTGTGGAAAGGAATCGTTCGAATCGGTTTCGATGGTCCCGGATGCCACCAGCCGAGAATCCCGGCCCTGCGCGTCAATCACGCCATATCCGACAGCGCGCACGCCCGGATCGATCCCTAATACACGCACGGTTTCTCTGCTGTTCATGACATGCGAACGGTATCCCGTTTCATCCCAGGAGGCAATCCCTCCAACCATCATCCTTTGCAGAGCGCCTTACTTCGATAAAATAGAAATATGATCCAATTGAGAAAGGAGGAGGCTGATGTCTCAAGCAGGAAAACGATTTCAATGGGGAACGGCGGTGGGGGGGATACTGATTGCTGTCTCGCTTCTGGGACTTTCTGCGTCGGGGCTGGCGGTTGAAAAGGGCGATCAGGCCATCCCCTTTGAGGCAAAGGACACCGATGGGAAAAAAATATCTCTCAAACAGTATGAAGGAAAACTGGTTCTTTTGGAGTTCTGGGCGAGCTGGTGCCCGCCGTGCAAGGCCGAGATGCCGATCATTTTGAAAGTCCACGAAAAATACCGGAAACAGGGTTTCGAGGTCATCGGCTTTGTCCAGGATGATGAAGCCGAGGGAGCATTGGATCATATCAAAGAAAACAAAATTCCGTGGCGGCAGATTCTGGATGACGCCGAATACCAAGGCAAATTCGGCGACCTGTATAAGGTCCGTGCCGTTCCGACTTGTATCCTGATCGGACCCGATGGGAAAGTGATCGACACACTGGCACGGGGTTCCAGGCTGGAGCCGCTTGTCCGGGAGCATATCGGTTCTGTTACAAACAAAGAACCGATCAAGATAGAGAAAGATATTCCGAAGGAACAGGAATCGGCCAAAACAGAGTGAACGGCTGCATTCGTAAGGATGTGTGCCCTCTACATCGGGGAACTTTCCGGCAGGAATCCCCAAGCGCATATTTTCTTGCGTCACTCCGGTTGAACTATGCAAGTGGATTCTCAGTATGTCTCGAATGCGCTTGTTCCCCGGCCCGCCGGCAACATCAATTTGATTCCTACAGACGACTCAGCAGGCTGTTCCAGCTGTGACGGGAAGCGCTTTCCGCCGCGGTCACATTCATATCCCGCAGGGAAATTTTGAATTTAATGTTCTGGAGATCTTCATAGGTAATCTTTGCAGGATCGATCTTCCCCGTCTGATCGTACACCACCATGCCGATCAGCGCTTTCGCTTTCTTTTTCAATTCAGAGACCGGGACATACGCTTGGGTCTCATGGTCGAAACCGGCGTGGATTCTGCCCGCCACTTTTCGCCCGCTTTTGTCGATCTGAATGGTGAACAGAAGGCATTTTTCGTTGTCATCCCAATAAGATTCGATGATCTCCCCGATGCGGACCTTTTTCGGCACAGCGCCATCGCCTTTACGGACAGCGACCGGCTTGCCGCCGAAAACTTGTTTTCTGATCTCGTCTCGCTTCATTGGCGCGTTTCCCGATTATGTTCAGCGGGGCTGATTTCTCTCGCGGCCTGGAGGATGGTCCGGGCGATTCGCTCGGCGACTTCTCTATTTCCGTTCCGCAGAAAAGCCAGCATGGGCGAATCTACCAGTTCCGCATCCAGGCGTTCCAACAGACTTTTCTCACGAATGGTATCACGAATCTCGGCGGACAGGCCATGAACGATCTCCAAAAACTGCGCATATTCCGAGCCGAATCCGGCGGCGAGTTCCCTTTGAATCCGGTGTTCCAGCGCGCGGCTGACCCCCGCTGTGGACACTGCCACGGTCAGATGCCCCCGCTGAATAGACACCGGTATCACATAGTCCAGGCACGAGCAGAGAATCCCGCGTTTGCGCGCCTCTTCAGAAACTTTTTCGTCATCCCCCGTTTCTCCCGTGGAGACCACGAGGAACATGCCCTCCAGGTCGTTCGCTTCAAAGGACCTTTTGATCCACCGGAACGAGGCAAGCTGAGCCATACCGTCCAGCGTTTCGGTCAGAGTCTCTGCCACCACAGTTACCGTTGCGCCGCTGCCGAGAAGGCCGGTGACCTGGTTCTCGGCTTTCGGGCCGCCGCCGACCACAAGGCACGGACGGCCCCGAAGATCCAGCAGCGCCGGATAATAGGGAATCGCTTCCCGCGACATCATCCTCTCCTTGCGCTTCTATGCCGACCCGCCCATGACATCTCATACACATTTCCTTATATAGAATACCATAATCTTCCTTCCCACAACCGACATCCGTCCCCTTCTCTTTTTTTCTTCCTTTCATCCTTCTTCCATGTCCTTTTCTTCAATTCCTAATCTGTAATCGGAAGTTCCTTTCCGTGAGGTCGGCAGAGTTCGTTTCATGACTTTCTTACCCACACAATAGGATTCGCGCAGGAGAATGCAGGGTGGAGAGCTCCGGTTGGACGCTGTGTCGGTATACATGACCTCGGCTTTTTTTTCATGGCCGGGAAAAGTGGCAGGACAAACCTCTATGCCTGTCATGACAGAGTGACAGGCGTAGTCGTCGCGTTCAACAGGCGGGGACGCCTGTCCTACCGGCCGATGGTGTTTCCCTGCGCGGTGGAGAGAAGTTCCGTAATGTGACACACCCGCGTGTCGAGATTCCGTTTCTTTACTCCGTACTGCAATTGCAAGAGGCATCCGGGATTAGCGGTCACCAGCAAATCCGGCGCGACTTTCTCGATATTGTCCATCTTGCGGTCCAGGATCTTCATTGAGGTCTCGTAATGCGTAATGTTGTACACCCCGGCGCTTCCGCAGCACCAGTCGGATTCCGGCAGGTCTACAAACTCAATGCCCGGAATGGCCTTGAGAAGCGAATGCGGTTGTTTCGAGATTCCCTGCGCGTGCTGAAGGTGGCAGGGCTGGTCATAGGTGATCCGCAGCGGCCGGTTCAAATTCCGACCGTCGCCCGATCCTCGACCGGCCATTTTCTCCGGCATCTGTCCGCCGACAGGTTTCGGGTAATGCGGCCATGAAGCGAGAAACTCGGAAATATCCCGAACTTTCGCGCTGAAATGTTCCGCTCGCTCGGCATACTGGGGATTGTCCTTCAGCAGTTCCCTGTATTCTTTCAGTGAACACCCGCAGGCGGCGCAGTCGGTCACAATGTAGTCCACATTCTGTTTTTCGAACAGGTCGATATTGAAGCGCGCCAAGTCCGGCACACGGTGACGATATCCTTCGGAGGCCAGCGGCGCGCCGCAGCAGAGAACCGCTTTCGGGATCACAACCCGGCAGCCACTGCGTGTGAGAAGGTCTATCGTGGCTCGGCAGCACCTGCCGAAAAAGATGCTCATCATACATCCCAGGAAAAAGCCGACCCGCGCCTTTTCCTCACCCTGAGCCGGAATCTCCTCCGCAACAAGCCGCCGCAACGGAAGTTCCATGCCATCGGGGGTAAACTCCTCCATAAACCGGAAAACAGCGGGGAACAGGCTCAAAATGCCCGACTTCTGCACCACTTTCCGCAGTCCGGTTTTCTGATACAGGCGCATCAGGAACGCGATGCGTTCAAGCCGGGGCGTGTATACAAACAGGTAATTGAAAAGCAGGTTCTTGATTGCCCGGTCCAAAAACGAATGCGGGCGGCACCGCTCTGCCTGGCTTCGGCCCGCTTCGATCAGATACCCGACATGGACCCCGGCGGGACACGCGCTCTCGCAAGCGCGGCAATCCAGGCAGAAATACAACTCCTTCTCCACCCCTTGCGTAAGTTCCAGCCGCCCGTCCGCCACCGCGCGGATCAGCGCAATCCGTCCACGGGGCGAGGACCGCTCAATCCGGGTCAGCGAATACGTGGGACAATGCGGAAGGCACATCCCACATCTCATGCAGTTCAGGACCTTTTCATAGTCCGGAACATCCACACCTTGAAAATGAACGGCACGATTCAACAGGAAAACCTCTGGAAAACACTCTTATTGCGATGCAGCTCAAAATTGCATTCTACAACGCAATCCGATCCCCATCCTACGGGAGCCTTTGCCTCTTACTGCCGATCGCCTGGTTCCGACCTCTTCGCCCGCCCTTGCCCCCAATCTTCTCCCCGCCCCCTGATTTCCTCAATTCTCAATTCCCCCTCTTGCGCCCTTGACCGAAAACAGTCCGCTGGTGAAACTGAAAGCGTGGTTCAATCTAGGACCACCGCAGGAATGCGCAAGACGCACCCCGATGCAGGGATTTACCATGATCGAAATGACCTTTTTCGAGTTGCGCCTGGATGAAACCGGCGCGGACCAGATCATCATCCTCAAAGAAAAGGACGGCGACCGCCTCATGCCGATCCTGATCGGTTATTACGAGGCTCAATCCATCCATTTGGCAATCAATGACGTGCAGGTCCAGCGGCCCCTCACCCACGATCTGATCGTGAACATCATTGATGCGCTCAACGCACGAATTATCCGGATTCTTATCAATCAACTCCTCGAATCGACATTTTATGCGCGGATCTTTTTTGAAACACCCACCGGCCCGGTGGATGTCGATTCGCGTCCGAGCGATGCCATCGCCATCGCCCTTCGCACGAATGTCCCGATCTTTGTCGCGGAGGAAGTGCTGGAACAGGTTGCTCGATAAATCCCACCGAAGACACTCCGAACCGTCCGCCTCTATCGTGTACTCATTCCACGATCAATACACCGTGGATATGCAGATTCGGGATTGTTGCGGTGACCATTCCATCCTTCCAGGTCCATCGGATTTTCCCGCCGTCGGGAACCCATGAAATTGCCTTCGGCTTCTCTTCGGTCCGAATCTTTACACCGATCGGCCCGACTTCAGGAATAAAGTCGATGATTCCGTACCGGTCAACATGCGGCGCGTTCGCCACGTTCAACAGATGAACACTCAATCGCCCGTCTCGTGTCCGCCGCAAAGCCACATCAATACACGGCGGCCCATCAATTTCCACAGCCGGATTCTGAAAGAGCGGATCGACTATCTCCCGAACACACTCGCGCAAGTATGGATGATGGCTTCGGAAGAAATCAAGCGCCAGAGGACCATAGACAGCGCCGATTTTCCCCTTGCCGAACGGAACGACTGTTGATGCTACCTCGCCGTCCTTCCGCGTATCCCGGGTCGGATAGCGATACCCGACCGCCACCGCTTCCGTGGGAACTACTTTCTGCCAAATCCCGTTCGCATTGGCAATCCCCGCAATCCCTCCGATTGCCGCATTACATGCCAATTCCGCGCGGATCTCTTTCGGCTCTCCCTCGAAAGTCACGCCCAAATGCGGCTCAAATAATCTCGCGCATTTTTCGCCCATCAACAGAAGACTCCCCCCATTTTCTACATACCGGAGTAATGTATTCTTGAAATCCTCCGGGAGCTTGTAGCAATCCGGAACGACTACTAATGGAAACTCGTTTAAACGAGGCTCCAATTGGTACTCCGCCAATACATCAACAGAATAATGCAACTCCAATAGCGCGTGCAGCGCGCCCTCCAATTCGTCATAGCATCCCCACGGCGAAAACACGTTATCCGAACGATCCCATATCGTCTCCGCCGAGAGCAGCACCGCAACTTGTGGGACTGTCCTGCTCTTAAAACCGGCTTCCTTCCTTTCACGGCAGAAGTCCGACACCTGCCCCAGTGTTTCAATCATAGCATCCGGAAGATACCCGGACCGCGTCGGATTATTATAGATTTGAAACCCGCCTCCCTGCATCAACACCACGGCGGATTCCTGCTGTAGATGGACCGGGGTTTTCAGGCTCCAATCCAACTTTTGTCCTTTATCAAACCCCCACGCCATCAAATCCCAGGGCATTCCTGTACTCGCCAGATATCGCGCCTCAACCCGGGCGCGATCGACCGAGAGACCCGGCGAATAATCCCCGGACAAGTAATCTAATCTGGCGCGGACCGGCAGGGGAGCCAGGGTCGAGTACATCCAGTTACTTGTAATCTGCAAATTCGGCCGGAACGCATGAAGTGCATCTACCCAACGGCATAGATAGTCTTCATAATGCCGCCGATGAAACATCTTCCACTCCAGCCAATTCGGCTCGGAACGGTCTTTGGGAGCGATATCGAGACCCGTTTCTTTTTTCCACGCTTCCAGCGCGGCGGGAGAATAGTCCAGCTTGGTTGCCCAACATTCTCCATCTACCCATAATCCGTCGAGATCGTACTTGGATACCACCTCCTTCAGCTGCGGTATCAATAATTCATCAATGTACCGCCCGAAGACACTCGTCGCATTCGGATCGACTTTCCCCTCCGCGTCAAGCCGCGCCCATTCAGGATGATGCTCCACCGCCACACTGTCCCACACACCGGAGTAATGGATATAAAGACCGACACCGTGCTCCTTTGTTACTTTCCGCCAGATGGCCAATGAATCCTTCACGATTCCCGGCGACGGCCAGCCGATCTCCGTCGGATAGCCCGTATATCCCGCGTGTCCCTTGCAGTCATATTGCACATAGTCCGGCCGAACTCTCGTGAGTAATCGATCTATCATATCTTCCGTGATGTCGGCCCCGAGAGACGTATCATTCTGATTCGGATGCAAATCGAAATGCAGTCCAAAAAAGGCGTCCCGCCTCGGAACAGGACGCTTCTCCGCCTCGCAAGGAACGGACATGTTCATCACAACAATCAGGCCGATTGAGGCAATAAACCGAAACATGGTATTCTCCTTTCACTTTGAAGGCTTTATATTCTCCGGACCTTCCTGCCTTTCTGCATTTTCGGAATAGCCGACAAGCCCGAACAGATCTGGCAACATAGACATGAAACCGCTACACCTTCTATTCGTGCCGATTTCCGAGCGCCCTTGTCATCTCCGCAATCGCCACTTTCACGGACATCAATTGAACCGACGCGGTACATTTCGACTCCCCGCCGTCCCTGTTCCGCAGCAACTGCCCATGCGGGTCCAGACAGGTAACCTTACCCGAATGGTCGCCGCAACGTAACATTCTTCGCCTCTCCGATCGAATACCGGCAGGAACCGCACGCCTCCATGTCGTTTCCGCACCGAGGCCGTTCCCCCATACAATCTTTAACTCCGGACTCTGCCCCAGTACACGTGCCGCCAGGAACATTACATTCTTTTCCTCGCGAATATCATATTTTATCACATCCTTATGTCCCTTCGCCGGATTGTATAATGTTCCAGTGCATCCATATTCACATTCGGCCTGTCGCGATGTTCCTGCGGAACATTGATGATTCCGTCTACAACCTCGATGGGCGGTGAGATGATATCCTCCACGAACCATCGGCTACTGGCCTCCACATCTGTCGGATAAGTACAATTCGGCAATAAGGCCAGATACAGCGCATGAACGGCAGCGATCCCGAGTTCCGGCATAGTGCCCACCCAGTTTGGAATACCGCGATTCATACAGAGGTCATGGATTCGCTTTGCCCTGCCGATTCCACCGACACGCTGGATTTTGATATTGACTATCCGACAGGCCTGCCTGTCGATACACTGGCGCACGGCCTCCTCATCACAGGCACTTTCATCAATACAAATCGGCGTTGAAATCCGCGACTGCAATTTCGCGAGTCCGTCCCAATTCATTTTCGCGAACGGCTGCTCGATCATTATCAATCCCATTTTGTCGATCTCGTCGAGGATCGGGAAATCCTCCTCTCCGTATGCCGCATTAGCATCTACCATCAAAGGAACACCTGCGAATGTCCCATGAACTACTCTCAACGGCTCGATGTCCCAGCCCGGTCGGATTTTAATTTTCAACCGTTTATAGCCATCCGCCATGTACCGCCTGCACGCGCTGACGAGTTCAGGGATACTCGAGCAGATCCCCACCGCCAAACCGGACTCAATGGGATGGAAATCCACACCCAATACATCGGTAAACGACCTGTTCTCCTCCTGTACCATCAAATCCCACAGGGCGCCCTCCAGTCCGGCCCACGCGAACGGCTCGGACATTCCCGCTGCGAGCATCTCCGAAACAAAGCCCGGCCGAAAATCGTTTCGTTCCAGAAGAGTCGGGATTGCGTACTCCAGAAGAAAATCCCACGTCGATTCCGGTGTCTCACCGGAATAAAAACCGCCCGACATCGGCGAAGCCTCCCCAAATGCGATAATACCGTCCCGCTCGATTTGAATTACAATGGACTCTTTCGCATCCACCTCGCCTGAACTGATACGGAACGCCTCCGTCATCGGAATAACAACGTGAATAAGACAAATGCGATTCGCCATGATCTACCTCTTTCGGACCCCGCAACACATATCCTTTACTCCTCTCTTTGTTTCAGGATGACCGGCCTGCCGTCACGATCCGTAATCCGCAGGCTACCCGCCCATTCCCCGCCCGCATTCAGTACCTTCATTAGAATAAAATTGTTTCCTTTAACGAGATGAACGGATACCTCGTCCTGGTCCGGCTCCCAAAGCCGCCCTCCCTCGTACTCATGAACCAGGCGACCGTTCAGCCGGCAAAATACGTCGTCATTGCTTCCGATTTTAAATAGGACGTCCCTTTCATCGTCGCTTTGAATCTCGGCATACAGGTAACTCCCGACCTCCCCATTGGTCCCAAGCGTCCGCTGCAAATCCACCATTCCAAGAGGATCCGTCACCGAGATCTTCTTCCAGGATATCTGTGTATCCTTTACCTGAACCGGAACAGCAACCCGGATCGGCTTGTCCACAGGAATCAGATCCCCCTGTAGCAATTCGGCCCGGCTCCCCACCGGACCAAGCGCCCACCAGTGTACAATACATCCGTTCCTCCGGGCCATATCCGAAAGAACTTCCGTCGCACCCAGCGCCGTCAGTCGTTTGACTAATGGGAGCCGCAGCGTGCTGTCTGTCGAAGCCTGAGCGGCGGCCGCACACAACCGAATCGCTGCCTCTTTCTGCTGATTCTTCTCAAGGTCGAGCGAGACTCGAATCGCCGCTTCCGCGGCGGCATTCCTGATATCTTGATCCTCTTGTTCAAGCGCGGCCTGTAGAATGTCCTTAGAGGATCCGTTACCGAACGATCCGAGCGCTTTGAGAGCCGCCATTCGCAGGTATTTGTTCTCGCTTGCCGCCGCTTTGGTGACAGCCGGCAACGCCGCCTCATCCGCACGACTACCTAAAATCCCGACCCACACCGTCTCCATTTCCGCCGATGCGCCATCCATCGCCCGGATCACGGCCTGTGTCGTATCCTCCCCGGGGATCTGTGCCAGGGTCTCGGAAACGGCTTGTACGAGACGCTCGTCTCTGGTCTGAACGGCTTCCCTCCCGATCGTAATCAATACCGGCGTCGCCTCGGTGATAGCCGAATCTGTTCGCCCCGCCAGTACCGAGACCAGCGCGGCCCGATCTGCGCCCCTCGACCTGTTTAATGAATTGATAAGAATCCGGGTAACCGTCTCGCCCGGCATAAGGGCCAGTTGGTCCCGCGCGGCCCCAGTGAGTACCGGATCGCTGCCTCCCAGCGCCTCCAACAACTCCGGCATTGCTTTCTCACCACACGCATGCGCGAGGCCGGATAAGGCTGCGCCTTTGACTAGCGAACAGGACACCTCGTTCCAGAGCCGGTGGTACACGGATTCCGGGCCCCGCCCATTGCCCCGCTCCCTGGCAGTCTCCGCCCACTGCAGAAGCGCATCCGCAGCGGCTTTCTTTTCCGCATCCGAGCCGCGTTCCCATATCCGCCATAGGGCTTTTGCAGACCGTGAATCTCCCAGGCGGCCCGCTGCCGCTATCGCCGTCAGCCGAACACTCTCATTCTCATCGGAGAGCGCTCGTACCACCGCCGAACTCACAGACGGGTCTTTCCGCGCCCCCAATGTTTTCACCAGAGCCGCCTTCCATTCCGGCTCCCTCGCGTTGCGTAGTGCATCGGCAACGGCCTTCGTGGCGCTCGGATCGGGAATCCGCTCCAGCGCCCATCGCGCCATCTCGCGCTCCTCCGGAACGTCTAATCGCTCCGAAAGGACGGCAACCGATTCCTTGCCCCCCACCAGGGAAATCAATCGATATGCGAAATCCTTGACCTCGCGCTTGTGCGCCCCCTTCACGGCGCCCAGAAGAAACACTTCGGCAGCCGCCTGCTCCTCGCGCGCGCCTGGCCTGGTAGACTGGTAGACAATCCGCTCCGCGGCCTGTTTCGCCTGGAGGCGCGCTGTCGCATCGCCGGTCTCCATTCGATCGAATTCCGACACGAGCGGCTCGACTATCCCCGGAGATTTCAATTCGTGTACGGTAGCCGTAGAACAGGAGTATAGGAACAGGCTGAAAGCAAGAATCGTAATATATCGCCATTTCGTCATTAGATTGTCTCCTTCGTCGTTCACAGATACCACGGCGCGCGATACGGTTTGACTAACCAGCGGTTCGCTTCGGGATCATCTACAAACTCCTCCCGATCCGGGTCCCAGTACAGTTTGCGACCAAGCCGCAGCGCGATATTACTCAGATGCGCAACAGAAACCGAGCGATGTCCGACCTCCACATCGCATATCGGACGTTTGCGCGCACGAATGCTGTTCAGCCAATCGGCATGATGGTCATTGCTTTCATACAGGTGGACATCTTTCGGACCCAGAATCTCATACATCAGATCCTTCGGTTCGCTGTCCATCCCGCCGCGCCAGACATGTACCCACCCATCTGCGCCCTCGAATCGAGTTCCGTGCTCCGGATTCGTAGCGATCATCGTAACTCCATTCGCATATTGCAGAGTCACACTGAAGTCGGTATACGTTTCAAAAAGCCCCTCACTCGGAAGTGTACCGGTCCCCTCAACGGAAATCGGGCCGGTGAGATCCGTGCCAAGGCCCCATTGCGCGATATCGAAATGATGCGCACCCCAGTCTGTCATCTGCCCGCCGGAATAGTCGAAAAACCAGCGGAAATTCCAGAACGTCCGGTCCTTGTTATAGGGAACCCACGGCGCGGGACCGAGATACATATTCCAATCGAAGCCATCGGGCGGATCGCTGTCGGGCGCCTCGCCCCCGGCCGAACCATTCGGCAAGAACACCTTTACCGTATGAACCCTGCCGATCCTGCCGCTTCGGACCAGTTCGCAGGTAAATCGGAAACGCCAATCGGAGCGCTGCTGGCTTCCGACCTGGAAAATACGATTATACCGGCGAACGGCTTTCACTAGTGCTTTGCCTTCGCCGATAGTCAGCGTCAACGGCTTTTCGCAGTAGATATCTTTGCCGGCCTCACATGCCGAGACGGCAATTCGGGTATGCCAGTGATCCGGCGTAGCAATGACTACCGCATCGATATCGTCGCGGTCCAGCAGCTCGCGGAAGTCGTTGTAGGAAGCGCAGTTCTGATTCCCGTACTTTTCATTGGCTCTCCGCCGGGCTTTTTCCCGATGTTCCTGGAACACGTCGCAAACCGCGAGAATCTGTGCCTCTGAGTTGTCCAGGAACTTGCGGAAATGGTAATTGCCCTGGCCGCCGAGACCGATAAACCCAAGGGTGATCCGGTCGTTCGGCGCGGTACCAGCCTGGGGTCGTGAGGGCCGTGTAAGGCAGGCCGACGCCAGGGCTCCCGCCATTCCTTTCCCTGCCCGATTAAGAAAACTTCGGCGTGTAATTCGGTTTGGCATTCTATTCCTCCATCGCCCGTATCGGTCTGTCCCGAAACGGAACATTTACCTGTAGCGATTTCATTACCTTACGGAGAACATCAATCCGGGATTCCTGAGGTTCTGCCCGACTATTGTTACTCGAATCTCAACCACCGCGACAACCGTGGGCCGTTACCGGATCACATCGGCGGTTTGTCGAGATACTCAAATGAATACCCGAACGTGAACACCTGACCCGTTTTCAGTTCGACAGGTTTCGTGGTCAATTCCAGGTTCGCCTGCCGACAGGGCGGCGCCCACCAGAAACCCGTTTTGACGATCTGTTCCGGCTTGTATTTCAACAGGATCCCACACTTCGCCTCGTGATTGAACAGGGCGCATTGCCCCGTTCCCTTCTGCAACAAATCCTCCAACGGTCCTTTATTTCCTTGCCAGTCCTTATTGAACGGCATCCACTTGTCGGTCTTGACATAAGCGGTAAAGACCGCGCTATCCTCGCTCCTGGTGAAGGTACAGAAATGCGGAATCAGCTTGAATTGATACGCCTGCGGTTCAGCGCCTTCTTGAATCACAAAGGTCTCGAATCGGACTTTCTCCGGCTCATCGGCCCTGAAGCCGATTCGTCTAATCAGAACCGATCCGTCGGGAAAATCGCCGGCGAGCTGTAACCCGTTCGCATCGGCTACCGCATGGAACGGTCCGGGGGATTTCCAGCCGTCGCCGGTCAATCGGACTTCCCGAATGGTTCCGATCCAGAACGGGTCGCCGAGACGTCCGCCACCTTCTCTCGGGGCGAGCATGTTCCTGCCGGATGGCTTGTGGATCATTTCGACTACTTTGCCGCTGTCCTCGGGAATAATGGTCAGCTGCCAGACGGCATTCTCGATCCGCTGGGCGGCATACCTTCGCCCGACCGCCTCTGTGATCTCCTTGAAGTAGTCGGCGGCGGGGCGGGTCTCGGCGGCCATGGACATGTTGTAGCGTTTGCAGAGGTCAATGTATCGGTCCATCACGTGCCGCTGCGGCTTCGGTAATCCCACAATGTATTCCCCGTCCTTGTACTCTAATGTCGCACAGGTTTCCAGCACGGCCTTGTGAGCGCAAATCGAGGCTTTTTCCACACGTGCGCGGACCGCTTTGTCTTTCGTCGAGTGGAGCGCCCGGTCGAAATACGCGAGGGACTTCAACGAGATTTCCGGGGTCAGCCCGACCTCTGCGGTGGAGGGGAAACAACCCGGATGCATCCCGCAGGCATTCGCGTTATCATGCAGCATTGTGAGATAATCCATGATCGGCTGGGCGGCGTCCGCATAGTGTAATCGACAGAACTCCTGCACAAGGTCCCAGCTGTTCCGCGAGGGATCCCAGATGCACCGGGAAATCACGTAGTTGCGAAGGTCGCACATCTCCCCGGTGTTGCCGTTCCCGTTGGCCTGCATAAAAAGACCTTTGACATGATTCTGCAAAAAGTACTGCACATTCGGACCGATGCTGCGCAGATTGGGGAATGGGAGATCGTAGCAACGGAAATTCGTGTTGTAATTCCACACCCAGATGTCGTCACAGATTTTCCCCCAGTCTTCCATATCTTTACAGAACTCGCGGTTCCGCGAGCAGTCGGGATCGTTGATCGGGTGAAGCGTACAGCATTCAATACTGCATAATTGAATCTGTACATTCTTTCGGGGTTGGATCGTTTTCGGCGCTTTGCGTGTGTACCAGTAAGCCAGCGTGCCGATTTTTACATCGGGATATTTCTTCTCGACCCGTTCGGCAACCGCGTTCACAAAGGCCAGGTGAGATCCCATCGGCGTGCCTTCCCGCCGGTTGATTTCCTCGCAACGCTCGCAGCGGCAGTAGGCATCGTTGTCGTTCTGGCTTACACTGATGTTCTTCTGGCCGGGATTCTGATCGAGTTCTTTAATTACGTTTTGAGCGACGATCTCGATCACCTCCGGATTCGTTACACAGACCTCCGGTCCGCCGCCGCCTATCTCCAGGACTCGTTTCCCATCCACGAGCGCAAAATACTCGGGATGGTCTTTTCCGAATTGCTCCACCGGGAGCAAGCGGTAAAGCGAATGATTAATCAGGTTCTGCCGGGTAATGCCGCCGAGTTTTTCATCTGTAGTCGTTGTGTTGACACGCAACTTCGCGGCAAATTCGGGATGGTCTGCGTTCTCTTTGTAGTAGCTCCATCGAAACGAAAACGGTGGGATATACTGATAGTCTCCGCAGGGGATGCTCCATGAGGTCTTTTGTGGAATATAGGTGTGATCGAAAGTCAGGAATCGAATACCGAGATACTTTTCCATGAATTCATAGACACCATAGAGGGTCCCGCGCGGGCGACCGCCCGCGATAGCGATATGGTCCGCCTGAATGCGGATACGGAGACCTTCTTCACCCAGATCGTCAACCTGCAATGCCACGGGACTGGCGGCCAACTCCGCTCCGGGGCCGATAAAAATGTTGCCCGTGCTTTTCGGCGCGGCATTACGAATCGGCAGATCAAGACCGACGGCCTGGCGGAACAGGCCTTGAAACTCCTCAGCGGCATATTGCTCGCTGGGAATCGCGTCTTTCGCCACCACAATGGTCCAGTTGTGCATTTGGGCAAGATCAAGATTCTGCTGCCCGACTGCCGCTCCACAGGCGGCCAGGACAATCGAAACGAAAAGGAATGTGCGCATGATTCCAGGTCCTCTCTCATCAGGTTTTCCCAAACGCTAACACACTCGCCATGGCCCGTAAAGACGGTGCAATGGCTTGAGGACAGGAAGAGGGGACTTGGCGACACTTTTCAACCCTTCTGCACGTTTCCCCAGTCGGTATACTCTGTTCAACTCCAGACTCACAGAGAGATTGAGAATAACCATGAGAATGCCATTCCGTGAAATCCTTCGGGAACGGGTCCTCCTGGCCGATGGAGCGATGGGCACAGAGCTTTACGCCCGGGGCTTCTTTGTCAATCGTTCGTATGATGAGTTAAACCTGACCTCGCCGGAAACCATCCTTGGGATTCATGAGCAATATGTTGAGGCGGGAGCGGAGATTCTCACAACCAACACATTCGGGGCTAATCGAATCCTCCTGAGCGGCTTCGGCCTTGCGGATCGAACCGTGGAGATCAACCGGCGCGGTGTGGAGCTGGCAAAACAAGCCGCCGGGGATGCCGCGTATATCGCCGGAAGCATAGGGCCGATTCTGGAGAAATTCTACCGTGAAAATGATGAACAAGGCATCCGGGATGCCGTTCAGGAACAATCTTCCGCATTGATTGAAAACGGGGTGGATCTCATCCTTCTGGAGACATTTACCTCACCGGAACAGTTGGAGCAAGTTTATCGAGCTGTTCGAGCGACAAACGATGAGATTCCCATTATTCCGTCCGTTTCCCTGCGCATATTCGATGAATCCCAAAGTGTTTCGCCGGCACAGCTGGTGAAACGAGTCCGGGGGTGGGGATCACAGTTCCTGGGATTGAACTGCGGCGGTGGCCCGCCGGAAATGCTGGAAATCCTGCCTCTGGTGATCGGTGAAGCGGGGACCGATTTAAGAGTGTCGGTCATGCCGAACGCGGGCCTGCCCAAAAGCGTGGAGGGCCGGACCCTGTATCTCGCCTCGCCGGAATACATGGCGGAGTACACGCGCCGATTTGTGCAGATCGGCGCGGCGATTGTCGGCGGATGCTGCGGAACCACGCCCCGTATGATTAAGGAAATGCGCTCGTTCCTGCGATCCGTCCAGCCCGGCAAGACGGTCTCCATCACCATGTTGGAGACCAGGGACTCGGACCAATCCATGCCGGCGATTCCCCTGGAGGAACGGACGGCGTTCGGGAAGATCCTCGGGAAGAAATTTGCGGTTTCCGTGGAGCTCGATCCCCCGAAAGGCATCGAGGCGGAAAAAGCGGTTCAGGGCGCAAAATTTCTTTATGAGCACGGAATCGACGCCGTGAATATCGCCGATGGTCCTCGCGCAACCGGACGAATGTCGCCGACTGCGCTGGCGACTTTGGTGAAGCGCGAGGTCCCCATTGAAACCATTATTCATGTCTGCTGTCGGGATCGGAACCTGCTCGCATTGCAGATGGATTTGATCAGCGCAAATGCCCTGGGACTCAAGAACCTGATGCTTATCACCGGCGATCCGCCGAAAATGGGCATATATCCCGATTCGACTGCCGTGTTCGATCTCGATTCTATCGGCCTGGTTACCTGCACAAATCTATTAAATCACGGGCTGGATTTCGCTCGGCGACCGTTGAACGGTCAAACGTCGTTCGTCCTGGGGGTGGGGTGTAATCCGGGCGCGACAGACCTGGAGCGGGAGGTCCGCCGATATGAGCAGAAAGTGGAGGCCGGTGCGGAGTTTGTGTTCTCGCAACCGGTATATGACAATGCTCTTCTGGAGAATTTCCTCAGAAGGACTGCTCACGTTCGCGCTATTCCGTTTTTCGTTGGGATTCTTCCTTTGGCAAGCTATAAGAACGCGGAGTTTTTACACAATGAGGTCCCCGGGATGCAGGTCCCGGAGGAAATTCGCGAGCGGATGCGGCTGGCACAAACCAAAGAGGCCCAGCGCAACGAGGGTCTCCAGATTGCCGCCGAGGTTCTCCGTGAGGCCCGTCGCCTTCCGCAGGTCCGGGGCGCGTACATTTTCCCCCCATTCGGCAAGTACGAACGCATCCTGGATGTCCTCGAAATGGCCGGGGTGTAACAGCCCTGAAGGTCTATCTCAGAAGTCTCTGAATCTCCCTCCTCCGAAGATCGAGGGAGGCCAGATGGGGGTTGAATCTATTCCACCATCCCCAACAGCCACTCCCGGTAGTTCGCAAACATCTCAAAAGGAATATCGACCCGAACCGTATCATCCAGGCCGGGAATATACCGTCCGGACTCCAGCAGTGGCGGAACCTTGCGCTGCAATTCCCGGATCATCGCCTGCTCACCCTGACGCAGGGTGCGGTTATCAATCCCGCCCTGCAAAGCAAGATCAGGCCCATATTCTCTGCGGACTTGCAGGTAATCCACTCCCGCCGCACACGCCTGATCTATAAACATGCCGTTGATCCCGCAATCCATCCACAGTGGAATCAGCGGCAGAATATGGCCGCATGACCATGCAAATCGACGATGAATCCCATGTCTCTCCAATCGCGCGCAAATCCGTCGATAACGCGGCTCCAGAAATCGGCGTGCCATTTCGGGCGAAATCACGAGACCGGAGTTGGAGGCAATCGGCTCATAGAGAATCGCATAGTCCGGTTTCACACCCGCACAAACCCGGTCGATCAGTTCCTCGAGGTATTCCGTATAGAAATCCAGAATGTACCGGACTCGTTCCGGTTCATCCATCAGGAAAAGAATGACCGGCACAAAACTGCGGTAGTTGCGAATCCCCAGGATCTGAAACATTCCCTCCGGCCACGGCTCGAAACTGATCAGATGGTCCCGTTTCGCCGCTTCCTTGCACCATACAGACCAATTTTCCGGGAACCGGCGTGGGTCGGCGGCATCGTACCAGGTTTCCGGCGAGGGCCAGATTGTGCGGGGATCCTCAGGAGCATCGAATTTCCGAACCTGGATGGGCACAGATTCATGCCGATCCAGGTCAAAAAACTCCTCCGGCGGACGCTTGTCGAGATATCCTTCGGCGCGCCACAACTCCACCGTATCATCCGCAAACTTCGACTCAATCCGGGGCGGGCGATCCACCGGACGACCTTCAAGATATGCGGTAAATCTTTCGCGGGCGTTCATATTCTTCGCTATCTGTCTACCCCCCTTCAGCCCCTTTTCTTCGATTTTTAATTTTTTGATCCGGTTCACTCTGTCCGCTATTTTCGTGAAACATCCTTGACCCTGAAGATCGAATGTGAGTAGATTGAGCTCGGTCATTCTATCGGAAAGAATCGCCCTTGAGGAGATGATCGTATGAACGAGTCCCTGTCCGCTTCTCCCGGGAGAGCGTCCTCGCATCCGTCATTCCGGGGAGCGAAGCGACGTGGGAATCTCGCAGTTGCAGCGCACAACATGAGATCGCCACGTCGCGGCCCTTCGCAGACTCAGGAGCCGCTCCTCGCAATGACGGAACAGGCATTGCTCCCAGGGGAAACCACGGTTCCTTCATCAAATCATCGGCATCGCCGGTCTGCCGCTCGCCATGATTCGATGCGGTATCCATGGATCTTCGCGACATGTTGCCTGCTGATGGTTTGCGGCGTCTGCCGCGCCGAAAACTGGCCCACCTATCAGCATGATAACCGGAGAACCGCCATCACATCCGAACGTCTCCAGCCGCCGCTGATACACGCATGGACCTACACCCCCAATCAGGAACCGTGCCCCGCCTGGGATCAATCTCCCGCCAAGCAGGATTTCTGGCAGGAATTTTTTGACCTGCCTCCCAGGGTGACTTTCGACCGGGCTTATTATGTGGTTTCTGTAGAAGACGGCGTTTATTTCGGCTCATCCGCGGATGACCGGATTTATTGCCTGGATGCTTCCACGGGCAACGAACGCTGGTCCTATTGCACCGATGCGCCCGTGCGCCTGCCGCCGACTGTGGTGAACGGCAAACTCTATGCCGGTTCGGATGATGGAAATCTGTATTGCCTCCATGCGCAGGATGGCACGTTGATTTGGAAATACAGGCCTGCGGGAACAGATCGAAGAATTATCGGGAATAAAAGAATGATCTCCCTCTGGCCGATCCGCTCCGGCGTTCTTGTGGAGGGAGATACCGCATACTGTGCCGCCGGGCTGTTTCCGCAGGAGGGCGCGTATCTGTGTGCGGTGGATGCAGCGCAAGGCATGGAAAAATGGAAACAGTCGATTGATGTTTCCCCGCAGGGCTGCCTTCTCGCCTCGACCTCACGCCTCTATGTCCCCACCGGCAGGACCAACCCTGCCGCATTCGACCGCGCAACGGGGCAGGCGTTGGGAACCATAGAAGGGAACCGAACCGGCGGAACCTACGCGCTTATCAGCGAGGAGGCCCTGATCTTCGGTCCTGGAAGTACACGGCAGCTCGAGGCGCACGACCTGGAAACGAAAGACCACATTGCCTCATTCAACGGCAATCATGTCCTTATCGCCGCCGATAGAGCCTACCTCCAATCCTCCGGTGAACTCCTGACCATCGACCGAAAAGGGTATTTCGATCGATCGAGAGAAAAAAGCAAATTGGCAGCCCGCAAGGAGGCCGTTCGAAAACTGATTAGAGAAAAGGGCGAAGACGCCAAAAATGAAAATGGAATCACCTTCAAAGAGGAAACACAAATCCTGGACAAAAAAATCGCCGAGAAAAACGAAGAACTTCTTGCCTGTATCCTGTGGCGAAAGCCCTGTCCATACCCGTACAGCCTGATTCTTGCAGGGGATGTGCTTTATTCCGGCGGTGCGGGAAAAGTCGCCGCGTTCGGAACCACGGATGGAGAGGAAAGCTGGAGCGCTCCCGTCACCGGCAAGGCGTATGGTTTGGCCGTGGCAAACGGGCGTCTGCTGGTCAGCACAGATCGCGGCGCCGTTCACTGCTTCACCCCGGCCCGATAAACCAAGAAGGAGACATGCCCCCGTGATAAAAACGACACATTCAATATCCCGCGAAGGCGCTCCAGGGCGCTCCCTCTCCTTCCGGGAGAGGCTCGGGGCAACGGAATCTTGTCCTCCGATGGTTGGAGTAAGGGTCTTTTCCGTCTTCCTTCTCACCCTCATTGTCTCAGCATCCCCGCTCTCTGCCCCCGACTCCCTCATTTCTGCAGGGCCATACATTCATTTTGATCCTGACGGCGCTGTTTCCGTTCTATGGAAAACAACCCAGCCCGCCGACTCCATTGTAGAATTCGGAACCACGCAGGACCTCGGCACAAGGGTAGCCGATTCCCAACTGACCCGTGACCATACCATCCTCTTGCCGGAACTCCTGCCGGAGACGGATTACTTTTTCCGCGTTCGCAGCCACGCCGGAGAAACTGAATCGGTCAGCGACATCGAACCGTTCGATTCCACTTTCGAGCGCGTTCCATCCATTTCATGGGAGGAGCGTTCTCCATATCCGAAAGACGCCATGACCGCTGCGTGCATAGAGACGGCACAAAAGATCCTCCAGCAGACAGGCATCCGAAACGGGTATTGCCTGGTCCTTGGATTCGGCGATGGCCGACTGGCATATCAACTTGCGGCACGTTCCAACCTTCGAATCATCGGGATAGACGACAATCCCAAAGCGGTCGCCGACGCGAGGGAGATATTGAAAAACACTGGGGCGTACGGGTCTCGGATCAGCGTCCATGAAGGCAATCTCAGTTCCCTTCCCTACAGCGACTATTTCGCAAACCTGATCGTCTCGGAAAGAATACTCGCCACAGGAAAGATTTGTGGTTCTGCATCGGAATTGTTTCGCCTCCTTCGACCGGATGGCGGAACAGCGTATCTGGGCGCTCCTTCCGCGTCGGGCAAGACTCTGACCTCGTCGGCATTGAAAGCCTGGGCCGAACAGGGAGGTATTCAGGACTACTCCATCCAGGAAAAGGATGGACTCTGGCTGACTTTTCAACGCCCTGAACTGAACGGCGCAGGAGAGTGGACCCATACGTATGCCGAGCCGGGCAATACTGCATGTAGTAAAGACACCCGTATCAAACAGCCGACCGAAATCCTCTGGTTTGGCGGGCCGGGGCCGCGCCTGATGGTGGACCGCCATCACCGCCCCATGTCGTCGTTATATAAGAACGGATGTTCGTTCATACCGGCAAACAATCGGGTGATCGCCATTGATGCCTATAACGGCGCACGGCTGTGGGACCTGGATGTTCCGCGATCTCGGCGAATCGGTATCATGCGAGACTGGGGCCAGATGTTCGTGACCGATGAGTACCTGTACATCGCCGCGAAAGACCGATGCACTGCTGTCGATGTTGCCACCGGCAAACCGTCTCTGTTCTTCGACACGCCTCAGCTGATCGATGGCGAAAGGCGGCTGTGGGGATATATCGCGGGTGTTGACAATCAGATATTCGGAAGCGGCAAAAAGGAAGGCGCATCACTGTACGAGCTCGCCAAGAGTACCATAGAAAACCTGATTGAAGGCGATTTCCGCCCCGGGATCACCAGCGATTATCTGTTCTCCCTGGATCGGTTCACCGGTCAAACGCTCTGGACATATCGAAACGGGGTCATTCTGAACAGCTGTCTGGCAATCGGCGATGGACAGCTGCATTTTGTCGAAAATCGCGGGGCCGCCGCGCTCAGCGACACGGACGGACGAATGAGCATTCGAGAGTTCTGCACCGGAGACACATACGTGGTCGCTCTGGACGTAAAAACCGGCGAGAAAGTCTGGGAAAAACGGTTTGAGTTCCCGTTCGAGCAGGTCCTCTATCTCAGTTTCGCGGATCATATTCTGCTTTCGGTAGGATCGTTCAATGTGGGCAACCATGTGCATTACGGTCTGTTCACATTCGATGCCAAGACGGGAAAACCGATATGGAATCAGGAATTCGATTCCGGGGATGGTATTGGCGGTTCGCATGGGGAGCAATGGCAGCATCCGGTCATTATCGGCGACAGGATCTATTCCAAGCCATACGCCTACAATCTGCATACCGGGGAGAAGAACTCCTTCTACCTCGACCGGGGGGGCAACGGTTGCGGCACAATATCCGGCTGCAATGCCTATCTCTTTGCGCGGGGAAGAAATCCGCGAATCTATCCTGCGGGAAACGAGAGAACCAGCGGGGAACCTCTGACCACCGTTACCCGTCCCGGGTGTTTCATTAACATCATTCCGGCGGGTGGAATGGTGCTGATCCCGGAATCCAGTTCCGGCTGCACATGCGCATTCTCACTTCAGACCTCTGTGGCTCTGATTTCTAAAAACCGTGCCATAAACTGATCCGCCCTTCTTTCTTTTTCTCCAATTTTTAATCCTCACAAAACACACGCAAAAAGGATTGACAATTCATCCGATTCAAAGTACAAGTATATAGGAGATCAATTTGGTTTAATACATGTTTTTTAAGGAAGGTTTCGACATGACTGAGCGACTGGCGATTGAAGGTGGTCCGAAATGTCTGGAAGGCCCCCTGCCCCATTGGCCCTCCTTTGACGAAAAAACCCTGCAAGCGGTTCTGGAGCCTCTTAAGACGGGAAAAGTGAACTACTGGACCGGACCGAAAGGGATGGAATTCGAGAAGCGGTTCGCAGAGTGGAACGGCGTAAAATACGCGATCAGCACCACGAACGGAACCAGCGCCCTCCATACAGCGCTGTCTGGGCTTGGTATCGGGCCGGGAGATGAAGTTATCGTACCCAGTTATACATTCATTGCGTCTTCTTTTTCCATTGTCCAGGCAGGCGCAATCCCGCGTTTCGCAGATGTCAACCGGGAGGATCACTGCATCAGCGTGGAATCGGCAAAAAAACTGATTAACGAACGCACCAAAGCCATTATGGTGGTTCATCTTTATGGAAATGTGGCGGATATGGACCCCATTCTGGCGCTGGCGAACAAGCACAACCTGTTCGTGATCGAGGACAATGCGGAAGCTTACGGCGGGGAATACAAAGGCAAGAAAACCGGCAGCTTGGGACATGTCGGCGCGTGCAGCTTCTGCCAGAACAAAACCTTCACAACGGGCGGCGAGGGCGGAATGGTTACCACGGATGATGAGGAAGTTGCCTGGCGTTGCCGCAGCTTCCGGGACCATGGATACGATGTCAAAGAGCGCCTGCGGCTGCTGGAACTGGAGCAGAAACTTCCGTACATCCATACCCGGCTCGGTTGGAACTACCGGATGACTGAAATGCAGTCTGTCATCGGCCTGTGCGAGCTGGACCGCATCGACTCGTGGAATATGCCGCGACGGCGGCGGAACGCGCAGATTCTCATGGATGCCCTCCACGATGTTCCGCAAATCCTTTATTTGCCGGTGGATACACCCGAACGACGGAACGGCTGGTATGTGTTCCCGATCACGCTCAAAATGGAGCGCATGAAATGCGATATCCAGGAGTTCCTGGAAGCGTTGGGGGCGGAAGGCGCTCCCTGCTGGAGGGTGTTCTGGCCTCAGTGCCACACCGAGCAGGCGTTTCGTCAACACAACGGATTCGGCAACACCGGATTCCCGTTTAGAAGCAAGGAATACACTAATCCCGCTTCGGTGGATTACGCCACTGTGGAAGTCCCGAACGCGGAATGGCATCAGGATCGAACGTTCATCACCTTTATTTTCCCGACTTACGAAGAGTCACATATACAGGGAATCGCGAAAGCGATTCGCAAAGTGATCGCTGCTTATGCGAAATAGGTGATGGACAAGCCGCATGGATGAAGTGAAATGAGTCAATATGAAGTCGGTTTTTCTGTGATCGAATTCACTCCGCCGGTCGGCACACCGATCGGGGGGAATTTCCGCGCGGATTACGCCTCTCGTGGGGTGATTGAGCCTCTGCTGGCAAATGCCATGGTGGTGCGCGATGAAAACAGCGCCGTTGCCATGGTTTCCGCCGACCTGCTGACCGTCCCGGAAAGTATGATTGAGAAGATCCGGCAAAGGGTTTCCCAGCGATGTCCTTTGCCAAGTGAGAATATCCTCATCGCGGCGACCCACACCCACAGCGGACCGGCTACGCTGGAACTGACAGACGGCCATCTTGCTTCGGAAGAAATTCTTCAGAGTATTACCCAGTCCATCGCCGATGCCGTTGTGAAAGCCTACCGGGCAATGGAACCCTCCATTATTCGCCTCTCGCGATTTACGGAAGATTCCCTCGTATTCAATCGCCGATTACGGATGAAAGACGGCTCGGTGCGCATGAACTGGGAGAAGCTGAACCCGTCCGACATCGACGCTCCCCTCGGCCCGACCGACCCGGAAGGATTTATGGTTTCCGTATCGAATAACGGGCGGTTGCGGGGCTTGCTGATTAACTATGCCCTCCATCCGGCGGTCCTGGCCGGAGAGAACTGGAACCTGGGACCGGACTGGCCGGGATTCCTCCGTGAAGCTCTCGCGCGATACGTCGGCGGAGATATCCCTATACTTTACTTCAACGGAACGCAGGGAAATATCAATCACGTGGATGCCTGGGATCCGCTGCAGGGTCGCGGACTGAAAGAGGCTCAGCGAATCGGGTATGTGCTGGCAACTGCGGCGGTTTCTTCCTCATTTCACATGCAGAGAATTGACGGTCCGGTGGAGGTTTCCGGTGAGGATCTTCTTATGAATCGTCGCCGGATTTCCACCCAGGCGGTCGCCGAGGCGGAAAAACAACTGGCCGCTTTGGGAACCCTGACGGTGCAGGGACAGGAGGATGGAATGCCGGCCTGGTTTTTTGATAAAGAGCTCGTGGAACACGCGAAACGGCAGAACGAACCGGTTTCCCTGGAGGTGCAGACAATCCGAATCGGTGATATTGGTTTTGTCGGGTTCCCCGGTGAGTTCTTCGTGGAATACGGACTCGAACTGAAACGGCATTCCCCGGCTGAATTCACCATTCCCCTGGGGCTTGCCAATGGTGAGGTCGGATATGTCCCCACTCCCGAAGCCCTGGAACAGGGCGGGTATGAAGGGATGACTTGGCGATACAACCAGTTGGAAGCAGATGCCGGTGAGAAAGTGGTCCATTCGGCGATTCGACAAATGGAAAGACTTTTCGAGAGAGGACGAGTTGTTCCGAGAGTTGCCGAAATCATGGACATCCCGCGACACGAATACAAAGTCGGCGCATAAGTCCGTCTGATTCTTCTGTCCTTTTCGTTCTTGCGGTATCATCTTTCAAGAATCCAACGACAAATTCCAGGAGTCGTTCACTATGAAAACAAAATGGGGCGTTTTGGGGGCGGGCGGTATTGCACGTCGAAGAACAATCCCCGAAGGGATCCTGCGTGCATCGAACGCCGAGCTCGTAGCGGTGTATGACATCAACCCGGCGGCAAACCGGGCCGTGGCAAAAGAATTCGGCGCAACAGCCTGTGCCGGCGAAGAGGAATTGCTCAAAAGCGATTGCGATATTGTCTATGTTGCAACACCCGCCGATCAACATTATGCGCAGGTCGAACGCGCTGCGAAAGCGGGCAAACATATCCTCTGCGAAAAGCCCCTGGGAATGACCGTCGAGGAAGCCGAACAGATGGTTCTCCTGTGTCGTGATTGCGGCGTCAAACTGGGCGTCGGCTTCATGATGCGCTTTCATGCTTACCACCAAGCCGCGCTGAAGATGATCCGGGAGGGAGAACTGGGAACGCCGGTTCTGGGTCGCGCTCAACTTTCGTGCTGGTATCCACCGATTGAGGGAGCCTGGCGTCAGGACCCGGCGAAAGGTGGCGGCGGAAGCCTCATGGACATGGGCGGCCATTGCATTGACCTGCTGGAAATGTTCCTTGGACCCGCACGAAAAGTATCCTGCCTTACCGACAATCTGGTCCATGGATACGCAAGTGAGGATACGGCGGTCGTTCTGCTTGAGTTCGAATCCGGCGCGAAAGGAATCGTCGATAACCTGTTCAATGTGCCCGATGCCGCTTCCCGCAATCGCCTTGAACTGTATGGCTCTCGCGGAAGCATTCTCGCTGAGGGAACCATCGGCCAGGGCGAGGCGGGCGATATGGTCGCTTACATCGAAGGGGAAGACAAAGGCTATGAGGCCCAACAGGAACGCGCGCAAAGCGGCGCGCAGCGCATCGCTCCGCCTCCGGTCAACATGTACCGGGCCGAGGTCGAGGCATTTGCGCAGGCTGTCCTGGACAATACCGATCCACCCGTGGACGGCGAAATCGGCCTATGGAGCCAGCGCGTCCTGTTTGCTTGCTACCGGTCTGCCGGAACAGGAAAGACTATCTCTCTCGGCGGATAGAGCCATTTAGCGAAACGGGCAGAGTCACCCCATGCACAACACTCCGCTCAGGTATTGCCCCGCCTGCCGCTTTGAAACTGACCCACCTTTTGATGAAGATTTGGGGATCCCAACCGGGGACGCTCGGAGGAAAGGATGCGGCGGAGATGAACCAAGTTCACGTGATACCGCATAAGGCGCTGAATCAGGGAGCGAGCATTTCTCAGGGACATTCCTTTACCCGAGGTAAGCCCGGGGGAGCATACGTCGCCCGTCCGCGATATGGCCACGGTTCAGGATGTGATTGAAGAGGTTACAGGGGACAATATCCGCGCGCGGCTTTTACAGTATTTTCAGAAAGAATCGCCGCCGCCAGCAGTTCGATAAAAGCCGGATTGTCGTTAAGACAGGGGAGATAACAGACATTCGAAATGCGGAATCGCGAGAACAGTCGTCTTGCGAAGAGTAACGTCTCTTCATTATCCGCGAAAAAACCGAACGGGAAGTAGATGAAATCCTTTATGCCTTTCTCCCGCATTTCGCGTACCGCTGTCTCCAGGGAGGGTGAAGTCCACTCACCGCCACGGCGGTGATTCAGCCAGCCGATGGAACTGCAATCGAAATGGGGGTGCAGTCTCGCAAGCAGTAGTTTCCCCAACGCATTCATGTCCGCAAATCCGCTATCTCGAATTCCCGGCGCCGGTGAGACCACCGTTCCATGTGCGCCCAGCAGCAAGCCCCGCCCTGTCGTACCGGTGAGATCCCAACCACGCCGTGTCATTGAACCTGTTACATATTCCACCATGACATCCGCGAGTTTGTCTATGTAAAGAATCGGATCAATCCGTTTCACACAGTCGGGTACTCCCCCGCATTTCTCACGAAATGTCTCAAGGTCTTCGTCGCAAAGGCCGGAGGTGAAATCGGAATGCGGAACATACATGGGAACGACTATAACTCGATCCGCACCGGCCCCGAGAACGATGTGCAGCATCTCCGGAAGGGACAACGCAATGAATTGCCGCGCAACATGAACATGCCATTCCACCGAGGGGCATTTCTCCTTCAGGGATAACTGAAGAGATTTTCCCTGCCTTATGGTGATTTCATTTAAAGCCGATCGGTAGCCGTGCCTGCGCCACGACAGATATCGCGTAACAGCGCGCCATGCGGCAATCAGCGGAACAACGCGATCCGGAATCGGCGCGACTTTCCGGGTGATTCGCTTCAGAATTCTTTTGGAATAGTCATAGTGGACTCCAAGGGAGTTCTCCTCCGGCTCGCCATAGGTAACCAATATGACCGCGACTTGTCCGGACATGATTCAACTCAGATAGGATAGTACCTTCAGGGCGGTTTTTTTGCCGTTGCGGATACAGTCGTTCACCGATACGCCATCAATATAATTTCCGGTAAGGAACAACCCCGGAATCTGCGCGCAAGCGTCAAACAGATTCCGCGTATTGTTGACATGGCCCAGGGGATACTGTGGGATGGCGCGGGGGTAACGAAATATCTTCTCTGATGTAAATGGGGCTTGCGCGCCGACTATCGTATGCAGGTCGGCTATCACCTGCGCGCGAAGATCGGTATCGGAAAGATCATACGCTCCGGGATCAAGGCCGCCGCCGACATAAATAATAAAACAGTGGTAGTCAACCGGCGCGCGATGACTGAAAATACTCGAACTCCAGATTGTGCCCAATATCCGCGGGCCTTGCTTACGCGGAACCAGGTAGCCGAATCCGTCACAGGGGTGTTGGACCCGGCTCTTCGGAGTCCCCAGGCCGTAAACGGATAATCGGTTATAGGGCAGCGCCTCCAGAGCGCCACAGACTTGTGGGAGATATGGGCGAAGCAATTCGGGCAATGCGTAGCCGGGGACCGCAAGGACTAAAGCGTCGAATCGAGCGGGGATTTCCCCGGATTCCGCCGTCCGAACTCCGAATACTTTGTCGCCGAAAAAGAATTCCTTTACGGTTGCACCAAAATGGAGGCGATTGGGAAAGCGTTCGGTGATTTTCTCAGGCAGGGATCCCAGTCCGTCACGGAAGGAGCAGAGATTTCTGGAGCGTTGCTTTTCGCTCTGTTGCGAAGGACCTTTCTTCTTGTTCCCGCCCACAATCCTGCGAACACCGCCGACCAGGATACTGCCGTACTGACGTTCGAGGTCGTACAGCGCTGGAAAAATTGCCTGCAAACTGAGCTGTTCGGGGTCTCCCGCATACACGCCGGAGACAAACGGCGTGACAACATGATCCAATAATTCCTCGCCGAATCGGCGTCGAATAAATGCAGCAATGCTCTCATCCTCCGGCGAGCGATTGCCTTGAATGAACGGCTCTTTCAGGATACGCCATTTAGCGGATTGAGAAAGAATGCTCGTACTAATCAACCCGATGGGACCTGTCGGGACCTCATGGAGACGCCCGTTCAGAAATATGTAACGGGACTTTGTGCGAAGCGGCTGTTTTTCGAGTTCCCCGGTTATCCCAAGCGAGTCACATAATTCAAGGGTCGCCGGGGTATTGTCCAATAAAGAGTTCGGCCCGGCTTCAAACAGAAATTCGTTTTCACGGACGCTGTGAATCGAGCCTCCAACGCGGTCGGATTGTTCGAATATCGTCACATCATGCCCGGCCTGTGCGATCCAGTGGGCCGCGCCAAGTCCTGAAATACCGGCTCCAATGACAGCGATGCGTTTCATAGTGTTTGCGAGTACGTGGGCCTTTCTTTTCTTTCGGGGCGTGTCCGGGTCAAGTATGTGTCGAATGTCATGGCGATCGGACGGACAAGAATCTGACCCAGCGCGGTTACTCGAATGTCGTTCCCGTAATCGCGCTCCAGCAGTCCATCTTGAATATAGGGAGCGAGAAGGGGAATTTCCTTGTGAAAATAAGTCAGGAAGTCCTGATTCCAGGTTTGGCGGAATCGCGTAAAATCGACATGCAGATTGCACATCAGTTCCATGATAACCCAACGACGGATGCGATCATCGATTGTAAGTTCGATTCCGCGCTCAACGGGAAGAATCCGCTCGTTTAATCGTTGTTCGTATTGTTTCAGATTCTTTGTATTTTGCACATAGAGGGCGGGAAGGCTGCTGATGGCGGAAACGCCGAACGCATAGAGGTCCGTACCGGCTCGTGTAGTGAATCCCATAAAATTGCGCTGCAAGGTTCCCTGACGCTGAGCCGTCGCGAGCTCGTCGTTTTCTTTTGAAAAATGATCCAGGCCGATATAGACATAGCCATTCTGCGTAAATCGTTCGATCGCGGAACGAAGGATCGCGAAGCGTTCCTCGCTGGACGGAAGAGTACCGGGATCGATCCGCCGCTGATAGGGCATTGTGGAGGGCAGATAACCGTAGGTGTAACACGCAATGCGATCCGGCGCAATGCGGATGATCTCGGAAAGTGTGGGGTCAAATGACTGTGCGGTCTGGTGAGGCAGGCCGCAAACAAGGTCGATATTGATGCTGTCGAAGCCGATTTGTCGGCAGAGACGGACAAAGTCGGCTGTCTGCTCCACAGTCTGGATGCGTCCGATGGCTTCCTGTACCTGTAGCGAGAAATCCTGGACGCCGAAGGAAATTCGGTTGAAACCGAATTCGCGCAGGACGTGGAGATGTTCCTCCGTAGTAACTCTTACATCTACCTCAATGGATCGTTCGGCATCGGGCGCAATGGAAAATCGTTTTCCAATGTCAACAAATAATTTCTGTAGCTGTGACGGTGTCAAATGTGTGGGAGTCCCGCCGCCGAGATGTAACTGAATGACCGTGCGGTCGGGACGGAAGAGGGGGGCAATCAAATCCATTTCCATGGCGAGGAGATCGACATAGCGTCCCGTTACTTCGTGCCTCGGTGTGACAATAACATTGCAGCCGCAGTAGTAGCAGCGTTTCGGACAGAATGGGAGATGAAAGTACAGGGAAAGAGGAGCCGGGGACCGGACGCGGTTCGTTTCGGCTATCTGTCGCCGATAGATCTCCGGGCCGACGGATTCGGTCCATTCGGGAGCCGTGGGATAGCTGGTATATCGTGGCCCGCGCAATGTGTATTTGCGGATGAGATCGGTATGGACATCGGAGAATGTAACAGGATCAGCCATATCTGTAGTTTCGAACCGTTTCGACAAATGCGTGGACACTCTCAACGCGGGTGTTCGGGAGAATCCCGTGTCCCAGGTTCGCGATGTGGCCGGTGCATCGGCTAAACTCGACAATCATCCTTCGGGTAAGATCGGCTACCGTTTCCGGGGGCGCAAACAGAGCGCAGGGATCAAGATTGCCCTGTACGGCACACCGGCCGCGCAGGGCGTCGTACGCATCGCGAAGGTTCGTGCGCCAATCCACGCTCAGAACGTCAATGTGGGACTCGGCTATAACCGGAAGGTACGGGGCGCAGCCGTTTACATACAGGATGACCGGTCGGCCTTCTTTCCGAACAGCCTCCGCGATAAGTTTCTGATAAGGCAGGGCGAATTCGCGGTAGTCGGAGAAGGTCAATATCCCGGCCCAGGTATCAAACACCTGAACGATATCCGCACCCGCGTCGATTTGAATCCGGATATAACCGAGGACGGTTTCCGTGATGATTTCCAGGACGCGTTTGAGCAGATTCGGGTTTTGAAAGCGGAGGTCCTTAATCCGGATAAAGTTCTTGCTCATGCTTCCTTCCACCGCGTAGGCAGCCATGGTGAAGGGCGCGCCGATGAAACCCAGGATGGGAACATCGGGACCGGCCTGCGCCCGGATTCGCCGGATGGTGTCAAATACGGGCGGGGCCTCGTCGAATGTGGCCTTGTGGATGTCGGCGAGAATCTCCTCGGAGCGTAACGGCGGTTGGACCTCGGGTCCGGTCTCGGTAAACAGCACGGAGAATCCCATGTTTTCCAGCGGGATCAGAATATCATTGAACACGATGATCCCGTCCACATCGAAAATCCTGCAAGGTTGAAGGGAGACCTCTGCGGCGAGATCCGGTGTTCTGCAGAGGTCGCTGAATGAATGATGCTGTTTGATCGCCCGGTACTCCGGAAGATACCGTCCGGCCTGGCGCATGAGCCATACAGGGGGACGGTCTACCGGCTCTCGGCGAATCGCCCGCAGAAAACGTTCTCGTTTGGTCAGGGATGTCAGCACAGGAACGACTCTCTTGTTCTCCCTCTCCAGTCGGCAGAGAGGATCGGGGTGATGGGGGATGGACCCTCCGAATTCACATTTCCAGCCTATTGACACAGGTTACCATTTTCGCGGCCTTTTCAACAGATTTCCGCAATCCGGGGGCGACGGAAGAAATGTCCCGCCCTCCCCTGGCGAAATGCACGGGAGGCTACCGGGGTTCCGAGACGCGGCAGAATACGACGAAGCGCGGCGCCGGGCGCTGAAAGTTACTCCGTGGAGTGATCGAAGCCGCATGGACAACAACGAGAAAAACCGGTGGACCGATTCGCCGGTATATCGCGACCACGACGTGGTTGGGGATTGCAAAGGACGTTTCTGGCAACCACACCGGGTTGCACTTACACGGGGATATCTCCCTGGCCTGCTTCTACGGGACAGACCCACGTGCCTGCCTTCATCGCCTTCTCCCTCTCCTCCCGTTGCAGTCAGAGCAAGAAAAGGGGCCGGCGATGCGAGGAAATCAGGGGACCGGCTGCCCCTGACCGGCCTGAACGCGCTGACGCATGGCGTTGTGCTCCTCAAGGGTCCTCGAAAACTCCGTCTTTCCGTCGCCCGTCGCCATGAAGTATAAATAATCGGTTTTCGCGGGAGCCATCGCCGCGGACAGTGAGGCCCGACCGGGATTGCAGATCGGCCCCGGAGGCAACCCCTTATTCAGGAATGTGTTGTAAGGGTCTTCGATCAGTTTGTCTTCCGGCGTGAGAGGACGAGTCCAGTCACCGAGGATATAGTGAATGGTCGCGTCCGATTGAAGCGGCATTCCCTGTTTAAGCCGATTGCGAAACACGGACGCCACGAGGGGCCGATCCTCATCGCGTTTAGCCTCCCGTTCCACCAGGGAAGCCAACGTAACCATGGCGGGAACGCTGCCATCCTCTTCCAGAAGCCACCACCGTTCCGTCTCCGGAACTTGTTCGAGCAGTTCGTTATATACCTGGTTGAACCGTCGCATCAATCGGTCGCGGACCCGCTCCGGTTCGGCATTCTTTTCCATGAAATAGGTGTCGGGGAACAGAAATCCCTCGGAACCGGGAGCGGTAGCCCGCCTGCCGGATTTCAATCCGGTATCCTGGTAAACCTCACCGTAACCGGCTACCCGAAGGAAATCCGCTGCCTTGCAAATCTGGTTTTCTTCCAGGATCTGCGCGACCTGGTTGATGGTGATTCCTTCGGGCAATACAAAACGATGTAGATAAATATCCCCTCGGCCGATCATTTCCACGATCTCAAGCGGACTGGATGCGCCGCTGATCCGGTATTCCCCGGCCTTGAGCGATCCCCCGAATCCCTGTAAATCGGCCATAATCAGAAAGAATGTCGTGTCTTTCAAAACCCCCTTGTCTTTGAGGAGATCGGCAATCTGCTCGGCAGACATGCCTTTCTCGATGTCGATCAGGAATTCCTGCTCCGCCGTGCCCCAGGGGCGGTTCCACTCGCTCCAATAACTATAAATGACTGTACCGACGATTCCGATCACGACAAGTCCGATCACTAAGCACAGGATCAAAATGGTCTTTCCGGACATAACGACCCCCTTTTCCGTTGGGAATTGTCCTTTTGAGGAGAGCAGAACGATTCTCGCGGGGAGATGGTATCGGTCTGTCTCGCCTGCTCTCGATTTGTGGTCAAGATTCTACCATACATTATCCCCGTAGTGGAGCGAAATGGAACCGGATTCTCGATTCCTCCAGACAATCATTCAAATCGATACACAGCATATCGGTCGCCGAAGGCCCGGTCCGTCTCGAACAGGAATCGGAATCCGCTGTCCGGTTCGTCCGGGCGGATGTGCAGATATAAATCGTCCCAGGTCGGATGGACAACCAGAAACCCGCTCCCTTTGTTGTGAATCCAATCCCGGATATCTATTCCGCCGGTCTGACGAAGTCTCGACATGGCGGGATCGGTTAATCCCACCAGGTCTGCAACCGGCATCTCCGTGAAATATCCGAGGACGCCGACATCATGCGCCGCGACAATGTCGCCGGGTTTCGAGAGGCTGTTAAGCCGTTTCGCCAGCGGGATCAGGACGTTTCCGACGGATCGCACACAGTCTGCATAAACCGTCCGGCTTCCGATGTAAGTCATAACGGACCCGAACAACAGGGAGATCATCAAGAGGGTCAGCGCGGCCCGGCGCATCCGGAGACTGTGCATTCCGAAACGGATCGAGTCGATTCCCCACGCAACAGCCAGAAAAATCCACGGAAGCAGAATGTGCTGATACCGAAAATCCAAATGCGCCGTCGATGACGGCAGGCAGGCAATGTACGCACCATAATAAAGCAAGAAAAACGCTGTGAGCGACATAAAAAAACCTTGAGGAAGCCGTGCTTTCCGCACGGCACATTCCGGACCCCGACAGGCAGTGAACCGCAGAATCATCGCAACAAACGGAATCGCCAGGTACCATCGGAGGAAGTAAGCGAACAATGCCACCCCGTCAAAACCAACTTGCAGTTTCTCCCACACCGGCCACTGATATTCACCGTAAAACATCATCTTGACACGCCAGGAGGGGATTTCCTGTGACAGGAGGTCCCCCGCCAGGATCCGGAGAGGCGCCAGTATCAACGCTGCCGGGATGAGAGAATCCTTCCAGCCAAAAGGCTCTTGCTTCTTCCATGAAAACAAAAGCGCCGGGAACAAAGCGACGACAAGCAAGACCCCCTCCGGGCGGCAGAAACAGAGAAGCCATGCTGTGAGAACAATCCACAGCTTGTTGCGCAGATCAGGGACCTGTATGGCAATTCGGAGAAATGCCACCGAAAGAAAATGAAACAAGCTGGTTTCCAGACCGTTCAGGCTGTCCTCGACGAGAAATCCACAGGTTGCCGCAGCGGACACGGAGGCCACAGTGAACATCAGCCCGAAGCCCAAGTCCCTCAATAGAAAGAAAAGGAAAACAAGAAAAAGGCTGTGAAAAAGACACCCCAGGAAGCGTGCCGATGTCACCGGATCGGGAAGGACCTGCCGAACTGAGGCCAGCAGAAAGACATGCAGCGGGCTGGTTGCGCCCTGTGAGGGAGTCTCACCGTTGTATGTGAACATGCCGGTGCGGAACAGGTTTCGGGCATATTGCTGGGCGATGTAGGAATCATCGAACGGGAGTTGCGGGTACGGCAGCGCCGTAGCATATCCCCACCAGGCCAGACAGAACAGCGCCAGGGGCGCCGCCGCCCAGAACAACGACGCGCGATTCTTCCCCTCTGCTGAGAAGGGTTCCTGTGCAGGATCTGCTGTCATCATGATCGAAAGCAGTATGTCACAAAATCATAAGTCTCCTAAGAATGCTTGCCCTTCGACAGGCAGAAACGCCTGTCCCACCAGTAGGTCAGGCGTCTCTGCCTGACAAAGAAAGGCTTTCTTCACCCCATCACCGGCCCTGCCGGAGCGAGGCTCGCGATGACGGGATGGGCACGGGGCTCGGTAGCCTCTGCTTTTCTTCAATCCCCAATCCGCAGTTCTTTCGTGACTTTTCACACGGTAGAACGTAGACTTTTCTGTTCACCACCCATCCTCGTTCGGGGGGAAATCGAATGGATATCAGCCTATTGGCCGGGCCGATCATTGGAGCGTTTATCGGCTGGGTGACCAACCGGATTGCGCTGTGGATGCTGTTTCATCCGTACCATGCGTGGGGACCTTCGTGGTTCTCATGGCAGGGGCTTATTCCAAGCCGGAAAAGCGATCTGGCACAGGCCATTGCACGCACTATAACCGAGAAGATTCTTACCAAAGAGGACCTGAACGGCATGTTGAAAGACATCAACTTGCGAGCGTATCTGCGGGAGATCACGGATGCCATGGTGGAACGCCATTTGACCGGAACGATTCGGGGCTATTCGTTGATCCCGGCGCCCGTGCGTGAGCGTCTGGTGGGGATAGTTCAGGAGCTTGTGGCAGAACGTCTGCCGGAGCGGATCGATGATCTTTCGCCGGGCCTTGCCGATCGGCTGATCCATGACATGGCAATCGGCGAGCATTTGCGGAATCGGATTGCAAATTGGCCGGTGGAGGATGTTGAGCATGTGACCCGATCCGTCGCGGGGCGCGAAATGCGCGGCATTGAGATGGCCGGCGCGGTTCTGGGATTCCTGGTGGGGATTATTCAAACCGTGGCGCTTTTCTTTCAATGACTACCTCCGCAAGTGCGGCACGCTGAATCTCGAATAAACGCCGGATCCCCTGCTTCCCCAGTGCAAGAACCTGGTCGATCTGTCCCTGGTCGAAAGCCCCATGCTCGGCGGTTCCCTGGAACTCGACAAAGGAACCGTTTTCTTTCATGACAATATTGAAATCCGCCGCAGCAAGATGATCCTCACTGTAATCCAGGTCCAGCAGAAGCCCCTCCGGGGTCAGTCCGATGCTGATGGCAGCAACGAGTTCGCGCAACGGCATGACCTTCAGAACATCCTTTCGCTGCATGGTAAGAAAAGCATCGTGCAGGGCAATCACGCCGCCGGTGATCGCAGCGGTGTGTGTGCCGCCATCCGCCTGAATGACATCGCAATCCACGGTGACCGTGCGTTCCCCAAGCGCGGAGAGATCGGTTACGCTGCGCAGGGATCGACCGATCAGGCGCTGAATCTCCTTGCTGCGCCCGCCCTGAATATGATCGCGCGATACGCGGGACGGAGTGGAGTTCGGCATCATGCAGTATTCGGCGGTAACCCAGCCTTTCCCTGAACCGGCAAGAAACAACGGGACCTCATCCGAAACCGAAGCGCTACACAAAACTCTGGTTCGCCCCATCTGGATGAGGCACGACCCCGCCGCAAAATCCAGGTAATTCCGTCGGATCGATACTTGCCGAAGTTCATCCCATTTCCGACCGCTCTCTCGCTGTGGCCTCATGGCGCTCCTCCATGAATGAATCTGCAATGCCTTATCTTACATTGCCCCCTTGGCGCTAAAGAGTGTCGCATAGGGCGGCACGGACAATCTTGCCGGGAAATTCCCGCCATTTTGCTTGTGCTTTTAATGGAATGAAATAAACTGTTTCCGGTTAATGAAAGCACGATCATGACCGGACAAGACTTCACTCAACCTCGTATTCTGGTGACGGGCGATACGCCATCGGCGTGGGATACCTACCGGTCTGCCCTGAATCCGGGCACAAATGTGCCGGAGGGTCCGCCGTTCGTTTTTAACCTCGCTTTCTGCCATTCACGGGAAGAAACCTGTGACAGGTTGCGTTCGGCCAGGTTGGAGAACCGCCCGTACGCCGTTGTTTTTATTGAAATTATGGATTTGTCTCAGCCGGACTGGGGCAATTTGGCACGAGGAATCCGCGCCATCGACTCCGATGTCGAGATTGTGCTTGCGACAACACATTCCGATCATCATTTAGACGACATAATCCGCGGAGTGCTTCCGTTCGACAAGATTCTGGTTCTTCGTAAACCGTGTCATCCGGTTGAAATCCGCCAGTTGGCCATCTCCCTGTGGGGGAAATGGCGAGCCGAGAGACAATTGCGTTGGATTGAGCGCGAGACACAGCAGGAGTCTGCCGGCCCATTCGAATCTCCCGGCTCTGATGTCCCGGAACAAGACACACAACAAAGGAACCAGCAGGCTGTGGAGGATCACCTTCAGGCCGTACTGGACGCCATTCCGGGATGCGTTTCCTGGATTACATCCGATTTACGATATGTGGGGATCAATCGATACCTGGCCAGGTTACTGGGAATTCCTGCCGAGCAGGCCATCGGTCAACCCGTGGGATTCAAGCACACCGACTCGGACTTCTGCCGGTTCGTAGAGCGTTTTTTTGCATCGAATGTTCAGTGGGACAGCACACAGACCAGTGGGACCATGCAAGGCGAACAACACGATTTCTTTGTGGTGGGTCAAAAATACCGGAACAGCAAAGAAGCGGTTTTTGTGGGATTGGACGTAACCGAACAGAAGCGGGCAGAACGGGCGTTGCGCGAAAGTGAAGAGGACTTTCGCCAACTCGCAGAGAACATCGGCGAAGTATTCTGGCTCGCCGACAAGGAGTTACGAAAGGTTGTTTATGTCAGTCCGGGGTATCAAGAGCTCTGGGGACGCCGTTGTGAGGATGCGTATCGCGAACCTTCGTCGTGGCTTGAGACCGTCCATCCCGAAGACCGAGAGCGTGTGTTGCAGGCGCTTTCAACAGTTCGGGCGACAGGCGCGCTCAGCGAAGTATTCCGAATTATCCGTCCGGGTGGCTCGGTCCGGTGGGTTCGAGACCGCGCGTTTCCGATTCGCGACGAGTCCGGCGAGGTTTACCGTTATGCGGGGATTGTGGAGGACATTACCGATTCCAGGCGGGCGGAAGAGGAACGGGCAATGCTCGAAGAGCATCTGCTCAATACGGTTCTGGATGGGATTGTAACGGTCAATCGCGAGGGGGTCATTCTGGCGCTGAACAGCACGGCGGCCACATTGCTCAATGTTCCGCCCGGCAAGGCTGTCGGGATGTACCTTTCGACGGTGTGCGGCTCGGACCGTGAGGTGATTGCGGACCTGGTCGAAAAGTCCATTGTTGCGGGGAACGTTGTGCGGGAGCTCCCGGTGACCTTTGAGTCGGCGGGACGGGTGTGGACGTTCACAGTCAGTGTGACGCCGCTGACCAGCGGGCGGGAGGATGGCGCGCTTTTGGTGATCCGCGATGTCAGCCGACTGCGGGACCTGGAGCGCGAAATCTCGGATCGATTTTCATTTAAGAACATTGTCGGCAAAAGCCCGCAAATGCGACGTGTTTTTGAGATGATCCGCAACCTGGCCGATACCGACATTACGGTATTGATCCGGGGACCGAGCGGGACCGGCAAGGAACTGGTGGCGGAAGCCCTGCATTATCACGGTTCCGGTCGGATGGGACCGCTTGTGAAAGTGAATTGCTCGGCTTTGCCGGAGACACTTCTGGAGAGTGAACTGTTCGGCCATGTGCGTGGAGCGTTTACCGGCGCGACCCGCGACAAGGTTGGGCGGTTCGAACAGGCGGATGGCGGGACGATTTTCCTCGACGAAATCGGGGACATGTCTCCGGCCCTGCAACAGCGATTGTTGCGGGTTTTACAGGAGCGTGAAATCGAACGGGTCGGGTCCACACAGACCATCAAAATCGACATCCGTGTTCTTGCGGCAACCAACCGAGATCTGTACGAGCTGGTTTCTATCGGCAAGTTCCGGGAGGATCTTTATTATCGGTTGAACGTGGTGACCATTCAGCTGCCTCCGTTGCGGGAGCGACGTGACGATATTCCGCTTCTGATCCAGCATTTTCTGCGCCGATCTCAAGCGCACTTGGGACGAGTCATCAAGGGGATTGCTCCCGATGCCATGGAAATACTCCTTCATTACGATTGGCCCGGCAATGTGCGCCAGTTGGAGAATGCCATCGACCATGCCGTGGTGTTGAGCAGCGATGGATTTATCCGCACCGAGTGTCTTCCTCCGGAACTCCTGCGTGCCGTTCGGACTCCCCTTGAGCCGCGTCCTGTTGTGCAACCCACGATAGACAGGGAAACTCTTCAGGAAACGCTGAACGCGGTTGGCTGGAATCGGATGCGCGCCGCCCGAAGGCTTGGAATCAGCCGAACAACCCTCTGGAAAAAGATCAAGGAATACGAACTTATTCCGCCCGAATAATTGGCAATCTTGGCTTGTAGTTTGATAGCGCGCAGGGGTGCATGACTGCGTGCCTGCGTCATCTTGATTGCTCAACTGCCACATTCTCTCTGGATTCCGGCTTTCGCCGGAATGACGGCTCTTGTCTCCTCTTGCATTGGAGGAACCTCTTTTCTCCCTCTCCCACCGGGAGAGGGTTGGGGTGAGGGGATGTTCACCGTGTTCACTCTGTCCACCCTTCTCCCACGGTCTGAGTGCGATGAGAATTTCTTCCTCCCCCATAAAAAATCCTCCGGTCGGAACAATTTCCAACCGGAGGATTTTGGTCACCGCAAGAACCGATTACTCACATCGGCATCTGGCTCAGTGGAGCTCCCAATCGGAGACCCCTGTGCCCTTAGCGGGATTCGGGAACACACTTACCACGCAATCGCTATTGCCGAAGGCTTGGGTTCCCCACGCGAACGCAACGAACTCATTGTTCATACCCGGCATGAGCTGGCCCGGCTTTCCACCTTTATCCGGGGGGAATTCCGGCAGATTGTGCGGAATGAAAGCATCCGTGGCCGGTGTACCATCGGCATTGAATACGCGAGCGACCGTGCACTCCATAAAGGTCACATCGTCCGCATAGCCATCTTGCCAGGAGACAGCAAAGGAACCGTTGGGAGCCATCGCCACACGGTTGCGGCCCAAGCCACGTGTTTCGCTATGTTGAGAAACCAGGATCGGCGGGCCGATCGGGTCCCCGCTGGCGTTCCACAGCTGTGCCAGAACCACCCCGACTCCAGCCAGTTCCGGAAGCGGTGCGAATCCATCGGGGATTGTGGCTCCCTCGTGAACGGTCACCCATAAGTCGCCACCGCAGGCTTCCATCCAGGTAGCCCCGGCATTCAACATTGAATCCCGAATCGGGAATTTACTACCCAACAGGCTGCCGTTGTTGTCATAGAACTCGGCTGTGACACCGTTGTCCGAATCGCTGAACATTACGACGAAACCGTTGGCCAGCGCTCCGCAACGAATCCCCTCCTGTTTTCCGGTCACATCATTGGTGAAAAACTCATCTTTGAATCGAGACCCATCGGAGTTGAAGATATTGATGGTTGCGACCTTGTTATTATTTGATGAGTAGTCGGGATCGCCCTCATATCGGTGATTCTGGCAGTTGGTGACAATGACGAATTTTCCGTCATTGAGCCAGCAACAATCCCAATCCCGGTGCCCGGCGCTGAACTGAGAAATCGAAATCGGTCCGGTGATCGGCTGAAGATTTCCATCGAACAACATGAAGAATCCATGCCCCTGGCCGTCGTCTTCTACAATTCCGTCCGCGTCGATCACGGTCTCCGGAATTATGACGTTTGAGTTGGTCAAACTGCTGGCTGTCCAAGTTGCCGCGGCCAGGAACACATTCTCACCACGCTTGTTCTTGCACAGTGTCCAGTTTGTATTCGCGCCTGTGTTGACTCCAACAATTATATCCGCCGCACCGCCATCTGTGAAGACGGGGAAGATACGGTTGCCGTTTCGATCCATTCCACTTACATGGTGACTGCCGCCACGGTTTACCCAGAACACGACCGTAGTTCCGTTGTCCAGGACGCACAGTTTCTGCTCCCGGTCATCGTTGGAGGTCTGGCCCAGCATCATCGGAACTTCAGTGTGAATCGGCGCCAATGGGGGTGTCAACTCCGCATACGTGGGAGTATCGTCCTTGTAAGTGATCGGCGAACCGATCGGTTGACTGAACGCCACGGGAACCGCAAACGCGCAGATCCCAACAATGAAAAACGTAAAACTCTTCTTCATGTTCATAGTCTCCTTACCTATTTTTGTTTTTTCGTGAGTGTGCCGAATTTCCTCGCACGGTGGTCTTTTTTCACCTCCTCTCCGTCCCCAAACGGGAACAGGACCTCCTTCCGGAAACAGCAGCACAGTCGAATCATAGCACATTTCGATACCCGATACTACCATGAACGATAAAATTATTACTTTTATTTCCATTTTTTCCGGAACAGAAGGGAAAATTACGTATTAGGAATTGGAAAAAAGGGACGGGCACGGATGGGGACAGGAGCGGACTGAATCACGAAAACGCGAAGAAAACGTGGGAATATGAAAAAAAAAGAAGAAATGGAGGACAAAAGGATCTGTTGCAAGCAGAATACTGACCGGGAAATACCCTCGCGCCGAAGAAAAGCAATGGGGACCGGGATGCGGCCCCTGATGCCGGGTTTCGCAGGAATATCCCTGAATTATGCGCAGACAGCCTTGCGTTCTTCCGCTGTCATTTCATGGATTTTGCGTAACAGCGCCTCTTCTTCAGGCCCCATTTCCATATCCCGTCTGGACACAACCCTCCTGGCCACCTCGATGAACTTGTCCACGCGATACTCCATCACGCGCTTGGCCACCTGGATGAACTTGTCTGCTCGATACTCAACAAATCCATCCGGACCGCCCCAGCAGAAAGACGGCACATACGTGGGCGGCAAACCGGAGCCATAGATGTTGCATCCGATCCCGATGACGGTTCCAGTGTTCAACATGGTGTTGATTCCGGTTTTGGAATGATCGCCGATGGTGCATCCGACAAAAAGGCTGCCGGTGTCGATCCGTTCGCCGTTGATTGTGACTTTCACAGTTCCATATTCATTCTTCAGGTCGCTGTTATTCGTGTTTGCCCCGAGGTTGACCCATAAGCCCAGGTAAGCATGTCCGAGAAAGCCATCATGCTGCTTGTTTGAATAGCTGTGAATAATGGATTCCTCGACCTCGCCGCCCACTTTGCAGACCGGACCGATGCTGGTCCCTTCGTAAATCTTCGCGCCGATTTTGATCGCGCTTTTTTTGCCGACATAAGTCGGCCCTTCAATTACGGCGTTCGGGAAGATTTTCGCATCTTTGTCGATAAAAACCGGTCCCTCTTCCGCATCGATCACCGTGCCAGGCGTCACTTTCGCGCCCGCCGCGATATAGACATGCTCTCTCCCCAGAATGTGAACACCTTCGTAAACTGTACCTTCAATCTCTCCCGGCCTGGCCAGGGTCCTGAATTCCCGAACGATCTCTTTCGAGTTGTTTTGAACCAGATTCCACGGATACTTAAGAACCGGATAGTCGACCTCGATTTTCTCTACTTGCGGCAGGCGATCCAATGTGATCGGTTGGGTCCAATCGACCGCAGCCAGGTTCGCGCCGGACAGACGTGCCGCAATGACCGTATCATCCCTCACGAAAATCTTGTCGGGTCCCTCGATCCGTATGTTCTGGCCGAACTCTTCATACCACAAGGCGCGACCATTAACCAGAAGTGCGTTCTCCGCCTTGCATTCGTTGACCGGACAGTTGATCTTTCTGTAGCCGAGATATTCTTTCAGAAACGGCTCCAGAAGTTTCCGGACATGATACACAAAAGCGGCTCTCGGATAGGCGGCCTGAATCTTTTCTCCCAGCATCCTGATTCCGCACCGAAGTGAGTACACAGGATTATTCAACGTAAGCGGGTAGAAATTTCGATACCCCTCGTCTTCGAAAAGTACGACGTGCCCAGCCATCTATGTTTTCCTCCTGTGGGACGGATTTTGATCGTTTTTCAAACTTCCCCGCAATCTGTCGTTCCCATCCTGCAGGGGTTCCCATCCTGCAGGGGCAAGGCATGCCTTCCCCCTGCCAAATGCCTTCCTCTATGCGTTACAACCTCTTATTCCGGTTTGTTGTTATAGACCCATTTATAGTAATCCTTCAGTTCGAGTTGGGAGGCGGCAGCCTCATCGAGGACGAAGATAGCTCTGGGATGAGTTTGCAGGACGGAGGCAGTCACCATGGCGGTGACAGGTCCTTCGATGGCCTTCTTGATGGTCGCGGCCTTTTTACTGCCGTTGCAGAGCAGCAGGCAGATTCGCGCTTCCATGATCGTTCCGACACCCATGGTGAGGGCATACCGGGGGACATCCTCTATCTTTTCGAAGAATCGCGAATTGTCGTTGATGGTTTCCTGCGTCAATGTTTTCATGCGTGTGCGCGAAGCCAGGGAAGAGCCCAGCTCATTGAATGCGATATGACCGTCTCCGCCGATGCCGAGAACCTGCAAGTCGATCCCGCCTGCCTCGTCGATCTGTTCCTCGTACCATTCACAGTGCGCCTCCGGATCTTCCGCCATGCCGTCGGGGACGTGGACATTCTGCGGCGACAAATTGATATGATTGAACAGATTATCGTGCATGAAATAGTGATAGGACTGGTCGTGGGTCCGCGGGAGGCCGATGTATTCGTCCAGGTTGAACGTGATGACCTTGGAGAAATCCAGCCCCTCTTCCTTGTACATGCGAATGAGTTCTTTGTAGAGACCGATAGGGGTGCTGCCGGTGGCCAATCCCAACACGCAGTTGGGCTTTCTGCGTACGAGAGAGGCGACGATTTTCGCCGCTTCTCTACTCATTTCGTCATAATCGGCCTTGATGATGACTTCCATTCTGATGCTCCGTTTCTTCTGTGGGAATTGCGTGATACCTCTGAGTTTGATTCGCGACAAATCGGAAGTATAATCGGCTTTTTCTCCTGTTCGCTAGGGAAGAATATCGGACAACGGATTGCAGTCGGCAGAGTTTAAAAAAAAGAAGACTGGCCCCAAGCTCCGCTTCGGTACCAGCCTCAAAAGCTTCAGAAGGTTTTTGGTTAGCTCCGCTAACGTTCGTTCCTTCGAAACTCTCGAAGGTTTGAACGATCTCGGGCGTTCACTCGTTGTCCGTCCGAGACCACTCCAACCTTCATATCTACAGCACCCAACCCTTTTTTAGCAACTGCAATGCCAAAAAGCGGAATGGTCGATTCCGCGAGGCTTCTATGGTTCATAACATGCAGAGTATTAAGGAGTTAGAATCAGGTATCCCCATGGAAATCCCGAATGGGTTTCCGTAATGACAGGTGGAATGAAGACAGGAATTTCTTGCCGTTCGATATGGGGCAGATGAGACGTTTGCCGGAACAATACCCGGCCTTTGGAACTATCGAAGCGCCTATTCCGCCAGGGCCTTCATAATTCTGGGTGGGAGAAGCCAGACCAATTCCATTTCCCCCTCGGATAGCTGAACCCGCGCAACGCCTCCCTTTTTCATCCACACTCCGCCTCGGTGGTGACCACAGGTGGCGAAGGAGACAAAGCGCGAGAACGCCGGATCATGCCCCACAAGCACGACACAGTCCTTTTTTGTTTTCTGCGCGACCTCCAGAAGGTCCTGAGGGCTTGCGTCCGGTCCGAGGCGCTCATCCTCCATCAATCCCTCCGAGGGGATCCCAAAGGCTTCCGCGACGATCTCAGCGGTCTGCCTGGCCCGTACCAGCGGACTACTGATGATCGCCCCCGGTTTTTCCAGAATCCGCTGCAACCCTGTCGCGATTCTTTCCATGTCTCTGATCCCCTCGGATGTCAGTGCGCGCTCGGCATCGAATCGAACGCCCGGACTGCCGAGCGGTTCGGCGGCTGCATGACGGATCAGCACGATATCCATGGTTTACTCCTTTGTGCTTGTGGCGCCCGGCGGTGTTTCTCCCATCCGTTTGAGAGCCTCTTCGGCGGCTTTCCGAACCTCTTCATAGTGGTCCAGAGTGGCCTCTTGGATCATTTCGAGCGCCCTGGGATCACCGATTTCCCCCAGGGCCTTGATCGCGGCGGCACGAAGAGCGGATTCCCGGGGGCCGCGGCGACCCGCCATCAGCAGAAGATCCTCCACCGCTTCCCTTGCTCCGAGTCTCCCCAGCATCATGGCAGCCATCATGTAATAAGGGGTCTCTTTCCGTTCCCAAATCTGTTCCATGGAATGACGATTTCCCATACGGACGATTTCCAGCAGGGGATCAACCGCTGTGAATCCATACTCCAGAATCTTTTCCATGCGGGGAAAGACCTCGCGGGATGGCGGCGGCTGGCCTTCCTGGGACCGTGCCAGGTACCAGGCGAACATCTTGTCGATTGCATCCAACGCCTCTTTTTCCTCGGTAGAGAATTTTTTCGCGTCGATCTCATTGAGCAGCGGGTGCTTGCAGTCCCCGTGAGATTCTTTCCAACTTTTCTTTTCATCTGTGAGTGTGCATGAGATGGCCAGGATTGTTATCAGCGCAAGACGCCATCCGAACGGAATTGCATCAGGAAGACTTTTCATCGGTTTGGTATCCTATCTATTCCCCCTCGGTTCCCGTATTTGGGATTGTACCGGCCCTGCTCTCGGAATCTATCGCGCATGTCACGCCTATTCCCGAAGCGGAGATAGCTTTCAAAAATATCCCCCGTTCCCGAGACACGCAGGTCCTTTTGTTCCTGCAGCAGAGTGTTCAGTTTACCTTGGTGTTCCCGGCGCCGGACTCGCGCGTGTACTTCTTCCCTGGGATTCTCGAATTTTCCCGACGCCAAGAGGATATTCGGGCGCTCTCTGTCTTTCTCTGCCTGTACGGAGATTGAGAAAGGACGTCGAGCAAAGGCGGTCATCAGTCCCGCTCCTGCGCAGACTGTGCCTTTCAGGAACCGGCGTCTTTTTATTATGCCCATCGGAATCTCTCCTTCGGCTGATGGGACCAATTTTAGGCTGCACTTGTACAATGTCAATAACGATGGAGAAACGCGGCGCTTGACAGATCTGCGGATAAAAGTTACAAGAAGAGGTCCTGGTGGCGAATTGGCCATGTTACAACCCTCACCCCAACATTTTCTTCCGGTGGGAGAGGGACGCATCCGGGTGGGTGTCGGACTCGCCCGTACTTTTGACACAGCAGAGTGTGCGCCGCCATGAATTCCAAGGAACGTGTACATCGTGCGCTGCGACGGGAACCGGTGGACCGGGTTCCTGTGTTTATGTGGTTTCATCCGGAGACCGCGAAACGGTTCGCGGCTCGGCTCGATATTCCGGTCAGTCGCCTGCCGGAGGCCATGGGGGATGATATCCGGCAGACTTGGGTGAATAACAACTACGCCATGGAGGGCATTGTTCATCAATACAACGGTGAGTCGCATGTCGATGAATGGGGAGTTCGGTGGGTAAAGGACGGTCCGTTTAACCAAGCCGTTGAATTTCCCCTGGCGAACCTGAGCGCGGATGAGGTTCGGGCGTATCGCTTCCCGGTGGATCGCCTGGAGTACCTCCTGTCGCTAATGAACCCCATTCTTGCGCAGCGCGAGGACTATTTCATCGGCTGCGATGTTTCGCCGTGCGTGTTTGAGATGTACTGGCGTCTGCGCGGCATGGAGCAGACGCTGTTGGATATTGCGCTGGAACCGGAACTCACACGGGACATGTTCAACCGATGCGCCGAGTTTGCACGGCTTCTCTCTAAAGAGGCCTGCAAGCGGTTCCCGCTGGACTGGCTGTGGACGGGCGACGACGTGGCCGGGCAGGAGGGCCTCCTGTTCAGCCGTAACCGGTGGCGCGACCTTGTTATGCCGGGCCTCGCGCGGATATTCGCCGTCGGCAAGGAACACCACTTGTGGGTCGCCTGCCATTGCTGCGGCGCGCTCTACCCGATTATCGCCGACCTGATCGAGATCGGCCTGGATGTTCTCAATCCCATCCAGTGTAACTGTAGAGGAATGAACCCGTTCGACTTGAAGCGTGAATTCGGCGACCGCCTCGCATTTATGGGCGGCGTGGATACACAACAACTCCTGCCGTTCGGAACAGCGAAAGAAGTTCGGATGGAAACCGAGCGGTTGATGGATGGAATGACTACAGACGGTGGCGGCTACATTTTAGCCGCATCCCACACCATCCCTCCGGAAACGCCGGATGAGAATATCTTTGCGCTCTACCAGGCTGCGGGAATCGGTCGGGAGGAGATCCTGGACCGCGCGGCAGAGATACGGAAGTCCTGTGGCGCCGATTAGCAACGTGTCTCAGCCGTCATTCCGGTGAAAGCCGGAATCCTCGCAGCGCGGCAGGGCGTATATGTAGATCGCAGGGCGCCCCTGCGATCTACATGTACGATCTTGGCCGCCCCTCCTCTCTACCCATTCTCTACCTCATTGCTTGATTCCCGCCGGGACCGGGCAACTGTCTACAAACGCGAGCGCCTTTTCGATATAGATTTCCCCCGTCATCTCCCCGAGACTTGTGCGCGAAATGTACTCATAACGTTTAAAACTGTTAAAATCGACCTTTGTCAATATGTAGCCAAATGCGTCATTCGTCAAGCCAAAAAGGAAGTTGCACTCCCCGTGCATCTTTCGTTTCAAATAGTAGCCGATATTCGGCAGGGCTTCCCCCGGAATGGTCAGTATTTGCGCATGGCCCAGGTTGATCACATTCACCTGGGTAGACACCGTTGCATCCTGACCCAGTTCGTACCCCAGAGGAGAATTGCGTACAATTGCGCGCATCATGGGCGAGTCGATCGGAAAGACAATCTGTGTTGCGGCACAAAAGAGATCCGGGTCTTTTTGTACAGGAGCATCGGCGATAATCCGAAGGCTCTCATCCGCGAGCAAGTTCCCGATACGGACACATTCCTCCCACGTCTGCACATCCTTCCCGTTTGCTCCTCGGCAGTCTGCCGTCACCATCCCGCCCTGAGCGCTGTTCATAAATATCCCAATTCCACCGCCCCTTTCGGCGATTCGATCATATAACGGCCCGACCAGGTCCGGACTGAGAATCTTGCGGTCCGGTCCCAGGACTTCGGGATGGATTGCATAGTTCACCAACGTGGCGACAGGCGTTCCGTCCTCCCGAAGACACTGGAGAACATTACAACGCCGGTCGTATAATTGCTCCGCATAGTAGTTGTATGCAATTTTGCCCCTGGCCTCGCCTGTCGCGATTTTAATAGAAACCGGCTGCATCCGGCTTAAGGCGTCTTCGATGGCCCCTGCGGTCTCTTTGCATACCCGCTCCAGGTAGTTCACATCTGCGCCACAATTGCCTTTTTCATCTGCGAATCCATAGCAATCCGGAGCGCTGTGCGTGTGCGTTGCGCCGATCAAGATATTCTCCGGCGGTATGTCCTTTACCATCGCGCGTACCCGATTTCCCAAAACAGCCGGGAAACCGAGGAAATCGGTGGCGACAATCGCGACGGTTGTATGGTCGTTTTTCAGGACCAATGCCCGCACCGTTAATTCGCCTATCTTTGTTTCAACAGGCTCGGACGGGCCGACACCGCCGGAAATCGGTAATAACGGGTCTGGGGTAACAATACGAAATGCGATACCGGCCTGGAAATCTGCGAAGGCGGATAGACACGAGAATAGAACGACAATCACAGCGGAGACAATGATGTATTTCTTCATTTTTTTGAACACCTCGATATTCGCGTAGAGGCAATTCGTGAATTGTGCCAACACATTCGTGAATTGTCCCTACATATATGTCTTCCGGTTTCTGCCACCGGCAAGATGCCTGTGCCACCCTCTTTTTCCTCCCCTCTCTCCTACTCTCTCCCCCTCTCCATACTTGGAGAGGGGGCCGGGGGGTGAGGATTTGGGGGCAGGATTTCCCCAAGGGCCGGGATCAAGGACCTCTGTAATCATTACGTCAAAAACCGCGATGCCGTGTCAATCGCTTTCTGCGCCGTCAGTAACGGATCGGCGTCCTGGATTTCCTTGTTGAATAACTCGACGGAAAAATAGCCGTTGTATTTTTTTCCCCTTAATCCACGAAGAATGTCTGTTATGGGGATGACCCCCTCCCCGGGAAAGACGCGATCCTTATCGGCAAGAATCTCGCGGGGACCGCCGGGGGCATCGTGGAAATGGACATGTTCCAGTTCGCCCTCACGAAGGAGATCCAAATCCTCCATTTTGCTCTGTCCGATCCAGAAATGGAAAAAGTCGAACAGGGGACGCACATTGGGATGGTCTGCGCCCCGCGTTAAAGACAGCGCGGTCGGTAAAGTTCCCATAAACCGCTGCATTCGGATAAACTCGATAACAATAATTACACCGAATTCCCGGCCGATTTCGCCCAGCTGCCGCACGTTCTCGACGCCGCGCTTGTAATCATCCAGCGTGTATTGTTCCTGCGTAAAGGAATGGACAACAAAGCGTTCAATGCCGAGCGCGCCGACCAGTTCCAGATTCGCTTTTAGTTGCTCGACCCGCTGATCGTGATCCTCGCGAGGCTCGATCAGTTCCCCCATGCAGCAGGAGCAGGGAGCATGAAGTCCCAGATCCGAAAGGAGCTGCTTTGCCGTGGAGACCGACTCTTTCTCCACATAAGGACGGATTTTGTGAATCCAGGGTTCGACATGGCGAATTCCCGCCTTGGAGTATGCCTTCATGCACACATCGAAATCGTGCGACATGGAGGAAGATTCGTTCAAGCAGAGCCTCTCGGCATACGCGGGGGATTGTGAATCCGCCAGGGAGTCTGTCATAGCAAGTCCTGCCATGCCGGTGTATTTCAAAAAATTACGTCTGTCCATTGTGTCCTGTTCCTTTAATTGAAATCAGAATTATAGAAGTAATTGAATCAATCGCCAGGTGTGGGTTACAAAAAAACAAACGATAATTCCAATGGCGACGGGCAGGAGAGCCGACACGGCGGCCCATTTCCCGCTGCCGGTTTCCTTATAGATTGTATAGATAGCTGTCGAGCAGGGATTGTGAAGAAGGCAGAACAGCAGAAGATTGATCGCTGTAAGCATGGTCCATCCGCCCTGGCGCAGAATATCCGCGATGGCCTCGTGGGATTGCATCTCAAACAACACTCCCGAGCCTTCCCCGACACCGTGAATTCCCCCGACCAGAACGGTCAACATGAGAATAGTCGGAATGACAATCTCATTAGCCGGAATGGCGATGATGTACGCGAGAAGGATCACGCCGTTCAGGCCGATGAGAAAACCGAACGGATCGAGGAATCGAATAAGATGCTCACCAAGGGAAATCCCGCCGATTGTTACATTAGCAGTCAGCCAGATTACCGCGCCGGCCGGGAAAGCAAACACGATCGCGCGCCAGAGAACGTAAACGGTCCGGTCGATCAGCGACGTGTATAGCGTCTCAAGAATCTTCGGAGGACGATATGGGGGCAGTTCAAGGCTATAAATGGAAGCCTGGCCGCGTAGAACCGTATTCGACAGAACCCAGGAAGTGAGAAATGTGAATCCTATCCCGATCAAAACAATCACCATGACCACGGCTGAAGAGACAACGGAAGCAATAACAGGGGATGCGAAAGCACTGCCGAAGAAAATTGTAGCGATCAGGAACAATGTGGGCCAGCGACCGTTACAGACGGCGAAATTGTTGGTAATGATTGCGAGGAGTCGTTCGCGGGGGCTGTCGATAATGCGGCACGCGACCGCTCCGGCGGCGTTACATCCGTATCCCATGCTCATGGTCAGCGCCTGCTTTCCGTGCGCGCCGACCTTCTTGAACAGATTATCCAGATTAAATGCGACACGGGGAAGGTAACCGAAATCCTCACACAGCGTGAATAACGGAAAGAAGATCGCCATCGGGGGCAGCATCACACTCACTACCCACGCCGTCGCCAGGTAACAACCGTCGATCAACACTCCCGACAACCACCAGGGCAAGGCGAGCACAGAGGCAAGTGTATTTAGTAGAGGATGAATTGTGTCAATCAGAACATAAGAAAGCATGGAGGAGGGGACATTCGCGCCAGAAATGGTGATCCAGAAGACAAGCGCCAGAAGAAGAAACATGATGGGGAATCCGGTGAGGCGGCTTGTAACAAGACGATCAAGGAGTCGATCCCAATCCCGGCCGGGTTTCTTTTCGGAGACATGGACAGCCCGGCCGGCGATCCGGGCGGCTTCTTCGTAAATGGACTCCATGAGCGAATCGTGAAAGTTGTCTCCGAGTGTCCAGCGCAATCGGGTTGCTGTTGTAAGGATATCGTCACAATGGCCTGTTCGCTCAGAAGGCAGTCTTTCTGCCGTCCGTACCAGTTCGCCGGTTCGCACGGCGTCGATCATGCGTGTGTCGTGTTCCAACAGGCGAAGGGCTACCCATCTGGCATTGGCCAGATCCGGGTAAGCAATCTGTAATTTCTCTACTAATGTATTTAATGCCTGTTTCAGGGCCGGGGATTCGTTCTGAATACGGTGAGGTGTGCAACAGCGTCGGCCGGACGCCACCTCGGTAATTCGTTGTTGGAGAAGATCGAGTCCTTCTTTTCGCCGCGCGGCCGCGCCGACCACCGGTATCCCCAAGTCATGTTCGAGTCTGGCGACATCTACCGTCATACCATTGCGACGTGCCTCATCCATCAGATTAACGCAGAGCACGGCGCGGTCCGTGATTTCGAGTACCTGCAAAACCAGGTTCAGGTTGCGTTCAAGGCGGGTGGCGTCGACGACAATTGCGGTGACATCGGGGCGTCCAAACAAAATAAAATCACGCGCGATTTCCTCATCGGTACTCGCGGAGAGGAGAGAATAGGTTCCGGGCAGATCGACGATCTTATATTTCTTGCCATTGTATTGAAATACGCCTTCGGCCCGGCCCACTGTTTTGCCCGGCCAGTTTCCGGTATGCTGCCGCAAACCGGTAAGGCTGTTGAATACGGTACTCTTTCCGGTGTTCGGGTTACCGGCCAGAGCGACAACATAATCACAGTCCGTTGTGTCCATTTCCAGTCGGCGGATGTCGGGAGCGCTGCACAGCCCGCAGGAGGCATCCGTTGCGGCGGGGTTCGGCAGGGTAGTCATAATGCCGTCTCCCGGACTGTTTCGACGGCGATCTGTTCGGCTAATTCCTCACGGAGTGCGATAAGAGTCCCGCGAACACGGTATGCGATCGGAGTTCCGAGCGGGTTCTCCAGTTCGGCCCGGAGGACGGTTCCGGGGACGATCCCCAGATCCATGAGGCGACGACGTTCCAGCCCCCGGCACTTGGGGGACAGGGAGAGGACACGGGCCGCCTCGCCGATGCGGAGCGAGGCGAGCGTGGCCTGCGAACGCTCCGGCTTGTCTTCTTTGGGCAGTTGCCGCACGGTAATGAGCGCGGCGACCTCCGGGGATAGGACATGCTCGTCTTCCTGGGAAACAAAGCGAAGCCGTTTATCTGTCTTTTCAAGAATGCGCATCTGCATTCCGGGGTAGATCCCTTCAGCGACCAGCTGGGAATACAGTTCCGGCGGTTCATCCTCGATATGTGTTACAGCGACAGCATCGCCGACGGAAAATGTGACAATGGCAGAACCGACGGGAGGCGAAATCTCGCCGTTCTCGGTGGGAATGGGGTCGCCGTGAGGATCATACAGGGGATTGCCGAGGCGATACGCCAGGTCCGCAATCTCCTCGGGCGTGGCGGTATGTTCGCGGGCATGGGCCATGGTGTGCCATTCAGAGTTGGGGAAACCGGTCTGGTCCGCGAGAAATCGTTCCCAGAGACGGTGCGCGCGGACAATGCGGGAGGCGTAAGCGTTTCCCTCGGCGGTCAGGCGGGGAAGGCCCTTCTCAAGGGTAAGAAGACCGCGCAATTCCATGCGTTTCAGTAAGTCCTCTACAGCGCCGTGTGATAGAGGAAGATCCTCGGTAAGGCTGTCAATCGTTGCGGTTTGAGAGGCGCATTCTTTGTTATAGAGGTGTTTTAGCGCGTCCTCGATGTGGATACGCTCGGATTCTCTCTGCAACCGGGAGAGACGGCTCAGGAGGCCGCTTTTCGGCCAGAGAATCCAGGCCAGAACAGCGAGGAACCCGATACCGATCAGCAAGAGCGCGCCAGGATGCATGAATCCTGCCTTTCCGAGAGTATGCGGAAAAACAATTTGCGCACAGCTTATGAGATTTGATGAGGAGGATTCAAGGGGAAATCGCCTGTTCCCCCCTATATGTGGCACGGGCGTTCCGCCTGTGATTTGTAGGGGCGCACGGCCGTGCGCCCCTACGCCCTGTCATTTCCGATTCCGCAATCCACAATCGGATTACTCAATCTCAAACAACTCTTCCGCCTTCATTTTGAAAATCCGGAGGCCGCCTTCTTCCACGTCAACCCCTTCATCCGTCCATTTCTTCAGCAATTCTTTGGTGGAGGACTTGAGGGTGTAAGTGACTTTGTTATCCGTACCGTTTTGCGAAATGGTCACTTTGAACTCATCGGCCTGGACATGCCGAATGTTCTTCTTGCCCATGGTTGCGCCGGTTGCTGCCTGAAGGCCATCGATGATGCAAGATCCGGGTGGCTCCGCCGGGCATTCCACCACCACGGTCAAACCGAAATACTTCGGGATTTTATGCACAGTCACCGCATGTTCGCCCATGCGTGCCCCCATTGCCACATTCGGTCCCAGATGTCCATGGAATCTTTCCAGTTCCTCTACGGTGACGGGGTGAAACTCCACTTTGGAGTGCATCTCCGTGTGGGAATGCGTTTCCGTTTTTGATGCGGGAATGGTCATGGTGAGTAATCCTAACGCTGTGATCGGAATGAATAACGCCCAGGTTTTCATTTTTGCCTCCGAACGATTGGTTTCATTTGTGTTCCACAGGCTGGAAACCTGTGCCATCCACTTTATGGACGCTGAATGACGGCTTTCGCCGGAATGACGGCTTTCGCCGGAATGACGGCTTTCGCCCGGATGACCGTAGGGGCAGCCTGTGCAACCTTCCGGAGATCGCCTCTTCCCCCCTCTCCATGCCTGGAGACAGGGCCGGGGGGTGAGGAAATAATCCTACCTCACAATCCGCAATCCCCCTCCGCCGACAAGACGTTTGACCTCATCCGGGGTGCACCAGTTCACATCCCCCGGCACGGAATGTTTAAGAGCGGAAAACGCAACACCCCAATCGATGCCTTTCTGAACATCCCCATCTTGCAGATACCCATACAGGAATCCTGCCGAGCAGGAATCTCCGCCACCCACACGATCCACAATCTCCACCTCGTAAGTCCTGGTCTTGTAAACCTTGCCGTCATGCAGGGCGATAGCCGTCCACTTGTTTCGCCAGACGCTCAGGTCTTCGCGAAGGGTAATCAGGACCAATTCAAAACCGAATCGATCGTGGAGTTTCCGGGCCACTTCCTCGTAATCTTTTCCCTCGATCTTGAACACCCGCATGGTGTCCTCCTCGGTGGTGATGAGGATATCGGTATACTTCATAGCCATGGTCATGCACTCCTGCGCTTCCGCCTCGGTCCATAACTTCGCGCGATAGTTCAGGTCGATGCTGACCTTGACCTTGTTCTGTTTGGCCTTTTCGAGGGATTCCAGGAACGCCTCACGGGCGGTGGGGGAGAGCGCTGCCGTGATGCCGCTTGTGTGGAACAATTTGGCGCCCGAAAGCGCGGCGTCCCAATTCACTTCGCCCTTTTTGATCCGCGAAATAGCCGAATCTTTGCGGTCATATATGACATTGGACGGTCGCGGGCTGGCTCCGAACTCCAGGAAATACAATCCGGCGCGGTCTTCTTTCGTCCATACGACATGGGAGCAATCCACACCATGCTCGCGCGTTTTGTTGACGATCATCCGTCCCAGGGGATTCGTCGGTACCCGGGTGACAAACGCCGACGACATTCCCAAGCGGGCGACCCCAATAGCCACATTGAACTCCGCGCCCCCGACTCTAACATCCAGGGTTGCAGTCTGTTCCAGCCGGTTGAAATCCGGCGGCGACAAACGAACCATTGCCTCACCAAACGTAACTACATCAGCCATGAAACCTCGCTCCTTTCTATCTATTTCAAAGGACTATCCAGCATTCCATACCTGAACAATGTGACTTCTTCTCCCTCTCCCGCCGGAAAGGGTCGGGGTGAGGGTGTCTCCGGGCGCCACCGGCATCTTGCCGGTGGACAAGTCTCCCTCTCTCATCCCCATCGGTCCTATTCATCCTGCCCGGTTCTCCTACGACCGCGCCTTCCTGACCTCTTCAATAAACCGCCGCGCATTCTCTGTAATGGTGGCCCAGTCCCGGTCGGCGATGGCCTTTTTGGGAACCAGATTGCCGCCGACTGCGATGCAGCACGCGCCGCAGCGGATAAACTCGCCCGCGTTCGACAGGTCTACTCCGCCGGTCGGCGAAAGGCGAATGTGCGGCAGCGGCCCCTTGATATCCTTGAGATATTTCGGCCCGACCGCCGTCGCCGGAAAGACTTTCACGATATCCGAGCCGCACTCCCAGGCGGTCAGAATCTCCGTTGGAGTGAATGCGCCGGAGATCATCACCTTGCCGTATCGTTTCGCCATTTCGATAGTCGCCGGATTGAGAGTCGGTGTGACAATATACTCCGCACCTGCCAGGATCACCGCGCGCGCCGTTTCGGGGTCCAGCACAGTCCCAGCGCCCATAATGACTTTGCTCCCCATTTCCGCGGCCACCGCCTTGATGACATCCATCGCGCCGGGAGTGGTCATGGTGACTTCGAGCGCCACCAGCCCTCCCTGAACCAGCGCGTCGGCCACCTCCGTCAGTTCCTCGCTTCGGTCCGCTCGGATCACGGCGATCACACCGGACTCAATAATGGTATCCAACACCTGTTGCTTTCGATCCATGAATTTCTCCCTTCGTCGGGTCAAAATGCCTGGACTGATCTTCCCGCTCTCCTGCTATGTTGTGAAGGATACGGCATATAGAGGATGGCGGTTTTTGCGAGGAAAGGGTACAGTGGAAACTGGTCATACCGGAGAGGCAGGCCCCATGTCCAAACCGAATATCCTTGGCGCGTGGAGAATTGTTCAGGGTTCCGGGTCTATCCAGGAAGACCCGACGACCGGAGAGTACCGCATTCGGGCCGGTGGTTCTCTTGTTGTTCGCAGTTTCGATCATCCACCCTTTGAGGCGGAGCGGTATGCGGTTGCGGAGGTAGCGATTCAGGCCGACACGGATGGAGTACTCCATCTTGCCTGGGAGCGCTCCGGCGGCAAGATCGACGGTTCCCTGTCACAGGCGATTCGCGGCGGTCATCGCCATGTCGCACGATTTCCGGTTTACGTGGACCCCGGATGGACCCATGAAATCCTTGCCGTTCGTCTGCGGTTGCCGGAGGGATTATCGAAGGGTGTCCTGGGACCGTTCTATCTTTATGCGTTCTCCGATTTAGATCCAAAAGAGCTTCAAAAATTCGCGACGCTTTCCGCGAGGGTCTCTCTCGTGGAGAACAAAGGATTGAAAGTCTCTGTCCAATATACTGGTGTTTACCTTGCGCCGGTGGAGTCGGAGAAATGGATTCAGGTGAGTCTGTTGGATGATACGGGCCATGAGAATATCTCTGTGGCCAGGGCGACCCACGGTAATTATGATGCTCGGTATATCCATACGGAGTTCTTCTTTCCTGAAATGGACCGTGTCTGGGATGCGAATGTGTATCTGCTCGACAACGGCACCGGTTACAGTCTTGTCTGCCGTGCCCGCCCCGAACCGAAATAAGGGCGTTGGTTCCCGCAAAAAAACAAATCATGGTAGATTTCGCGCTGAGCTTCATCAAAGAAGGGAGTCCCATTCATGACATTACGGATTGGAATTATTGCTTTAGGCAAAATCAGTGAACGAACGCATCTGCCTCTGTATAAAGAGGTGAGGGGAGTGCAAGTTGTGGCCGCATGTGACCCCGACGAAGAACGCGCCCTGCTCATGCAGGATCAATTCAAAATCCCGCGCATTTACAAGTCCTATCAGGAGATGTTTGCCCACGAGGAACTGGATGCGGTTTCGGTCAACAGCCCGCACCGGTTTCACGCGGAACAGGCCGTCGCCGCCGCAAAGCACGGGCTTCATGTTCTTGTCGAAAAACCCATGGCGCTTTCTGTGAAAGATATTCGCGCCATGATCGCCGCCTCCAGGAAGGCGGGAAAAGTTCTGATGGTCGAACAGTTCATGCGTTTTCATCCGGCGGTGTATAAGGCCCGCGAAGTGATCCAGTCCGGGAAACTCGGCAAAGTCCTCACGATTCGCGGGCATTTCGGTCATGCCGGGCCGGAATACTGGTCGCCGGAGGGCAAGTGGTTCCTGCAGAAAAAAGAAGCGCAGGGTGGAACGATGCTGGATATCGGTGTGCATGAGATTGACCTGATGCGCTATATCTCCGGCAAGCAGGTGGCTCAGGTTGCCGCTTTCCTGGGGACTCTGAAGAAGAAAATCGATGTGGAGGACAACGCGGTTGCGATCCTGCGGTTCGATGACGGAACCCTTGGGACGCTGGAATCCTCCTGGACAAATGATCCGGGCAACTGCCGCACGGAGTTCTATTGCGAGAAAGGGAACCTGGAGATGAATCTTTCCGGGAAAGATCCCCTGGTGATTTATCGTCCCAACAAAACACCTCAGCCGGTCTCTCTGGCAAAAAAACATCCCGAAAAAAGCCCGATGGCCTATTTTGTGAAATGTATCCGAGAGGGTCTGGTTCCACATTGCGATGGTGTAGAGGGTGGCAAAAGTTGCGCCGTGGTCCTCATGGCCGCCATCTCCGACAAGGAGAAAAGAATCGTCAAAGTCCCGGAAATCGGGTGATTCGATTGTGGATTGCGGATTGCGGATTGCGGATTGCAGGATAACAGGGAGGGGCGCAACCGTCATTCCGGCGAAAGCCGGAATCCAGCGTCCACACGCATAACGCTCGTGATAGCCTTTCTACTTCGAATAGCAGGACGGTTCCATTCCGTCCGCTATGTCCACTCTCCGACTCCTCCAAAAAATAAAAATCAAAAATTTCGAAAAAAAGCTAAAGGTTTTGCTAAGGTTTGCCGATAAAGGAACCGACAAGGCAGTAAACCCTTTATGAGGTGTCTGTCGAGGACATCTCCGGGGTTGGCGTTTTCCGTCTGTGGGCATACGGCGAGGCGATACGTCAATCGGCCCACAGGGAGCTCTCGGCCCTCTGCGATGGATATCGCGGAGAGGATTCAGAGGAGGATAGTAGCAAGGCCTGGGTGACGCTCATCGGGGCGTTCCTCCGGCAGGTAAGAATGCGGGTGCCTCGGAAGTATTCTTACCTGTCTGACAAAAGGCGAAAATACATCGAGTCATTGCTGGCATCCCGGCCAAGAGCATGGGTCCGGTGAACGTGACCACCCTCCCGCGCTCTCATGTGAGTAATGGCTTGATCGACCGCCGCAGCCACTGTAGCCGGATTTCGATCCTGCAGGCGGCTACGCCTTTTCAGTCTCAACGGACCCACCCCTTCGCAGGCTGACGGATTCAACCTGTACTCGCTCAAGGCCAACCGATTGATTCACAACAGAAGGAACCGAGCCGGGGGCCGGTGTAATCCGGCCTTCCCGGAAGGCATCAACAGATCGGCCCGCCGGTATTCTCAACACGTATCCCGATCGTCCCGGCGCCCGAACGGTTGATCCGCCTTCCGCCGGGTACCGGCTGACAACCGGCCTCCACCTCGGTTACAGAAACAGTGGAAGGGCGAGGTCCCAAAGCTGTCTCAGAACGTGATCACTGACCTGGAGCCCTCTCCCCCAAAGATTGGGGGAGACACAGAGGGGGTTGAGTCAGTCGGACATTAAGGAGCAACATAGACGCGAAAACAGGAGGAATTGCGCGGACAGAGGAGAACAGGACCGATGATCGCGTGGCCCGGTTAAAATAATTAAGCCATAACCAGCATCCCGGCCAAGAGAGTGGGTTATGGCTTAATCGACCGCCGCAGCACACCGCAGCCCTATTTGGGTCTGCAGGCGGCTACGCTTTATCGTCTTGCCAGGAAAGGTCGTATTCGGTTGTCTCTCCGAAGTTCCGATCTTTCGTATCATCTGTTATCGGCAGTTCCTCCCAAACATTAAGCGATTCTACACATTTTTTTCAATTTTTTGCGGGCACGGATGATTTTCCCGCAGGAGATTCACGGAGGAAACTGTCATGGTCATCTCCAGCCTGACCCGAAATATCCCTGCTTTGGATGTTATTCTGCGGATGCACCGCACGGAAAGCAACCTCAGCGCCAACATCACCCGTCTGTCTTCCGGCCTTCGAATCAATACTCCCGCCGATAGTCCGGGCGACTTTGTCACCCTGAGTCGCCTGGGCAGTCGTATTCGGGGGATCGACCAGGCAAGCCTTAATTCCCAAACTGCGTCCAACATGGCGGCCACCGCGTCAAACGGGATCAGCGAAATGATCTCTCGCCTCCAGTCGATCCGGACGAAAGCGGTCGCTGCAGCATCCACCGGAACCTCCGATCGTATTACGCGAGCCGGATACCAGGCCGAGATCAACCAGCTGATCGACGACATGGACCGCATCGCCTCCGGGACCTCGTTTAACGGAAAGAATCTGCTTGACGGAAGCTATGCCAGTAGCACCGAGTTCGTCGAACCGAACCGGTTCAACGGGTCTATTTCCTTTGGGGCAACTTCCTCTACCCTTCGGTCCGGAACCAGCATCCTCAACATCGTGCAATTGGATCCCGGATCCGAACGATTTGTGATCGGCGACACTGGCGGGATCAGTCTGGGAATTCAAAACCGAACCGACATCGCCGTCTCCATCGGCCAACTCATCGACATGGGAACGGGGCTGACCGCCAATGTGACGGACGACTTGGACACGCTCAATTTCGGAAAAGTCTCCCTCATCAACAATGGGACGATTCAATTCACCGGTAACCTTGCGGATGGGGTGACTGCATTTGCAGGCCAGGTTTCTATCGGCGGCGGCCAGGATATCAATGACCTGGTTACGGCCATCCAGGCCGCGATTGACGCAGCGGAAACCGGTATCGGCGTCAACGGTGCGGGCACGGGACCTTACGAAACCGTGGTCTCCTACGACAACACCACCGGACGGCTGGAGTTCACCAACGGGCAGGGAAATACCATTTCCCAGTTCTCAATCGCATTTACGGTCAAGGACAACACCGGAACCACGCAGACCACCACGGGAAGCACACGCACCGCCAATATCTACAACCCGCAAGGGGGAATCGGAACGGTCTCCGGCGCTCAAATCGGGAACTCTCTGTCTTCCATCACCGGCTCCACCTTCGACCCCGGCACATTTGAAATCACGGTCAGCGACCGGATTGCCGCGCAACAGCGCACCATTTCGACGACTTATGCCTTTACGGATTTTGGGGGCGCTCCCGTCGGTGCAGGTACGAACATTAACAATACCGCGTTGTTCAACGGTTCGATCACGCTCTCTCTCAACAACGGCGACACGATTGACTTTACCGGAACCAATCCCGATGGAACGACGTTCACGGGTACGATCACCATCGCGGCAGGGGACCCGGCTGTCGGAAACGGCATTGCACGGAGATACAGCGACCTGATCGCCGAGTTGAACTACCGCGATCAGCGCGGAACATTCTACGGGTGGAACCAGGCCACCGCGACGCTTTCCGCCGGGAAAATCCAACTGATCGATGATGTTGCCGCCACCTCCAGCACAGCCATGCAGATGGTGGTTAATACGGCGGGCGGGGATGCAGTGGATGACGGTGTTGTAGTGTATTCCGGCAACGCGGAACGGGCGACGATTTCCATTGCAGGCGGCGCAAGTCAGACGGTGGAAAGCGGGCAGGTGGTAACCCTGGAAGGCGCGGACTTGAATGCCTCCGGACAGGATTCCCAAGTTACGTTTCGTGTCGGACGGAATCTCTTCGATGGCAGCGATGACCTGGAGATTACCGCCCAGGAATACATTGCCAGGTTAAACAATGGACCGGCGGTCACATTCCGCAACGGCGACCAGGGGGTATTCATTTCCGATGGGAACAATCCCACCGGCGATATCGCCGGAGCACAACAGGTCCAACTTAACTTCGACACGGTTTTGGGGATTACTTCCAATGCCTCTTCCGGTGGCGAGAACTTCGTCCTTACAACCGTAGCCGACCGGCTGAATTACCATATCGGCCCCGATGCCTGGGAGGACCGCATGTTCTCCTATTTCAATGTGCAGTCCTCCAACCTGGGGATCTCCGAAACCCGAAATCTCGGCAATATCAGTGTGACGACTCTCACGGGCGCAAATGATGCCATCGAGGTCATAGACGCTGCGCTGGACCAGCTGAACGTTGTTGCGGGTGTTGTCGGCAGCCTGGAAACCCGTATGCAGGACACCTCCAGTCAACTCGATCTCTACTCTCTCAATCTGGACACCGCCTTTTCGACAATCGCCGATGCGGACATGGCGAAAGAGACAACCAAACTTGCAATGAACTCACTCCTGATGACTTCGCAGACGGCGGCGTTGCTCCAATCGACAATGTTGCCGACCGAAATTATCCCGCTTCTGCTTGGAATCGACTTGAAGTCATAAAAACCAACCGATCGCAGGATCGGAAAAGGAGGTTGAAAATTCGCGAAATGACGTAGTTGTAAGTCCTGGAAATTCCGAGTACAATAGCCGTCGGGGTCGGAGGAAAGGACTCCTTCGGCTGGGGTCGAGGGTGTTACCCGTGCTATCCGATAAAGGTGTCATTCGGCAAGGGCGACGCGTGCGTCGCCCCTACCGGACGATACCAGGCATCGCTCCCGGAACAGGGGGCATGGTCGGAAGTGGAATAATCAACACAAACACAGCATCACGGAGGAAGATGGTCATGGATTCCCAACGGATTGGCAGACAATTATTCAATTATTCTCAATACCAGGCGCTTTACTCGAACAAATTACAGAAGGTTCTCGAATCGCTCTCGTCGGGGTTGCGGATCAACCGGGCGGGGGATGATGCGGCGGGGCTGTCCATCGCCAAGCGGCTTCAGGCACAGTTCAGTTCCCTCAATCAGGCCATGTCGGATGCCCAGTCCAGTCTGAATGTCGCGGCTGTCGCGGACCAGGCGTTGGGCGAGACCTCGGATCGCTTGGGGCAAATGCGTGAACTTGCGATCCAGGCGGCAAACACCGGCGTATATGACAAGCAATCTCGGCAGGCGCTCCAGGCAGAACTCAGCCAGTATGTGGATGAAATCAACCGCATCGCCGGTGCAACGCAGTTCGGAACCAACAGGCTTCTGAACGGTGATCTTTCGGCACAGGCCGGTCTCCGTGCGGGTCAACCGAACATCGGAGCAACGGTGGATACCGGGCCGTTTGCATCCACGCTGTCCACGGAAACGAATTACCTCACGATCACCCAGACCCGTCAGGGATCGGCCCAGATCCGCGCGGGAGAAGCCTACGGCCGCACACAAACAATCAACCTGGGGGTGCAGAATGCGACGGATATCGCGGTCACCACGGGGACCATGTTCAATTCCGCCGCTGCTGCTCCCTCAGCGGCGGGCGACAATCTGACCGATACCACGTTCAATTCGGTCACCCTGCAGGCAGGTGGCACAATCACATTCCAGGGCCAATTGGCCGACGGAACCACGGGCTTCTCCGGAACGCTCAGCATCGGGGCCGGAACGACGATCCATGATCTGGTCAACACGGTCCAGGCTGCCATCGACCAGGCCGAAACCGGGCAGGGAATCAATACCGCAAGCGGAACGGGCGCTCGCGAAACCAATGTCCGATTCAATGCCACGACAGGCCGGATAGAATTTGTCAACAGCGCCGGGAATGCAGTCTCGGAGTTTGATATCAACTTCACGGTCGAAAATGCCGCCGGAGTTCAGCAGACCCGGGTTGGTGTGACCCGGCAGGCCCAGATGAACGGTGTCGCGACCGGCGCGCAAGTCGGCAATAATGTGACCGCCATTACCGGCAACACATTCGACACCGGCCGGCTGAATATCACCGTGACCGATGTCCAGGCTGCGACCAACCGGCGAGTGGAAAGCAATATCGCGTTTCGCGACCAGGGTGGCGCGGCGCTTGCCGCCGGGGGACAACTGGTGGGAGCAGTCTATAACGGTGTTACCCTCGCGGCGGGAGACACTATTCAACTCCAGGGAACCAATTCTGACGGCACGACGTTTACCAACACGATCACAATTACCGCCGCCGGAGTGGATACCGGGGCAGGGAACGGGACAGCCTCGACATTCCAGGACCTGGTTGACGAAATGAATGTCCGCGACAATGCCATGGCAGCGGGCGGAGCGGGCAACCAAAGCGGATTCACCTCCGCGCGGGCGACACTCACCGGCAACGGGACCATCCAGGTCGTGGACGATCTCGCCGGGACTTCTCAAACCAACTTCACGCTCACCGTCAACGACCGTACCCCCGTCGGTGGTCAGACAGCCGGAACGATGGTGGATCGCGCGCGCGTTGTTGCCGCCGGAAACGCCGAGTCGGCCACGGTGCGCATAAACGGCGGACCGGCGCAGCGAGTCGAGGCCGGGCAGATGGCAACGCTCTATGGACAGAGAGACGCGACTGGAAATAGATCGCAGCTCACCATGCGGATCGGAACCGGCCTTACCGCCGGAACGGATGTGATGGATGTCCGCGCCGATGAATATGTGGGCCGGCTGAACAACGGCACGGCGGTCACATTCCAGGCCGGCGACCAGAATGTCACGTTCACCAGCGGCGCGGCCACAGGTGTCGCCGAGACGCTCACCATGGATTTCGGGGCTGTTCTGGATATCCCCGGTGTCGGAGCGGCGAACGCCCAGACTGTGATTATTTCCGCCACGAATCGAAATGCCAATTTTCAGGTTGGAGCGTATGCGGACCGGAACATGCCGCTCTTTTTGGGCGATGTTCGGGCGAACCGGTTGGGCCTCGGTGCAGGACAGACCCTTGAGGATATCGATATTACCACCCTCTCCGGCGCGGAGCAGGCCATCGGGATCATTGATGCCGCGCTGGAGGATGTCAATACCAGTCGAAGCCGGATCGGGGCGTTTTCGAACCGAATGGAGAGTTCGACGCGGGATATGGGGGTCGCAATCGAGAACCTCACAGCGGCCTATTCCCGCATGGCCGATACGGATATGGCCCGCAGTTCAACCCGTCTCGCGACAGAGAATCTCCTGATGCGGTACAACCTCGCTGTGCTGACACAGACCAATCAGTTGCAAAACCAGATGTTCACCGGGCTGTTGCCGTAGTTGGTTTATGTCCCCCCTCAATCCCCCGTGAACGGGGAAAAGTATTCTCGTCTCCCTCCCCCGTTTACGGGGGAGGGTTGGGGGTCAGGGTTCCCAGGGTGTCGCCGGCATCCTGCCGATGATTCGCCCGTAACAGGGGCATCTCGCCCATGACAACAAAATTGGACAGCCATCCATCCTTGTATTCCCCCAATCCCGCAATTCTCTTGCCTCTTTTTCTTTAATTTTCAATTCTTATCACTCCACACTCTAAATAGTAGACAAAACAATGCTGTTTACTCCACCGCGTAATGGACCGACGGTGCATGAAAGAACTTGCGGACGACATCAGGTTGTTTCTGGATACTCCACAGGTAGTCACGCACATTGGCTACCATGTCCTCTCGGCTGGAAGCGCGCCGGCGGCCCACCGCGTTCTGTTTCACATCGGGATTAAGGAACTCGTCGGGATTCAGGTCGGGCCTGTACGAGGGAAAGATGCTCACACGAATCCGGTTCGAAGGTCCTTTGGCTCTCTTGACTCAGGGAACACGCATCCGGTTTTGTCATAATCGGGCAGTCTACCCTGGTCAATTCGATAGACAAGCCACTTGCCTGCTATTGATTATTCGGATTAGTAATTTTCTTTCCCCATCAGGTATCGGTCCACATCCGCCGCCGCTTCCCTTCCCTGCATAATGGCGCGAACCACCAGCGATGCGCCGAGGACACAATCCCCGGCGGCAAAGATACCCGGGACGGATGTCCGGTGCCCCTCCTGTACGGCAAGATTTCCTGCGTTGTCAGCGCTTATTTTCAGCCCTTCGACTAATGGCCCGTGCTCGGTGTGCAGAAATCCCAGCGAGAGTAGAACGAGATCGGCATTCAGTTCAAAATCCGAGCCGGGGATTTCACGGAATGCCGGTTTTCCGGATTGGCCCGTATCGGTCCATTCCAGTTTGACACAATGCAGTTTTTTGACTTGGCCCCCTTCTCCCAGAAATTCTCTAGTCAGGATGCTCCACAGTCGTGTACATCCTTCCTCGTGTGAGGTAGAGGTTTTTAACACTTTCGGCCAAACGGGCCAAGGATTGTCTGCCGGACGTACATCCGCCGGTTTCGGCAGGATCTCAATCTGACAGATGTCGATTGCGCCCTGACGTCGACTGGTTCCGACGCAATCGGAGCCGGTATCGCCACCGCCGATGACGACTACTTTTTTTCCGGAAGCGAGGATTTCCTGTTCTTTCGGTATACGATCCCCGGCATTGCGCTTGTTCTGCTGAACCAGGAAATCCATGGCGAAATGAATGCCTCCCAGATCCCGTCCGGGGATGTTCAGGTCCCGTGGTCTCGAAGCGCCCGCTGTTATCAGGATGGCATCAAAGGTGCGCTGTAGGTAGCGGGGCGAAAGATCCGTCCCGGCGTCGACGCCGGTTTCAAAACGGACCCCTTCTTCCCGCATCTGATTCAGGCGTCGGTCGAGTATCCACTTTTCCAGTTTGAAATCAGGGATTCCGTATCGAAGGATACCGCCGATCCGGTCGGCCTTTTCAAAGACAACAACCTCGTGGCCGTTCCGGCCCAATTGCTGCGCGGCGGCCAGGCCGGCGGGGCCGGAGCCGACAATGGCTACTTTCTTTCCAGTCCTTTCCTCCGCCGGCTGTGGTTGAATCCAGCCCTCTCGCCATCCGCGCTCGACGATTTCCAGTTCGATCAGCCGGATGGCAACCGGCGGCTGGTGGATCGACAGGGTACAGGCGGCCTCGCATGGGGCCGGGCAAATCCGCCCGGTAATTTCCGGAAAATTATTCGTTGAGTGCAGGATATCCAGCGCCCGACGCCATTGTCTTCTGTACACTAACTCGTTGAAATCCGGCATACGGTTCTTTACCGGGCAGCCGTAAACGTGGCAGAATGGAATCCCGCAATCCATGCAACGCGCAGCCTGTCTTTCCACGCGGTCCCACGGCAGAAACTCTTCGATTTCGCGGAAATCCCGTACGCGGACCTCGACCGGCCGTTTGGGCGCGTCTTCACGGGTATACTCAAGAAATCCTGTAGGTTTAGGCACGGTACACCTCTTCGGTAGCCGAAACGGTCTCATCATCCAAATGCTGTTGCAAACGCATCCGTTCCAGGACTTTCCGGTACTCAATCGGCATTACTTTTACAAATAGCGGGAGTTGCGACTCCCAATTGTCCAGGATCATTTTGCCTCGGATGCTGCCCGTATACCGGACATGTTGCTCGATCATGGTTCGCAATTGCTGTTTGTCCTCAACGGTCCACACACTTTCCAGATCGACCATATCGAGATTACACCGCGTGTCGAACAGTTGCGTTTCATCGTAGACATAGGCGATTCCCCCGCTCATTCCGGCCGCGAAATTGGACCCGGTCGGACCGAGAATGACCACCACGCCGCCGGTCATATACTCGCATCCGTGGTCACCGACGCCCTCTACAACGGCCGATGCGCCACTATTCCGAATCGCAAAACGTTCTCCGACAATGCCGTAAACATACAACTCACCTCCCGTTGCACCGTACAGGAAGACATTGCCGCCGATCACATTCTCGTGCGGCAAATAGGTCACATTGGCGGGCGGAACCAGTACAATCCGACCGCCGGACATGCTCTTACCCAGGTAGTCATTCGCGTCCCCCACGATGCAGGCGGTGATCCCCGGGGCAAGAGCCATACCGAAACTCTGACCGGCAGATCCTTCGAACCGGATTTGAATGGTGTTGTCCGGTAACCCTTTTGCGCCGTATCTCCTCGCAATCTCACCGCTGAGCATTCCGCAAACCGTGCGGTGAACATTTCGGATGGGCATTTCCAGTTGCACCGGTTCACCGTTTTCCAGAGCGGGCGTGCAGAGTCGAATCAATTGACAATCGAGCGCTTTGTTCAATTCGTGTTCCTGCCTGCGAATGCAGCGCAACGGCCCTCCATTTGTGTTTCTCGGTGGCGCAAGGATCGCGCTGAAGTCCAAGCCTCGCGCTTTCCAATGGTCGATAGCCGGTTCGACTTCCAGGAGGTCCACGCGCCCGATCATTCCATCGAGCGTCCGAAATCCGAGTTGAGCCATGTACTCGCGCAGTTCCTGCGCCAGGAACCGGAAGTAACGTTCGACATATTCGGGTGTTCCGCCGAATCGCCGTCGCAATTCGGGGTCCTGTGTCGCGACACCGACAGGACAGGTATTCAGATGACACTTGCGCATCATGACGCATCCCAACGTTACCAGAACGACCGTGCCGAACCCGAATTCCTCCGCGCCCATGAGAGCCGCAATCGCCACATCACGGCCGGTGCGGAGTTGACCGTCCACCTGCACACGAATTCGGTCACGCAGGCGGTTGTTTACGAGAGTTTGCTGTGTTTCCGCAAGTCCGAGTTCCCAGGGCAGACCGGCGTGCTTGATCGAAGTGAGCGGAGACGCGCCCGTTCCGCCATCATAACCGGAAATGAGTACCATATCGGCCTTCGCCTTGGCCACAGCCGCCGCCACTGTGCCGACACCCGCCTCGGAAACCAACTTAACCGAAATTCGGGCATTGGGATTGACCGCTTTCAAATCGAAAATCAGCTGCGAAAGATCCTCAATAGAGTAAATATCATGATGCGGGGGCGGCGAAATGAGGGTCACCCCCGGAATGGTGTGACGTACGCGGGCGATGTCCTCATTTACTTTATGGCCCGGCAGTTGGCCGCCTTCACCGGGTTTCGCGCCCTGGGCTATCTTAATCTGTAATTCTTTACTTTGAACAATGTACTCGGTGGTAACACCGAAGCGAGCCGATGCGACCTGTTTGATATTGGACCGCTTGCTGTCGCCGTTCGGTAACGGGTAATACCGCGCAGGGTCTTCGCCCCCTTCGCCGGAGTTGCTGTTGGCGCCCAGGCGGTTCATGGCGATGGCGATGGTTTCGTGCGCCTCCCTGCTGATGGATCCGAACGACATCGCGGCGGATACGAATCGCGGAAAGATCGCCTCGACAGGTTCTACTTCCTCAACAGGAATCGGCTCCGTTTTCTTGAACCGAAACAGGCTGCGGAGAGTGGCACACCCGTGGGACTGCTCATTTACCAACCGCGAGAACTCCCTGTAAGCCTTTTCGCAATTCGCCCGTACAGCATACTGGAGATGATAGACAACCTCCGGCGACATGAGGTGTTTCTCGCCGCCGTTGCGAATGTGGTAGTCGCCGCCCGGATCGAGAAGCGGCGCCGGTTTTCCGCGGAGAGGGAATCCCCTTCGATGCCGAGCGCGGGTTTCCGCAGCAATTTCATTCAGGCTGATTCCGCCGATTCGGGAGGCCGTGCCGCAGAAGTAGCGATCGACAACGCTTCGATTCAGACCGACGGCTTCAAACATCTGCGCGCCCAGGTAACTGCGTACGGTAGAGATTCCCAGGCGGCTGAAGGTTTTCAGTAGACCCTTCTTTATCGCGGTAATGTATGCGTCCACAGCCTGATCGGCTTTGATTTCCTCTTCCAGCAACCCCAAGTCCGCCATTTCGCGGATGCTCGACAAAGCGACATACGGGCAGATCGCGTTCGTGCCATATCCGAGAAGCAGTGCGAAGTGCATGATTTCGCGTGCCTCGCCCGTTTCGACAACCAGGCTGGCGGAGGTGCGCAACCCTTTACGGATGAGATGGTGATGCAATCCCGCTGCCGCCAGCAGGGCCGGAATCGGCGCGTGTTCACGATCCGAGCGGCGGTCCGTAAGGATCAGGATCGTTGCATCGTTCCGGATATGTCGTTCCGCACGGCGAAAGATCGTATCGAGCGCCTCGGCCAGGGCCTCACCGTTGCCGTCCGCAGGGAACAGGGTGTCGATCTCCGCCGGGATGATATCCGGATGCGTGGTCTGGCGAAGGCGCATCATGTCCTGCGGCGTCAAAAGGGGATGAGGCAATTTGAGACGCGCGCAATGTTCCGGTGTTTCGCCGAGTAGATTTTTCTCCCGTCCCACAAAACCGGTCAACGACATGACTAATTCTTCCCGAAGAGGGTCGATGGGCGGATTCGTCACTTGCGCAAAAAGTTGTTTGAAATAGGAAAACAGCAATTGTGGGCGATTGGACAGAACCGCCGGTGCCGCGTCGTTCCCCATGGACCCGACCGCCTCCTGCCCGCGCGAGGCCATCGGCGAAAGAACCCTTTTCAGCTCTTCATCCGTATAGCCGAATGCGTGTTGTTTCCGACGAAGAATATCGGGGTCCTCTTTCGGGATTTGAGGGGGAACAAACAGCCCGCGCAATCCGATGACATGATCTTTCAGCCAGTGGCGATATGGGCGATGGCGAGAGATCTTCGCTTTGACTTCGTTATCCGGGACGATTCGGTGTTGGGCAAGATCGACCAGGAACATCCTGCCCGGTTGTAGCCGTCCACACCGAAGAATCCGGTCCCCGGCGATCTCCAGCACGCCGGTCTCCGATGCCATGACAACCATGCCGTCACGGGTAACGGTATACCGAGCCGGACGAAGACCGTTGCGGTCCAATGTTCCACCGATGTAACGCCCGTCGGTAAAGATCAACGCCGCCGGGCCATCCCATGGTTCCATAATGGCCGCGTGGTATTCGTAAAAGGCCCGCTTATCCTCGCTGATATGGAATTTCGACCCCCACGCTTCCGGAATCATCATCATCACGGCGTGCGGAAGCGAACGTCCGGCCGCTACGAGCAGTTCCAGGACATTATCAAAGATCGCCGAATCGCTTCCTCCCTCCACAATAACCGGCTTGATTTTTTCCAGGTCCGGCCCGAACAGATCCGATTCCAGCGTTGCCTCGCGCGCTTTCATGGCATTGATGTTTCCGCGAAGCGTATTGATTTCGCCGTTATGTCCCAGGAACCGGAACGGCTGGGCGAGATTCCATGAAGGAAACGTATTTGTACTGTATCGCTGGTGAACAACGGAAAACGAGCAAGCAAGACGGGGGTCACTGAGATCGGGATAAAAAGAGGCTAATTGAGTTCCTGTCAGCAGGCCTTTGTAATTGACGGTTCGGCTGGAGAAGCTGGGGACATAAAACTGGCTGGTGTCCTGGTCCAGCCATCCGGCAACTTCTTTTTCGACAACCCTTCGGATGACATAGAGTTTGCGTTCGAACTGTTCCGGCGCAACTGCTCCGCGCCCGACAAACAGCTGCCGAATCTCCGGCTGGGTGGATCGGGCGAATTCACCGAGGCCCGCCGATACGGTCGGGACCGTGCGCCATCCGAGGACCTCGCATCCTTCCTGCTGCACAGCGCTTTCAAATACCTTCATGGCGCGTTCTGCCGGAACAGTATCGGTCGGCAGGAACACCATGGCCACCGCGTAATCGTTCAATGCGGGGAGAATCAATCTCTGGTCCTCGCAGACCTGCCGAAAAAACAGGTCGGGCATCTGCAGAAGAAGCCCCGCGCCATCGCCGGTGGTCTTATCTCCGCCGATGGCCCCACGATGTTCCAGGTTGATCAGAACCCGAAGTACGTCTTGCACAACCGAATGCCGTGGCTGCCCATCCAGCTGCGCGACAAAGCCGACACCGCAGCTGTCGTGCCCATTCGCCGGGTCATAAAGGCCGTACGGGGTCAGAGTCCCATCGGCTCTGCGCTCAATGTTGAATCCGTTCATAAGTCTCCGGAAACTCCATGAAAAGCATCCCTGACATTGTATGGAACGACCTGGGTTCCTTGAATGCAGGCGCGGGATACAATCAGCGAGAATCAATCGGCACAAAAAGGCAAGATATCGCCGGGGGAAGTTGAGCGCAACAGAGGTCGCCAACGAACAACATGCGTTATTGAAATCATGGGACAGACCTCCGTGTCTGTCATTACCTGTAGATCGACAGACAGGTAGAGATGCCTGTCCCACAGGGAAAATCCTCACCCCCCCCCATGCCCCTCTCCAAGTGCGAAAAAAGGGCAATTCTGGGGCAGATACCCCCGCTCCTCTTTTCTCTTCACTATTTTTGCTGCACCGGATGGAAAACCAGGAGAAGCGCATCCCGCGCGGGCACATTGACGGTATATGTGAACCGTGAGGCCTGCTGCGGGGGCAATTCAATGGATCTGTCCGGTGAGATCTGCTCCACATTCAACTTGGACATTCCCCGTATGCGACCGGCAGTTACGCCCGGAGGAACGGAAAGATAAGCGGCCGAATCGAAGTCAAAAGTGTATGTTTGGGATTCCGTGTCGGCATTTGCCAGGAAGACACCTGCATCGCCATCCCTGCTTCTCCATAGCGTCGCCTGAACCGCCTGGAGGGTAACCGGGCCATCACCACCGGGTTTGTTCCAGGTCCCGGAAAGTGTCGGAACAGAGTTGATCGGCTCCAGGACCTGCA